>JAABUX010001119.1_pt1 | contig 41783 bp, 33 predicted proteins | sample 5561851 | NCBI WGS metagenome assembly JAABUX01 (sample SAMN10711883, study PRJNA513361) | rock metagenome | isolation source: Antarctica rocks | place: Antarctica: Victoria Land, Richard Nunatak red sandstone | collected 2016-01-03 | reverse complement strand
TCAGACTGTTGGGCGGGCTCGCAGCACCAAGGAGTCCCGACCTCGGACCAGGGCCATCTCCCTAGCGTACCGCAGGCACGGCGCTTTTCATCGGCGGGGGTGGCCACCGTAGTAGCCATGGGGGACTGTTGGTAAATCTTCTCGGGGGCCTATTCTAGCGTAAAGCCGACACGGAGTTAGGCGTGGGCCTAAAAGCGGGCCAGAGTGCATCGATCAACAGTATTATGACGATGGCTCTCCCAACGATTTAATACTGCATATAACAACTCGGTACCACTCACGCACAGCATATCCAGTGAACCGGTTATCTTCATCGACGTTATTTTTCGGCATGAGGAAGAAGGACACGCTGGACGAGCCGCCGCCGCGTTCCTCGCGTCCGATAACGCAGGCGTCTCATTGTCGGCCCCGTCGCAGCATCATGGGCACGCCGGCAAGGCGGAGAGCAGGTCGGCGGTTGCGGCTTTGGCGCGGTCCAGCCGCTCCGCGTCGGAGGCCCCCTCCAGCCCCAGGAGCACACGGAAGTTGTCGAGACCCACAAGGCGATTGAGAAAGGCCGCGCTGAGCTGGCGGCGGCGCCCTGCGTCGAGTGTCGCGGCTTCAACTCTTTGGCTCAGAAAGGCGTCGAGAGCATCTTCGTGCGTGCCGATCAGGCCGTCATAGGCCAGGTCCACGAGGTGCGGGTAGCGTATGGTTTCCGCCATGACGGCTCGGAACAGAGCCGTCGTCGTCGGGCTGGCCAGCCGTTCCTGAAACATCAGACCGACGAAAACCAGCATGTCCTCCAGAGATGTCTGACGTGAGTCGTCGATCCTGGCCCGTTCGGCCTGATCCGCGGGATGGCAGGCGCGTGCGATGACGGCGGCGAAGAGATCATCTTTCCCCGCGGCATGGCGGTAGAGCGTCATGATCGAGACGCCCGCGCCGGCGGCGATCCCTTCCATGGTCGTGCCCTCATAGCCGTCGCGCAGGAACGCCTCTTGGGCTGCGTCGAGGATCGCTGCCCGCTTGCGCGCCATCAGCTTGGCCTTGGGATGATCGGCCGGCCAGTCCTTCATAGCTCCGTTGACTCCCTATGATAACGTGTGCTATCGTCTCACTTGTACGATAAGATAATCTATCTTATCATTACACAAAGACGTGGGTCAAAGGATGTTCCCTGCGTCAGGGCAGCGCTGCGCTTGTGGCGCGTAAGAGAGGGTATCGATGAAGATTTTGTTGATTGGCGCAACCGGCGGCACAGGCCTGGAAATACTACCCCGTTTGCTTGCGGCGGGCCATACGGTGACGGCGCTGGTGCGCCGGCCAGAGGCGGTCACGACCACGCATGAGCATCTGATTGTACTGCCCGGCGGCGTGCGCGACCCCGACCTGGTAGACCGCGCGGTGCAAGGACAAGACGCGGTGATATGCGCCTTCGGGCCGCGCGGACTGGGAAAGGACGACATCCAGGAAGTGCTGATGCGCAATCTCGTTGCGGCGATGACAAAGCACGGTGTCAAGCGGCTGGTCAACCTCTCGGCGTGGGGCGCGCAGGACGCGCACAAACCCATCAGCCTGATGCAGGTGATTCTCCAAGGGGTTCTCTTGCGCAATATCTTTGCCGACAAGAAACGCGGCGAGACGTTGCTCTTTGCGTCGGACGTGGAGTACGTGAACGTGTGCCCCGGTCGCTTGCTCAACAAACCCGCTCGCGGTGGCGTCAAAGCATCGGTTGAGGGCGTCGGAATAAAACATAGCATCACCCGCGCCGATGTGGCGCAATGGATGGTAGAGCAACTCACCAGCGACACCTGGGTGCGCACGTCTCCCATCATTGGGTAAAGGTAGGGTGCGGCGTCGTGCTCGTGAGTACGCAGCGCGCACGTTGGCGCCAGCGCGGCGTCGACACGATTCCACACCAGCGACGACGTCAGCACCACAGAAGGAGGGGTCGGATGTACGTGGCTACCGACCGCGACCAGTACCTGCGCGACCGGCTGACCGGCGATTACCTGTGGCGCAGCAGCGCCAAGATCGGCGCAGGCAAATTCGAGCCGCTACGGCCGCTGCAGCTGGCTTAACACGCTTTATTTTCCGTTTTCTGAGACAACCTCTACCAGACTGTTGAAGCTAGGCCTTACGGCCTTCGCGCTCGGCGGGGTTCTTGGCTCGGCTCAGAGGCTCGGCGGCGAGTTGTTGCTGGTCGTCGTAGTCGAGAGGCGACCCTCCCTGTATCGACAACTCCGTGACCACGACGGCCTCGGTCGCCGGCGCCGCGACGGACGCCGCGGCTTTCTTTATCGGCGGCGGCGCGTAACCACGTCCGCGCGGCGCGCGCTTTGGCCGGGGCGGCAGCGTCGTCGCCTCCTTACCGTCGTCCGTCGTGGGGATCCGCAACGTGATGACCTGCGCGTCTCCTGGGTTCATCACGAAGTCGAGACGTTGTTCCAGAGCTACCAATGGCGGCTTCAAGGAGAGTGTGACGCCCTGGCGCTCGGGCACGCCGACGAAGATCACGACCTCACCCTTGCGGTGCAGCGCGATGACGTAGGCGTTAGAATCGACCAGATGGCTGACGTCCTCGTCGAACACCTCCAGGGGGCAGCCCGTATCGACGTGCTGCGACGAGTAGATCGTGCCCTGATGGTAGAACAAGCTAAAGAAGCTGCCGTGATAAGGCACGTCCTTGATAGCCAGCCACTGCCAACTCTCTGGTAGGTGCGGCTGCACGCTTAGACCCGTCACCTGCGGACGGAAACCGAGCAGCCCATCGACGGCGAGCCAGATGAAGGTGGCGGGCATCCAGGGCGAGAGGGCCATACCGCGGCTCTGGAAGGTGTCGCCGTGAAGGCACTCGGCGAATTGGCCGGGCACGACGTTCTTGTACTCGAGCGGATTGGCTACCTCACTGATGCGGAAGATGTTGCGCATGCCCTCGATCATCTTTTCCGGGTGGTCGATGCGCGAGGCATAGGCCACCCACGCCGTGAGGTTGGGCCAGATGCCGCCGATAAGGCGCACGCCGAACTCCGGATCGTACTCCGGCTCGCTCGAGGGCACCGTGCGCGACCCGAACGGCGTCCAGGCATCCTCGGCGTAGAGGCGCTGCAAGATGCGTTCGCTCATCTCCTCGTCGGCGATGCCGAACATGACGGGGAAGACCAGGTCGCCCGTGACGTTGTGCCGCTTCTTGCCGCTGTAGTCGATGTTGAGCACATACATACCCGTCTCCTCAGAGACGAGTTGCTTGTTGATGTTCTCCTTAAGTTCCAGCGCCTCGCGCAGGAAGCGCTCCGACTCGTCGAACTCTCCCACCATCTCGGCGCAGCGCCCGGCCAGGCGCAACGCCATGTAGCACTCGGCGTTGATCTCGGTGACGGCGCCGTTGATCTGGTACTCGGGGATAATGTTGCGCCAGGAGGCGATGCCCCACACGTTCGACTCTTCCGACGTACACCAGATCAGCCCGGCGCGTTTCTGCTGCAAGATCCAGTCGGCCGCGTTGCGCACCGTGGGCCACATCTCGCGCAGGAACTCCTCGTCGGCCGTGAGCGCGTAGTGGTGGTGGACGGCGAAGATAAACAGCGGCGTATCGTCGTTGATGTTGAGGTTGTAGTTCGATTTGAAGGGTGGGTCTTCGCAGGCCATGATATATTCGGTGATCTCGCCGCCCGGCTCGACGCCGTACTCGCGCACGAGTTCCATGGCGCCGCGCGAGAACTCCGGCGTCATGTAGTCGGAACCGACGGTGAACCAGGCGATGTCGCGCACCACCAGGATGTCTTGTGGGGGGTCGTTGGTAAACGAGTTGCCGATGGGATAGGCGCGTTGTTCGCGCAGGGTGTTGATCTTGGCCCAGCGGATGGCCCTGGTGATGACCGGGTCGGGCGTCAACATATCGCTTTTGTGCAGGACATCGCCGAACTCTTGCTCCGTGTCCGCGAGCACGGTGCGCGGCTCCTCCTGCATAGCGGCATGCCAACGGGCCACGGCGTCGTCGGCCCCTTTGTTGGAGATGACGATGAGGAAAGGCGCTTCGCGCTCTTCGCGCGGACCCAGTGTGAGGCGATAGGTTAACTCCGCCGTGCGCACGTCGAGGTCGGCGTTGACCAGTTCGATCGTCGAGCCTAGCACGCGCACCTCGTTAGGGCGGCCCTGCGTGGTCGTGACGACGAGTCCGCCGCGCACCTCGGACGAGACGCGCTTGTTCTTCTGCGTCATATCAGGCAGCTTGCTGAATTCGGGCCAGGCAAACTGGGGGAACTGCACCGAGAGCGTGATCTCGACCGTGCGCTCTTTGTCCTGGAAGTTGCGCAGCCGCAAGACCTGGTACACGCGCCGGAGGTCGTCCAGATTGTAAGGAACAAAGAAGTTTTTCTGCACTTCGACATCGACGCCGCGATACGTCGTCAACTGGTTGACCGGGTTAAAGGTCGTCGTGCGGGCCTCGAGACGGTCGCCGTCGACGGCGATATTGACGAGCAAGCGCCCGATATAGAACTGGTCGTCCTCAGCGCACCAGAGCCCCCCCAGGTTCGAGCGCGCGTCGGTACGCGTGAAGATCTCGATATTGCCGTAGCTTCCACCGAGCTTTAGCTTGTTGACATCGTACTCGTAACTCAACCCCAGCATACTGCTTCCGTCGCCCCCGGCTCTTACTTATTCTCATCGCGGCGGCTCCGTACATGGCGCCCGCCAACAGCATCTCTTCATTGTCCCACACTCGACAAGCGTCCCAACGCGACGTACTCGACCGAGGTAACGAGCAGACGCAACCCCCGGACCGTTCATTGTCGGCTGTCGTGGCGGCGTGCTATCGTAGGAGGCAGAGCCTTACCGGCAAAGAGCGATGATTAGGAGGAGCACGAGGAATGCATATAGACCTTGAGGCAGTGATGGCGAAGGTGGCTGACGCCCTCCGCGCTAACGGCAGTTTTTCGGACGTTCAAGGCGAGTTGACGGGCGATCGCCGCTCCACGCGCCCGCAGTTTCGCCTGCGTTTCACCGTCGTGAACGAGGAGCACACCTTTCTCTATCACGTACAACAAGAGGCTCCCGTGCATACGACGGCGCGCTCACTCGCCGAAGACACCATCCGCACCGTGCCCCAGCGCATCTTCGAGCCCGTGGGCGGTCGTCTCCAGCCCAACGACGTGTACTATCCCACGGCGCTCGGCTTCGTGCCGACTACAACGCCCGGCGAGACGTCGAGCGCGAGGGTGAACGGCGGATAAACCGCCTTGACGACAAAGTAAGGGGAAGAGCACCGATGCTGGACAAAGCAACCTACCTGGAGGCGTTCCATCACGCCGCCGCGGCACTGGCCGAGACGGCGTCGCGCGATCTCTCCGCGCCCATCGCTAGTTGCCCTGGCTGGGATATGACCGTCCTCATCGCGCACGTCGCCTCGGTGTACGCCTCGCGCGTCACGATCCTGGAGCAGCGTGCTCAGAACAACCCCGTGCGCGGTTTCGACGACCTCGGCCTACCCATGGCCTACAAAGGATGGTTCGGCGCCGTGTTCGCGGGCGACGTGCCCGATCCGCGTCCCGCACCGCCGCCCGGCCTCCTCGACCTCCTCAAGAACAGCGCCGACCGTCTAGAGAAAGCGTTCGGTCCGTATGAGATGTCCGACCCGCTCTGGACGTGGTGGCCGCCCGATCAAACGGCCGGCTTCTGGCTGCGTCGCATGGTTCAGGAGACGGTCATCCATCGCTGGGACGCCGAGGCCGCCGTCGCGGAGGGTGAAGGGACGCCGATTCCGCACGCCATCGCCGTCGACGGCATCGACGAGTGGGTCGACGTGATGCTGCCGCGTCTGCGACAGCAGGCGCAAGAACGAGACGGCTCCACGCAGGGCGCCGGAGAGACGTACCACCTGCACTGTACGGATGGCCCCGGCGAGTGGCTGGTCGCGTTCGTGCCCGGACCAGAAGGCGTCGTCGTCACACGCGGCCACCACAAAGGCGACGCGGCGTTTCGCGGTTCTGCCTCAGAGCTGCTGCTCTTCCTCTGGGGCAGGGTTCCCGCGTCGCGCCTCGACGTGGTAGGCGATCCCGCCGCGGTCGCGCGCTACGCCGCACTGGCCCCTTCGATGTAACGTCGTTGGTGGGCGTCGTCTAGCCCTTGGTCGCTCTAGTGTCGGGCGCTGCACCAGGCCAGACGTGTCGTCGGGCTGCTATCGGGGGCCATAAGCACGCTGACAGGACAGCTCCAGCCGCCGGCATTTACGTAGAGCAGTTCTAGATCTCTTCGTCGCTGTCGGCGTTGGCGCTCACCGTGCGTAGTGGGGCGCCGGGGGCCATGCGGTCGGTGAACAAGATGCCGTCGAGGTGGTCGATCTCATGCTGAAAGATGCGCGCCAACCAGTCGTCGGCCTCGATAACGACGCGCTTATTGCGCATATCCGTCGCGGTGAGGCGCACTTCGAGCGCGCGCTCCACATCACCGTAGAGCGTTGGAATGCTCAGGCAGCCCTCTTCGGCCATAGCGGTCTCCTTGGACGACCACGTGATTGTGGGGTTGATAAGGCTGAACTCGTCGTCGTCGTACTCCACCACGATGATGCGCGCGGCACGGCCGATCTGCGGGCCGGCGAGGCCGACGCCGGGGGCCTCACGCATCGTCTCGAGCATGTCGGCGGCGAGTTTGCGAATCGCGTCGTCTACTTTGCGAACGGGTTTTGCTTTGTGGCGCAGCACCGGGGATGTCGATTCATAAATCTTAAGTATGGCCATCGCTTCGCTGGTAATCCTCGATTATGATGCATGGACCCCTTCAATAGAGAAGGAGCGACTATAATCCAGCATACCGCACCTGCCGCGCCCGACCACAAAAAAACAGAAGGCCGGACTTGCGTCCGACCTCCTGCCCCCTGCCGAAGATTACGATGTGAGCCTCGCAAGCCTCTCGACTTGCCTGGCGGAAGCCTATCGTCATGTCCGAGTCACCTCGTTCGACGCTCACGCTAACCTCCTTCATCATACAGCCCCTATATTAAGGGCTCACTAAATCCACGTTAAAGGGTGGTTAAGAAAATTCCCCGTTGGCGGTCTACGGTACGCCTCGTTATGCTTCCGAGAGAGGAAATGACGACAGATGCAGGTAGTGGAAAGCGAGAACATGGCGAAAAGAAGCGCGCTTGGCGCCTTGAGAGATTTATCGGCGGCGCTGCCCACGTCGCGATTGCGACGCGAACTGCTCGGCCGCTCGTTAAGGTTGCCTGCCGTGCGCAACGAGGTCGTGGTGGAGCGCGACCTGCCCGTACCGATGCACGACGGCGCGATCCTGTATGCCGACCACTACGCGCCCCGCCGTACCGCATCGTCTCCTACCGTGCTCGTGCGCACGCCGTACGGACGCGGCGAAGATGTCGGCTTTCCCCTGGGTACGCTGGCCAACTTTATCGCGCTCCGCTTCGCCGAGCGCGGCTACCACGTCCTGATCCAGACCGTGCGCGGGCGCTTCGACTCCGATGGCGCCTTCGAGCCATTCTTGCACGAGCGCGAAGACGGGCGCTCCACCTTGCGCTGGCTCTCCGAGCGCCCCTGGTTCGACGGTCAGATTGTCGCCTGGGGACCAAGCTATCTTGGCTTCACGCAGTGGGCGCTGGCCGACGAGGCGCCCGACACGCTCAAAGCACTTATGCCCACCATCATTGGCACGCGCTTCAACGAAATCTTGCGCAGCCAGGGGGCTTTCTCACTGGACACGTTGCTGCGCTGGATCTACCTCACCGACCTCTCGCAACACCGCGCCGCCGCGGGCCAGTCGCGTCTACGCGACCTCGCATTGATCCGTCCAGGCGGCATGAGCAAAGCCCTCACGCCGGCCTTCGCGCACCTGCCGCTGGCCACGGCCGACTCTATCGCCCTCGGTCGCCCTGACTCGTTCTACCAGAACGTGGTGGCCCACCCGGATGACGGCGACGGTTTCTGGGCCGCCGCCGCGCCCGACCTCTCTAAAGTCGCCGCGCCCGCGCATCTCTTTACCGGCTGGTACGACTTCATGCTGCCCGAACTGTTGCTGAACCATCAAACGCTCGTCGAGGCCGCACGCGCTCCCTACCTCACGATCGGCCCCTGGGCGCACACCTCGCCCGGCCTGCTCTGGGACAGCGTGCGCCAGGGCCTGACCTGGTTCGACGCCCATACTAAAGGCGACGCCTCGGACCTGCGCTCACGTCCGGTGCGCTTCAACGTCATGGGCATCGATCAGTGGCGTGATGTCGAGGTTTGGCCGCCGCCGGCGCTGGAGACGCCGTTCTACCTGCGTGGCGAGAGCAGCCTAGGCATCGAGGAACCGTCACCGGTTTCCTCGACCGACCACTACCGCTACGACCCGGCAGACCCCACGCCCGCCGTCGCCGGAGCCATGTTCTTGCCGCCGTCCGGGCCGGTCGACAACCGCGCTCTGGAGATGCGGCCCGACGTGTTGACCTACACAATGGGGCCGCTACGGCGCTCCATCGAGATCGTGGGGCCAGTCACGCTGGTGCTCTACGTCTCTTCTACGCTGGAGCACACCGACTTTTTCGGTCGGCTCTGCGACGTCCATCCCGACGGGCGCTCGGTCAACCTCTGCGACGGCCTGCTGCGTGTCTCGCCAGGCGTTGGCGAGATCCAGTCGGACGGGTCGCTGCGCCTCGACCTCCCGCTCTGGCCCACGGCCAATCGCTTTTTGCGCGGCCACTCTATTCGCCTACAGGTGTCGAGCGGCGCGCACCCGCGCTGGAGCCGCAACCTGGGGACGGGCGAACCCGTGGAGACCGGCGTCACCATGAACGTCGCCGACCAGACGATCTACCATGACGCCGAACACCCCTCCGCTCTCCTCCTGCCCGTGACGCTCTCATAACGGTAGGCGCCAGGGCTCGTGAAAAGTCGTCCGGGGAGCGCGGGCGCTCACGGCGCTGCCCGCCCGTCCCTGACGGGACGCGGGGTCGGGCCAGAGGCCCGCGCTCCCCGGCGCTCGTCTTTCCTCCCCTCGTCCTGACTTTTCACGAACCCTGCGGTAGGCGCGGAGCAGGACGAGCGATGCCGTCCTGCCCCACTGTCGCTACGCGAGGCGTCGTCGGATTCAAGCGCCGCCGTCTTGTAATTGCCAAAAAGTGGTAGTGAACTTACACGTCGGTATGAGTGAGGAACAACGTATGAGGCGCATACGAAAAACGGTGACGACGTGCAGACGCGGCGTGTCCGCATCAAGAGGGATGAGCGCTCCAACCACCGGCAAACGGCGTAGCCAGGCTAGTGGGGTAGCGATCGAGCTGCCAACGACGGGAAGAACGAAGCTGTGTGGGTTCGTCGTCGCTCCGAACGCCCACGCGGTTCCAAGCCGCAGGGCGGCAGGTAGACGAGCCGAAATAGCGCCCCGCACGAGAATAGTTTGTCCGACATGCGTATGAGCCAACAGTGAAACTGTCGTTAGCTGGCTTGCCTTGTACACTGGCCCCGATGCCCGTGGTCCACTCTGCATGATTTGGATCGCAAGTCTCGCCATGACGAGCATCAAGACTACGATGGCCGCAAGCACGACCCTGCCCCTTCGTCGGCTCATGGTTCCCTCTGGCGTGCGGACGAACTGTTCGAGACGTCATCGATCTGTTGGATGTCTTGCTAGGCGGCGCCGCGCGCGGCGGTCTCCGCAGGGGCGTCGGCGGGACGGCGAAAGAGGGGTGAGGGCCACCAGTTCCAGCGGCCGAGCAGCACGACCATAGTGGGCGCCAGCAGCGTGCAGCGATCGAAGAGCGGCGCGAAGGGGGCCAGACGGCCCATAAATAATAGGAGCAGGCGGGAGCATCTTTGGGCCTCTTTCTCACAAGCGTTCCCTTAGAGTATCCCGCCTTCTACTTCCTGCTTCGGCCAAACTCTAACTCAGGGGCGGGCCGCATCCGTCTTGCGGGCGTTCGCGGCCTTCCAAAACACAGCCATTGCCCTCGTGCGTCTGGCGCGCCTCGATGACATCGCCGCCGCCTGGCGTCGTCATGCCCTCCGGCCGACCGGCGCCCTTGCGCCGATGAGCGTCACTGTGTTGTGTGTTAGCCCCTAGGAATCAGCGTGTCACGACGAACACCAGCGGCACGGTCACCGTCCGTTCGGTCACCACCTGACGCGCCGTTATCTCGATCTTGTACGTCCCCACCTTGACGCGTGGGCTGACCACGACCCGCAGCAAGAGCGGCGATGTCGCGAAGAGAGAGAGCGGTCCGCGGGGCGCCACCACCGTCACTCCTTTCGGCATGCCCTTCACGGAGAAGGTCGCGTCATCACTGTCGTATCCGAACGGCGCCCCGTGCGGGAGGACCATGACGCGGGCGACAAAGGTGTGGCCTCTCCGCGTGCGCCCCTTGCTGGCGACGAGCCCAAACGTGGAGCCAAATGCGGCGAGCGGCTTCGCTGCCGCCGCGATGCGTGGGCCTTCATGACCCTCGACATCGTACGCCGCGATCGCGGCCTGATAGGTCGCCCCCGCATGTGTCGCTCCTAGGACGAAGTTGTGGACATCTCCAAGGTCGAGGACCTGCCACGTTCCTTTCGCCATGGCGCTTTCTCTCCAGTACAGCTTGTATCCGGCCACCAGCCCAGAGTAGACCGGCGGCGTCCACAAGACCCGCAGTTGCGCGCCCTGCCTCACGGACAGGGCCGAGCGCGGCGCCGCGGGATGCGCGGGCTGCACCACACGTACGAGGCCGAGCGAGGCGCCGACCACATTCGGCCCTAGACCATCGTCGAGAACCGCGTAGACGTGGTAGGCCCCAGCGGCTACCCGCGCGGTGTTCCATACATAGGTCCAGACGCCGTTGACGACTAGCACGCCCGTCGCGATCGACGTGGCGGCCGACATAGTCGGCGTCGTTCCCTCGTACAAGGTCACGCTGTGGCCAAAGGACTCGTTTCCCGTTAACCGACCGGAAAGGAGAACAAGAGGGTGGGCTGTCACCACCGCGCCTGGCGCCGGTGTCGTGACCGAGAGGGACGGCGCCGGCGTCGTCGCATACTCGGTAAGGTTGTACCCTTCGTCGCCCTGGAGATTTCCGATAGCAACCGTCCACACTCCGGAGAGCGGTTCGGGGAACGCGAGTTGATAAGCGCCAGCGATGCCGGAGCCGAGGCCGGCGGAGGTGGTCGATGTGCCGGGAGCGGGCGAGTAGATCCGTCCATCTGGGGCCAGCAAGTAAAAGGTTGGTGCGCCTTTCCGCCAGGTCAGGTCGAACACGGCGTCCGTCTGGCCTCGAGTGATCGTCATAGGAACCGTTACGGTCGCGACGCCGGCGGGCGCATGAAGGACCTGGGCGCCGACCATCTCGATCGACGTCGCCGCGGGGACGCCGCTCAAGTGGATGCCCAGCATAGTCCGCGGTATGGATGCGTTCCCCTTACGCGAGAGCCCCGGATCAATTAAGCTGTAGCCCCCGATGTTGCTCCACTTGAGGCTGCCGTCGCTCGAGATGAATATCGTCTGATTGAATCTTAGGTGGACGATTGACGTAACGACTTTGCTCACATAGGAGACGAACTTCTTAAGCCCGTTGGCCCCTTTGCAGACCGCCTTTAAAGGATTGTACCAGGAGTATTGCGAACAATCCCAACCCGTGTAGGAGGTGTGCGGCTCCGAGACGGTCGCCGATTGCGACTGGTCGGTCCCGGCCGAAATCGCGGCCTTCACCCCTTTATAGGTGGCGCCCTTGTCGGAGAACTTGCCGATTTGAGCCGAAGCTTTGACGGAAATCCCGAAGGGCGGGACGAGGGTGACGAGCGCACCCGCGGGGATGACGACATGCGCGTCGGCCGTGGCCGCGAGTTCAGGGCCCGCCCCGTCAGCCCAGATGTGGGCATAAGCGCTGCCGCCGATCGAGACGGTGCGGCCGTTGTGCTCCAGATCCCTGCTTACAGAGATCTCGGCATAGAAGCCGGTCGAAGGACTCTGATCGACCCTCGCCCCGTTGAGGGGGAGGACTGCTGAGCAGACGTTGTCCGGTTGCGCGATCACGCGGATACAGACCCCGCCCTTGATGATGAAGACCTTGAAGAGCTGCGAGTTCCGCGTCCCGAACGAGAAGTTGCCGTCGCTGGCCACCGTCGCCGTGGCATCGCCGTGGTAGGTGAATCCGTCGTCGTCAGTCTTCAGATGAAGCCCCAGCGAGAAAGTGTAGATTGCCGAGCCGGGGATGGGCGTCGTCCTGTCGCTCGCATATTTCGGTTGAATGTGGATTGCGCCGTTCAGGCCAGTAATCAGGAGCGGCGTCCCCGCGATGGGGGTCCCTGCGCCGCGGATCTGTAGGTCTAGCTCGGCCGAGTAAAGGTTCGAGGGATGGCTCGGCGCGATCGAGCCCAGTTCGAGGGCCACGTGCAACGCCCCCACGCTCTTGAGGACGACGGTCCCCGAGCCGACGAAGTCGTAGGTCATGCGTCCGCCGTCATCGCTCAGGAGCAAGCTGGCCGAGGCGCTGATGTTGAATCCGCCCGCCTTGATCGTGGGCAAAGTGATCTTTGCGCCTCCTCCCGCGATGGACATGCGAGAGCCGTCGAAGGAGAGCCCTTGAAGGGTCAGGCTGTCCTGGAACGCGGGGAGCGCGGCCGTCGCGGAGGCCAGAGTCAGGGCTCCCTTATCGAAGGAAAAGCCGGAGGCGGTGACGGTCATGTCGGCGATCTTGAAGAGGAGCGGCTTGCTCTTGGCATCTGCCTTATCGGCGACGTCGCCGCTCGCTCCAATGGTCGACGGCGACAAGGTGAACGTCTTACCGCCGAACTCTTTGGGCAAGGTGATCGATGCGCCTGGCATGCCGATGCCGGCGGACGAGAGGTCGATAGGGCCGGTGGTCAGATGCGCCCCCGCATAGGTGAACGAGAATCCCTCGCTCCGCGCCGAGACCTTGAAGCCGGAGGACAGCGCGATGCTGGACAGGGCGAGCATCGAGACGCCCGTCACCTTACGAAACGAAGCCGGGAGTTGCAGGGAGGGGTTGGCGATGGTGAGGCCGCGCTCAGTGAGATCGATCGACGTGGCGCTGACGACGAAGCCGTACGCCGAGAACGACGGTTTGGCGAGCGAGAGCACGCCGCTGAACGCGTTTTTGCCGTTCACGCGCGTGACCTGGAATTCTCCCCTCAACGTCGTGGCCTTGCCAGCAACGTCGAACGTGGGCGGGAGTGTGAGGGTCACGCCGGTCGCTCTCAATCCGCTGTTGTCTAGCGTGATCTGCTTCACGGACGTAGTGAAGCCGGCGACCGCGAGCGTCGTATCGCTCTTCGTGAGGAGGCCGGTGATGCCGGACGCGTCGATGGTAAGCGCCCCGGTAAGGTCGCCGCCCCCCAGGTCGGAGGGTAAAGTCACCGTCGCTTTCGTAATGCTCAGGCCCTTACTCCCCAGGACGTTGCCCGTCGCTCTCACGCTGAGACCCGCGAACGTAAAGCCGAAATCAGGGAGCGAGAGCGGGAGGGTAGGGGCGCCGTCTCTACCTACGCTGATCGAGGGGAGCGAGAGCGACGTGCCGGAATGAAGAAGTGAGGGCGGTGTGATAGTGACGTTCGTCACCGTCTCTCCAGAGAGGCAGGCGCCCTCGAAGGTGAAGCCATAGACGACGTCGTGGTACGCCGCGCAGCCCTCAGATGTCGCACTCGGCGACGGAGTTCCGGTGGCTGTGCTCATGGTCGCCGTCCCCGTTAGAGAAGGGAGGGTTGTGGCCGTGTTCGTCGCGGTTGCGGTCGCGGTCGCCGTGCCGAGAGACGTACTGGTCGGCGTGCTCGTGGCTGTGTTTGTCGCCGTGCCCGTGGCCGTGCTCGTGTTTGTCGCCGTGCCTATGGCTGTGCTCGTGTTCGTTGGCGTGCTTGTGGCCGTGTTCGTCACGATCGTGGTCGCGGTCGCCGTGTCGAGAGACGTACTGGTCGGCGTGCTCGTGGCCGTGCTCGTGCTTGTAGCCGTGCTCGTGCTTGTAGCCGTGCTCGTGCTTGTGGCCGTGTTCGTTGGCGTGCTCGTGCTCGTGGCCGTGTTCGTCGGCGTGCTCGTCGGCGGCACAGGCGTGGCTGTTGCCGGGGGGCCGACGGTGAGAACACTCACCGTATGGGCGTAGTCATCGGGGACATACAAATGATCGGCGCCGTCCGTAAAGATCTCCGCCGGGAAAAGAAAGCCGGTCGCGATCGTCGAGGCGACGCCGTCTGGAGTCACCTCGACGATCGTGCCCGCATATACCTGCGCGACGTAGAAGTCGCCCTCCTTGTCGAAGGCGAGGCCATCGGGCCCGTTCCAGCCGGAGCCGACGGTCGTCTGCACGCCCCCCGGCGTCACCTTAACGATCGTATTGTTATCGCGGGAGGCGATGTACAGGTCGTTGGCGGCATCGAGCACCATCCCAATCGGATGATTTAGCCCCGTGGAGGTCACGGTCGATTGCACGCCAGCCTTCGTGATCTTGTAAACGGCGTTGCCGCTGATGTCTGAGACATAGAGGTTGTCGTTCGCGTCCTCCACGACGGCGATGGGATTGACCAATCCGGCCACGGGGACAGTCGAGACCGTGCCGTCAAGGGCGACTTTCTTCACGCCGCTTGACCCTCCACTGGCGACATAGATATTCCCCACGCTGTCGAAGGCGACGTTGGCGGGAGAGGTGAAGCCCGAGCCGATGGAAGACTGAACGCCGCTCGGAGTGATTTTGTAGACTTTGTTCCCCCCCATGTCGGCGACGTAGACGTTCCCCGCGTGATCGACGCCGCCACCGAAGGGACCGCTGAAGCCCGACCCAATGGTGGGATAGCTCCCGGCGGTCCCCGCCGGCCGTGCTTGGCTGGAGGATGCACCGGCGACGCGCGGCCCGATCACCGCGTTCACGAGACGCGTTCTCGTGGACGCGGACTGCCCTGTGCCAAAGATGGGGCGGCCTGTCCGTGGAGCCGTGGAGGAACGAGGGGAGGGGCTCAGGGAAACGGGCGCCGGAAAGGAGACCTCGTTCTCGCGTTCGAGCGAGGATAACACCGTGGCGCCGAGAGCACGCTCGATCAAGGCGCGCCCCCGCGACGATCCTAACAGCTTGTCCAGTTCGTGCTCGTGAACCCCAGAGACCCCTGAGAGAACGGCGCCTGGCACGGTCTTCGCTAGGGCGGTGCTTGCCGCTTTCGCGGTAGTGATGTTGCGTGCATTCCATCCTGGGAGCGATACGGAGCCCCCCAGGACGACAAGCGCCGTGAGGGTGTAACGGAGTATCTTCGACATACTTACATGCTCTCCACTTTTCTTAGCAACAGGGCAAGGGGCACACAACAATGCGGTCGCCGCCTACATGAGGGGCAACCGCTAGATGGGATGGCGCAGCCGCGATACGGCAACATCGCGAAGAATTCGTAACATGCCAAAAGGTATGCTGGCATCGTACCATACTCAATAGCCTAAATAGCTGTGCTCAAGGACCCGAATGGGGGAGGCCCCGGGACTATAGGATTTCACGCGACGTTCGTCCCGCTTGTAGGTTGTCAGCGGCACGGCAGACATCCTCTATGAGCGTCTAACGGCCTGATCTTCATGGAATGCACAAAGAATGCACAAAGATGGAGAGTGAAGGCGTGCGGACGAACTGTTCGAGACGTCATCGATCTGTTGGATGTCTTGCTAGGCGGCGCCGCGCGCGGCGGTCTCCGCAGGGGCGTCGGCGGGACGGCGAAAGAGGGGTGAGGGCCACCAGTTCCAGTGGCCGAGCAGCACTACGGTGGCGGGAACGAGCAGCGTGCGGATGAGGAACGTATCCATGACGATGCCCGCCGCGATGCCGAAGCCGATCTGCCTGACCTGGTCCGCGCCCGATGCGCTGCCGGCCGCCGCACCGAGGACGCCGAACGAGCCGGCCAGGATGATGCCCGCCGTCGTCACCGTCGTGCCCGTGACGCCCATGGCGTGTCGCACCGCTTCCTTAAGCGGCAGCTGCTGCGCTTCTTCGCGGATGCGCGTCATCACCAGGATGTTATAGTCGGAGCCCAGCGCCATCAAGAAGACGAACATTAAGAACGGCAGCACGAAGTTGACGCCGGCCTGACCGCCCAGATGCACGAAGACGAGGGCGACGAGACCGAGGGCGGCGAGATAAGAAAGCACCACGCTGACCACGAGGTAGAGCGGTGCGACGAGCGAACGCAAGACGAGGGCCAGCAGCAGCGCGATCAATACAGCCACCGTGGGCACGAGGTGCGCGAGATCGTCGGCCGACGTATGCTGCACGTCATAGGTGAAGCTGTTCCGGCTGAAAACGCCGCTGCTGTCGGCCCCGACAGCGGTCGCCGCCGCCGTCACCGCCGCGCGCACGACAGGGACCTCGGCCACGGCGGCGGTGTTCCCCGTGGCGTTCTTAAGCACGGTGAGGAACTGCACCGTGTGACCGTCCGGGCTGATGTACTGCGCTGTCGACCGGTAGAGCCGGTAGACCAACGGCGAAACCCGTGACGATGCAGGAGGAAGCAACGGCAAGGCCGCGGCTGGACCGAGCGTGCGATGCAGATTGCCGAGCTGCCGCGTGGTCAAGACGACGCCATTGGGATCGAGCGGTCCGATCACGCGGGACACCGCCGCGATCGCGCCCAGGCGTGCCTGGGCGGCCTCGACCGTGGAGAGGTCGGTCCAGACCGAGCGCGGAAAATGCAGGATAGCCTCGGTCGCATTGGCGCTGGCGCCGGGGAAGTGCGTCGTGAGCGCGGCCTGCCCGCTCGCCGAGTCCGTGCCACTTGGTCCGGCCGTGCGATCGGCGAAGCCCGACGACGGGCTGCCGATGAAGCCGAGCGAGAGCGCGATGAAAAACACCAAGCCGACGACCAAGGTCACGATGGGGTTACGAATCAGGCTGCCCGTCAGCCGCCCCCACAGGCCGATGGATGAGTTTTCTTCTTTGACCGCGCGCGTGGGCCAGAAGACCGCGCGCCCAAAGATGGCCAGCAGGGCCGGCAAGAGCGTCAGCCCGGCCAGGAGCATCAAGGCGATGCCGATGGCCAACGCCGGACCTAGGCTTTGATAGAGGCCGAACTGCGCGATCAGCAGACTCATCAGCGCCACGATGACCGTGAGCGCCGAGAAGGTGATGGACTCACCCACGGTGCTCACCGCGCGCACCACGGCGTCGTGCGGCTCGAGGCCGCGCCGCAGCTCTTCGCGCACGCGGAAGATGAGGAACAGGCCGTAGTCGGTTCCGGCTCCGAGCACCAGCACGATCAAGATGATCTGAGTGATGGACGACGCCTGCACGCCGAAGCGCGTGGCCCCGGCGATGGCGGGACTGGAGAGGGCCAGCACGAGGACGGCCGGAAACAACGTGATCAGCGGCGCCAGCACGGCGCGGAACACGACGAGCAGCAGCACGATAATGAAGAGCAAAGACAGACCGGTCGTGCTGCCGCGCGTCGTGCGCGACGAACTTTGGTTGTCTACCGTTGTGGCCAACTCCCCCGTCAAATGGACGCTAAGGCCGGACGGTGTGGCCACACTGGTGAAGACGGCGCGGATGTTCTTGACGAGGGCGTCGTCGTCGGAGCCGCCGAAGCGCGCGACGTTGGCCTGCACGAGCGCCTGACGCGCCCCGCCATCGCGCGAGACCCCAAGGTCGCGCACGACCTTGACGTGGTTGAGTTTTTTGACGGCGTTCTCGATCGCGTCGAGCGCGCTCTGGTCCTGCGTCGTAAGAGCGCCGTTGGACCGCACGCCCACGATCGTGGCCGCGGCAAAGGTCGAGTTCTGGAACGGACCCGCGAGATTAGAGGCCTGAATGCTCGGTGCGGAGGCCGGCAGAAACCCGCTGTTCGTGTCTTTGGCTACGCTGGCCAGCGAGGGAAAAGCGCGCACGCTGAACGCCGTGACCACGATCCAGAAGATCACGATAGGGATGCGGAAACGAACGGTGAAGCGGCCTAAGCCCGTGAAAAGCGCCGTCATGAGGCTTTATGCTCCTCGATGGTGGAACCATCTTCATTATCGTCTGGCTATATAGTTACTTTACATCAAACTTTCCCTGGGCGCCGAACAAGATGACATGGTCTGTGAATTCAAGATCAGCTTCTGCTTGTGTCGCTGCCGCGACTCGTGCATTGTACACTAGGACATGACAGCGCGGCAGTTTCGGGAGGCATCACCATGGCTATCCAATCGCACATCGATCTCTCACTCCCGCCGGATCTCTATGCCCGCATCCAGGACGCGGCGGCTATCAGCGGCCGGCCTCTGGAGAGCGTACTCGTTGAAAGCCTTGATCTCCTCTTTGGAGCCACGGCTGTTGATTGGGACAACCTGGCAGCTACGATCGAGGTCCTGCCGGACGCCCAACTGTGGGCGCTCGTTTATCGACGCATGCCCTGGTCGGATCGACTCCGCCTCCGTGAGCTGACGACGCAGGGCCAGGCGAGTCCGCTCGCCGACGACGAGCAAGAGGAACTCGCCACCCTCATCGACGATGTAGATTGCCTCACGGTGCTGCGCTCACGAGCACTCAGCGTCCTGCAAAGTCGCGGGCATCGCATCCAGGATTATCTCCAGCGCAAGGCCTAGGTGGCCGCCCTTTCCGCGGCGTGGCGCACTGCCGTGATTGAGCGCGCGGCAGGACGCTGTGAGTATTGCTAGACGCAAGCCGCGATTGTCGTGGAGATGGAAGTTGATCATATCGTTCCCGAATCAGCTGGTGGTCCCACCACTGCCGACAATCTGTGTCTCGCGTGCATTAGCTGCAACGGTTTCAAGTTAGCCTTTCAAAGCGGCATCGATCCGGAGACCGGAACGGACGTGGCGCTCTTCCATCCGCGCAACGAGCGCTGGGAGGACCACTTCCGATGGAGCGCGGACGGAATGCTCGTCATTGGCATGACAGCCACCGGGCGCGCTACGGTGGATCGCTTGCGTATGAACCGACCGCGGATGGTCGAGGCCCGGATGCTCTGGGTCGCGGCGGCCTGGCATCCACCTGTTCGCTAAGCACGCCTGAAAACAGTGCTTACCGCTTAGTGTGACGTCTCGACGCGCTCCGGCGTTTGCTGGCGGTGGAGATAGCCGAGCTGGAGCAGGCGAAGTAGACTGCATCCGACAAGGCTTCTGTGCTGAGGGTAGTGGTGTGAGAGCTTCATCCTGCCTCAGGAATCTTGAATTCACAGACCCTGAACAAGATGAGAGCGGCATTACAGCAAACTGATCGGATCGACGTCGCGTGTCCAGCCGGGCGGCACGAGATTGAGCAGGGGGTGGACGTTGTCGGCGCGCACGAGCACCTGCCAGAGGCGCCGTCCGTCGACCTTGCCGATAAAGCACGGCGCTGGCCCTATCACCTCGCCGTTGCGCACGAGGCCTAAGGCGCGGCGCAGCGTCGAGGCCAGAGAGTCGCTGGCCTCCCGGCAGACCTCTTCGTCCTCGTCCGTATAGACCAACTTCAGAAGCTGCGAGGCGGGAGGATAGCCCGCGTCGAGGCGGAACGGCAGCTCCTGCGCGTAGAACAACGCGTAGTCGTGCGCCGCGGCGGCCTGGATGGCGAAGTGCTCGGGTGCATAGGTTTGCACCACCACGCGGCCGGGCAGCGCGTGGCGTCCGGCCCGGCCCGCTACCTGGGTCAAGGTTTGGAAGGTGCGTTCCGCCGAGCGAAAGTCCGGCAGGTTGAGCGCCGTATCGGCGGAGATGACGCCTACGACGGTGACGCGCGGGATGTCGAGCCCCTTGGCCACCATCTGCGTGCCCACCAGGATGTCGGCCTCGCCGCGCGCGAAGCGGTCGAGCGCGTGTTCGTGCCCGTGCTTGCCGCTCAGCACATCGCGGTCCCAGCGCAACAGGCGCGCGCCAGGAAACTGCCGGCGCGCCTCGTCTTCCACGCGCTGTACGCCGAGGCCGAAGTAGCGGATGCGCCACCCGCCGCAGCGGAGGCAGGTCGTGGGCGGGCTTTCGCGCCGGTCGCAGCGATGGCAGACCAGGTCTTCGGTCGAGGAGTGGTACGTAAAAGGCAGGTCGCAGGCAGGGCAGTGGACCACGTAGCCACAGTCGCGGCAGATCACGAACGTCGCGGCGCCGCGGCGGTTCAAGAACAAGATGATCTGCTCGCGCTTGGCCAGGCCCTCACGCACGGCGTCTTGGAGCTGCCGGCTGAAGATAGAACGGTTGCCCGCGTGCAACTCTTGGCGCAGATCGACGATCTCAACCGGAGGCAAGCCCGGCGCCTGTCCCGCGCCCACGCGCGGGTCGCCGCCTCCCCCATCCACGCTATTAGAGTGCGTGGCGCCTTCGGCCAGAGCGCCCTGTGGGCGAGCGGCGCGCTGGGTCATGGTCAGGAGGTGATAGGTTCCTTCCAGGGCATTGTAGTACGACGTGACGTCCGGCGTAGCCGAGCCAAGGATGACCACGGCGCCGCTCTCGCGCGCCAGGCGCCGCGCTGCCTCGCGCGTGTGGTAGCGCGGCGCTCTATCTTGCTTGTACGAGGCATCGTGCTCTTCGTCGAGCACGATGAGGCCGATCGAGGGCAGCGGGCTAAAGATGGCCGAGCGGGCGCCGACGACCGCGTCGACCGTCCCCGCGCGTGCGCGCTCCCACTCGTCCACGCGCTCACCGTCGGAGAGGGCGCTGTGCAGGAGGGCGACCCGGCCGGGAAAGCGCGCGGCGAAGCGGTCCATCGTCTGCGGCGTCAAGGAGATTTCAGGCGTCAGGATGATGCCCTGGCGCCCGCGCGCGACCGTCGCCGCGAGCGCCTGTAGATAGACCTCGGTCTTGCCGCTGCCCGTGACGCCGTGCAGCAGGAACGTCTCGCTTCGCCCTGCTTCGAGGGCGGCGACGATGGCGTTGAGGGCGTCCTGCTGCTCCTCGTTCAAGGGCAACGATGCCGTGGGCGCGAGCGACCGGTGCGCCACGGGGTCGCGCCGCACGGTCTCCTCGGTCACGACGACCAGGCCCTGCCGCTGCAAGGGCGGGAGCGCCGTCGCCGCTCCGCTTACGTGCCGCCCGAGCTCGGCCACGCTCAACGGTCCCTCGGCGCGCTGCAAGAGAGAGAGGACGGCGCGGCCCTTGGGTCCGATGCGCTTACCCTCGCCGTCCACGCCGCTCCACGAGGCCATACGGACGGTCCGCGCACCCATCTTGCGCAGCGTCGCCGTCCTGGTCAAGACGCCTTTCTTGATGAGTACGGTCACCGCCGTCGCCGCCGTTCGTCCGCCCTCGTGCGTGAGGCGTTCGAGGGCGACAGTCCCTTCACCGTAAGGAGGCACGAGCGCCAGCACGCCGTTCTGTACGGACGTCAACGGCGTGCTGCAAGGCGTCCCCGTGCGTCCGATGTGGTAGACCGTGCGCCGGGATAGGCCAGGGGGCAGCATCGTGGCCATGACCTCGGAGAGGGGGCAACTATAGTAGTCGGCGATCCACCGCGCCAAGGCGAGGCCCGAGGGCGTGATCACCGGGATGTGGTCGAGCACGGCGCGGATGGGCTTCAGCGCGAAGTCTCCTTCGGCGGGCACGTCGGGAGAGAGCACGATGCCGGGCAGGTCGCGCGTCCCGAACGGGACGTGGACGAGGCAGCCCATCTGGAGCGGCGCGGAGTCGCGCGGGGGCGGCGCGTAGTGGTAGATGCTGTGCTCGCCTACAGAGGACGCCACGGCGACCTCGACCGCCCGACGGCCTTCAGTCGTCCTCATCGTCGTGCCGCCCTGTGTACGGGCGTCGTAGATGCGGTCATTGCCTCTGCCTGGCCGAACCAATGGGGATAGAAAAAGACAACCGAACCGGGACGGCCGCTCGGCTAAGCCAAACGATACGGAGAGAACGCCTTGTCGGGAGGGATGGGTTAACATAAAGTCTCATCGCTCCGTCCCTTTTACGATCGCCGAAGCACGCCGGGCCAGCGTGGTTAGGCCAGCCCTTGCACCAGCACGCCGTCGTCGGCGGGACGCGCGACGATAGCGTCGGCCTCACGCTGCACGCCGTCGCGGCGCGCGATGGCCGCCCCGAGGAAGTCGCGAAAAAGCGGATGCGGCCGGTCGGGACGCGATTTGAACTCCGGGTGGAACTGCGTGCCCACGAACCAGGGGTGATCGCGCAACTCCGCGACCTCCACCAGTTGGTTGTCGGGCGACAGGCCGCTGAGCACGAGTCCATGCGACGAGAGCAGGTCGCGATAGGCGTTGTTGAACTCGTAGCGATGGCGATGACGCTCGTAGATCATGCCCTGCGCGTAGGCAGCGAACGACTTGCTTTCAGGGAGTAGACGGCACGGCCACACGCCCAGACGCATGGTGCCGCCCTTGTCAGAAATATCGCGCTGGGCTGTCATCAAATCGATCACGGGATGGGGCGTCTGCTCGTCGAATTCCGTGGAGTTGGCCGCGTCGTCGCCAAGAGCCTCGCGGGCGAGGTCGATCACCGCGACCTGCATACCCAGGCAGAGGCCCAGATACGGCGTGCCGCTGCGGCGAGCCTGGCGCGAGGCGCGAATCATACCCTCGACGCCGCGCTCTCCAAAGCCCCCTGGCACGATGATGGCGTCGAGTCCGACCAACGGCGCGAGGTCCGCGGACGCCTCCAGATCCTCCGAGTCGATCCAGCGGATCGTTATACGACGGTTGTGCGCCAGTGCGGCGTGCTGAAGGGCCTCGGTGACGCTCAGATACGCGTCGGGCAGGGCGACGTACTTGCCCACGATGCCGATCGTCAGCGCGTCCTTGTCTTTGGGGTGCGTGATCGATTGGACCAGGTGGTGCCAATCGTCGAGCTTAGCTGGTGCATCGGGCAGGCCGAGCGACCGGGTGATGTACGCGCCGATGCCTAGTTCTTCGAGTACGAGCGGCACCTCGTAGATCGTGCGCGCGGTCTCCAGCGGGACGACGGCGGCCTCGTCCACGTCGGTGAACAAGGCGATCTTTTCCTTCAGGTCTTGCGTCACCGCATAATCGGAGCGACAGACGATCACGTCCGGCTGTATACCGATGGAGCGCAGTTCCTTCACGGAGTGCTGGACCGGCTTGGTTTTGAGTTCGCCCGTGGAGGCGATGTAGGGAAGCAACGTGACGTGGATGTACAGCACGTTGTCGCGCCCGACATCTTTACGCATCTGCCGGATGGCTTCCAGGAAAGGAAGGCTCTCGATGTCGCCGACCGTGCCGCCCACCTCGACGATCAACACCTGCGGGTTCTGCGTGGCGGCGAGACGCGTCATGCGCTCCTTGATCTCGTTAGTAATGTGCGGGATAACCTGGATGGTGCCGCCAAGGTAGTCGCCGCGCCGCTCTTTAGCGATCACCGACGAGTAGATCTGGCCCGTGGTGACGTTGGACGCGCGGGTCAAGTTTACGTCGACGAAGCGCTCGTAGTGGCCGAGGTCTAGGTCGGTCTCGGCCCCGTCGTCGGTGACAAAGACCTCGCCGTGCTGATACGGACTCATCGTGCCTGGATCGACGTTGATGTAAGGGTCGAGCTTCTGGATCGAGACCGTCATGTCGCGTGCTTTGAGCACACGCCCGATCGAGGCGACGGTGATGCCCTTGCCCACGCCCGAGACTACGCCCCCCGTGACAAAAATATACTTCGTCGCCCCCACTACATCCACCTTCACCTTCGATCTCCGGCTATTATCTTCGCGGCTGTCGTCCTGGTCGTCTCCCTGGCCTAGCGTCGTGGTTCCAGCAACACGACGAGCGGTTCCGTGGGCATGGATGCTTTCACGGCATTGAACTTCGGCTGAAACTCCATCGTGGTGATGCCCATCTCGTGACAGAACTTGTCTAAGACGCCGTCGCGCTCGGTCCAATCCATGGGCACGACGATCGATGGTTCGAGTTGCGCGATAGTCTCCGCCGCCTGCGTCGATGAGAAGCCACGTTCGGAGCCCACGGGAACGAACAGCACGTCGACGGCCCCGATCTCGTCGACCTGGCTCGTAGTGAGAGGCTGGCTCAAGGCTCCGAGATGGCAGACGCGCAACTCGTCGATCTCGATAAGATAGACGGTGTTGCGTGTGTGTTCTTTGGAGGGGCCGACGGTCTGATCCGCCCCGACGCCGGTGATCAAGACGCCCTTGATCTCGTACTCGCCCGGTCCCGTGACGACGCGTGGCGACCCCTCGACGGTCTCGACAGCGCCATGCTCACGATCTTCAGCACTGACCGTGACGATGTCCGCGGAGAGCCGCGTCGTCCCCTCCATCGGGGCGAAGGGGTCGGTGACCAAAGCTGCCTCACGGCCTTTCAAGCGAAAGCAGTCGCGCCCTAACAGCGTAATTTCCACGCGGCCTCCTCTCCTTCTTAAAAATGAAACAGCGATCCACGACGTATCGACAACCGTCTTCACGCACGGGACCGCACTCAAGCTTTAATCAGATAGAGTGTAGCACAGCTACCTGCTCCTGCTCCGTCGATTGTTCACAAGGCGCTCTTACGCCATCTACAGGCGTCGACGAGAGAGCGCGCCAAGATCGATCCCGGCGCAAGATGGACGTTCACTTTCAGACTGCTGTATCGTGAAAGGAAGGACAGGCTCGTAGAAAGAGACGTGGAGTAGGAAGGCGCTGCTGATGCAAGCCGCGGATATCGCCGACAACATCGTATCGGCCGCCATGCTGGGCGCGTTCGGCCTCTCAGTCGTCGTCACCACGATCAAGCGACGACAGCGTGATCGAAGCGTTACGTGGGACGACGCACTGGAGAGGCCATGGCGCTCGCGTCTACAAGCCGCAACGCCGTTTCCCACTTTAGCGGAGCAGGAGATAGCCCGTGGCCGCGCGCGCGATGTCGCGGAGGTGACTCTTGGCGTAGAAACATATGCCTTGTTGGAAAAACAGGGCTATATCGACCTGGCGTCGGCGTCGCGGGAAAAGGTGTTCTATCGCCTGCGTCCTGGCCGCCGCGTCGAAGTTTTCGACACCCTCGCCGACGCGGGCGCCGCGCGCAGCCGTTGGCTCAAGGAGCGTGAGCGTCGCTACCTCTGTGTGTATCCCGTCTACCCTCTGCCCGAGCAAGAGTTCCTGGCGCAGCTCTACATGCAACTGCGCGACGACGAAGAGCGCATCTTGCGCGAGGGCGTTTTCCAGTACGTCGACGCGCGCATCGCCAACGTGTTCTAGCGTTCAGTTCCCACGACAGTCGGCGCGTGAGTCGAAAGGGGAGGGCGATCATGCGGCCGTCCTCCCCTTTCGTGTCGCTGATGCCCACCCTCGTGTTAAGCGGCCGGCGTCTTAACCGTCTTTTGAGGTCGCGGCGCCCTTGGCCGTGGCGCTTGGCGTTTTTTTCGCTCCACCCGCCATCGACTTTGCCGCGGCGGAGGTCCGTGCCGGGGCCTTCTTCGCGGCGCCCTTGCTTCCCTCATCAGCGGAAGCCGTCTTCGCCTTGGTTGAAGGGGCCTTCTTGGAGCCGTTGGAGTTCGCCGCGGCTTTCGTGGTTTCGGGCGCCGTGGCGACCGCGTCGCCGTGAGCGGCCTCATGCTCATGGCCGGCGGCCTCGTGCTCGTGCTGCGCTGCTTCGCGCTCATGCGTCGCAGCCTCGTGCTCGTGCGTCGCCGCCTTCTCTTCGTGCGCGCGCGCACTCACTGCGGCCCGCTCGACCTCGGCGTCATGCTGCGCTTTCGCCGCCTTCGCCGCGTCGTGCTCTCTAGAAGCGGCCTCGCGCTCGTGCGTCGCGGCTTTTGTCTCATGCTGAGCGGCGACGGTAGACGCTCTGGGGCCACTGCCGCCTTTCTTCACCTTGGGCGCGTGCTCCGTCGCGTCTTTCTCATGCGCCGCGGCATGGTTCTCGTGCTTGACGGCGTCTTTTTCACGCACCCCGGTATGGCTCTCGTGGTCGTCGGCCTTCTTGTGCGTGGTCCCCGCCTTTGCCGTCGGAGCATCGTCATGCTTTGTCGAAGCGGCGTGACCCGTCGCCTCGTGCTTTTTCTCCGTCGTGGCGCGAGACGCGGAGCCTTGCTTCGTCGTCGTCGTGGAGCGCCCCGACGTTTTAGCGGCAGGCACGTCTTGCGTCTCTATCGGCGCTGTCGCCGCCCCGGCTTTCGGCGCCTCGGCTTTCTTTTCCGTCGCGATGCCAGCTCCAGAGGAGGCCGTGGCCAGGATCGACGCCGCGGTCGAGGACGCCTCATCGGTGCGCGCGCTGGTCTCCGCCATGTCCTTGACCGCGGCTATAGACGCGTTGCTGGGCGCCATTCCGTGCTCCGCGGCCGCCGCATCAAAGCCGCCGATGCCCGGCGCTTGCTGGTAGCGCGGGTCGGCCGCGATCTCGTTCTTCGTCCGTGAGAGGTAGACGCCCCTGTCATCGGTGCGCACGACGAGGCTGAGCGGTAAGAAAGTGTCTTTCGGGATCAACCGGCCTTTCTGGACGGTCATGTACTTGCCTTCGACGCTGTACTGAAAAATGACGCCTAGTTTAGCGCCCGCGGCGTCGAACACGGTGAGTCCCTCGGCCAGCAAAGTCAGGGCCGTCATGTCGTCGTTCATTGGTGTTAATAATCCTTATCACTCGTGGAAGATCATGTCTAGCGTCTATTTATAAAGTACGGAACCTGCCGCAATAAGTATGCCGTGTCGCTTGTGTCATAGAGGGCTCGCGCGATCGGGTAGCATACATTGAAGAGGAAACAAGTCCGGGACGATGAAGGAAAAGGCCAAAACGTACTAATGAATACTGTGTTGGACCGTCCGTCCGCGTGGCGGGTCGCGGCCGCGGCGCACCAGCCCGCGTGGCCTGATGCCGAGGCGCTCACACACGTTCTGGGGAGGCTCGAACTCATGCCCCCGCTCGTGTTTGCCGGGGAGGTGCGTGGTCTACGCGCGCGCCTAGCCTCCGTGGCGCGTGGAGAGGCCTTCCTCCTTCAGGTCGGCGACTGCGCGGAGTCGTTCCGCGAGTTCTCTGCCGAGAACATACAGAACAAGCTGCGCGTCATCTTGCAGATGGCGGCCGTGTTGACCTATGGCGGCGGCGTTCCGGTGGTCAAGGTCGGTCGCATCGCCGGGCAGTTCGCCAAGCCGCGCTCGTCGCCGACCGAGCGCAACGGAGGCGAAGAGTTGCCCTCGTTCAGCGGCCACGCCGTCAACGACGACCCCTTCACGCCAGCAGCGCGCACGCCCAACCCCGAGCGCCTCCTGGCCGCCTACTACCAATCGGCGGCGACGCTCAACCTCCTGCGTGCGCTGACTAAGGGCGGCTTCTCCGACCTCTCGCAGGTGCAGCGCTGGAACCAGAGCTTCGTCGCCTCCAGCCGCGCCGGCTACCGCTACGACGCGCTGGCCACCGAGATCAGCCGAGCCATCACCTTCATGCGCGCCTGCGGCGTGGACGACGACTTCCACCTCAAGGGCGTCGACCTCTACACGTCGCACGAGGCGCTGCTGCTGGGCTACGAGAACGCTCTGACGCACTGGGACCCTGAAGCGCAAGAATGGTACGACCTGTCCGCCCACACGCTCTGGATCGGAGAGCGCACGCGCCAGCCTAACGGTGCGCACGTGGCGTTTATGCAGGACGTGGCTAACGCCGTCGGCCTGAAGCTCGGCCCCACCTCGCGCGCCGACGACGTGCTGGCGCTCTGTGCTTTGCTGGACCCAGAGCGCACGCCCGGCCGCTTGACCTTGATCTCGCGCATGGGGGCGGGCAATGTCGAGACCGTGCTGACGCCGATCGTGCGCGCCGTGACCGAGGCGGGTTACCCGGTGGTCTGGGCCTGCGATCCCATGCACGGCAACACGTTCGTCGGCCTGTCGGGCAAGCGCACGCGGCACTTCGACGCCATCAGCGCCGAGATCGAGGAGTTCTTCGGCGTCCACCGGGCGCTGGGCACGTGGCCGGGCGGCGTCCACCTGGAGATGACGGGCGACGACGTGACCGAGTGCCTCGGCGGCGGCGACGACATCTCCGATGCTGGCCTCGCGGCCAACTACACCACCATCTGCGACCCGCGCCTCAACGGCCGCCAATCCCTCGATCTAGCTTTCCGCGTCGCCGAACTGCTCCGCGCGTAGCCAGCACGCGCTCTATAATAGATGCACAAACAGGATTTGCAGGAGAAATAGACGCCTTCTATAGTCCATCACGCACGTATTTGTACAATTAACCGGACTCTACAAGTGCTAATGAACGTATGGAAACTCACGTGACGGGCTGCTATTCTACTGCGATCGGTTTCGCAGCTGGCGGCATATTATAGGAGCACCGATAAACCGATGCTGTATGTGGGCCGTCGTAGTATAGGATGAACGAAGCGATTAACTCGATCAAGGAGGCTGCATAGTGGAACGATTACGCTTGTTTGCTCCGACCATCGTATGTGTCGTGCTCGTGCTTTCGTTGCCGCCTGTCGCGCACCCAGCGCGGATCGGGGCAAGGCATTGCGGCGCTGTGGCCCCCGTAGCAACGCCTGCACCGGCGATGCCACTGACCCTTGATGCACGCCAGGCGCAAGAGGTCGCCGTTCTTATCGCGTTTATCGACGCGTACAATGGGGGGCATGTAGGCATGGCCGTGGCGCTCTTTGGGTCTCCTTGGCTCTGGAGCGATTGCGACTATCGGCGGGGCGCCGTTTTGACGGGGGACGGCAAAGCGTCCCTGACGCGCTGGCTCCAAGGGCGGGCAGCAGACCACGATCAGCTGGAGATTCGGTCCATCACGGTGGGAACCGAGCAAGAGACGGCGCTTGGCGTGACGTTCAAACGCCGCACGAGTGATGCCCTGCGGTCGCTCGGACGCCCTCATGGAATTGCCCCGACACTGAGCGCCAAAGTCATATTCGACGACCGTTCGAGCAGTACAGGGCGCCCTTCCATCGTTCGATTCGTCAATGGTCCATTCGGCGGCTCACTCGATTTCTGTCGCCTTCGTCCGTGATGCCTGGGATTAGGCATCTATGTCGTCGCCAGACGAGGGAGGGGCCAACGTCATCGTCGAGTGGTCTACTTTACGCGACTCGAAGGCAACGCCTCGTGCTCTGGCCCTGGCTCGCTCCTCACGCTGCTCCCTCCGCTGCCAATGTTGGCATTGCGACGAAGTGGCGCCCCTCTGCTTCGTATAATGCAACGCCTTGCTCTCCCGTCCAGTGTAAGACGCTCCCGTAGTTGCCATGCGCGTCTGCCAGGAGAGCAGGCGTCGTGGCGATGATGTCTGTAGGCACGGTTATCCCGCGCAGTACGCGGTGAGCGTCGAATAAGCGATAGATGTTGTGAGCCCGCGTGCCGTCACGCGCGATGATGAGCAGGTCGACATCGCTGGTGGGGCGGTGGTCTCCGCGAGCCCGCGACCCGAACAGAACGACGGCGAACGGATTCGTCGCCTCCACGATACGTCCGAGAACCACATCCTTGATGATTTTCATGGCGTGGTCGTCGGCCTGTACGGCGACGTCGGGAATGGACTGCTCCACGATCGTATCTCCTGTTTCAACTGGCTAGGCGTCGAGGCGCCCTACGCCGGCGTCTTGACGCGGCGGGCGGAACGCCTTCTTTATCAGTCGTCTTTAGCACACTGTGCTGTCCTTAAGTCACCGTTGTCGTCGTCGCTTCTACTACAACCAGTGTAACGTGTGAGGCGAGGGGGCCTGTCGGAGGGTCTACGGGGCTTTATCGACGGCTGCCTGCGCATCGTAAGCAACGCAGCGGTCGTCCTCCGGTCAAGCGCTTGAGCGCTTGAACCCGATCACGCGTTTTGTCGCGGCTCGTGCTACAGTGACGGTGAACGACTCGGTAGGTGGCCGCAGCCTCTATTAGGGAAGCGCGACAGCGTCTGAACGAACATATGAGACGGCCCTTTATTGAGAAAATAGGCTGTCCAGACGGTGGGACAGGGTGGGATGCCGGCGCGTGAACCGTGACTGACGACGGTAGAAACGCGCCGATGGCAAAGCCAGAACACGAAGAAGGGAGGACATGACGATGAGCGATAAGCAGACGGCGGGTAAACCGCGCTCGACGGCGGGGCTAGCGGGCAAAGCGACTAGCACGGCGACGAAAGCTGGTCAGACGGGCCTGTCGCTCAACCGTCTCATTCCCACTGTCGTAACCGTCGCCGTGATCGTCCTGCTCGTGATTGTCGCGCGCGCGGTGCTGACGCCCGCACCGGTCGCGGCCCCGGCCATGCTCTCCGCCGGAGGCGCCTGCGTCGCCACGGCTAGTTCTCCCGTCGTTCCCAGCCAGTGTGCTCCCAACTTTACGCTCGCCGACTATAAAGGTAAGACGGTCTCGCTGTCGCGATATCGCGGCCATCCCGTCCTCATTAATTTCTGGGGCGTGAACTGTACTGTCTGCGCGGCCGAACTCCCCGACCTCAAGACGTTCGCCACGACATTCGCCAAGCGCGGCGGTGTGGTGCTCAGCGTCAACACCTGGCATGAGACGCCGTCGTACATTGCCTCGTACGCGGCGGCGAAGGCGGTCTCCTGGCCCTTGCTGCCCGATGAACAATCCGTGACAGGCGATCGCTACGGTGTTACGGGGACGCCGACCAACGTCTTCGTCGATGCACACGGCGTGATCCGCTCGGTCACCGTAGGGCAGCAGTCCCTCGCGCAGTTCGAGCAGAACGCAACGTTGCTGTAAACGTTGCTGTAGAGGACGACAAGTAGTGGATGCGGATGGCGCGGCCTAGCCCTCGTCGTCCCTCGTTGAACGATGCCTGAGGAGACCGATCACGACGTGGATCAACAAGGCGCGGAGCACGACGTGGCACGGCGGCGCGATTGGCTTGGGGCTGTGCTCTACACATGCTGCGGGGTGCTGGTCGCGCTGATCGTCGAGACCGCGGTGCTGCTGGCTCTGCGGAGCAATGGCCAATACCTGGCGGTGTCGCCGCCGCCAGCCGCTCAAACCGCGACGGCCCGCGCCCTGATCGCGCCCTTTGAGAGGGCGTTGCGGACGGCGGGAGCCACCGCGACGGCCCGCGCCCGCGTCGCGTCGGCGCCGACGGAGACGCCGCGGCCGACGAACACATCTTCGCCCACGGCGACTCCCCCGCCGACAAAGACTCCCCTGCCCACCGTCACTCCCGCGCCCTCTCCCACCGTTCTGGTTCCTCCCTCAAACCCGACCAGCATGGAGGTCGCGGCAAACTCATGCACGAGCCACACGATCGATTGGCGCTGGTCGGGCGCGCACCGTGCCGCCGGCTACGACATCGTGCTCTATGACCCTAACACTGGCGTGGCCCTGGCCCACAACACTACGATCGAGGCCCGCTACACGCAGGCAGCTATACCGGGGCAACCCGTGGCGCTGCGGGTCCGTTCGCGCAACGACGCCGGGACAGGCGGCGACTACTTCTCCCCGCAAGACAGCGCACAGGCCTTACCGGTCACGCTCAACCCAACCACCATCGCTGTGACGGCCACGACGACGACGTTGACCTGGACGTGGCCCCCCAGTCTGTACGCGACGGGCTACGACGTGGTACTGTATCACTACCATGGTGCTTCCGTGTCGGTCGACGAGGAGACAACGGTGCTCGACGCGCATTTCAGCGTCGATCCGCCGACCGGCGTGACCTACTATCTTAAGTTGCGCGCGCTTGGACCCTGCAATCCTTCGCTCTACTACACGCCCGGCACGTCCTCTGAAGGACGGCTGCTCCCCTAGACGTGAGACTATAGAGGGAAACACAACGGGATAAACCTGGACGATGACGACGGGGGAATATATGAACGACAACGCGGATGTAATCGTCGTGGGAGCTGGACTAGCCGGTCTCGTGGCCGCGGCGGAACTGGCCGACGCCGGCCGCAGGGTGATCGTGGTGGATCAGGAGCCGGAACAAAATCTGGGCGGCCAGGCGTTCTGGTCTCTCGGCGGGCTCTTCTTCGTCGACTCGCCGGAGCAGCGCCGGTTGGGCGTCCGTGACTCGCGCGATCTGGCGCTCGACGACTGGATGGGTACGGCGGGCTTCGACCGCGAAGAAGACGCCTGGCCGCGCCGCTGGGCCGAGGCGTACGTCGACTTCGCCTCCGGTGAGAAACGCTCCTGGTTGCACGCTCAAGGTATGCGCTTCTTTCCCGTCGTCGGCTGGGCCGAGCGTGGAGGCCATGGTGGGTTCGCGCAAGGCAACTCCGTCCCGCGCTTTCATATCACGTGGGGGACGGGACCGGGCGTGCTGGAGCCGTTCGTGCGGCGGGTGCGCGACGCCCAACAGCGCGGCCTGATCGACCTACGTTTTCGCTGCCGCGTGGACGAACTGACCGTCGCGGGCGGCGTCGTGACCGGGGTCCAGGGCGCCGTGCTGGAGCCGAGCACGGTCGAGCGCGGTCGAGCGAGTTCCCGCACGGTCGTCGGGACGTTCGCGCTGACCGCTGGGGCCACCATCGTCACCTCCGGCGGCATCGGCGGCAACCACGATCTCGTGCGCCAGAACTGGCCCCAGCGTCTGGGCAAGCCGCCCGTCCATATGATCTCCGGCGTCCCCGCGCACGTCGATGGGCGGATGCTCGCCATCGCCGAGACGGCGGGCGGCTCGATCATCAACCGCGACCGCATGTGGCACTACGTCGAGGGCGTACAAAACTGGAATCCTATCTGGAGCCAGCATGGCATCCGCATCCTTCCTGGCCCCTCGTCCCTGTGGCTTGACGCGCGCGGCCATCGTCTGCCCGCTCCTTTTTTTCCGGGCTTCGACACGCGGGGCACACTCGATTATCTGATGAAGACGGGCTATGACTATAGCTGGTTCGTGTTGACGCAGAAGATTATCGAGCGCGAGTTCGCCCTCTCTGGCTCGGAGCAGAACCCCGACCTCACCTCCAAAAGCATCCTCCAGACGCTCAAGCGTGCTCTGCCCGGCGCCCCTGCTCCGGTGGAGGCTTTTAAGAAGCACGGCGCGGACTTCGTCGTCGCGCGCACGCTGCCCCATCTCGTCCACGGCATGAACAGGCTCACGGATCAGCCGCTCATCGACCCTGTCGCCCTGGAGCGCGAGGTCGTCGCGCGCGACAGGCAGATCGACAATCCGTTTAGCAAAGACCTTCAGATCGCGGCGCTGCGCGGCGCGCGCGCCTATCGCGGCGACCGCTTGGTTCGGGTAGCGAAGCCGCACAAGCTGCTCGATCCCAAGGCGGGACCGCTCATCGCCGTGAAGCTGCACATCCTCACGCGCAAGACCCTGGGCGGCCTGCAAACGGATCTCTCTTCTCGTGTGCTCGACGACGCGGGGCTGCCCGTGCCGGGTCTCTACGCCGCTGGCGAGGTCGCCGGCTTCGGCGGCGGCGGCATGCACGGCTACAGCGCGCTCGAAGGAACGTTCCTGGGCGGCTGCATCTTCTCCGGGCGCACGGCGGGCCGAGCCGCGGCTGGCGCCGTGTAAGGTATGTAGAAGGTCGCCTCCGTTCCAGGGCTCGTCGTGCGGAGGAAGCGGGACTACGAGGGAAAAGAACAAAGGACGTGCGTGACTGCGGTAAGGCCGTTTGAGTCAAGCGGCCTACCACGCTAGACTAGGGGAGTAGGGCAGTCCGATGGACGCCGCCGTACAGGGAACCTGAAAGACATAGCGTGGATCATCTTCACGTTCAGAATAAGGATAGGGGTCGTTATGCTGCGCCGCGTTATTCTGGCCGCTGTCATCGCCGTCGCGGCGTACGCCGTGGGTGCGGGCGCGGCCGGCGGCCTGCTGTCGCGCCTGACAGGCGACCCCCGCGCGGCTGCAGTCGCGACAGCCGCGCCTGACCCTGCCGTGTCATCCGGCGGCCCTGCCTCGAACACGTCGGCGGCGACAGGGGGCGCGTCCGCGCGAACAGCCGCCGCGACCCTTGCTCCCTCGACGCCGAGCGCCACGCCCGCCCCGCCGACGCCGAGCGCCACGCCCGCTCCCCCCCCCTCCGCACCTCTGACGATGACGCAATCCCTTAGCGGAGGCGCGCCCTTGGCCACGGGCGCGTGGACGAACGGCGTGGTCGTCTTTGAGATTGGCGGCCCGCGTGGCCGCACCGACCTCCGGGCAGGGGTCGAAGTGCAGCCCCTGTCGCACGCGCTCGATGGATCGTCGATGACCCTGGCGACGTTGCGCCACGGCGTGGCCAGCGTCCCCGTGGCCGGACTCGTCAACGGGCGCTACCATTGGCGTGCCCGACTACTAGCGTATCAACCCGTGGGTTCGGAAAAAGGCCCCTGGTCGTCGTACGCGAACGGCGGCAAAGCTTTTGCTATCCAGACAACTCCTCCAGCGGCGCCGGCCATCGTTGCGCCCGTGGCCGTCAGCGCGAAGCCAGCGGTGTTCGGCGCTGCGCCGATGCCATTTCGCTGGGCCGCGCCAAGCGATCCCTCCGGCATCGTGGCCTACTCTTACCGTCTCGACCAGAACGCGGCGGGGCAAGCCGCGACCAGGAGACGCTCGATTGACACGAAAGTCTCGCTCCGCGTCGTGCAACAGGGGACGTACTATTTCCACGTGCGGGCGCTCGATGGCGCGGGCAACTGGAGCACGAGCGCGACGACGTCCGTGCGTGTCGACCTCACGGCCCCACGCATCGTGAGCCACGCGTTCAGCGGCTACTACTTCAACCCCGCACTCGAACCGCTGACAATGACCTACACGCTCGACAAGATTTCGCGCGTCACGGTAGGCATCTATAACGCGGCGGGCACGCGCGTGCGCCACCTCGTGTACCCCGATTATCTCCCGCCTGGCGTCGTGCATAAGGTCGTCTGGAACGGGCGCGACGACGGCGGCGCCCTCGTGCCGGAAGGGTCGTACAGCATCTACATGCGGCCGACCGACCGCCTCGGCAACACGCCGGCGGGCGCCCCCGGCTGGGCTGGCTTAAGCGTCACCTATAAGCGCATCGTCGTCTCTCTCGCGCGACAAGAACTGTGGGCCTATGATGGACCGAGGCTGTTCGCAGCGGGGTTAGTGACGACGGGCAACACGAACTTACCTACGCCCGTTGGGACGTTCCACGTGCTGTTCGCCAAGCATCCGTTCACCTTCCACTCGCCGTGGCCCAAAACCTCGCCGTACTGGTACCCGGACTCGCTCACCAACTTCGCACTCTACTTCAAGGACTCCGGCTACTTCATCCACGATGCTCCCTGGCGGACGGCCTATGGCCCTGGCACGAACACCGGCCCCGGCATCCCTGGAGAGGGCCCGACATCGGGCACGCACGGCTGCGTGAACGTGCCGTACGCCACGATGGCGCAGCTCTATGGGTGGGCTGTTCCTGGCACCGCGGTTCAGATTATCCAATAACCTTAAAACAGATGTGTGATACAACTTGCTTCGAGAGATCTTATGACGGCCCCACCGTCTAACACGGCCCCTACGTATCGGTGGAAAAAGCGGCATGATCAGGTTCATGCGGTTAAATTGCCGGTAGGCGTCGCCCCTGTCCAAGCGCGGGAGCAGCCTGCATTAATACGACTAGCACCACGCCCGCGACCTAGGCGGAGGCGACGGCTCGTTCTCGTGTTGCTGGCGGCAGCAGTCCTCACCGCTGGGGTCGTTGGTTCGCAGTCGAGCGGCGGCCTGGGTGCCGGCGTCGCCGACGTGCTGCGCGCGACGATCGGACCGGAGGCGACGACGCGCGTCGAGTCGTGGTATCTCAACATCGGAGACGCCGTCCATCGCGCCGCCTTTCACCTGAGTGGTCAGAAGGCCGTCGCGCCGTGGGCTATCACTCCCAACGGCGCGCGATGGAGGGCGTCGTCGATCGTTGCTATAGCGCCTGCCAGGGTCGTCGTGGAAACACCGCGCGAAGAACGTGCCGTGGCCGTTCACTCGAAGGGAGAGTCTCTTGAGAAAGGCATCGTGCCACGGCAAGTTTTAAGCGCGTTTCATGTGGGGGTTAGGGTTTTCGTCACGCCTTCCGTACGGCGACCAAGGCCTGCGAGAGCAGCTGTTACAGGGGTCGCGCCCTCGCGGCGAAAATCGTCGGCACGGTTGTGCGGCGTGGGCACGTGGGCTAACGCCTGTGGACATAAGGCGTCGCCCGTCCGGCGGACTATAGGCGGAGTTCGGAGGCCTCCCCTCGTCGTTCATCAAACGAAAACGCACCTGCAGTCTCCCGTAGGCCGTCGCACGAAAGCTCAACACGCCGTGCCTCTAGCCGTCTCACCGCCGAGGCGCCGAGTCGCTGCAGCAGGTCCGACGATTGGATCGTCGCCAGCCACACACGTACAGGCGCCTCCCCTCGTGACGACGCTGGCCTCGCTGCCGCCCTTACAGCCGAAAATCGCTCCGGCGTTGCCCGGCGAGGGCGTATGGACGACCGATGGTCTGCCCGCCGCCGCTCCAGGCGCGCCATCGCCCGTGGTCAAAACGTTTATCCGGCCCGATCAGGCGCGTCCCTTTGCCGTCGTCACCGTGCTTCAATTCGATATAGCGCACGCCGACCTCCATATGGTCGCGGGCGTGGACCAGCCAGGCGGCCCACTTGGTCTCCACGGCACCGGAATAATTCCCGTTGTCCTGCTGCATGGCGACGCGCTGTTGGCGGCTTTCAATGGAGCATTTAAGTACGCGGACGGCGCCTACGGGATGATGGCCGACGGCGTCACCTACGTGCCGCCGCGTTGGGGCTCGGCCACCATCGCCGTCACGAGCGCGCACCACGTTATTATGGGCGCCTGGGGCCTCGACAAGCGCTTGACCGGGGCCAACCACGGTCTGGTCGCATGGCGGCAGAACGGTCCGTTGCTCGTCGACCACGGCGCACTCAATCCACGTAGTGAGGACGGCACCTCGTGGGGCATCTCCATCATGAACGGCGCCTATACCTGGCGGTCGGCCATCGGGGTCACGGCGCATGGAACGCTCGTCTACGTGTCCGGGCCTTCTCTTTCCGCGACGACCCTAGGCCAGGCTCTCCTGTCGGTCGGGGCGACGATGGCCATGCAGCTCGACATCAACCCCTACTGGGTGCGCGCGTTCACCTACCAGCCCGGCGCGAATGGATTGCTCTACTCTACGCGCCTCGATCCCGCCATGCAGGGAGCAGGGACAGAGTATTTCTACGGCGCGTCGCGCGATTTCTTCTATCTCACCCGCCGCTAAGGTTCATACATCCTCTTGTACGGACGGTAGTGCAGTAGCGTCACCCCTACAGTATTAGGCCCCTGGTCAGGCCATTCAGGGCAGCGTACTATGTACTACGTCGGCAGCAGCAAGAGGGGTCCTGCAGCACACGAGGCTTGTCGGTGCGGGGAACGAGGTAAACATAGGATGGCGGAGGAAATCACGATGACGATGCTCGTACTGCATAAAGCGTATTGCTGCGACTACTGCCAGCAACTGGGGACGACCGTGGACGGCGGTCTGTGGCGCTGGTCGTCTACGGACGAGATGACGGCCCTTTATTATCTCCATAGTTGCTGCCTGGCAGCGTACAAGAGCGACAACGGGTTGCGCTCGGTGGAAGGGCGCGTCCCCGTCGTCATGCGCGATACGTACGTGGTCTAAGAAGGCGACAGGCCTACCTCCTGGCTCCAGGAGGTAGGCCTGTCACGACGTGGGTAGTTGGTTCGCGGTGAGAGACGACGCTTAGACGACGCCCTGGACCTCGACCGTTGCGCCGGCTTCCTCAAGGGTCGCTTTGGCCGCGTCGGCGTCTTCCTTGCTCACGGCTTCCTTGATCGGCGTGGGAGCAGTGTCGACAGCTTCCTTGGCTTCCTTTAAGCCGAGAGCGCTGTTGAGCTGGCGCACGATCTTGATGACGTTGATCTTGTTGGCCGTCGGCGAAATGCCCGTCAGGATGACGTTAAACTCGGTCGGCTCCGGGGGCGCCTCCTCGACAGCGGCGCTGCCGCCGCCCTGTGCCGGCATCGTCGCCATCATGCCCATGGGAGCGCTGGCGGTCACGCCATAGCGGTCCTGGAACGCCTTGGAGAACTCGCTCAGCTCGAGAATCGTCATCGTATCGAACGCGGACAAAATATCTTCGGTGCTTATAGCCATCTGGGTTATCCTTCCTTTCGCATCATGCGTGCTGGTGTGCGTTTAGCGCGCCTACTATCGAGCGGCAGCGCCTTTCTTACGGTTGGGCGTCGGCGCTTCCTTCGGATTCAGGAGCCGTCGTCGGATCGGCGGCGACCTCCTGGCCGGTGGGCGTCTCGGTCGGCTGAACCTCGGCCGTCGCCATCGCTCCGCCCTCGGACTCGGGGGCCGCGGTCACGTCGCTCGCGACCGTCTCTCCCGCTGCTGCTGCCGCGTCGGTGGTCGGAGCTTCAGTCGCGTTGGACGCGACGGGCTCACTCGTCGTCTCCACGTCGTCTACCGTTGAAGCCGGAGCTTCATCAGGCGTGGCTGGCACGGCCTCTACAGGCGCGGCGGCGCCGACGCCCGCTCCTGCTGCTCCGCCCTTATCCTCGAACTGAGCGATGGCATAGGCGAACTGCTGCGCGGGTGCATTGAACAACGCGGCGAGCTGTGAGAGCGGCGACTCGAGCAGGCCGGCGATCTGGGCCAGCAAGGTCTCGCGGTTCGGTAGATCGGCCAGCTTGGCGAAGTCCGCCGCGCTTACCTTGCGACCACCCTTGAGAATGCCCGACTTCAACGTGGCCACGCGCGAGGTTTTGAAGAAGTCGTTGAGCGCCTTCGTTCCGGTCGATTCGTCGCCGTAGATGAAGGCGACGGCATTGGGGCCGTTGAACTCGTCGTCGAGGTCCATCATGTTGTTGCGGTGAGCGGCGGCGCGCAACAGGGTGTTCTTCGTCACCTGCAACTCGACGTTGCTCTTGCGCAGATCCGTGCGCAGACTGCCGATCTCGGCCACGGACATGCCGCGATATTCGATCAACGCGGCAGCGTTGATGCGCCCGAGCTTCTCGGTCAACTGGTCGATAGTCGCCGCTTTTTTTGCTGTCGGCATACGTGCTTTCCTCCTTTCGTCACATTCTGTTTCCCATTTAGAGAAACGAAAAAGCCTCGGGCGACAACCCGAGGCAACGTTGACGCGACGAGGAAACCGAACGTCTTCACGCTTGCTGGCCTTCTTAGGAAAGAGACCTATCCGTTGCGTGCCTTCGCTGGTGTGACCTGTCGTCGCATCCGTAACCTCGGTGAGCTTGCGTATTAAGCGCCCTAGGGCACGCTCACGGTCGTCGGCCTGGATGGCTGGCTAAAAAAATCCGTCTTGAAAGACGACATCGGAGTGCGGAGCGCCTGGCGCTCTACACCCCGATAGTATACAGAGTTGTCCGTGTCTCCGCTAGGAGGCGCGCATGGCCTGTGCGGCGCTGGGATCGACGCGCACGCTCGGGCTCATCGTGGAGGCCAGGTAGACCGTACGGATGTACGTGCCCTTGGCGCCGCTGGGCTTGGCCGTGACGACGGCCTCGACCAGCGTGGCGAAGTTCTCCGATAACTGACTGTCGGTGAACGAGACCTTGCCGATCGGCACGTGGAGCAGGGACGTGCGATCGACGCGGAACTCCACGCGACCGGCCTTGATGTCGCGCACGGCGCGGGCCACGTCGAGCGTCACGGTCCCGGACTTGGGGTTCGGCATCAAGCCGCGGGGGCCGAGCACACGACCCAGGCGACCGACGGCGCCCATGAGGTCAGGCGTGGCAACGGCGACATCGAAGTCGAGCCAGCCGCCTTCAATGCGCGCGACGAGTTCCTGCCCGCCGACCACATCGGCGCCGGCCTCCTCGGCCTCGCGTACTTTATCGCCCTGGGCGAACACGAGCACGCGCACGACGCGGCCCGTGCCGTGCGGCAGCACGGCCGTACCACGTACGATCTGGTCGGCGTGGCGCGGATCGACGCCGAGGCGCATATGCACCTCGACGGTCCCATCGAACTTGGTGTAGCTGACCTTCTTAAGCGTGTCGATGGCCTCGACTGGTGCGTAGAGACGCGCGGCCTCGACCTGCGCGTTCGCGTTGCGGTACTTTTTCCCGTGTATCGGCATTGTCTCTTCCTTTCAGTGGTCCAAACAGACCGCGAACAGCGCTCTTCCTAAGCACTCGGTTCGCGATCCTCCCACGACAGCGCGTCGTCCCGCCAGCCAAGAGCCAGCGGTCGCGATGCGGTGCGTTATGCCTCGACCTTCACACCCATGGAGCGCGCCGTGCCCTCGATCATCTTGATGGCCGACTCGATGGTAAAGGCATTGAGGTCTTCCATCTTCTGCTCGGCGATCGCGCGCACCTGGGTCGACGTCAACGTGCCTGCATGGTCCTTGAGGGGATTAGCGGCGGCTCGCGTGATGCCGGCAGCTTTCTTGATCAGGTCGACGGCCGGGGGGGTCTTCGTCTTAAAGGTGAACGAGCGATCCTCGAAAATCGTGATCTCGACCGGAACGATCGAACCGATCTGCGAGGCCGTGCGCTCGTTGTACTCTTTGACGAAGCCCATGATGTTGACGCCGTGCTGGCCCAACGCAGGGCCGACCGGCGGGGCCGGGTTGGCTTTGCCGGCCGGGATCTGTAATTTAACGATTGCCTTGACGCGCTTTGCCACGCTTTGTTCTCCTCACCAAATGGCGATACAGGGCGTACGAGGGGCGGATAAAGGATCCCCCGGCTTCGTCGCGCCTGCTACTGCTTCTCGACCTGCAAGAAATCGAGTTCGACCGGTGTCTCGCGTCCGAAGAAGGTCACCAGCACGCGCAGCTTGTTGCGCTCCGGCGAGACCTCGTCGACGATGCCCAGGATTTCCTGGAAGGGGCCATCGATAATTTTAACGTTCTCACCCTTTTTAAAGGTGATCGCCACGACCGGCGCCTCTTCCTGCTGATCGAGGTGTAAGATGCGTCGCACCTCGTTATCTTGTAAGGGAACGGGCTTTTGGCCCGACGAGACGAAGCCGGTGACGCCAGGCGTGTTGCGCACGACGTACCACGCCTGGTCATCCATCACCATTTCGACTAAGACATAGCCGGGAAAAACCTTGCGCTGGACGGTGTTGCGCTTGCCGTTCTTGATCTCGATCTGGTCTTCCGTGGGAATATGTACCTGGAAAATTTTGTCTGACGCATCCATCGACTCAATGCGATGTTCGAGATTCTGCTTGACCTTGTTTTCGTACCCGGCGTACGTCTGGATTACATACCATTCGTGCCGCTCGGTCGCTTCCGCTGACACGATCTGCCCCCTTACTGTGGGCCTCTAGAATAGGCCCTGACGAACCGACGGTTGGTTGGACGCTCCTGTCCGTACCAGTTCGCTGCTTAAATGCTGATGATGAGCCTGATGATCTGTGTCAGCAGCGTATCGACTCCAAAGAGAAGCGCCGCCATGAAGATGCAGACGGCGATGACGACGATGGAGAGATTGCGCGTCTGCTCCCAGGTCGGCCAGGTCACTTTCTGCAGTTCCGACTGAATGTCGCGGCGCGCGCGCCCGAGATTGCCGATTGTCGGGCGCGGTCCTCGACGTGTCGTCGGCGTATCGGTGGTCATTGCCGGCCCGTTTTTTGCCATTTCTCCACCATCACTGCTTGCCTCCGCATCTCAAGAAAGAGACGCCTCTACCAGGATGCGCCGTTACACACGCTGCTCCACGAAACATCGCCGGTCTCACGAAAAAAGGGACTAGCGGCTACTTCGTCTCACGATGCGTGCGGTGACAACGGCACCAGCGGCAGTATTTATTGAGTTGCAACCGATCGGGATCGTTACGACGATTCTTGCTCGTCGCGTAGTTGCGGCGTTTGCATTCGTCGCACGCCAGGTAGATGACCAGGCGGTTCTCTTTTGACTTACTTGCCACGTGCGGCCTCCCCTCGTCCGGCGCCTCCGAGCGAGGAGAGGGGAGAGGCAGCGGTTAGGCGTCCCCTCATCCTCCTTCGCTCCAAGGATGCTGAAATTACTACTTCTCGATCTTGGTGACGACGCCGGCGCCGACGGTGCGCCCGCCCTCGCGGATGGCGAAGTGCAAGCCCTCTTCCAAGGCCACCGGCACGATCAACTCCACGCCCATCTGCACGTTGTCCCCC
>JAABUX010001114.1_pt1 | contig 41906 bp, 31 predicted proteins | sample 5561851 | NCBI WGS metagenome assembly JAABUX01 (sample SAMN10711883, study PRJNA513361) | rock metagenome | isolation source: Antarctica rocks | place: Antarctica: Victoria Land, Richard Nunatak red sandstone | collected 2016-01-03 | reverse complement strand
TTTATTAAGTATGAATGGATTGAAATAGATGCATACTCTAGCTGGAACACTTTTGTTGCATCTGTTGAAAAAATTCTCAGAGAATTCGGAACTAACTATGTAATTAATTTTGCTTAACTACTTACCTGATGGAAAACCCGGACGTCAGTCTGGTGTACGGTGACTCTGAATGGGTGCAAGAAGGAGCATCACCATCAGTCGCTTACTCATTCGACTATGACGGTACCCTTCTGAGCTGTGGAAATTACATCTTCGCAAGTGACGTCATGCATCGAGTCAGTGCCGCACGGGATGTGGGAGGCTTTGACTCGTCGCTGCAAGCATATGAAGACTGGGATCTATGGCTTCGAATCAGCCAATCGCATGTACTCCGGCATATTCCGACCGTCTTAGGGTTCCATCACTGGCATAACGACTGTGTGACGGCGACCAATCCCTGGCAAGAATGGGAACGAGTCTATCAAAATCACCAGCACAGATTGGCCAAAGCGGGTGCTGCTGCCCAACACGATCTGAAACTAGGCACTGCTCGAATTGCTCCTTTTGATCGCAACACCTGGCAGCAGGGACGCAAGGAACTCATCTGGCACTCGATACTTCGTCCTAATGAAGGCTATGGCTCCGTCGGGCGTCAGCTGCTTAAAGCTATTGCACGTCAGGGGGTTAACATCATAATTGCGCCTACGAGGAACCAAGCAGTACGCGGCTTCGAACGCTTTTATCAACCCCTAAAAGACTGGGGCAGACTTGGCTTCTATTACCACTACGCAGTTTCTCCCAGCGTGCTGAAGTGCGATCGGGTCATCAACTATTACATGTGGGAGTCTACCTTGGTTCCCACACAGCATGTTGAGGAAATCAACAGAGCTGTGACCTTACAGTATGTCCCCTGCCAGCAGAATCTGGAGAGCTTCACGCAATGTGGAGTCCGCATTCCGATCAAGGTTCTCCACCATGCAGTCGATGCAGAACAGTTTCCGCTCCTTAGCCGCTCCCACTCCAGACCCTTCACCTTTGGAACTTTCGGCGACCTCAGTCCTAGGAAGGGAATTGACGTGCTACTACGTGCCTTTCAGGACGAATTTTCCCCTAGAGAGCCGGTACGCCTTCTGATCAAGAGTACCTCACAAAGCATAGCATACAAGATAAACCATCCACATATAACACTCGTTTCAGGCTTTATGAACCAAGAGTCGTTATTAAAGTTTTTGCAGGAAATGGATGCCTTCGTTCTGCCCTCTCGTGGAGAGGGATTCGGCCTTTGCGGTCTCGAGGCCATGTCCACCGGGTTGCCAGTGATCGCGACAAATTGGAGTGGTCCTTCCGAATACCTCGATCAGCAGGATAGCTTTCCGTTGGCGTATAGCCTTGTGGAGGCACAGGGGATCGAATCAAATCACGTTCGTTACTTTGGTCTGTGGGCGGAGCCAGATTATGAACATCTCCGATACCTGATGCGGTGGCTGTACGAGCACCCCCAAGAGGCTGCGTCCTCGGGGCAAAAAGCAGCAAAACGTGTTCACGAGAGGTGGACATGGGAGCGGATAGCAAAACAGATGTGCGACGATTTTGACGCGATCGCCAGTGGATGATCCAGTACAAGAAAACAATTCAAATTAGTTTATGTCTGAAGCAAAGGTTACCGTCGCAATTCCAACTTACAACCGGGCGGGGTTACTAAAGGTCTGTATCGAGAGCGTTTTAGCGCAGGACTACCCAGACTTGCGCGTAGTAGTGCTGGACAACGCCTCATCAGACGACACTGAGGCGGTCGTAAGCTCATTCGCGGAACGGGACGAGCGGGTTACCTACATTAGGCACGAGACCAATATTGGTATACTGAGAAATTGGAACCGCGCCCTCAAAGTGAACTCAAGCCCCTACCTGAGCATCTTGCCAGACGACGATGTGATGCTTCCTAGCTTCATCCGCGAATCTGTCCAAGCGTTAGATCAGCATCCGCGCGCAGGGTTCTCGTTGACGTTGGCCAAGTTCATCGACATCGATGGCACTGCACTGGATCTAAAACAAGACGCTGGGGACATGCCAGATGGCATCATCGACGGTCTGGATTACATCGACCTGTGCCTCGCTTGGCGTGGTTGCTCCATATACCCCGCAACCGTTGTAATGCGGGCGGCAGCGCTTGGGGTAGTTGGCGCGTTCGACAGCCCACACGCCTGGCACACGATGGATACGAACCTGTCCTTACGTCTAGCGGCGCGCTTCGACATCGTCTTCCTCCGACAGGAACTCGTCGAGATCCGCATGCACCCCGGACAGGAATCAGACATCCACTGGCGCTCCGACAAAGGAACCGGACCGTTTGGCGTGATGGCAGAGTTCATCGACGCGATCGCTTACCTCCTGAAGTCTGATCGCGCTCAGGATGCGTCCTATCGTGCGCTGCTCGCAGAGCGACTGCTGGCTTTGAATGCACGACAAAGTGAGTCGATACACCACCTAGTGCCTAACCTCTATTGGACCTGGACCCAACGGCTGCAGATGGCGACACAGGAGGTTGAGGCGCTGATCCCAGCAGAGGACACCTTCATTCTGGTCGACCAGAATGAGTGGGGAGGCGAGGCCGTCGCGGGTCGCCACGCCATCCCTTTCCTGGAACGAGATGGGCAATATTGGGGACCACCACTGGATGACGAAACCGCGATCCGCGAACTCGAGCGGTTGCGCCAAGCCGGAGCGAACTTTATCGTCTTTGGGTGGCCAGCCTTCTGGTGGCTGTATCACTACGCCGAGCTGAACCGCTACCTCCACTCGGAGTTCCGGTGCGTCCTGAAAAACAGCCGCCTGGTCGTGTTCAGCCTGCAATCGTGAGTTTCCCCTGTAAAACTTGATAGCGAACAGCTATTTCAAAGACATATCGTTGATGCGCCACTGACCGTCTTGGCGAACCAAACCATATCTAACTCGCAGCTTTTGATTATAAGAGGAATTCTGGCTTAGCTCACCGTCTTCATAAACCTGAGCCATTTCATTTACGGTGGCTTCTACCTGAGCCTGATTCGGAGCGGCCTGACTTGTCTGCACAGAGTCGACCTTCAGGCTGTGTTTGTACTGCCTGTATAGGTTATCTGCCTTGTCTTTCTGGGCTAGTCCCTGCCATTGAGACAAGGCTGGCCCAACTAAAATCTGCTTTAATCTATCAACAGCGTGGTCTGAACCAAAAGCTGCCGCTTTCGTAGATAGCCAGGTCTGAATCACTTCTTTAGCCGTTGCCTGGGTGAGCAGCGGATTCTGGACTACTACTGGTTTGGTGCTAGGGGGCGGGGGGGATGGGGGTAGATTCACAGGACTAGGCAGTACCTGCACGATTCTCGGCTGGTCTTTTTGCAAGGATGGTGCGGGTGGGGAAATTGTTTGGCTTAACCAACCGTAGATTTTACTCAACACCAACCCTAAAACGACTATACCCAGTACACCGGCAACCCCTAGCAAAACCAGGCGCTTTCCCTTAGTCTTCAGGACATTTCCAACCATGGTCGAACTACTGCCCTGTCGTGGGAGGCGCTTTTCACCAGACGCCAGGGTGCCCAAGCCCTTGACAGCCTGACTTCGTTTCCGCCTCCTTGACCGAGGAGGCGGGGAAGTCTTAGCCACTGTAGTCGCGTTAGCCACCATGGCGACATCAGCTGGGGGGGCAGTCTGTAATGAAGTGGCAGCCTCGTCTACAGCAGCAGAGCGGTAAGTAGGAGTTGGCATACCCCCACGCTTGTCTCGCAAACGCTGTTTACGCCGAGTGCGATCGCCCGATTGGGAAACGTTAGCTGGAGAGTTGTGAGATGAAGCGGTCTCTTGGGTATAGGCAGGCGGCTGAGGTGCGATCAAACTTGCTTCTGCCTTCGTTGGCAGCGCTTCTAAATATGCCTGAACCTGTTCATCTGCAAAGTAGTCTTTTAGAGAAGCCTGCTGCTGGCCCAAATCCCGAAAGTGAGGAAACACTTCCGTTTGCAACCAGCGTTCACCATAAAGACACAATCCCGGTAGTAGGTCTGGAGACCCTTGAGAATGTTCTCGGATGAACGCTAGGGGTTCGTACTCATGACTCAGTTCTAATGCATGACTGGCTTCTTCTGTCTGACCTAGTAGAAGCGAACATATCGCCTGTTCCAGATGCAAATCTTGGCGTTTGCCTAGGCGAATCAGCAGTAGCTTGGCGCGGGCGATCAGCACAGGCAGACGTTGGGCAAACCCTCGTGCTAGTAGGGCATAGACTGTCAGGTAAGTGGCAACGGCGGAGTGCCGTTGGCTCTCGGCTTCAAACAGACTTTGCTGCTCTGTAGCTGTTAGGTAGCTACGCAGTTGCTGAATAAACCGGAGAAAGTCATCCAGGCTAAGACCACACCCGTCGTCGCCAGTCCCATCAATACCACCACGCTGTTGCAAAATATCTTGCAACAGCTGCAACCCTTGGCGTCTCTGGGCAACATTTTCTTCAGGTTGCGCCAGTAATTCAAGAATGCGGTATGGGCGCAATTTGTAAAGATCGGCTTGAATTTCAGCTTGAACGCTAGGAAATAGACCTTCACGTAACAGTAGTTCCTGACCGCTTTCCAGGGATGTGGAGGCATTTTCGTATTGGCCTTGCTGCCATTGCTCCCGGCCAAGTTCTAGGCAGGCAAGGGTTACGGTTAAAACAATGTCTGACGGGACTTGGTCAGGTTCGCTCCTCGTGTGTCCACTCTCCAGGCTGAAGCTGCTACTACTAAGGTAGGGACGGCCCAGCTTCAATACAAGTTCGTATTCTCCTAGCTCTTGTAGAATCAACAAGACACCGACGAATTGCTCCTCCGGAATTTCAATACTTGGAGTGTGGAGGGCAACAGCAGTTTGGAGCAGTTCAGGACGTTCCTCGCTTGTTGGCTTTGCCAGAGCCTCAACCCCGCCCTGATAGGTATGAGCTAGATAGCTGGCATCATAGCGCGTGCGTTGTTCTGGAGCAGACAGAACCGTGTAAGCTTCTTCTAAAAGTTGTTTTCGAGCTGTGATCGCGGCTTCCGAATACGCCCGTCGCGGCAGTTGCACGGTGCGATCGCGGTAAGCCTGCTGCAACTGTTCATGACTCGCCTGAATTGGCAGTCCCAGAATCCGGTAGTAATCGAGCGGAATTCGCACAGTTTACTTCCCCAGCAGTAACCAACTACACTAACCGACTGTCTTCGGTTCCAAGGCTTGCCTTACCGTGTAGTTATTATAACTTATGGCATAGCTGATTAAGAAGTGGTGAATTTGGTCGCCTTAACCAGTTGTCCTTGAAAAACACAGGTGATCCTGATTATCCTGAAACAAATTACTTTGGCTATTGCGACAAGGACACGACACAATGGTTCAAGAACGAACTTTACCAGTTTTTCAGGCAGCTCAGGGCCAAATCGGTAAAGAAGAAGGGTTACGCCTGTACGAAGATATGGTTTTAGGGCGCTCGTTTGAAGACAAGTGCGCTGAAATGTATTACCGGGGCAAAATGTTTGGGTTTGTCCACCTATACAACGGTCAAGAGGCGGTTTCAACTGGTGTGATCCAGGCGATGCGCCCAGGTGAGGATTACGTTTCCAGCACCTATCGAGACCACGTTCATGCCTTAAGTGCTGGAGTGCCTGCCAAAGAAGTGATGGCAGAGTTATTTGGCAAAGCTACCGGCTGTAGTAAAGGGCGCGGCGGCTCTATGCACATGTTCTCTGGAGAACATCGCTTACTGGGAGGCTATGCCTTTGTGGCTGAGGGCATTCCCGTTGCCACTGGTGCCGCTTTTCAAACTAAATACCGCCGAGAAGCTTTGGGAGACGAAAGCGCCGATCAGGTGACGGCTTGCTTTTTTGGCGATGGTGCTGCCAACAATGGTCAGTTTTTTGAATGCTTGAATATGGCGGCGCTATGGAAACTGCCAATACTTTATGTAGTTGAGAACAATAAGTGGGCGATTGGGATGTCCCACGAACGGGCAACTTCCCAACCGGAAATTTACAAGAAAGCTAGTGTGTTTGGCATGGCGGGCGTGGAAGTGGACGGTATGGACGTATTGGCGGTACGGGCGGTAGCTACTGAAGCGGTCGCCAGGGCACGAGCAGGTGAAGGCCCAACTTTGATTGAAGCCCTCACCTACCGTTTCCGGGGCCACTCTCTGGCTGATCCGGATGAAATGCGCGCCAAGAGCGAGAAAGAATTCTGGTTTGCCCGTGACCCGATTAAGAAGTTTGCTGCTTATTTAACTGAGCAAAATTTGGCATCTCAGGAAGAACTCAAAGCAATTGAGCGTAAAATACAGCAGGTTATAAACGAAGCAGTTCAGTTTGCTGAGAGTAGCCCTGAGCCTGACTCCAGTGAGCTGTATCGCTTCGTATTTGCTGAAGATGAGTGAGCTAAAGAAAAAACCATGTTTGCGATCGAACTCCAGCAGCAGCAATACAAAACCTACATTCTCACCGACGATGCCGCCGGGTCCCGGTTAGAGGTAGTACCAGAACGAGGCGGCATCATCACCAGTTGGCAAGTCCAGGGGAAAGAAATTTTCTACTTGGACACCGAGCGGTTTTCCCATCCAGACTTATCCGTGCGGGGTGGGATTCCCATTTTGTTTCCTATCTGCGGCAACTTAGTAGATAACACCTATACCTACAAAGGTCAGTCGTATACCCTCAAACAACACGGCTTTGCCCGTGACCTGCCTTGGGAAGTCACAGACTCTGTAAATCAAGACTTGGCCAGCCTTACCCTCGTTCTCAACAGCAACGAGCAGACACTGGCCGTTTACCCGTTTGACTTTCAGGTGGCTTTCACTTACCAGTTGCTGGGTAACAGCTTAGAGATCCGGCAGCGGTATAGTAATTACTCAGCTGAACCGATGCCCTTTTCTACCGGGTTCCATCCTTACTTTGCGACGTCAGACAAGACCCATCTGAAGTTTGAAATTCCCGCTGACCAGTACCAAGAGAAGGGAACCAATACAACTCATGCTTTCAGCGGCGACTTTGATTTTAACCAGGATGAAATTGATGTTGCCTTTGGGCAGCTTCGCGCACGCTCTGCGTCAGTCACCGACTCCAGCCTCAAATTGCAGCTCGAGCTTAGTTACGACGATACCTATTCTACCCTGGTTTTCTGGACGGTCAAAGGCAAAGACTTCTACTGTCTGGAGCCTTGGAGCGCCCCGCGCAATGCGCTCAACACCGGAGAGCATCTGACGCAGTTAGCTCCTGGTTCAAGCTGTGAGACACTTGTCCGCATGACGGCAACTTTCGTATAAAACACCCTTCACTTTTCCAGGAATCTATGTTAAGATGATAAACGTTCCCTAAAAAATCAGTCAACGGGTCGCTAACTCAACGGTAGAGTACTCGGCTTTTAACCGATTTGTTCCGGGTTCGAATCCCGGGCGACCCATAAAAGCAGGAAATGCCCACAACCCTTAGGTCATAGGTGATCTGTTGATTGAAGATAGAGGAGTAAAGGATAGGACAGGCGGCGCTCTTCATCACTCGATGAACGGGCTCAGGAGAAGTCCCCCACGTAACTGGTTGGCGTTGAGCCTGGGGTCTAGCCTGAGTGGGGAGCCCTTGCCGAGATGGCGCTCAAAGATGTTGCCGTAGTTGCCGACGGCTAGAAGAACGCGGCGCTGCCACTCCTTGTCGAGACCCAGCTCGGGTGCGGCGATCGGCATTGCCCCGGCGCCGCCCGCGTACCACCGCGTTTCCGGCCTCTGGGCGCTGACGAGCGTGTCCACCGTCCACGCGACAATCGCGGACCACCGCGCGTCTTCGGTTCCCGTCGTGGCGATCACCGGGAAAGCCGTCAGCGGCTCCGGGAGGATGCGGCTCGACAACCGGTTCACCCCTGGGTTGAGGCGGATCGTGGCGAGGGTAGTGATCTCGCCAGCAATAGCATGGCAATTCTGTACATTGTAGGTATCGACCATCTCCTCGTCCTCGGTGAACGCCCGGCGGAACCAGTTCTGGTGGAGCGCATCGAAGTACGCCTCAAGGCTTCGCTCGACCGAGCTGTGGGTCATGAAGCAGATGCTGTCCCCGGCAAGGTCGCCGACATGGTGCGCGGGGGAGGTGGACGCAACCATCACCGCATGAGATTCCACGAAGACGGTGGGACCAGGTACCACTAAGCCTGCCAGCTTATGCTCGGAGATCTCCGAGCCGGTGAGGAAGTAGACGTCGTCCTGCTGGTTGCGCACGGCGTCGAAGTCCTTCGGCGTCTCGTACTTATGGTATTCGATCCGCTCAGGCGATCCGAGCACTGCGGCGGCGATCGCATGGCAGACATCGACGTTGAGACCGGTCCAGTGGCCGTGACCATCGGCACGCGCGAGGCCTGGCCGCTCTACGCTGCCGCAGCGGACGACACCGCGAGCCTTCACACGTTCGACGACGGAGGCCGCCTGAGCTACGGAACTCGAGCAGCAGATGCCGAGCAGGATCAGCCAAACCGACAGTGAGCGCATGAATTCTCCTAAGGCAATGTCGAAAAACGGGAAGATCAAAAACGTCTTGAACCTACGCGCGGCCTGAATAACGGATGGGCGCACCCATCCGTCCTTCTACGTCTTCAGTTGGCTACCTTGTAGGTGCTCGGCAGCGGGTTGAAGCCTGCGGGGATGTTATTGACGATCCCCTGGCGTTGGTCTTCCGGCGTGATCCCAGTCGCCTGGCAGCCTTGGCCACCGTAGTGCGGCAGCGTGTTCACGACGCTGTCCGGAATACTTGCGAACGAGGCTGGCAGTGTTGGTGAGATCCCGAGCAGGCGCTTCGGATCGAAGCCCGATAGCAGGCTTTCGGTGATCGGCGAGTTGAGATCGCGCGGGCCAAGGTATTTCTGCTCAAATCCAGGCGGGCCGAACTGGTTGAACTCTGGGGAGTTGCCAGCCGCGAGCGCCTGTGCCTCATCGGGCAGGCTGGCGAGCGGAGGCAGGCCGAAGATCGCGTTGATCGTCTCGATCACCGAGTTGTGATCGCCCTCTACGTGCGAGACGGCGTGCGTCCGGGCGTAGGGTGAGATCAGGATCAGGGGCACGCGGACACCGCGGGAGAGCGGCAGCCCGTCGGGGCCGTAGGACAGGATGCGCGGCGGGACGTGGTCGTAGAAGCCATCCGACTCGTCGTAGGTGATGATGATTGCGCTCTGCTTCCAGAGCTTCGGATTTGCCGCGATCGCGTTGATCGCGCGGGCTGCCATTGCCTCGCTAAGCTGCCGGTCGGTGTAGCCCGGATGGTCGTCGTCGCCCGCCTTAGCCGCATTAATCGCGGCGATCTCATCCGGCGGCGTGCTGGGGTTCGTGATCGCTGGCGTCAGTCCCTGCTGGTTGGTGTAGCCGCCGCGGACGTAGAACACGCCGCCTTTGGGCAGCGCATTGTTGGCTATGTCGGTGAAGAAGTCACCAAGCCCACGTAGGCTGGCGTTACTCACCTGCGGCGTATTAGCGATATAGCCGAAATACTGCGCACCGTTGTGATGGCTGACATAGGCATTGTGCGAGGCGACGCCGTTGCTGTCGGTCGGCTCGAGATCGTAGCCTTCCTGATACCAGCGCCAGTTGACCGGCTTGCCTTTCAGTTTCTGGATATAGGGAATATCCTGCTGGATGTCCGGCAGATCGAAGGAAAAATTCTTGTTGCCGCTCAGAACTGCCTGAATGTCTCGCCCCTGGAAGGTAAGCGGCAGACTAGCGAAGGTGAGATTCGAGGCGATGTTGGTGTCGGAGTAGTTCTCTTGCGCGCCAGCGGGCTGCTTGTTGTCCTTCGTCTCGTCGAACTGGGAGCCGTAGAAGGGCTGCGGGTCGTTGACCAGCGGTGGCCCCTGCGTCGTGCCAGTGTGGCTGCCCACAGTGTAGGACTGGCCAGCAGAGCCGTGCTTAACCCACTGCGTTTCACCCGACTGCCCGGCGAGCATCGCCACCGCATTCGGGGTGGAGGGCGTGTTCTCGGTCGCGAAGATGTTGTCGAACATTGTGAAGCGGCTGGCCCACTTCCAGAAGAACGGAATGGTGTCGCAGTCAATGTGCGACATTACGAGGCGCGCGAACTGGGTGCCCTCAGCGATGTTGGCCGCCCCGCCCCTCGACGCGTAGTTTGTATACTCGTCATAGGCGAACTGGTCCATTTGTGGTTCGCCATCCACAACGTGGATCTTGGTCGAGAGCCCGGTGTGCGAGTGGTCGACACTGTCGACGACGCTGGAGTTCTGCTCAGGCCCGATCCGGAACGGCTGAACCGTGACGGCCACGCCGTTGGCATCTGTGTATGTCTGGGTGAAGCCCAACGTGTTCTCGGCGGAACGAGGCTGCTGGCCGTCCGAGTAGAGTCCGTTGACCCCCGGAAACGTGCCGTACTCGTTGTCGAACGAGTGGTTCTCGTTGAAGATCACGAATACGTACTTGATCCGCTCCCGCAGCAGCTTCGTGAGCAAGTTCGGCGGCAGCTTAGGTTCCCTGGCCGGATCATTAAAGTATGGCGCGACTTCGGGAATGGCGTCGGGCTGGCCCGTGACACTCGAGTGCTTTTGCCACGCTTCGTGCCGTGAAAACTTGTCCGTGGTCTGCGAACCAGCGATCGCGACCGGGACAACACAGACCTGCAACAGCGAGGCTGCCACAGCAAGGGCAATACGGGATTTCGTAAATTGTCTCAAAGCGCATCTCCTTGGTAAATTCGATCAAGCTATTCCCAAAACCAGTACATCGATAGATGTACATTCAAATCATTTCTTCCTAACTTTGCCCCTCACACCTTTTATATTTTTCTTGTTTAAAATTTAGATTTTCTACTAGTAAGCTGAAAGAGATTTAATTTACATGACCGTGGTTGGGCAGACCCCACAACAAAATCTATCCAGAAAATCTGCAATTTAAGTGCAGATTAGGTTAGATTTCCGTAATAAGGTTTATATTAAAACCCGATGGTTAAGGAAACAATAAGAACAGGTTATTCTTTCGGTAAAACTCTTTAAAGTTTACTGAATACATTGGTCAGAAGTTAAAAACACGTTGCCTTTGTCAATAAGCAATTGTGCTCAAAATTTTAATAACCAAGGCATCAAACTAAGCTTGGAGTAGTTGGAGTTACACTTTGGCTAAGCGTACACATCTTGACAATCCCACGACTTCTATAGCAATCCTATTTGATTTGTGAAACCCCCTTGTCCCCCTTGTCGCCAGCGACGATTTTCATGACTCAAGCGAGGATTGCTATTATATTCGTGGGATTCTTGGTTCTCTGACAAATCTTGAGGAAAGCTTACTTGGCACCAGAAAAAATTTTCCGTGTGTCATATGAGCGTTAAGGTTGCACCATTGGGTTCTCTAAACAGCAGCACAGGGGCAAAAATTAGACAAAACTTAACGTTATGTCTCCTGGATAAGGAGGCGATCGCTCGGCTTGCCCGTTTGTCAGTTTAGTGCCCGCGATCTTCAAGCCGCATTACCTTGGACGAAATATCGTCTAAGAGCACATACAATCCATATTGTGAGAACTGAACAGCTCAGTTTGTACGAGTACAGCCGTTGGCATGAAGATAGCATCTTAAGTCAGAAGCCAGATTGGGCCAAACGTGTACTAGCGCTAATCGCCAATCCTTTAGGATATAATTTCTGATAAGCTGACAAAGTATCTTAAGATTATCGTAAGAATTGAGCTGGTAGAAAAAAAACTAGCTAATAACCAAATTTAGGAGGACTATCTATGACGATCGTACCAATGCGGCTGATGTTGGATCACGCGGCTGAGAATGGCTACGGCATCGCAGCTTACAACGTCAATAACATGGAGCAGATTCAAGCGATCATGCAGGCTGCCCATGAACTTGATAGCCCTGTGATTTTGCAAGCCTCCCGTGGCGCACGTAAGTATGCTGGCGAGCACTTCCTGCGCCACCTGATTTTGGCGGCAGTGGAAACCTACCCCCATATCCCCATTGCCATGCACCAAGATCATGGCAACAGCCCAGCCACCTGCTACTCTGCGATTAGTCATGGTTTCACTAGCGTCATGATGGATGGCTCTCTGGAGGCAGATGCCAAAACCCCAGCCAGCTTCGAGTACAACGTCGATGTGACTCGCAAAGTTGTAGAAGTGGCTCACGCCGTTGGGGTTAGCGTCGAAGGCGAACTTGGTTGCTTGGGTTCTCTGGAAACTGGTATGGGCGACAAAGAAGATGGTCACGGGGCGGAAGGCACTCTATCCCAAGACCAGCTATTGACTGACCCAGACGAAGCAGTTGCCTTTGTGGAACAAACCCAAGTGGATGCTTTGGCAGTTGCAATTGGCACCAGCCACGGCGCTTACAAGTTCACCCGCAAGCCAACTGGGGAAATTTTGGCGATCAGCCGGATCGAGGAAATTCACAGCCGCCTGCCGAACACTCACTTGGTGATGCATGGTTCCTCCTCCGTCCCGGAAGATCTAATTGCCATCATTAACCAGTACGGTGGCCAGATTCCTGAAACTTACGGTGTGCCAATTGAGGAAATCCAGAAAGGTATCAAGAGCGGCGTCCGTAAGGTAAATATCGACACAGATAACCGTCTGGCGATCACCGCAGCTGTACGTGAGGCTCTAGCTCAAGATCCGAAGGAGTTTGACCCCCGCCACTTCCTCAAGCCTTCGATTAAGTATATGCAGAAGGTTTGTGGCGATCGCTATCAGGCTTTTGGCTCAGCTGGTCAAGGTAGCAAGATTAAGCAGATGACTTTGGATGAGTTTGCTGCTAAATATGCCAAGGGCGAGTTGAACGCCGTGACTAAGAAGTCTCCTGTGACGGTGTAATTCTGACTCGGCTTTGAATTGACTACCGGGTGGCTGAACTCGCTACCCGGTTTTTTGATAGCTGTTAGCTATCAGCTAAACGAAAACGCGGTGGTGCAGGGAGGGCATTTGGCGGCGGATTTGTTCCAAGCGAGCTGGGTCAATTTCTGCGATCGCCACTCCTGGTGCATCCCCAGCATCTGCCAGAATAACGCCCCAAGGGTCAACAATCATGGCGTGACCGTGGGACTGGCGCAGGGAGTAGTGCTTACCTGTCTGGGCTGGGGCAATGACATAGCAGGTGTTTTCAATTGCTCTGGCTTGGATTAGCACTTGCCAGTGGTCTTTGCCAGTATAGGCAGTGAAAGCAGCTGGGACAAACAGGACTTCAGCTCCCATGTGAGCTAGGTGTCGGTAAAGTTCGGGGAAGCGGACGTCGTAGCACACCGAGAGTCCTAAGTGACCCAGCTCTTTGGAAGGATAGACATGTGGCATCTGAGTACCAGCCATGACCGTATTGGATTCTAGATAGGTGTTGCCGTCAGGTAAGTTGACATCAAATAAATGTATTTTCTGGTAGCGAGAGAGTTCTTGACCGCTAGGGTCGATTAGCAGGGCGGTGTTGTAGACTTTGTCGCTGTCTACTGGGACTGGGAAGCCGCCGCCAAGGATAGTGACTTGGAAGCGCTGGGCCATTGTTTTGAGGAATTTTTCACTTTCAAGGGCGATCGCGTTGGCATTAGCGATCTTTTTCGCCTCTTCCCCCAGGAAAGAGAAGTTTTCTGGCAATGTCACCAACTCAGCACCCTGATGGACGGCAAGTTCGATTAGTTCTTCAGCCTGAACCAAGTTTTTTTCCAGGTCAGGCAAGCTAGTCATTTGAATTGCGGCGGCGAGATATGGTTTCATGTGGCAAAGAGCGAATTTATCTTAATCAACTCAATTGAAACGTAGAGACGCGATTATAAGCAAAAATAAGAATATCGGCAACTGCTCGGCGAGGTGAAAGATGGCTCTAGCCACCTACCAGCTAATGCTCCGCAAAGCCTATGCTTGGGCCTAAAAGCAGTTTCAGAAACCAAAGGTTAAAGATGGTGTTAAGGAGCTTTGAACCCTTAACTAGGAACCGTTGCCAGGGATCGAACGGATGAAAAGACTGCTGTTTTATATTGTTCTGGGTCTATTTTTAGGAATCGTCTTACATAGTCTATTTTTAGGAATCTCTCCAGCTGCCGCAAAACTGACTCTGGGTTTGCCGCCGCAGTCTGAGCTGAATGTAGAGGGGGTCAATCCGATCAACTCTTCTGTCAAAGACGCCAAACCAAAACTGCCGAATAATCCGGCATCCAAAGACCGCAAGCAGCAAGAGTTGCAGCCGTTTGATCAAGTCGTTAAAGACACAGAAAAGTTGGAGGGGCTGTTCACGCTCTACTCCAACAAGGAAACGGGCAAAATCTACCTGGAAATCCAACCGACTCAGCTCAATAAAAATTACCTCAGCACCATCACGATGGAGTCGGGCATTGGTGAACGCGGAATCTACAGTGGAATACCGCTGCAAGATTTTCTGTTCTACTTCCGCCGCGTAAATAACAATTTGCACTTTGTCGTCCGCAACGATAATTTTCGCACTCTTCCAGGCGATCCGCAAGCGCGATCGCTGGTACGCTCGTTTAGTGATTCAGTTCTATACTCGCTCCCAATTAAAAGCATTGATCAAAAGCGCCAAACAATCCTCGTAGATCTGGGCGATCTGCTACTTGCTGATGTGCCTGGATTATCTTCGGAGTTGTCATCGCTGCTGAAGGCTCCCTACCAGCTCGACAGTAAGAAGTCCTATTTCGGCGCTGCCAAAGCCTTCCCCCTGAACATGGAGATTGAATCGGTTTACGGGTTCTCATCCGGCGATAGTGAGCACCAACCGAGCTCTTTGGAGACGGTACCTGATAGCCGCGACCTCACAGTTCGCATTCACTACGGTTTCTCCGCCCTGCCTAAAAATAACGGTTACCATCCGCGCCTAGCCGATGATCGCGTTGGCTATTTCATCACCGCCTACGAGGACTTATCTAACGACAACCACCATGATCCGTTTGTGCGCTACATCAATCGTTGGCATCTAGAAAAGCAAGTTCCTACTGCATCGCTGTCTTCACCTAAGAAACCGATTGTGTTCTGGATTGAGAACGCGGTGCCACTGGAGTACCGTGATGCCATCAAAGAAGGCGTTCTGATGTGGAACAGAGCCTTTGAAAAAGCGGGATTTAAGGATGCAATTGTTGTACGGCAGATGCCTAATGACGCTAAGTGGGCTCCAGCTGACGTGCGCTACAACACAATTCGATGGCTCAATACGGTGGATGGATTTTTTGCTTTGGGGCCATCGCAGGTTAATCCCTTGACTGGAGAAATTTTGAATGCCGACATTATTGTAGACGGTAGCTTTGTGCGAGCGCTCAAGCAAGAGTATCGCAGTTTAGTTCAACAGAACCAATCGCAGCCTCAATCTTTATTATCTTACATAGTTGGCTCTGAGCCTAATGGCGATAGTTCCGCAGCAGGCAATATCTGCACCAATGGTCTACGAGGGCAAGTCGGCGGTAGTGGGCAAGGGGAAAGAAATTCTTCTGCTATAACCTCTTTATCCAGACTGGCAACACACTACGATCTTTGCTACGGGATGGAAGCGGGCAACCAGTTCGCGATCGGGTCAATGGCGTTGTCACTATTCTCAAACACAAGACCCAGTAGTGACCAGATGAAACAGTATATTCATCAATATTTACGCCTGATCATTGCCCATGAAGTAGGACACACCCTGGGCTTGCGACACAACTTTCGTGGCAGCACACTGCTCAAACCTGAGGAATTGAACAATACCAACATCACACGCACCAAAGGTCTGGTCACTTCGTTTATGGACTACATTCCACCAAACCTGGCACCCCAAGGAGTGAAGCAGGGAGACTTTTTTCCAGATGTTGTTGGTCCTTACGATCAATGGGCAATTGAGTACGGCTATAAACCGAGTGGGGCAGTGGTTCCCCAAGCTGAGTTGCGGTTTCTAGAAGAGATTGCCCAACAATCTACCAAGCCTGAGTTAGATTATGCCACAGATGAGGACAGGTTTGACCTTGACCCGGATGTCAACCCTTGGGACAATAGCAGCGATGTGCTACAATATTCGCAGTGGCAGATCGACAATGATCGGGCGATGTGGGAGCGTTTGAATCAGAGTTACCCATTGCAGGGCGAGAGTTACACTGAGCTCTCGGAAATGTTTGACACGGTGTTTTCCAACTATCTGCAGAACACCTATTTCATCACGAAATATATTGGCGGACAGTCATTCCACCGCGACCACGCGGGTGAACCCAACGGGCGATTGCCCTTTGAACCGGTGCCTGTGGAAAAACAGCGGCAGGCATTGGCAACGTTGCAAAAGTATATATTCGCTGCTGACGCTTTTCGCTTCCCACCGGAATTACTCAATAAGTTAGCACCGTCGCGCTGGATGCACTGGGGCAGCCAGGTGCAGATCAGCCGCCTCGATTATCCAATTCACGACAGTATATTTTTGATGCAGCGGTTGGTGTTGAGACAGCTCCTGTCTGGCGATCGCCTTGATCGTCTGGGTGACATCGAGTTGAAGAGCCAGCCAGGGCAGGCGCTCACACTGCCGGAATTGTTTGACACCCTGCTTAACGGCATCTGGACGGAGGTGCTGCAACCAGACGGCAAGCCGTTGAACATTTCCAGTATCCGTCGAGCCTTACAGCGGGAACACCTGCAAATCATAACGGGTATGGTGTTGCGGACTGCATCCGTGCCGGAAGATGCACGGTCACTGGCATGGTATAAACTGCATCAACTGCGCGACCAGCTCAACAAAACGCTCTCTGTCTCTAGCAAGTTGGACGAATATACAAAGGCGCACTTGGAAGAAACGCGCGATCGCATCTACAAAGCTTTAAACGCCGAGATGCAATCGGGGTAGCGGTGATGCTGTATTCGGGGACAGTCCTGAGGGAATCCACTCTAAAGAAGCTAAGTAGAAATGCCGAGAGTTCTTTTTAAGCAGTAATTTCACTGTTTACAATCGCGGTCGAAAAAGAATATAACAAACTTGAGCCTGAATTATTTTCCTTAGGCTCGCTTCATGGAGTTCGGATAGTCAGGTGTCAATACAGTTATCTAATCCAAATCTAGCTAGTATGTCCAAAGCAAAAATTCTCATTGTCGAAGATGAAAGCCTTGTTGCTCTAGACATAAAAAGCAGACTAAAAAAACTTGGATATACTGTCTGTGCAATTGTTTCTAACGGGGAAGAAGCAATTAATCTAGCAGCAAGTAATTCTCCCGACTTAGTGCTAATGGATATCCATTTAAAAGGCAGTATGAATGGGATAGAAGCTGCTAGTGAAATTTATAATCGTTTCGATATTCCAGTTATATATTTAACTGCTAATGCAGACAATGACACATTTGAAAAAGCAAAAACAACCCAGCCACTAGGTTATCTGCTCAAACCTTTCAAAGAAATAGACTTAAAGCACACAATTGAATTAACTTTTTCTCGCTTTAGGGCGGAAAGAAAATTAAAAGAAAGCCAGCAATGGCTTGCTACCGTACTCAAAAGTATTTGCAATGCTGTGATTACCAGCGATGCCCTTGGAGCATTAACTTTTATGAATCCTGTGGCTGAGGCACTGACGGGCTGGAAACAGTCAGATGCGTTTGGTAAAAATGCAACGGAAGTCTTCAATATTACTCATGAATCGACTCGTAACCTGATTCAGAGTCCTGTAGCACAAGCCCTGCGGTCGGGCATTGTTGTCGGCCTACCAGAACTGACTGTTCTAATTGCTAGAAACGGCGAAGAAATACCAATTGCTCACAGCATTGCACCCATTAAAGATGACTTGGGAAATATCACAGGTGTGGTTTTGGTCTTTCAGGACATCCAGTCAGCTTTACAACGACAATTCCATCACACCTTGCTGCTCACACAAATTACCTCAGCAATTCGCCAGAGCCTAGATAGGTTTCAGATTTTTCAGACCGCTGCCACTCAAATCGGTCGGGCATTTCACGTCAACCGTTGTGTAATTCATACGTATGTGGCTACACCAACGTCAAAAATCCCCTTGGTAGCTGAATATTTAGAACCCAGCTATGAATCAATCATGGATTTAGAAGTGCCAATTGCTGGTAATCCTCACATGCAGCAGTTGTTAGCACAAGACCGGGCGATTGCCTCCCCGGATGTCTATGCTGATCCTCTCATGCAAGCTAATGCACCAACCTGCCGTCAGATTAATCTCAAGTCGCAGCTTGCAGTCCGTACATCTTACCAGGGTGAACCGAATGGAGTCATCTCCCTCCACCAGTGCGAACATTTCCGCCACTGGACAGATGATGAAATTGAGCTACTAGAAGCCGTAGCTACTCAAGTTGGGATTGTCCTCGCTCAAGCCGAACTCCTAGAACAGGAAAAACAACACAGCGAAGAACTAGTAATTAAAAATTTCGCCCTCTCGCAAGCCCAAGGCGAGGCAGAAGCGGCTAACCGGGCCAAAAGCGAGTTCCTAGCGATGATGAGCCACGAGATCCGCACCCCGATGAATGCGGTAATTGGGATGACGGAGCTAGTGCTCAATACATGTCTCACCCCCCAACAGCGGGACTTTATCGAAACCATCCGTAGCAGCGGTGAGGGTCTGCTCACGATTATTAACGACATCCTGGACTTCTCCAAGATTGAGTCCGGCAAACTGGAGTTAGAGTCCCATCCATTTGAACTGCGCAGTTGTGTAGAGTCAGCCCTAGACTTACTGGCTCCTGGGGCAGGTGCAAAGAACCTGGAGTTAGCCTATCTAATTGACCCCGAAACCCCGTCCCAGATTGTGGGAGATGCTACTCGCCTGAGACAGATTTTGGTGAATCTCCTGGGTAATGCTGTCAAATTCACGCACGCTGGGGAAGTGGTGGTTTCAGTGACAGGTTTCCCCCCCTCACCCCCTCACCCCCTCACCCCCTCCTCTAGCCGCGCCTATGAGATCCAATTTGCAGTTAAGGACACAGGCATCGGTATTTCCCAGAAGCAGATTGATCGACTGTTCAAGCCCTTCAGCCAGGTTGATGCCTCGATCACTCGCCGATACGGTGGCACCGGCTTGGGCTTGGCGATTTCCAAGCGCTTGAGTGAAATGATGGGCGGCAGAATATGGGTGGAAAGCGAGGTGGGAGTGGGCTCTACGTTTTATTTCACTCTACTCGCCAAGCTTGCTCCCAGTTCAGTAGCGGTTGAAGATCCGGTCATGCCGCCGGGGTTAGCTGGACTCCGGCTCCTAGTGGTGGATGACAACGCCACCAACCGCAAAATTCTTACCCTGCAAGCCCAATCTTGGGGAATGCACAGCCGTTGTGCTGAGTCCTTAGAACAGGCTTTGGAATGGCTCACTCACGGAGAGCAGTTTGACCTAGCAGTTTTAGACATGCAGATGCCCTGCATGGATGGCTTAAGTTTGGCAGCTCACATTCACTCCTTGCCAGGCTATCAAGAGCTGCCCCTGGTGATGTTGAGTTCTGTCGGTAAGCCAATAGTTGAAGAACTCGGACAAAAAGCTAACTTAGTTACCTTTTTGAGTAAGCCGATTAAGCAATCTCAGCTCTATGATAGCTTCATCAGGATTTTTAGCCAGCAATGGGTGTGTGTGCGCCCGCACAATTCCTCACCCCCACAATTTGATTCGCTATTAGCACAACAGCTGCCGTTACGCCTGCTGTTGGTGGAGGATATTCCTTTAAACCAGAAGGTGGCTCTATTGATGCTGCAGCAGTTGGGCTATAGCGCTGATGTCGCCAGCAATGGCAAAGAGGCTCTGGTTGCCTTAAGCCGCCAGGATTATGACGTGGTGTTTATGGACGTGCAGATGCCCGAGATGGACGGACTAGAAGCGACCAGGTGGATTTTAAAGCAGCGGTCGCCTGCATCCCGACCTTGGATTATTGCCATGACTGCCCACACCATGCAAGGCGATCGCGAAGAGTGCCTCAACGCTGGGATGAATGACTACATCAGCAAGCCTCTACGGGTCGAAACTCTTGTCCAAGCTTTGGACAATTACCGACACAGTGGAGATCAGCAGAGGGGCAGAGGGGCAGGGGGAGCAGGGGAAGCAGGGGGAGCAGGGGGAGCAGGGGGAGCCCCCTACCCCTCTATTGATGCTGAAGTGCTTCAAGCTTTAAGGGATATGGCTGGTGACGATGCACCGTCAGTCCTGGCAGAGGTAATTTCGAGTTACCTGGAAGACGCACCGCCAAGACTCAAAGCTATCACTTTGGCGGTGGCGGATGGCGATGCTGCCGCAGTGCAAAAATCAGCCCATGCTTTTAGGTCGTTGAGTGTGACTGTGGGGGGAATTCCTCTGGCTCAAGTGTGCGAAGCTCTCGAAACAATGGGGTGTGCTGGGACAACAGTTGGTGCTGAAGTACTGGTGAAGCAACTTCAAATCGAGTTTGAACGACTAGAAGCCGCTTTGCTTTTAGAGCATGCAAGCTGTCTAACGACTTAAGGTACGCATAAACCTTTGTAGATTGGTCAGGAACCCCGCCTTTTTAGGTGGTGGGGAGCCAGATGGCTGAGTTGTCCCTGCAAGGATTTGGTCAAGTTCCTCACCTACTGGTTTCTTGGGCAGTTCTGCAATCAGCTGGTAGTCATTGCCGGTTTCCCGCCAAACCTGCCAAGGGTCGGGGTAGCAGCGCAATAGGGCCGCTCCGTCTAGGGGTCGGATGTGGTAGCAGGATTCAATGGTGTTGAGGAAACGACTACGCAATTGCCGCCCCGCATAGCCTATGCCAATGGTTGACACGTCTTCCAAGCGGGGATTGAGCATAACAAAGGGCCGCGAAGAACCTGCTTCTTCGCACAGCTTTTCCACTTGAGCCACTTCCACCGCTGAGGGGGCAACAAACAAGAAGGCCCTATCTTCTGGCTGAACTTGCTGCTGTACCGGCAATCTTCCTGTACCGATTTCGAGGATTTTAAACGGCACGTCTCCCCAATCACGACGGGCTAGAGCAGCTGCACCAGCATCGGGAAAGAAAACTTTGAGTTGGGAACCGAGCTGGTCAAAGACTGGGAGAAATTGCAGGGCTACCGGCATCGGTTTGAGTTCTGGGAACAGCAACTCTACTTGCAACCGGGAATAACCATCTGCGATCGCTGCCTGGGTTGCTTCTCTAGCTTGTGCGATCGCGTCTTCTAAGGTCTTGGGAAGTTCTGCCATGTTAGTGAACTAAAGGAGTGAGGGGGGGAGGTGGCATCTCCTCTTTTAGGATCAGCCGTTCCAAAATCTGCTTGAGCACCATTGCCGCCCAGTCTATATCAGCTGCCGTGGTGTCGCGGCCCAGTGTTAGGCGGATAGCCCCTAGGGCTGCCTGGGTAGGATAGCCCATCGCTAGCAGTACTGGACTGGGGGTGAGTTTTCCACTGTGGCAGGCAGAGCCAGCACTAATAGCAATCCCAGCCATGTTAAGCTGCCGCACGATGGTTTTGCCACTGATTTTTTCACCATGCGCGTGTTGTAGGCAGAAACTAACGTGGTGGGGCAAGCGTGAGCGGCGATCGCCAGTGGGAATTAGGCTAGGGGTATTAGCCAGTTGGGCAAACAGCTGGTCTCGTAACTGGATCAGGCGAGGGGTTTCCGACAACATTTCTTGTGCTGCCAGTTCAGCTGCGACACCGAAGCCTGCGATCGCATGTACTGCTTGTGTCCCAGAACGTAGTCGCAATTCTTGACCGCCACCACATAGCAAAGGTACTAATTGTACACCACGACGGACATAAAGTGCCCCAGCACCTTGAGGGCCATAAATTTTGTGGCTAGAAAGTGAAAGCAAATCCACGGGCAGGTTTTTCACGTCTATAGGCAAGCGCCCCGCCACCTGAACCGCATCCGTATGAAACAGCACACCATGGGAACGGGCAATATTGCCCAGTGCTTCAATTGGTTGCAGTGTACCGACTTCACTTTGACCGTAGATGACCGAAACCAAAACTGTATTGGGCCGCAATGCCGCCTGAAGGTCGAGGGGATTAACCGAGCCTTTTGCATCCACCGGCAACCAAGTCACTTCCCAGCCCCACTGTTCCAGCAACCTAGCCGGTTCGGCAACAGCTGAATGCTCCACACTCGAAATTATCAAATGTTGGGGTGCGGTGTAGCGACGGGCAACACCCATAATCGCCAAGTTGTCGGCCTCCGTTCCGCCAGAAGTGAAGATAATGGACTCAGGTTCTTCAGGTGTACTTAGTAAGTGGGCAACTTGCATTCTGGCTTGTTCCACCACCGTTGCCGCTCGTTGTCCCCATTCATGTAAGCTGGAAGGATTGCCCCAATACTGGGTTAGGACTGCTTGCATCGCCGCGATCGCCTCTGGGCGCGGCGGCGTTGTAGCACTGTAATCTAAATAGATTCCCTTGATTACTTGCTGCATAGACCTTTCAGCCATTTATACTTCCTTATAATACCTGTCTCATAGCTCAGCCATGCTGCAGGATTCGGCTAAAATCGCTGCAAGTAGCCTTCTAGAGTCTGATGATTTCATGAACAAAACCGAACTGATTGCCGCCTTAGCAGCCAAAGCCCAAGTCAGCCAAAAACAAGCTGACGCCATTCTCAGTGCTACTATTGATACCATAGTCGAATCAGTTGTGTCTGGCGACAAGGTAGTGTTAATCGGCTTCGGCTCTTTTGAGTCTAGGGAACGATCAGCGCGTTCTGGCCGCAATCCTAAAACAGGTGATCAAATGACCATTCCGGCAACCAAAGTGCCGGTTTTCTCGGCAGGGAAGGTGTTTAAGGATAAGGTCAAGCCAAGCGCTTAACACTTCACTTGTTCCCATACTCCCTCCACTTAGGCCCCCCGGATATAGGGGGGTAAGCTGCCGTTCTCCATGCTCGCGTTCTTTTTTTTCAGCGGCGAAGGTTAATACTGCGCCGTGCATCCCCAATCTTTTTACAAATCTAAAGTATATAATTTGACACTTGCGTCTAAGTGCGTAGAAGATAGAGGGTGTCGCGCAGTTTTATACATCTATGCTACTTAATTATTTCAACCGCCTGCTTCGTTGTTCCGCCTTGCTCCTATTGCTGACCACCGAAGCTTGTCAACAGCAAGGGCTGCATCAGCGACCAGCTCCCTTGCCTCAAGACCCTCTAGTTCAGGTATATTTTAATCACGAACAGTCATCAGAATACACAGATCCTTACCGCCACCAGACTCGACCAGGAGATGACTTAGAAAAAGAAATTGTCGATACTATTGCAACTGCCCATTCCACGGTAGACCTAGCAGTGATGGAGTTGCGGTTGCCCAAAATTGCTCAGGCTCTCGTTGACCGCCAGAAAGCCGGTGTCAAGGTAAGAGTAATTTTAGATAAGAACTACAGTCGCCCCCTAAGTGTGCTCACTCCAGATGAAGTAGCGAAACTACCGTCTCGAGATCGCGATCGCTATGACAATGAACGGCAGCTGAGTCAATCGTCAGGAGATGCCGTGACAATGCTGCGCGACGGTGGTGTACCAATAATTGACAACACAGCTAATGGTTCACGTGGAAGCGTAATCATGCATCACAAGTTTATCAACATTGATGGTCAAGCCCTGATTGTCACCTCCGCCAACTTCACCATCAAACAAATCCACGGAGCAATGAATCATTCAGAGAGTCAGGGGGATGCCAACAACCTGGTGAAAATTGAGAGTCCCCAACTGGCTACCCTGTTCACCCAGGAGTTTAACTTGATGTGGGGTGATGGGCCGGGAGGCAAGCCAGATACGAAAAATTTTGGCCTAATGAAACCATTTCGACCGATTCGGCAAGTCAAATTGGGAGACACCACGATAGAAGTGGATTTTTCTCCTACGTCCAGAAGTCAACCCTGGGAACAGAGCGGCAATGGTCTGATCGGTAAAACTTTGAGTACGGCTAGCCAATCAGTAGACATGGCTTTGTTTGTTTTCTCAGAACAGCATATTGCCAACATCCTGGAAACAGAACATCAACGGGGGGTGGAGGAACGCGCTCTGATTTCGCGGGACTTTGCCTATCGCCCTTACAGTCAGGGACTAGCCATGCAGGGAGTTGCTAGCCACAGCTGCAAATTCAAAGGTGTCCAACATCTGTGGCAAAATCCAATAAAAACGGTGGGTGTACCCGAGCTACCCCAGGGTGAGTTGTTGCACCATAAGTTTGCTGTCATCGATAGGCAAACGGTGATCACAGGCTCCCACAACTGGTCAGAGGCAGCCAACAGTAAGAATGATGAGACCCTATTGGTGATTCACAATTCCACCGTTGCCGCCCATTTTGAACGCGAATTTGAACGGCTCTATACCAATGCTGAGATGGGTGTACCAGCTACGATAACGAGAAAAATCCAGCTGCCGTTGACCCAGTGCGCCACCTACTCTGCTGCATCCCGCCCAGATCGCGATCGCACTGAATATTAGGCTTGTCGATTAGTAGAAACTGGTACTGAAGTTTTAAGCGTGGTAATAAGACCGATACCACTTGACAAAACGTTCAATTCCGATTTCGATAGGTGTGTTAGGCTTAAAGCCTACATCCTTGACGAGATCATCGACATCTGCATAGGTTACAGGTACATCACCTGGTTGAAGCGGCAGCAGATTTTTTTCTGCTTTCATAGCCAAACAATCTTCTAGCAGCTCGATGAAGTGCATCAATTCAATCGGTTGATTGTTGCCAATATTGTAAATTTTATACGCAGCATCACTGATATTAGTGTTTGATGTATTCCCTGAACCTGCGATATTAGGAGGAGGGATATTATCCAGCACGCGGACAACACCTTCTACGATGTCATCAATATAGGTAAAATCGCGCTTCATCTTTCCGTAATTAAAGACATCAATTGGTCGCCCTTCTAAAATTGCTTTGGTAAACAGAAATAACGCCATATCTGGACGCCCCCATGGACCATAGACGGTAAAAAAACGTAGCCCAGTAGTCGGCAGACCATACAAATGGCTATAGGTATGAGCCATTAATTCGTTAGTTTTCTTGGTAGCAGCATATAGGCTGAGTGGGTAATCTACGTTGTCGTGAACAGAAAATGGTATTTTGGTATTAGCACCGTAAACCGAACTAGAGGAAGCAAATACCAGGTGCTTAACTCCCGAATGGCGACAACCTTCTAGGACATTAATAAAACCAACCAGGTTGCTATCTGTATAAGCATGGGGATTCTTTAAGGAGTAACGTACACCCGCCTGCGCTGCCAGATTGACCACCCGATCAAAGTGATGCTCTGCAAACAGCCTAGCCATACCTTCACGATCTGCCAAATCTAGCTTGTAAAACCCAAAACCTGATTCAGCTTGCAGTTGGGCAAGCCTATCCTTCTTAAGCAGGACATCGTAGTAATCATTGAGGTTATCTAGCCCAATGACCTCGTCCCCCCTAGCCAGTAGCCGCTGACTCAGATGAAAACCAATAAAACCAGCGGCACCCGTGACCAAAATGACCATACACTTCCCTAGTAAAGCTCATACCATCTCAAGAAAACATTTCTGGGTCAATGCCCATTGCTGTAAGTTGTTCGGGACTGAGCAAAAGCAGTTTTTCTACCAGCCGTTGTCGCTTTTGCCGCTCCTGCTCGGCTCGTTCATTGCCAATCAGCAACAGGTTTCCCTCCCAGTTCCACCAGCGTAGCCATAGTTGCTCTGGCTGATTCTGGTAAGTTCCTTGCCACAGTCCCAACTTCACCTGCATTGGGGCAATGGGATAATGTCCCCGCTGATCGGGAATCATCTTTTGATAAACCCCCTCTAATAAGTGATAGACCTCTAGCTTGCCATTATTGACTTCATAGATGCCATAAAAGGGAATCCGCATTATTTGCTCATAGACCCAGAACTTACCTGGTTTCGTGACTTCTCCCTCCGCCCGGCGAGATAAGGGAGTGGTGTCTCGTTCTTCGCTACCATCACCAGAGGCAAATTCCAGCGCAATAGTAGGCGTGATGTATTCCCGCCACAGCACATAGGAGCGACGAATTACCCCATCAAGCCGAGGTGGGACACCAGGCACATAAAACCAGTCAGGAGCCTCTGCCCCCTTCTCTGGTGGGTCAGTTTCACGCCAGTAGATTCCGCAGTCCTGACCAATGCAATACTGCCCATCTGGATGCAATTGCTGTAATATAGATCCAATCGAGTCAGTCAGAATTAGGCTTTGGGGATGCTCCTGAAAATTTTTCACAAACGTACCATCCGACTCCGGTAACTGAGTATGGTCGGGAAATTGAGGTGGTAGGGTAGTCAGTGTTTCAGTCATAATTCAGGAGTCAGTTGGTTTCAAATTCAATAGTTTCAATTCCTGCTGTAAATGCTTTCCCCATTCAGCTGCTAGGGGAATTTCTGTAAAGGGAACACGTACACAAATCGCTGGGTCTGGAAAAACAAATTCCAGGGATATTTCATTACCTTTACGGGGTGGTGTCTCCATCTCGGCTGGCTTGTCATCCACCAGCAAGCGAATTGATTGCACATCCTTTAAGGAAAAGGTCTCCAGCTTAATTGGGCCTTGGCGTGTGGGTTTTCCCCACGTCAAATTGCTGCCATTCTGACCCAACACTGCATAAATATCGTACTTAGCCCGCTCAAATTGCTCCGCCCAGTTACGATAAGCTTCGACTTTTCGATACTCATTCCAGCCCTGCCAAGTGAGCAAGATAAAAGTTGCCAGCAAGGGCAGCCACAAAAGACCACGTTCCATCTCTAATTAAATGACTCTACTATTGCTTAACCTTAGCTTGAGCGAAGACTCGTCGGGACTGGCGTTTGCTCAGCTTTTCCCGGAAAGACTCCATATAAATGTAAAAAACAGGAGTGATGTATAGGGTCAACAGTTGAGAAAACAGCAGTCCACCAACTACCGCCAGCCCCAAAGGTCGGCGGGACTCAGAGCCAGCACCAAAACCAAGCGCGAGCGGTAAAGTGCCCATGAGAGCGGCCATGGTGGTCATCATAATCGGGCGAAACCGGACGAGACACGCAGTATAAATAGCATCAACAGTTTTTTTCCCATCGTTTCGCTGGGCATCGAGCGCGAAGTCAATCATCATAATGCCATTTTTCTTCACAATACCTACCAAAAGAACGATGCCAATAAATGAGTAAACATTTAGATCGACGTGAAAGACTAGCAAAGTTAACAAAGCCCCCAATCCTGCGGAGGGAAGACCTGACAGAATTGTGATCGGGTGATAAAAATCTTCATATAGGATACCGAGGACAAGATAGATGACTAAAATTGCCACAATCAACAGCAATCCTAGACTTTGCAGCGAGGCTTGGAAAGCCTTAGCTGAACCCTGAAAGCTGATGGCGATGGTAGCAGGCACAGTAGCGCGAGCCAGTTTTTGAATGGCGTCAGTCGCTTGACTTAGAGAGGTGCTTGGTGCCAGGTTGAAAGAAATGGTCGCAGAAGGGAGCTGACCCAAGTGATTTTCTGTCAGCGGTCCAATATCCTGGGTGAATTTAGCAATAGTCCCTAAGGGGACTTGTTGACCGCTACTAGAGCTGATGTATAATCGTGATAAAGTATCTGGGTCACGCTGATATTGCGGCAACATTTCCAGGATGACCTGAAACTCATCGTTGGGTCCGTAGATGGTTGAGACCTTGCCAGAACCGTAAGCTAGCGCTAGAGCGTTTTCAATCTGCTGCGTGGTGATGCCTAAAGCTGAAGCTTTAGCCCGGTCAATCTCGACCTGCAGTTGCAGGTTATTCAATTGCAGATCGCTGTTGACTTCCTGCAGTCCTGGCAAGGTCTTTACTTTAGCTAAGAGTTGGGGAACGTACTGGTTGAGCTGTTGCACATCTGTACTCTGCAAAGTAAGCTGATATAAGCCTCTTGACTGCTGGCCTCCAATTGGAATCACTGGTGGGGTCTGCATGAAAATCTGAATGCCAGGCACCCGCGCCAGTTTCGGTCGCAGCTGTTGGATGATCTGGTCAGAACTAAACCGGCGTTGGGAGCGCGGCTTTAACCGAATCACAATCCGACCGGAGTTAAGCGACGCATTCGGTCCACTAGCACCAACATTCGAGTTAACAGCCTTCACAGCCGGATTTTTACGGATGATATCAACTAGAGCTTGCTGGTGCTGCACCATGGCATCGAAGGAAATGTCCTGCGCTGCTAGGGTGCTCCCCGAGATTTGCCCTGTATCTTCAGTAGGGATGAACCCCTTAGGCACCACTACGAATAGGTAACCTGTCAACAGCAGGAGCACACCGGAAACAATCATTGTGGTGCGATGATGCTTCAAGACTTGTTTGAGACTTGACTCATAAGCCCCAAGTATGCTATCAAATATGCGCTCCGAAGTCTGGAAAAGACGACTTGAGTTCCGGTGGTTAGTAGGCTGCACAAATCTACTACATAGCATCGGCGTCAAGCTCAAAGAGACAAAACCGGATACTAAGATCGTCACGGCAATTGTCACGGCAAATTCGTGGAACAATCGACCGAGGATTCCAGCCATGAAGACCATGGGAATGAACACCGCCACTAGTGAGAGCGTCATTGACAAAATCGTGAAGCCGATCTCTTTGGAACCGTTCAACGCCGCCTGCATGCGACTCTCTCCCATCTCCATATGACGGACGATGTTCTCCAGCATGACAACAGCATCATCTACAACGAAGCCTACAGAGAGTGTCAGCGCCATCAACGAGAGATTGTCTAAGGAGTAACCCAGCAGGTACATGACGGCAAAGGTACCTACTATCGATACTGGCAGCGCCAGGCTGGGAATAATCGTTGCTGAGAGATTGCGCAAGAAGAGAAAGATCACCAACACAACCAAGCAAATCGTTAGCACTAAGGTGAACTTCACATCATTGACTGAGGCGCGAATTGATTCGGAGCGATCATACATAATGCCCATTTCGATCGCACCAGGGACTTGCGATCGCAGGGAAGGCAAAAGCTGTTTGATTGCGTCTACTACTGCCACCGTATTCGTGTCGGGCTGGCGCTGAATAGCCAGAATAATCGAGTGAATGTTGTTGAAAGTGCTATACACCTTGTTATTCTGAACACTATCGCTCACTTGGCCCAAGTCTTGAAGTCGCACTGGAGCCCCATTTTTATAACTAACTATCAAAGGTCGATAAGCGGCTGCGTCATTGAGTTGACCGTTGGCTTGAATTGTAAAGCTTTGGTAATTATTAGATAGCGAGCCCGTAGGCAAGTCAACGTTACCCTGCTTAATCGCAGTCTGAATCTGGTCGATGCCAATTCCACGGGTGGCCAGCTCGTTGGGGTCGAGCTGGACGCGAACAGCATACTGCTGCTGACCGTAAACCTGCACTTGAGCGACACCGTTGATCATCGAGATTGGTTGACCAATTGTTACCTCTGCATATTCATCCACAGTCCAGATGGGCAGGGTTTTTGAATACAGGTACAGGAAGAGAATTGGCGCGGCTGTCGGGTTAGCCTTCCTGTAGGTGGGAGGGTTTGGTAGGTTAGGGGGCAACTGACCAGCAGCAGCGTTAATCGCAGATTCGACATCCTGAGCGGCAGAGTCGATGTCACGACTTAAATCGAATTGCAACGTAATTTGGGTAGTCCCCAGAGCACTGGTAGAGTTGTAAGAATCTATGCCACCAATGCTAGAAAACTGCTTTTCTAGCGGCGAGGCCACAGATGAGGCCATCGTAGCCGGACTGGCGCCAGGCAGGCTAGCAGAAACTTGAATCGTCGGGTAATCAATTTTGGGCAGGTCGCTGATCGGCAGCAGGCCGTAGCTCATCAGGCCGAAGATGAGGATGCCCATCATCACCAGGGTAGTGGCGATCGGGCGACGAATGAAGAGTTCGGCGGGATTCATACAAAAAAACCTATTGCTGAACTAATGATCGAAGCGGCTTGAATTTACCTAGCCTTTTGCGCCCAGCTTCCATGTAGGTATAAAAAACGGGAGTGATGTAGAGGGTCAACAACTGAGAAAACAGCAAGCCACCGACAACTGCTACCCCCAGAGGGCGGCGGGATTCAGAACCAGCACCAAAACCAAGGGCTATGGGCAAAGTCCCCATCAGGGCGGCCATCGTAGTCATCATGATCGGGCGAAACCGGACTAGACAGGCTTGGTAGATAGCGTCGAACGGTTTTTTACCATCATTTCGTTGAGCTTCCAGCGCAAAGTCAACCATCATAATGCCGTTTTTCTTGACAATGCCCACCAGCAAAATGATGCCGATAAACGAGTAAACATCCAGCTCCATGTGGAAGAACATTAAAGCCAACAACGCCCCTAGTCCGGCTGAGGGCAGACCAGAAAGAATCGTCACTGGGTGAATAAAATCCTCGTACAGGACTCCCAAGACCAGATAAATCACCAAAATTGCCACCAGCAGTAGGACTCCCAGACTCTGCAACGACGACTGAAACAGTTGGGTAGAACCCTGAAAACTAGTGATGATGGTTGCGGGGACAGTGTCGCGCACGAGATTTTCCACCAGCGCAGTGGCTTTGTCTAGCGATATGTCGGGTGCCAGGTTGAAGGAGAACGTTGCAGCATACATCTGACCGAAGTGATTGACTGTAAGTGGTCCAGAGGTGCGGGTGAATTGAGCAAAAGTGTTCAAGGGTACCTGTTGACCGTTACTCGAGCTGACGTAGAGCAGCGACAGAGCTTTCGGGTCAGACTGGTAGCGGGGCTCTAATTCCTGGATCAGGTAGTACTCGTTACTGGGAGCGTAGATGATTGAAACTCGGTGATTCCCGTAAGCCAGCTCTAGGGTCTGTTCTATCTGCTGCGCTGTGATGCCAAGCGCTGAAGCTTGATCCCGATCAATCTGAACCTGGATTTGTGGATTACCCAGTTGCAGGTCGCTGTTGACATCCTGTAGTCCTGGCAAGGCTTTCATCTTGTCTTCAAATTCCGGGACATACTGGTAAAGTTGCTCCACATCTGTACTTTGTAACGTGATCTGATACAGCCCTGTTCCTTGCCCTGTCCCTACAGGTATGGCTGGCGGGTTTTGTAGGAAAATCTGGATTCCGGGCACCTTAGCCGCTTGCACTCGCAGCTGTTGAATCACAGAGTCAGCACTGTCGCGGCGTTGGGAGCGGGGCTTGAGGCGAATCAAAAAACTCCCGGAATTACCCGCCGCATTTGAGCCGCCACCAATGCTCGAACCAGCGCCGACGTTCGAATCGACCGCATCTACGTTAGGGTTTTGACGGATGATGGCAGCCAATGCCTGCTGGTGCCGCACCATGTCGTCGAACGAAATATCCTCTCCTCCCTGGGTAATGGCCGTGATTTGTCCAGTGTCTTCACTAGGGATAAACCCTTTAGGAATTACCACGAATAGGTAAAGCGTAACCACCAGCAACGCCCCGGAAATCAGCATCGTGGTGCGGTGGTATTTTAAGACGAGTTTCAAACTCCAATCGTACAGATTTAGCAGGCGCTCAAAGAATGCTTCTGAAAGCCGAAACAGACGACTCTGATTGGCGTGATTAGGTGGTCGCACAAACCGACTGCATAGCATCGGCGTTAGGCTCAAGGAAACAAAACCGGACACCAAGATCGCTGCGGCGATCGTTACGGCGAATTCATGGAACAGCCGTCCTAGTATTCCGCCCATGAACAGCATGGGGATGAATACTGCTACTAGTGACAGCGTGATCGACAAAATTGTGAAGCCGATCTCTCTCGAGCCATTCAGCGCTGCCTCCAAACGACTCTCTCCCATTTCCATATGGCGAACAATGTTTTCTAGCATCACGATGGCATCGTCTACAACGAAGCCAACTGAGAGCGTCAACGCCATCAATGAGAGGTTGTCTAGAGAGTAACCCAGCAGGTACATGACCGCGAAGGTGGCTATTAGCGACACCGGCAGTGCTAAGCTAGGAATAATCGTGGCCGAGAGGTTGCGCAGGAATAAGAAGATCACCAAGATCACCAGGCCAATTGTCAACACTAGGGTGAATTTGACATCATTGACTGAGTCACGGACTGCTTGGGAGGCATCGTACAGAATGCCAACTTCGACTGCCGCTGGGATCTGAGTGCGCAATTTGGGCAAGAGCTGCTTAATCGCGTCTGCCACTCCTACCGTATTGGTACCAGGTTGGCGCTGCACACTCAGGATGATCGCGCGGCTGTTGTTGAGCCAAGTGGCTATTTTATCGTTCTGAACGCCGTCAATCACGCGCCCGAGTTGCTGAAGTTGTACTGGGGCACCATTGCGGTAAGCCACGATCAAAGACCGATATGCCGCTGCGTTCTCCAATTGCCCATTGGCTTGCAGCGTATAGTTCTGGTACTTGCCGGAGAGCGAGCCTGTTGCTAAGTTAACGTTGCCTTGCTGGAGGGCAGTCTGAATCTGATCGAGACCAATCCCTCGCGTCGCTAACTCATTAGGGTCGAGCTGGACGCGCACGGCGTTCTTTTGGGAGCCGTATACCTGTACTTGGGCGACACCGTTGACAATCGATAGGCGTTGACCCAAGAAGGTTTCGGCGTATTCGTCTACTTTGGACAGGGGGAGAGTTGACGAATATAGGTAGAGGTAGAGAATCGGCTGGTCAGCCGGGTTGACCTTGGTGTATGAGGGGGGATTCGGCAGATCTGTCGGAATCTGACCGGCGGCAGCGGCGATCGCTGCTTCCACATCCTGAGCGGCGGCGTCGATGTTACGACTGAGATCGAATTGGAGTGTGATTTGGGTGCTGCCCAAAGCACTGGTGGAGCTAAGTATATTCAGACCAGCAATGCTAGAAAACTGTTTTTCTAAGGGCCGCGCTACAGATGCCGCCATAGTTTCGGGATTAGCACCGGGCCGACTTGCAGAGACTTGAATCGTTGGGTAATCGACTGTAGGCAGGTCGCTGATTGGCAGCAACCGATAACTCATCAGACTGAAGATGATGATGCCAATCATCACCAACGTCGTCATGATTGGCCTACGGATGAAGATTTCGGCAAGGTTCATGAAGCGCTCCCTCCTCGCAGTTGGGCAGTTTTGACTTGTACCTTGGCTCCAGGGACGAGATTGAATTGACCATCGGTTACGACTTTTTCGCCGGGCTGCAGTCCTCGAGCAATCACTGCTTGAGCATTGAATGTTCTACTGACAGTAACCGCACGGGATTCGACTGTATTATCGGGCTTGAGCACAAAGACGGACTGTCCGTTTTGCCCGGTTTGGACTGCCTGGGAGGGCACAATAATCGCATTCGGTTGGCTCGTCAGATTCAGGATTACGTTAACGAACTGCCCCGGCCACAAGTACTCTTGGGTGTTAGAAAACTCTCCTAGTAGTTGAATCGTCCCGGTGGTGTTGTCTACAACACCATTGATTGCTGTGAGCACGCCAGATACCGGCTGCTGCTTGGCATTGGGAACGATTGCCTGCAGGGTTAGCCTGCTGCTAGCCATGTACTTTCTGACTGCCGGTAGTTCCCGTTCTGGCAGTGAAAAGGCTACTTGGACTGGACGAATCTGGCTGATGGTGACTAACGGGTTCGTGCTGTTTGCTTGAATAAGGTTGCCACGGTCAACTATCACAGTCCCAGCTTGTCCGTTTATTGGCGAGTAAATCTTAGTATAAGAAAGCTGTACTTGGGCATTTTGCACCGCTGCTTTATCGGCATTCACAGCTGCTTGGGCATTTAGCACTGCTGCTCTGTCAGCAGCAACCGTGGCGGCGGCGGATTGAGCATTGGTGACGTACTGAGTGGCTTGCACTTGGCTAATCGCACCCTGATTTCCCAATGTCGAGTAGCTACGGGCTGCCGCTTGGGCATACTGCTCCTGAGCAAGATCTTTGAGCACGTTTGCTTGAGCTTGTCTAACCTGAGCAATGTCTTTGGCCAAGGTGGCTTGAGCCTGTTGGAGCGATGCTATCAAGGGTCGGTCATCAATGGTAAATAGGAGTTGCCCCTTTTTCACTCTTTGACCTTGTCGGAAATAGACCCCTGTAAGATCTCCGCCCACCTGAGCTCTGACTGTGACTGTAGTATAGGCTTGCACGTTCCCGATTACCTGGAGTTGTACCGGAACCATTTTTTGGGTTACAGTGGCGATCGTCACTGGCACAGCCTGCTTCATTCCAGTTGCAGAGCGCTGTGTTTTCGCACTGGAAGCACCACAGGCGGATAGCAAACTCACGCAGCTCAGGAATAAACCTATCCGTCCTTTAGGAAAAAACCTTAGCGGCAAAAGTTGCGGCATTGTTTGCTGAGCCCTCAAGATAAATTTCATTCGTTCCTTTCTTGGTTCTCTGGATCTGGAAATTTGTTCTCGGGACTTTGGCAAATCTTTTGACCCGTATCTGGTTTTCTATTGTCAATCTTAGAAATGACGCTCGGTAGCCACATGAGGCCAAAGTAATAACCTAACCGTGACGAAAGTCCTGAATCTCCCATGACAAAAGTCATGGTCTGCCCTTACCTCTATTCCCTAGTTTGATCTGTAACTGTAGTGCCAACATGGAGTTGATTAAGTAACTCAACGGTAAAACTGGATCAACCAGTCAACGGGCTTCAGGAAACATAGCTAAAATTGTTTTCTGCGTAGGGGAAAGGACATGAGTATTACTCTTAAACCAGAGCAAGAGCGATTTATTCGAGAGCAAATAGCGCGGGGTAGGTTTCGCTCAATTGATGAGGTGCTAGCACAGGCGTTTAAGCTGTTGGAGGAAAAGTCCCAGGAGTACGAAGCCTGGATTGAGAAGAGCCGCCAGCAGGTAGATGAGGCGGCGGCGGAGTTAGAGCGGGGAGAAGGAATTCCACTCGAAATCGTGATGGAGCAGTTGCAAGACAAGTTCCGGCAGTCGCGGGGAACGCTGGAATGAGTCATTGTGTGATTGCTCCTTTGGCAAGCCGTGACCTGAATGACATTGCCGATTATTTTGTGGAGCGCAACATCGAAGCGGGAGAACGGCTGCTGTTGGAGTTTAACCAGAAGTGCCAGAATCTCGTCAGTTTTCCAAATATGGGCAAGTCGTATACCAGGATTCGCTCAGGGCTGCGGGGAGTGCCGCTGAATGGCTATATCATCTTTTATCGAATGCTGGCGGACGGGATCGAAATTCTCCGGGTGGTGAGCGGTCGGCAAGATTTGGAGGTGTTATTTGATGATCAGACGTAGATAGTTTGGCGCTTGGATAAGTGACTTTCGTTATTCGCAACCGTACCCCCTGCGGCGACGACCATGACGAAAACAGCCTTTTCAGCATCAACGAAGAACGCTTCGTCCAAACTGGGAATACTGTTACAAGGGCGTTGCTGATTGAAGGTATAAAATGCTGGCGTGAAAGCTAGCAATCTCGTTCCGCATCATACCGCTATTCAGCAACGCCAGTGTGAATAGCGATATTGGTTTGAGCCCAAAGGGGTAGTTCCTGACTTAAATTAGCGTCGGGCAGAACCGGCTTGGGCGCGCTGATCGTTTCACCTAGTACATAGGCTAGTGCGGCCACCGAAAACCCCCCGATCACGATACCCAGCACCGTTCTCATAACCTTTGACCAACCACTCATGTTCCGCTCCTAGATCACAACAAAAAAACTCAGATTTGCTCTAAAATTATTGAGGCAGAATTTTACCAATACCAAGACTAGACATCCATCAAAGAATAATATATTGGCCCCAACGCTGCACTTTACCTTACTGACCACAATAAAACTTAACGTAGCGAAATAATTTTTTCTCTGAAACGCACTCTACGAGGTTTCGGAGATATCGGTGGTGGATGTCTCGGCGTAGGTGTCGTTCTCGGTGACGCGATTAATCGATAGGGTAAAGCATAGGCTTTCAGGGGTGAGACGAATTCCCAATTTTCTGTAAGATCAACGCACCAGGCAAGCAGATGAGTTATTTTGGTGATTAAACTTGGCGCTACCGGTGAGCGGTTGATATGAAAAGGCTTTTCTTACTGTGCTTGTGTTTAATCGGGCTAGGTTTTGCCCTGTTTAACTTCAAGGGGCTGGCAGCTGTGGGCTCGTTTGAGTCGATTGTGCTGGACTTTCGGGAAGATATCCCAGCTGCCCAGATTGAGGAGAGAGTTCGCGCGATCGCACAACAGTACAACGTTGAACCCCAGCACAACAGTGTATTTTCCATAGCAGACAACGTGTATATTGTCAAGGGAGATAGCAATACACTAAAAGCCCTGAAAAATTCTGACTTAGCCAAGTCCACAGAATTCATTGAACCGAATTACATTTACACTGCTTTTGAAGTTCCCAACGACCCCGACTACAGCAAGCAGTGGAATCTGCGTAGTATCAACGTCGAACCGGCTTGGGACGAAACCAAGGGCGCTGGTGTGACTGTTGCCGTGATTGACACCGGCATTACTATTGTGCCGGACTTGAAAGATACCAAGTTTGTCAAAGGCTACGACTTCGTTAATGACAGAGTAGAGGCCGAAGATGACATTGGGCACGGCACCCATGTTGCTGGTACCATTGCCCAGTCTACTAACAACGGCTATGGCGTTGCTGGGATTGCTTACGAAGCTAGCCTGATGCCATTGAAAGTGCTGAGTGCCATCGGCGGCACCGTTGCTGATATTGCCGAAGCTATCCGGTTTGCCGCTGACAACGGCGCAGATGTGATTAACATGAGCTTGGGCGGCCCTGGTGAGAGCCAACTGCTCAAAGAAGCCATTGACTATGCCCATCAAAAAGGCGTCGTCTTAGTCGCAGCAGCTGGGAATGCGAACCAGAATGCTGCCTCCTACCCAGCTCGTTATCCCCACGTTATCGGCGTTGCCGCCTTAGATCCAATTGGGGAAAAAGCACCCTACTCCAACTTTGGGGCTGGGGTGGATATCTCAGCGCCTGGCGGTAGTTCAGCTGGTCGCATTCTGCAAGAGACCATTAACCCTGAAACAAATCAACCGGTTCTTACTGCTTGGCTGGGTACTAGCATGGCGGCTCCCCACGTCGCCGGTGTCGCAGCGCTGGTAAAAGCAGCGGGTGTTAAAGAGGCAGATGAAATCCTCAGCGTCCTGAAGCAGTCGTCGCGGGTGATCCAAGATGATGCCCTCAACCACTTTGGCGCTGGGCAGTTGGATGCAGGTGGGGCAGTCAAACTTGCTCATCTGGGGCAAATCACCTTCCGCGATTTCTTCCGGTGGGTAAGAGATAATGGCTATCTCAACCCCCGCTTCTGGATTGATGGAGGTGCAGTGATGCTGTTGCCCAAGATTGGGATGGTAGTGGGTTCTTATCTTATGGCCTGGTTTCTGCGGGTTTACTTCCCGTTCAGATGGAGTTGGTCTTTATCCAGTGGGCTGATTGCTGGTAGTTCCGGGTTGTTTTTACTGCGGGGCTTTTATATCTTTGACCTTCCCCAGTGGCCTTTTCGGGTTTTGGGCAGTTCAATTCCAGAACTGGGCAACGCGGTTCAGGGTAGTAGTGCAATGAATCCCCTGTTTGCTAGCGTGTTAATTCCTTTCGTCTTAGTGGCGTTGCTGCTGGGACACTCCATCTGGAAGTGGTTTGCGATTGGTTCGGCGCTGGGTGTGGCCGCTTGTTTGCTGGTGAGTGCTGTGGTAACACCTGCGGTTTGGGGTTTGGGACATGGCGCGATCGCTCGCATCTTCCTGATTGCCAACGCTCTACTATGTTACGGTTTGGCTCGATTAGCAATCAAAGGAGAGGGACAACCCGCATGAGCATCACGGTTACAGGCACGATTCAAAGCAGTGACATGGGCCCTGGTACCTGGGCACTGGTCACAGACAATGGAGTTACCTACGAACTCCTCAAAGGCGCTCCCAAAGAGTTACTCAAACCGGGACTGAAAGTAAAAGTCGAAGGACAGGTGCGATCAGATATCATGACGTTGGCCATGATTGGCCCTGTCCTAGAAGTGAAATCGTTTGAGATCCTCAGTTCTGATTAGCCGTAGCGGTATCTAGAATCTCTTGCAGCCGACTTCTAAACTCTCCCTTCGGATGGCCCCCTTTCACCTCGCCTAAAATCTGAAAGTCTTCTTCTGGGGAGTCACAGATCAGGTAGGTGGGCCACCCCATTTCTGCTTTGTCGGGATACTGGCTCAGAAGAATCTTGCGATACTTCCGGTAGGTAGCCGTATCCTGCATTTTGACATCAATAAATTGCATACCCAGTTCCTCGCTTACCTTCTGGTCGTAGAAAGACATTTTGTGGCAAATGCCGCAGTCCTCAGAAGAAAACTTAATTACAGCTCGATTCATCACCTGAATTCTCTCTCTCGTTACTCGCCTACGCTGCTCCGTGCTATTACAGATGCTCGTCACAACCAGGTCAAAATCTCCGTGAAATTACCCTTGGTTACCGAACATATCTTGTTATAGGCTCAATCAGAGAGCTATCTCAAACTAAAGTATACCAGTGACAGAACCGGCTTTGATTGCACAGCTACTATGCTCACTCCAAAGAACCAATCCAAAGACTTTCTCCCAATTAGTTTACAACGCCAGATCAGTCGATTGAAGATCAGGCAAAAAATTTGTTATGGGTATGGCTTGGTAATTGGGATAGCTGTGCTGGGAACAGGCGCTGGGTTGAGCATCGGAAACTACTACCAAACACAGGCAGCGACTATACTAGCTCAGAACCAGCAAGAAGAAAATCTCATGGTTGGCTTGAAGATTGCCGTACTACAGGCACTAGCCCATCAGCAAAAAGTGATTTCTCTTCTAAATATACCAAAACAATTTGATTACAAACAGTTTGAGTACAACCACTCCCAAATTTTAGAGCAACTTGACCAGGCTAAGGCTCTCTTCTCAAAATTAAAATCCTCTAAAGCTAGGTTTCAGGATTCAGCGCCAGAGACAGCATGGTTTAAGAAATGGCTGAGGACTTACGATAGTACCCCAGAAGCCTATAGCCAAAAATTAGAAGCACTCCTGGGAGCAATCGAGCTGAACCATTTGCAACCACAGGCCATTACCGTATTGCAGCGATCGCTAATGGATTTTAACACCAGTAAACTGGAGAATCAGTTTGATAGTCTAGCAAATGACTTAACAAAACTAATTGATCATTCTCACAGGGAAGTGCTTCAAGCACAGGTAGCTTTGAACCAAGCCGAAGTACTGCGAACCCAGCTTATTAGCGCCAGTATGTTGCTATCGATGGCGATCGCAGCAGCTATAGCGCTCTATACTAGTCATGCGATCGCCCGTCCGCTCGAAACCGCAACCCTAGTAGCTCGCGTGGTAACTGAGAAATCAAATTTTGACCTCCAGGTTCCAGTCACCACCCAGGATGAAGTCGGGCAGTTGACGACCTCTCTCAACCAACTGATCCAAAGCGTCGCCATGTACACTCAGCAACTGAAGAAAAGCGATGCGCAAAAACAAGCTCTTTTAAACGCAATACCAGATTTGATGCTTCGAATTAGCAAAGACGGTACATACCTGGACTTCAAGCCAGCAGAAGAATTCAACATGTCGGTTCCAGCCAGTGGATTGTTAGGTAAAAATGAGTATAAACTGTTGCCACCAGCATTGGCCAAAGAGCGCATGCACTACGTGGAGCAAGCACTCTCTACTAGCGAGCTACAAATCTTTGAGTATCAGCTTTCGGTGAACGGCGATATCCGCGAGCAAGAGGCTCGGATTGTAGTCAGTGGTCAGGACGAAGTTCTGGTCATTGTGCGTGATATCACTGAGCGCAAGCAGGCAGAAAAGGCATTGCGGGAATCGGAAGCCCAATTGCGGCAACAAGCTAACCACCTCCAACACGCTCTGCACGAACTCCAACAAACCCAAGCCCAACTGATTCATAGCGAAAAAATGTCCAGCCTTGGTCAGATGGTGGCTGGCATAGCTCACGAAATTAATAACCCCGTTAACTTTATCTATGGCAACATCCAATGCAGCAACGACTACTTTCAAGACTTGCTCAACTTGGTGCGGCTCTACCAGCAGCAATACCCTCAACCAACACCTGTAATTCAAACACAGACTGAAGACATGGATCTGGAATTTCTGGCGGCTGACCTTCCCAAAATCATGTCTTCCATGAAAATGGGTGTCGAGCGCATCCGCTCCCTAGTCTTGTCGCTGCGCAATTTTTCCCGCCTGGATGAAGCTCCGGTGAAAGCCGTTGACCTGCACGAAGGTATTGACAGCACGCTGTTAATTCTGAACCACCTGATCAAACAAGGAATTACCGTTAGCAAGCAGTATGGTAACTTGCCCCTAGTAGAGTGCTATCCCGCCCAGTTAAACCAAGTGTTTATGAATATCCTTAGTAATGCGATTGATGCGCTGCTAGAGCAAACAAAGCAAGCTGATAAGCAAATTGTAATTCAGACAACAATGGTGGCACCGAATCAGATTCAAGTGCGTATTCGAGATAATGGCCCTGGAATTCCCTCAGAGATTAAAAATAAGATTTTTGACCCCTTTTTCACCACAAAAGCAGTGGGTAAGGGTACGGGGTTAGGACTTTCAATTTGCTATCAGATTATTGCAAAGCATCAAGGCCAAATTACCGTGAATTCCCAAGTGAGTGGAGGAACGGAGTTTATAATTGCTTTGCAAGTTAAGCCGAAACTCTCCCTACGCCAGGGGGGTGAGGGGAACCAAGTTCCAGTGACTACCGAGGTTGAGCTAGTGTATTAGAAAACGGTCGTTCTAGGAAAACACTATGGCAGCGCTTAAAATCAGTCGGCGACAATTTATTCACTTGGCGCTCCCGACCTTTGCCTGGTGTATGTTGGAACCCTGGATTTGGGAACCGCGATGGCTGAAAATCAATCATCTCAATATTGGTGGCTCAAAGGCAAGCCATCGGATTGTTCACATCAGCGATATTCACCACAAAGGCGACCGAGCCTATTTAAAAAAAGTTGTTGAAACCGTAAACTCCTTATCGCCCGACTTTGTTGGTTTTACTGGCGATTTAGTAGAGAAATCGGTATATTTGAATGAAGCTCTAGATGTGATGAGTCAAATTCGATATCCGGTTTATGGCGTCCCAGGCAATCATGACTTCGCTAGTAGAGCGCCATTTGACACAATTGCTCAATTTTGCCAATCGACGGGTGGAGCCTGGTTACTGGATCAGGACAGAATAACCAAGGATGGGCGGCTTCAAATTGTTGGGGCAATGGGCTTTGGTGAGTTACCACCACTCAAACAGGAACTGAAGAGATTATTGTTGGTTCACTATCCGTTGTTTGTGAATGATGTAAAAGGCTCCTTTGATTTGGTGCTTGCTGGTCATTCACATGGTGGGCAAGTCCGCATACCATTTTGGGGGGCTTTGGTTCTACCCGAGAATGTGGGAAAGTACGACAGGGGACTTTTTCAAACACAAATTGGGCCCTTGTATGTCAATCCCGGAATTGGCACCTACCATCTTCCTGTTAGAGCTTGGTGCCGACCAGAGATTACTGTGATTGAGTTGTAAGCTGCTCAATCGGATCTGACAGAAGTTAAAGGTAAATCACGCCAAAGTTGAGAGGGAGGACGAGTAAAAGCATCTATATTTTCATCAACGAGCTGCGACAGTTTTAGAGATATACAAAGTCTAAACTCCTCATTTGCAACTCTAGAAATGCGGACGTGTAAATAAGGAGGCAGACCAAATTTAAAACAAGCAAACTGATAATCAAGATACAAACACTCAAGAGAGGAATAGGAAAAATTCCTAGCGGAAGCAACTAAACACCAAGGTAAATCTGCAATTTGAACCATGTTAAAAACTATAAAATATTAAAGCAAACAGACCTGGGCTCAAGAAAAGGGGGACAAGATTTCATGCTGTAACCATAAAACTCTGCTGTGAATCAGGTGATGCTGAAGGTTCTGATTTCAGATAATTTAATCTATATATTCAGGTTTGACAGGGGGTAAAAGTCATAAAAAGTAATATCTTGTTAGATAGAGATTCAACCTAAAGTCCTATAAAACCAATTTGAAGTAGTATTGCTTCTATATTTAAACTAGTGCAGTTCGGCAGAAGTAACGCACCAGATTAGACAGACTCTGGGTAGCCTTCAAACTTCCACAAAAATGGTTTAGCCATCGTGCGGTTGTAGTAGGCAATAAAGTCTAAAAGCTTCTGC
>JAABUX010001113.1_pt1 | contig 41920 bp, 46 predicted proteins | sample 5561851 | NCBI WGS metagenome assembly JAABUX01 (sample SAMN10711883, study PRJNA513361) | rock metagenome | isolation source: Antarctica rocks | place: Antarctica: Victoria Land, Richard Nunatak red sandstone | collected 2016-01-03 | reverse complement strand
GTCCTCGATGCTCTCGTTCTGGCACACAAGGCAGCGGAACTGCTGCCCCAGATGCACCGCCCGGCTCTCCTGGGCGCTGTCCGGCAGCGCCTCGGACGGATCGACGATCGCGTGCGCGGGGGCCGCCGACGTCAGCAACGCGGCGACGAGCAGGGCCCGGATCATGCCGTCCGCAGCACGCTGTCGACGATGTCGGGCGTCAGGGCACCGGCGTAGTGCCAGCGAATGATTCCGTCGGTGACCAGGAAGGTTTCCGGCACCCCGCTGACCCCCCAGTCGATCGCGACCGTGCCCGGCGGGTCGGCGGTCAGTCGCGTGAACGGGTTGCCGTGGCGGACCAGGAAGGCGTCTGTGTCGGCCGGCTTGTCCTTGTAGGCGATGCCGAACAGCTCGGTACCGGCCTCGCGCAGCGCCATCAGCTCCGGGGCCTCCTCGACGCACGGCGCGCACCAGGAGGCGAAGAAGTTGACCAGCACCGGGCGCGTGCTGCGCGTCAGGTCGGCGTCGGTCAGCCCGGCCAGCGCGAACGGCGGCACCGGCTTGCCCACCAGCGGCGACGGAATGCCGCGCGGGTCGAAGGTATGCCGCGACAATCCGCGCAGCATGGCGAAGAACCCACCGCCGGCCGCGACCGCCACGGCGAGTGGCACCAACAGCAAGCCGCGCCGGGTCATGTCGGAATGGCGGCCGGAACCGCGCGGCGGGCCGGGGCGGCGACGCGCAGCCGTTGGTCGGACAGACTCAGCAATCCACCGGCGGCCATGATGAGCGCGCCGAACCAGATCCATGGGGCGAACGGGTTCACGTGCAGCCGTAGCACGGCGCCGCCGTCGCGCTCCTCGCCCAGCACGGCATAGAGGTCGCGCAACCCGTTGGTGCTGATCTTGGCCTCGCTCGTCGTGACGTTCTGCACCGGGAACTGCCGCCGTTGGGGCTTTAGCACCACCAGCCGGTTGCCGCCGCTGAACACCTCCACATCGGCGGCGCGGGCGACGTAGTTCGGGCCCGGCACGTCGCCGAGCGAGCGCAGGTGCCAAGTGTAGCTGGCGATGGTCGTGCTCTCGCCGGGGTGCAGCAGGACGACGCGCGACTGCGCCAGCGACATGCCGGCGATGCCGGCGATGGTGACGCCCATGCCGGCGTGCGCCAGCGTGGTGCCAAACGAGGCGCGCCGCAGCGTCGCCACCCGCGATAGCCGACCGCGCGTCCTCGCCACCACGTCGGCGAGTGCCCCGAAGATCAGCCACGCGGCAAAGCCGAACGCCAGCGCGGGCAAGATGGTCGCCCGGGTCGCCGCACCCGCGCCGACCACGACCGCGATCAGCGCCGCCCACCAGAGCTTGTTCACCGCCGGCATCAGCCGCGCCCGCTTCCACGGCAGCACCGTCCCGAGCGACATCGCGGCGAATACCGGCACGGCCAGCGGCAGCACGGTCGCATTGAAGAACGGCGCGCCCACCGAGAATTTCTGACCGAGCAGCAGGTCGGCGAACAGCGGGAACATCGTGCCGGTGATGACCACGGCGGCGATCGAGCACAGCAGGATGTTGTTCACCACCAAGGCGCCCTCGCGCGACACCGGCGCGAACACGCCCGAGCCGCCCAGCAACGGCGCCCGCCACGCGAACAGCACCAGGGAGCTGCCAATGACGATGCCCAGCAACGCCAGGATGAACACGCCGCGCGCCGGGTCGTTGGCGAACGAGTGCACCGAGTTCAGGATACCCGAGCGGACCAGGAACGTGCCCGACAGGCTCAGCGAGAACGTGCCGATCGCCAGCAGCACCGACCACACCTTTAGCGCCTCGCGCTTCTCGACCACGATCGCCGAGTGCAGCAGCGCCGTGCCGGTCAGCCACGGCAACAACGAGGCGTTCTCGACCGGGTCCCAGAACCAGAAGCCGCCCCAACCGAGTTCGTAGTACGCCCACCACGAGCCGAGCGCGATGCCGCCGGTCAGGCACGACCACGCGGCCAGCGTCCACGGCCGCACCCAGCGGCCCCACGCCGCGTCGACCCGGCCCTCCAGCAACGCCGCGACGGCGAACGCGAACGGCACCGCGAAGCCGACATAGCCGAGATACAGAATGGGCGGATGGAACGCGAGGCCGGGGTCCTGCAGCAGCGGGTTCATGTCGTGCCCGTCGATCGGTGGCGGCCACAGGCGCATGAACGGATTGGATGCGGTCAGCGCGAACAGCTGGAAGCCGCACGCGGTCGCCCCCAGCACGCCGATCACCCGCGCCCTGAGCGCCGCCGGCAGGTTGCCGCCGAATGTCGCCACCGCGCCGCCGCAGAACGCCAGGATCAGGCACCACAGCAGCGTCGAACCCTCGTGGTCGCCCCAGACGCCGGTGATCTTGTAGAGTAGCGGTTTTAGCGTGTGGCTGTTCTGGGCGATGTTGAGCACCGAGAAATCGTCGGTTACGGCACTCACGATCAGGGCCAGGAACGCCGCCGTCAGCGCGAACATCTGGCCGATCGCCAGCGCGGGGGCGGCGGCGATCATCCGCGCGTCGCGTCGCCACGCGCCATACAGCGGGATCACCGCCTGCGCGAAGCCGAACGCGACGGCCAACGCCAGGGCAAAATGGCCGATCTCCGGCACCGACGGGTTCATGGGCTCACCTTTGCCGCCGTGTTCCAGGCCAGCGGCGGCGGCTGCCCGGTCTCCGGCTTCCACTGCCCCGACGCCTTTAACGCCTCCGCCACGTCCTTGGGCATGTAGCTTGCGTCGTGCTTGGCCAGCACCTCGGAGGCGGCGAACGTGCCGTCCGGGCGCAACGTGCCGAGTGCCACGATGCCCTGCCCCTCGCGGAACAGGTCGGGCAGGATGCCGGTGTAGGCGACGGTCACGCGCGCAACGCCGGTGTCGGTCAGCCGGAACGTGGCCGTCGGCTCGTCGCCGATCGTGGTGCGGTCGACGCTGCCGGCCTGCACCAGGCCGCCGATGCGAAACGCATGCCCGGGCGGCGGGGCGGCGGCCAGCTGGGACGGCGTCAGGAACAGCTCCATCTTGCTGCGGAACGCGAGCAGGGTCAGCCCGGCGGCGGAACCGAGGCCGATCCCGCACGCGAGCAAGGCCACCATCCGGCGGCGGCGGCGGGTCACGCGGCACCCCGGTCGGCACGCGGGTCGATCGCCCGCAACCGGCGGCGGGCGGCGGCGGTGCGAACGGCGGCATCAATGCCAAGCCACAAAGTCACCGCACCGGCCAGGCCATAAGACGCCACGATGTAGGGTAGGTGCGTCATGCGACCTCGGCCCGCGCCAGCAACAGCGAGCGCACCCGGCGCTCCATCACCGCCGCCCGCGTCCGCGCCACGCACACCGCGACAAAGCTCAGCGTCGCCCCGAACGCGGTCAGCAGCAACGGCCACAACAGGCGGGAGTCCATGGTCGGCGCGCCGGTCAGCGTGATCGAGGCCGGCTGGTGCAGCGTGTTCCACCATTCGACGGAGAACTTGATGATCGGCAGGTTGACCACCCCGACCAATGCCAGGATGGCACCCGCCCGGTAGCCGCGCTGCGGGTCGTCGAACGCCCGCACCAACGCGATGTGGCCGAGGTAGAGGAAGAACAGCACCAGCACCGAGGTCAGCCGCGCGTCCCACACCCACCAGGCGCCCCAGGTGGGCTTGCCCCACAGACTGCCGGTCACCAGGCACAGGGCGGTGACGGCGGCGCCGACCGGCCCGATCTCGGCGGCGGCGAGGTCGGCCAGCGGGTGCCGCCACACCAGGCTCGCGATCGAGCACAGCGCCAGCGCCACATAGCCGAACGAGGCGAGCCAGGCGGTCGGGACGTGGACATACATGATGCGCACCGCGTCGCCCTGCTGCCAGTCGGCCGGCGAGAACAACAATCCCCAGACGAGGCCGGCCACCAGCAGCGTCACGGCAACCGTCGACAACGGCGGCAGGATGCGTCCGGACAGGCGCAGGAAGCGGCCGGGGTTGGCGAAGCGGTGCAGCGAACGACCGCGCGCGACCGGTGCCGGGATACTGGCGTCCATGCTCCTCTATATGGGCAACTCACACCGGTTTGAAGCCGGACGCGCGGGCGCTAGGGTGACAACGCCTTAACCGTCCGGAGCCGCCATGCTGTTCGCGATCGTAGCACTCGACAAGCCCGACAGCCTCGCCGTCCGCAACGCAGCGCGGCCCGACCACGTGGCCCATCTCGAGGCGTACAAGGCACATCTGGTCGAGGTCGGCCCGGTGCTGGACGAGGCCGGCAATCCGTGCGGCAGCGCCCTGGTGATCGAGATGCCGGACCGCGCCGCCGCCGAGGCGTTCATGGCGGCCGACCCGTACGCGCAGGCCGGGCTGTTCGACAGCGTGGTGGTACGTGGCTATCGCGGCGTGTATCGCGCGGGCGCCCGGCTCGGATGAACCAGCCTCGGATGAACCACTGGCTGGTCAAGTCCGAGCCGGACTCATTCTCGTGGGACATGCAGGTGGCGCACGGGGTCGAGCCCTGGACCGGCGTCCGCAACTTCTCCGCGCGCAACAACCTGGGCGCGATGCGGCGGGGCGACCTCGCGTTCTTCTACCACTCCAACACGGGCAAGGAGATCGTCGGCGTGGTCGAGGTGGTTCGCGAGGCCTATCCGGACCCGACGGCGGAGAAGCCGGTGTGGATCTGTGTCGACATGCGCGCGGTCTCGCCGTTCAAGCGGCCGGTGACGTTGGCCGAAATGAAGGTCGATCCGGCGCTGGAAGGTTTGTCGCTGCTAAGGCTGTCGCGGCTGTCGGTGGCGCCGGTCGAGCCGGTCTACTGGGACCACATCTGCAAGCTCGGCGGGTGGAAGCGACCGAGGTGACCCCTTGCCTCAGAAAAATTCCCCATGCACGGTGAAATTTCTTCGGCGTGCATGCCGCCTCTCTCGCTCTGCAAAACAAGAACGTCCATGGAGGAACTCCGCATGAGAACTCTGCTGCTCGCGGCCGTCTGCGCCGCCGCCCTGCTATCGCAACCCGGCCCGGCCAACGCCCAGACCGCCTGGACGCTGGAGTCCGCCGCCGCGCCGCTCAAGGGCACGCAGATCAACGTCACCTTCCTCGACCGCCCCGGCTACCGCGCGATCATCAAGCTGCTGCCCGATTTCGAAAAGCAGACCGGCCTCAAGGTCAACTACGAGATCGTGCCTTACGAGAACGCCCGCGAGAAACAGGTGCTGAACTTCACCGCCAACGGCGACCTCACCGTGGCGCTGGTGGACCTGGTCTGGATGGGCGAGTTCGCCGAGAACGGCTGGATCGTGCCGGTCGACAAATTCACCAAGGACCCCGCCATCGCCGACCCGGCGTTGAAGATGGACGGCTTCTTTCCGCTGCTGCTGACCGCGTTCGGCAGCTGGAACGGCAAGGTCTATGGCCTGCCGTTCGATAACTACTCGGGCCTGCTCTACTACAACGCCTGCAAGCTGAAGGCCGCCGGGTTCGACAAGCCGCCCGCGACCTGGGACGAGCTGGCCCACGTCTACGCGCCCAAACTGACCGACCGCGACCACAATCAATATGGCTACGTGCTGCAGTCATTGCGCGGCGAAACCCAGTCCGCCGACAGCTTCATGCGGATGCTGTGGCCGTTCGGCGGCTCGCTGCTGGACGGAACGTTCCACTCCAACCTGAAGTCGGCCGGCAGCCAGACGGGGCTGAAATTCCGCCAGGACCTGGCACCGTACATGCCGCCCGGCTACGTCAGCATGGACCACGCCGAGGCGGTCAACGCGTTCGCGCAGGGACAGGTCGCGATGCTGACCGAATGGTCGGCGTTTTACTCGACGCTAACCGACCCCAAGACCAGCAAGGTGGTCGACTGCCTTGCCGTGGCGCCGGAGCCGGCCGGACCGGCGGGCCGGCTGCCGGCACTCGGCGGCTTCTCGCTCGCGGTTACCGCGCAGGCTCCCGAGAAGGAGCAGAAGGCGGCGTGGCTGTTCATCCAGTGGGCCACCAGCGAGGCGATCGCCAAGCAGTATGTCGAGGCGGGCGGCGTGTCTGGCCGGCAGAGCGTGTACAAGCTGCCGGACATCAAGGCGGCCTACAAGTTCGTCGATCCCATGGTGGCAAGCTGGGAGCGGGGCGTCCCCGAGTTCCGCCCCCGCTTCCCGTCCTGGCCGGCGATCAGCGAGATCGTCGCCGAGTGGGGCAGCAAGATGCAGCTCGGGCAGGTGTCGATCGAACAGGGTTCTAACGAGATCGGCACCCGCATGGAGGCGGTGCTGAAGAAGGACGGCTACTACGACGGCAAGAAGGCGCTGCTGCAGTAGTGTCGGGCGCCAAGGCCACCAGCGGCCGTCTCGAGCACGGCCGCTGGACGCCGCTGTTCTTCCTGTTGCCGGCGGTGCTGACGCTGCTCGGGGTCGGCATCTACCCGACGGTGTTCGCCATCGTCACGAGCTTTCGCCAGTACAGCCTGGTGCGGGCGCGTGACGGCTTTCCGTTCGTGGGGTTCACCAACTACGTCAATGTCCTGTCCGACAGCTCGTTCTGGAACGCGCTCGGGCTGACGGCGAAGTTCTTCCTGACGGTGATGCCGGTGCAGCTGATGCTCGGCCTGGCCATCGCGCTGCTGTTGCACCGGCCGGGCTGGGGCATGCTGCGGGCGCTGGCGCGGGTGTCATTGGTGATCCCGCTGGCGACCACCTACGCCGTCGTCGGTCTGCTCGGGCGGCTGATGTTCAACCGCGAGTTCGGCGTCATGAACCAGATCGTCGGCTGGCTCGGCATCGGGCCGCTCGACTGGCTCGGCACCCCGCTCGGCTCGTATGCGGCGATCTGCATCTTGGACATCTGGCAGTGGACGCCGTTCTGCGCGCTGATCTTCCTGTCCGGCCTCAGCATGGTGCCGGTCGAGGTCGAGGAGGCGGCGCGGCTCGAAACCTGGCGGCCGCTGTCGATCCTGCGGCATGTGCAGCTGGTCTACCTGCTGCCGGGCCTGACCTCGATGCTGATCCTGCGCTCGGCCGACGTGCTGAAACTGTTCGACATGGTCTACACCATGACGCGCGGCGGGCCGGGCACCTCGACCGAGGTGATTTCCATTTTAGTGCAGCGGGTCGGCTTCCGGGTGTTCGACATGGGCACCGCCAGCGCGCAGGCGATCCTGCTGCTGATCCTGACGATCCTGCTCAGCCGGGCCTACATCCGCTTCATCTACCGCGAGATCGCGTAGCCGTGGCCCGGTTCCGGACCGGCCGGCTGCCCGGCAAGGGGCTGCACCTGATCGGGTTGCTCGCGGTATTCGTGTTCGCGGTGTTCCCGTTCTACTGGATGGTGTCGAGTAGTTTCAAAAGCGGCGCCGACCTGCTGGCCTCGCCGCCGCGCTGGCTGTTCGCGCCGACGCTGGAACACTACCAGGCGGTGTTCGCCGACCAGAAGGTGACGTCGTCGATCCTCGACAGCCTGGTGGTGGCGCTCTGCACCACCGCACTCGCGGTCGGGCTGGGAACGCCAGCCGCCTACGCCCTGGCGCGCTTTCAATTCCGCGGCAAATCGGATTTGTGGTTCTGGTTCATCAGCAACCGCATGATCAGCCCGATCGTGCTGGCGCTGCCGATCTACCTGCTGGCGTTGCGCGCCGGCATGCTCGACACCTACTTGGTCCTGGTGCTGGTCTACCTCACGTTCACGCTGCCGATCGTGGTGTGGATCTGCACCGACCAGTTCCGCGCGATCCCGTTCGAGCTGGAGCAGGCCGCACGGCTCGACGGGGTCAACCAGTTCGGCATTTTCTGGCGCATCTTCCTGCCGCTCGGCCTGCCCGGCATCGCGGTGTCGGCGATCTTCAGCTTTATTTTCTCGTGGAACGAGCTGCTGTTCGCGCTCGTGCTGACCCGGCGCGCGGTGCAGACGGCGCCAGTGGCGGCGACCAGCTTCATGTCCGGCTACGAGCTGCCGTGGGGCAAGATCATGGCGACCGGCACGCTGATCGTGCTGCCGGTCACCGTGTTCGCGCTGCTGGTGTCGCGGCACATGATCCGGGGCCTGACGATGGGGGCGTCCAAGTGACCGCGTTCCTGCGGCTCGAGAACATGGTCAAGCGCTACGGCGACCTGACGGTGATCGATGGCGTCACGCTGGAAGCCGAGCGAGGCGAGTTCGTGGTGTTCGTCGGCCCCAGCGGCTGCGGCAAGAGCACGCTGCTGCGGCTGCTGGCGGGGCTCGAGGAGGCCAGCGGCGGCGACGTCTGGATCGACGGCGAGCGGGTGACCGAAACCCATCCGGCGCGGCGCGGGGTCGCCATGGTGTTCCAGTCGTACGCGCTCTACCCGCACATGAGCGTGCGGCAGAACATGGGTTTCGGGCTCAAGATGGCCGGCGTCGCCGCGGGCGAGGTGGCGCGCCGCGTCGACGAGGGAGCGCGCGTGCTGCAGATCACGCCGTTGCTCGACCGCCGCCCGCGCGCGCTGTCGGGCGGCCAGCGCCAGCGCGTCGCGATCGGCCGTGCGATCGTGCGCGACCCAAAGCTGTTCCTGTTCGACGAGCCGCTGTCCAACCTCGACGCCGAGCTGCGGACCCAGATGCGGGTGGAGATCGCCCGCCTGCACCGCGAGATCGGCGCCACGATGGTCTACGTCACCCACGACCAGGTCGAGGCGATGACGCTGGCCGACCGCATCGTCGTGTTGCGCGGCGGCAAGGTCGAGCAGATCGGCACGCCGATCGACCTCTACGAACGCCCGGCCAACCTGTTCGTCGCCGGCTTCATCGGCTCGCCCCGCATGAACATGCTGGCTGCGACCGCCGACGGTGCCGCGATCACCCACCCTGCCCTGGCCGAACCGCTCGCCTCCGCCGTGCCGCCGGGGCCGGTGACGCTCGGGCTGCGGCCGGAGCATCTGGTGTTCGGCGGCGGCGGCCCGGCGGCGCTGGCGTTGCGAATGGAATTCGCTGAACACCTGGGCGGCAGCAGCCAAATCTACGCGCAGGCCCCGGGTGGCGAGACGCTGACCATCGGGGCACCCGGTCGCGTCATGGTGCAACGGGGCGAGACGATGCGCGTCGGCTTCGACCCGGCCCACGCCTACCTGTTCGACGCGGCCGGAGTTCGCCTCTAGCCCGGCTTGGCGAACCGCGTGGCCGGACTATGCTGCCCGGCAACGATCTGGGAGGGAATCAAAAAGATGTCCGACGCCACCTATCCGGTCAAACCGGAAATCGCGGCCCACGCTCGCATCTCCGCCGCGCAATACGCCGCCGACACCGACCGGGCCGCCAGCGACCCCAAAGGGTTCTGGGCCGAACACGGCAAACGCGTCGCGTGGATGCGCGAGCCGACCAAGGTGCTGGAGGGTGATTTCAGCGGCGACGTGCACGTCACCTGGTTCGCCGACGGCACGCTCAACGCCTCGGTCTCGTGCGTCGACCGCCACCTCGCCACGCGCGGCGACCAGACTGCGATCATCTGGGAGGGCGACGACCCGGCCAGCAGCGAGCACGTCACCTACCGCGACCTGCACGCGCGGGTGTGCCGGCTGGCCAACGTCTTGCGCGACATCGGCGTGCAGAAGGGTGACCGCGTGTGCCTTTACTTGCCGATGGTGGTCGAGGCCGCCGTCGCCATGCTCGCCTGCGCCCGGATCGGCGCCGTCCACACCGTCGTGTTCGGCGGCTTCTCGCCCGACAGCCTGGCGCAACGCATCCAGGACGCCGGCGTGCGCGTGCTCATCACCGCCGACGAGGGCCGTCGCGGCGGGCGAAAGGTGCCGTTGAAAGCCAACGCGGACGCAGCGCTGGCGCATTGCCCCGACGTCACCCACTGCATCGTCGTCACCACCACCGGCGGCACGGTCGCGATGACCGAGGGCCGCGACCACCGCTACGAGGCATTGGTCGCCGCCGCGTCGGACCAGTGCGAGCCGGTCGAGATGAACGCCGAGGACCCGCTGTTCATCCTGTACACGTCGGGTTCCACCGGCAAGCCGAAGGGCGCGTTGCACACCACCGCCGGCTATCTCGTGTGGGCCAGCTACACGCATGAACTGGTGTTTGACTACCAGCCGGGCGAGGTCTACTGGTGCACCGCCGACGTCGGCTGGGTGACCGGCCACAGCTACATCGTGTACGGCCCGCTCGCGAACGGGGCGACCACGCTGATGTTCGAGGGCATCCCGAGCTACCCGGACGCGAGCCGGTTCTGGCAGGTGGTCGACAAACACCAGGTCAACATCTTCTACACGGCACCCACCGCGATCCGCAGCCTGATGCGCGACGGCGACGGGCCGGTGCGCGCCACCAGCCGCAAGTCGCTGCGTATCCTCGGCAGCGTCGGCGAGCCGATCAACCCCGAGGCGTGGCTCTGGTACTACCGCGTGGTCGGCGACGAGCGGTGCCCGATCGTGGACACGTGGTGGCAGACCGAGACCGGCGGCATCATGATCTCGCCGCTTCCCGGCGTCACCGCCGTTAAGCCGGGCAGCGCCACCAACCCGCTGCCGGGTGTCGCACCGGTTCTGGTCAACGCCGAAGGTCGTGTGCTGGACGGCGCGGTCGAGGGCAATTTGTGCCTGGCCGCACCGTGGCCCGGCATGATGCGGACCGTGTTCGGCGACCACGACCGGTTCGTGCAGACCTACTTCTCCGCCTACGCCGGCATGTATTTCACCGGCGACGGGGCGCGGCGTGACGCCGACGGCTACTGGTGGATCACCGGCCGGGTCGACGACGTGATCAACGTCTCCGGCCACCGCATGGGCACCGCCGAGGTCGAGAGCGCGCTGGTGGCGCACCCCAAAGTCGCCGAGGCGGCGGTGGTCGGCTACCCGCACGACCTGAAAGGCCAGGGCATCTACGCCTACGTCACGCTCAAGACCGGCGAGGAACCGACCGAGGCGTTGCGCAAGGAGCTGGTCGCCTGGGTCCGTCGCGAGATCGGCCCGATCGCGGCACCCGACATGATCCAGTGGGCGCCTGGCCTGCCGAAGACACGCAGTGGCAAGATCATGCGCCGCATCCTGCGCAAGATCGCCGCCAACGAGACCGAGGGGTTGGGCGACACCTCCACCCTCGCAGACCCGGGCGTAGTCGGCGAGCTGGTCGCCAACCGCGCCGGCTGAACCGGACCTGTCGGGCCGGCGTTGCAGCGCCGTCCCGTTTGCGAGGTGCAAAAGATGCCGACCTTCCTGCTGTCCCCCGTGCCGGAGTTCATTCGCGACCCCGCGTGGGAAGCCTCGCCCTACAACGGCGACGCCTGGGTCAACGGCGCCGACGAGACCGAGGCGCGCGGGCTGGTGGCCGGCCGCTACGAGGACGCGCGCGGCAACATCCCCGGTTTCCAAAACCCGGCGCCGAGCCCGTGGTTCGACACGCGGCTGGTGTCGGCGAAGCTGGTCGAAAGCGGACCGAACGGCATGGCCATCCCGAACGGCGTCGTGGTGGGCGACCGTCAGATGTGACATCACGGGTTTGGCCACCAAAAACGCGGTTGCAAGCGCTAGCCGCCGCCTCATTCATACGGCACAACAAGGAGAGTTAACGATGCGTGCAGCCCTATTGGCGATGGTCGCGATGGCCGGCCTGTCGTCGGTCGCCTACGCCGCGACCGAACACTACACGGCGAAGATGAGCACTGGCCAAGAGGTGCCACCGAAGCCCGCCGGCGGCTCCGGGACGGTCGACGCCACGCTGGACCCCGCGACGCACGTCCTGACGTACACGATCACCTTCCAGGGGCTGACCGGCCCGGCGACGATGGCGCATTTCCACGGCCCGGCCGCTGCGGGCACCAACTCGGGCGTTGAAATCCCGACAACGGGAGGTGTCACGAGCCCGGTCAAAGGCAGCGCCACTTTGACGCCGGCGCTGGAGAAGCAACTGGCCGACGGTTTGCTCTACGTGAACGTGCATACCGACGCGAACAAGGCCGGGGAAATTCGAGGCCAGGTACTCGCAGCGAAGTAGCTCATTTATCAGCGCGCCCTGGTGCCATATTTCGGAATCAGGGCGCGGTCGCAGCTATACCGTTGCTTGCGGCCGTGCGCCGAGCCGCCTTGTCAAAGCTGAGGAAAACTTCACCGCCCAACCGCTGCCCCTCGTAGGCGATTACGCCATCGGCGAAGTCACTGCCGGCCTCCATGAAAACGAGGCCAAACTCAATCGTCGGCCGATCCGCTATCACGTTGCGAGCGCCAAGTATGTTGCGGATCGCCATCATAACGTCGCGAACTGGCAGCTTGTATAAACGTTCGAGCACCCAGACGAATTCACAAAGCGATGGCACTGTTACAACTACACTTGACGCGGTCTCCATCGCGGCGACTGCAGCCGAACTTTGAAGCTTGTCGTCGTGGACCGCTGCTCGTAGCAGCACGCTAGTATCTACGATGAAATTCAGCGTTCACCTGCCCATCCAGCCGCAATGGCCTCGTTGATCTCCTCGATCGTAAACGACGGACCGTCATAGTTTGGGAATGAATTGAAAAAGGCGGTCAGGTCTCCCTTGGGTGCAGCCCTGACCTGCGCTCGTCCACCCGGTAGAAGATCGACTTCCAACACATCGCCCGGACGCGCCCCAAGATGTTCAAGGACGGAACGCCGAAGGGTGACCTGCCCTTTGGATGTTACTGTCAACTTTGCAGTGGTTGCATTCATAGACATGACGTAAGGTCAAACCGCCTTACACGCAAGCATTGCTTCGACTTTTCAAAAACCCAGCCGAACCACATTTACCGCCCCCGCAGGCAAGCTCGCGGCCAGCTCGCCCACGTGCCGGTGGTGGGTCAGCGCGATAACCTGCACCTTGGCGCTCAGTCCCAGCAGCGCTTTGAGCGTGGCCGTCGTGCGCGGGTCGTCGAACGTCTGCAGCACGTCGTCGGCGATAAACGGCAGCGGTGGGGCGGCGTCGGCGTAATCCTCCAGCGCCGCGATCCGCAACGCGAGATAAAGCTGGTCGCTGGTACCCTCGCTCAGCTGGTCGAGCGGCTTGCGGGTGACCCCGTCCGCCTCGCGTGCCACCATCGTCTGGGTGCCAGCGGTCTCCTCGACCGCCACGCCGTGCTGCGCGCCGCCGGTGATGGCGCGGAACACGGCGCTGATCCGGTTCAGCAACGGCTGGTCCGCCGCCGCCGCCTGCCGGTCCAGCGCCGCCTGCAACAGCGAGTGCGCGGCGTGCAGCACCAGCGCCTCGTCGGCGTGCCGGGCCAATGCCGCCTGCGCCGCCTCGCGCCGCTGCGCCGCCTCGGCCGCTTCGGTGCCCTGGCCCGCCCGCGCCATCGCGTCGTTGGCCTTGAGCCGGGCGTCGCGCGCCGCGTCGACCTGTTCGGCCAATTCGGCCTGCGCCGCGTCGATCGCGCGAATGGTGGCCGCGTCGTCCTCGGCGGCGGTGTCGGCCGCGCGGTCGGCCAGCGCCTGCACGGACAACCCGCCGCCGAGCGTCGCCAGTTGCCGTTCGGCGTCGGCCGCGTCCCGGCGCGCGGCCGACGCCTCGCGGGCGCGCTGGATCTGCCGTTCGGCCATCTCGTCGTCGTCGGCCCGCAACCTCGCCCGCTCCCCGAGCAACGCCAGCCGCGCGGCACTCGCGCGTTCGCGGCCGAGCCCAAGGTTTGCGGTTGCCTCGGCCAGCCGCGCGTCGGCGTCCCGGCACCGCGCCGCGTTCTGTCGTTCGCGCTGGAATCGCTGCGCGAGCGCGTCGGCCGCCTCGACCGCCGGCAGGTGCGCGAACTCCGGCGTCAGGCGGCCCAGCCGGGTCACTCGGTCGTTTAGCTGCGCGATGGCGGCCTGCATGTCCGTCACGCGCCGTTGGTCGTCGGCGGCGTTCGCCTCGACGACGCGCAATTCCTCGATGCGCGCCAACGCCTCGCCGGTCGCGGCTGGCAACTCGCCCGCAGGCCGGCTCAGCGTGCGAATGACGGAGGCCCAGCCGGTTTGCCATTCCGCCATCGCCGCCACGGCCGCTCGCGCCGCCGTCTCGTTCGCCGCCACGACCTTGCGCTGTGCCGCGTCCTGCCTGGCCAGCGACTCGCGACGCGCCGCAAGGTTGCGCGCCGCCTCGATCCGACGGTCAGCGTCGCCCAGCAACGCGCCCAGCGTGTCGACCGGCGGCGGTGCCACGCCCATCGCCGCCGCGAGTTGCCCGCCAAGCTGCGCCAACCCAGTCTCGGTGTCGGCTAGCTCCCGGCGCGCACCGTCGCGCTCGATCAGCCGCTCGACCGCTTTTAGGCGCGCGGTCAGGAACGGGCGCAGCTGCTCGCCGGAACCGGCACCCGCCGCCAACGCCATCGCCATCAGCTCCGCTTCGGCCGCCGCGAGCCCCCGACCTGCCCCAACGGCCGCCTGCTCGAGCGCCGGCAGGGTCTCGCGCAGCGTCGCCAGTTGCGCGCGCGCGACGTTGGCCTCGGCCACCTCCCGCCCCTGCGCGATCAGCGCGTCGGCTACGGCGTCCGCCGCCCGCATCGCTCGGTCGAACGCCACAGCCGCACCCGCGTCAGCCGGGGCCGCATGGAACTGCGTCCATAGCGCGTCGCGATGCGCCCGCGCCGTCGTCAGCGCGTGCGGTGGCGGCAGCATCGCGGTCCGTTCGAGAGTCGCGATCTCGCGCTCGAGCGCCTCGGTCTCATCCATCCGTCGAGTATGATCGCGCGCCGCTTGGCCATATGCGACTTCGGCCTGTGTCAGCGCTTTCTCGGCGGCGTCCAGGCGAACGTCCGAAGGTGCCACCGTCTGGCCTAGCGTGGCTTCCGGGATCGGCCGATCGGGGATTTTGCGGAGCGCGGTCGCCAACGCCGCCTCCGCGTCGCGGAGGTCTCGCCGCATTGCCTCGAGCTGGACGGCGGGCTCACGGTTGGCCCGCAGCAGCTTCGTCAAATCGGACAGGACGGCGACGTCCGTCTGGTCGGGCAACTCGGAGAGCTCGGTCCGGGTTGCCACCAGCAGCGCCGCCGCTGTAAGGCGCGCCGCTTCGGTCACGGCCGCATCGGCGACCAGGCCGGGATAGTCGCGCAACCGCGTCTGCGCGTCCCTGACGACGGCCACGGGCGGCAATGCCACCGCCGCGTCCCAGCCGAGTTCGCGCCGCAGCTCCGCCCGCCGCTCGACCCCGATTGCGAGCGTCGCCCGCACCGCCGGCAGATCGTCGGCGGCCCCCAGCGCCCGGCCGCGCGCCTTGCCGAGCGCGTCGACCTCCAGCTCGGCGGCGAGCCAGGCCGCGTCGACGCTCAATGCCGCGCGGGCCTCCGTGGCGCCCGCCACGGCCACCTCGGCCGCCGCCTCCGTGCTGGCGGCGCGGGCACTTTCGGCCAGCGCCTCACGCCAGCGCGGCTCGAACCCCGCCTCCAGTTCCGGCGCGTCGCCCGCGTCGTCGAGCACCGCGCGCGCGACATACAGTCGCGCGAGCCACGGTCGCACCGCCGCCAGTGTGCGCAGGCGCGACCGCTGCGCCTCGCCCGCCTCGTGCTGTTCGAGCAGTCTGGCCAGCCGCGCCGACGCTTCGGCCGCCTCGCGTTCGAGCCGGCCCCAGTCGTCCGGCCTCATCGCGGTGCGGCGCAGCTCCTCCTTGGCCTCCTCCCACGCGCTCATCGCGCCCCAGATCGGCTTGGTTTTATATTTCCTGATGCCCCCAAGCTCATCGCGCTGCTTCTCCAGCGAGGCCAGCAGGTCGCGCACCCGCCCCATGCCGCCGCTTGCCGCGTACAGCACCTGACCCAGCCGCCCCTGGCTTAGGATGAGCTGTTGCCCGCCCGATCGCAGCAGCTCGGTGTCCAGCCCGAACAACTCCGTAAACACCTCGCGGGTCGCGGTGCCGAGCGCTTCGCGGACGAACTCGGGCGACGCAGCCGCGCCATCGACGGTCAGCGTGCCGCCGCGCCCCTTGCGCCGCACCAGCGACCGCGCGCCGCCCGGCCCGGTGATTTCGGCCAGCACTCGCATCTGTTCGGTGCCGTGGCGAAAACTCATCGGCGTGCGTTCCGGGATGCCGAACAGCAGGTCGCCGATCGCCTGTCGGATCACCGACTTGCCGTAGCCGTTCGGGGCCACGACGACGTTGACCCGCCCCGGCGTCGGGTCGAAAGCGAGGTCCAGTCGCTCGAACGGCCCGTAGTGGTCGAGCGTCAGGCTTGCGAGCCGCATCAGCCTGGGTGGGCCAGTGCGGCTTCCAGCAACCGCCGTGCCCGCTCCAGCACCGCCGCCGCATCGCCGCCGCGCAATGAGTGATCGGGTGGCAAGCCATCGCCCAGCTTGCCCAGCAGCGTCGCCGGCCAGTCGCCAAGCAGGTCCGCTGTTGGTGCCGCCGCCAACGCGTCGATCTCATCCATCAAGCGGCCTACGGCGTCGTTTGGTGTCCGCGTGGCGATCGGTCGCGTCCGCAGCCGCACCGCCTCGAGCCACAGCCGGCGGTCGCCGTGCGCTTCGTTCAGCACCTTCTCGCGCAATCCGGCGCCGGCGAGTGCCGCGTGTGCGGCCGTCGTGCCGGTCAGGGTCAGCCGCGCCGCCAGCGGCCGATGTTCGGCGGCGCGGAACTCGATCGCCAGCGCCGCTTGCACCCGCGCCATCGCCTCGGCCTCGTCGGCGGCGCCGCCGACGTCGATGTCGACGTTCGCCCAGCGCAGCACGTCGAGGTCACGGTGCTCGACCGAACGCACCCGGCCGTCGGCCACCGTGACGAGGCTGGCGCCCTTGGGCCCAGTCTCGCCGACGTGGCGGCCCTGCAGGTTGCCGGGAAACACGATCCAGGGATTTTCGTCCAGCACTTGCCGGGTGTGGACGTGGCCGAGCGCCCAGTAGTCGTAGCCATGCGACCGCAGCCGCGCCGGCTCGCAAGGCGCGTAGGTTTCGTGGGCGGCGTACCCGGCGGCGGACGTGTGCAGGACGCCGATGTTGAACACCCCCGGCACCGGCGGCGGATAGGCGCGCGACAAATCGTGCGGCATCTTCTGTGCCGCAAAGCTCTGGCCGTGGATGGCGACCCCGAGCGCGTCCAGCACCGGCAGCGTGTGCGCCCGCTCGTGGTCGAACATGACGACGTGCGGCATCGGCAGCGACCGCGTCATCCGGTTGTGGGCGTCGTGGTTGCCGCGGATCGCGAACACCGGGATGTCACCCTGGGTCAGACGCCGCATCTGGGCCGCGAAAAACAACCCGGTGCCGTAGTCGGGCCAGTCGCCGTCGTAAATGTCGCCGGCAATCAGCACGAACGCGACCTGCTCGGCGAGCGCCAGATCGACCAGCAACCCGAGGGCGCGTCGCGTGGCGCCTCTAATCACCTCGGCCGGCGCGGACGGATCGGCTTCCAGGCCACGCAACGGGCTATCGAGGTGCAGGTCGGCCGCGTGCAGGAATCGGAACTCGGGCATCGCGTCGGTTTGCCACAACGCCCACGAAAAGTCGTTGCCGATCGGCCCCTACCAGCGCATCGGCTGGCGAGCGGCCGCGGCTGGTCAGATCTTCTTCAGCTCCTCCGGCTTGTGCACCGCTTCCTTGCCGGACTTGGCACTCTTGACCAGCACCTGGGGCTCTTCCTTGGTCGCCTTGGCAACGTGGCTTTTGATCTTGGTGTCGGTGGTGACGATCTTCTCGACCGTGCCCTCGGTTTTCCCCTGCGACGTGCCCCAGGAAACCTTGTCGCCCTGCTTCGGTAGCTTGGCCATCAGACCCCTCCGTTATGTCCAGTAAAGCATCCGCGCCATCGGCAGCCGCCGCGCCAGCGACTTGCCAAGCTTATCGCGCATCTCGGTCATCTGTTCCTTGGTGAACACCCACTTGGTCGAGCCGAACTTGGTCATCTTCCGCGATCGCGCCGCCTCGTCCATCTCGAGCGGGCTGCCCGGATACCATTCGTTCAGCACCGCCTTGGACTTTGGCGTGAAACGGTGGGTGATCAGCTCAGCGGTGAGGTCCAGACCGGCGACGCCTTCGAGCGCGGTGCCGACGTTCTCGAACAGGTGGTCGTACGCCTCGGCCCAGTCGGGCACGCGCAGGATCGGCGCCACCGTGAGGCCGACCGGGTAGCCCGCCTCGGCCACCGCCCGCAGCGCCGCCAGCCGCGAGGCCACGCGCGGCGCACCACCCTCGTGGCGTTCGGCGGCGACCGCGTTGACCGAAAAGCGGATGCGGGTGCGGCGGTTGTGCGCCAGACCCAGCAACGGCGTCACCGCGTCGAACTTGGTCGTGAACCGCAGCTGCACCGGCGCGTCCCATTCGCCGAACCGGGTGATGCAGGCGGCGAGGCTGCCGGTCAGGTGCTCGATCGACAGCGGGTCGGTGTAGCAGGAGCACTCGAACGTGGTGCCCTCGTGCGCCCGCTCGGGCGAGACGGAGGTGACCTTGCCCTGGCCGACCGCGGGCGGCAGCTCGGCCAGGATCTCCGGCAGGTTGGCATAGACGCGCACGATCGGCGGCCCGGCCAGCGAGCCAGCGAGGTAGCAGTACGAGCAGTGCGCCGGGCAACCCTCGGCAAGATCGAACCGCCAGTCCGCACTGGGCGGGATCGGTTGCAGGCGGCGGCGGCTGGCGCTGGCGGTGGTGATCGCGAGCGTCGTCTTGGCGTCGCGATAGGCGTCGGGCAGCCCGGTCAGGCGGTCGACTTTGAGCTTCACCACATCGGCCCCCAACGCCGCCGCGCGCTCGGCCATGGCGGCCCCGGCTGGCCAGGCAAGGGCGGATGGAGTGGCGACGACGCGGCGGGGAACCCAGGCTCGGAACATTGCAACGATGTCGGGCGGAGCCGGCGTGCCACCAGGGCTTGGCGTGTCACACGCTGGTGTGGGGTGATGGTTTGGTAATCCGTTTTCGTATTGTAATGGGCGGCGTTGGCGTCCATGTAGGCGGCGCGACGCAGCCATCATTCAGTCAATCGGGCGCGGCATCGTGTAACGCTGATCATGCCGGCAGTCGGCGGTCGATCGCGGGCACATCGGCGACTGACTGACTGGCTCGGGGCTGCTTCGCGAGGATCAGCTGTGGCGCTTCGTTCTTCGCGTGCATCGCGCGCCAACGATGGAGTCGCCGCACCGAGACACGCGGACTAAACCGCCAGGGAGATCGACGATGGCCAAGGGACAAAAGAAAAGCAACCGGGAAGCCAAGAAGCCGAAGGCTTCGAAGACACCGGCCGCGCCGTCCTCGTCGTCGATCGTGGCCCGGCCGGAGAAGCCGCTCCCCACCAAGGGCGGCAAATAGCGCCGTCTTCCACGCCCTCGCTAAAAGCCTAGAAAGGCAACTCGCTCATGAAGTTTCGTCCCCTGCACGATCGCGTCGCGGTTCGCCGCGTCACCGCCGAGGAAAAGTCCTCGGGCGGCATCATCATACCCGACACGGTCAAGGAGAAGCCGATGGAGGGCGAGGTCATCGCCGCCGGCCCCGGCGCCCGCAACGAGCAGGGCGTCGTCCAGGCCCTGCAGGTGAAGGCCGGCGACCGCATCCTGTTCGGCAAGTGGTCCGGCACCGAGGTCAAGATCGACGGCGAGGAGCTGCTGATCATGAAGGAGAGTGACATCATGGGCATCGTCAGCTCCGCCTCCTAACCACCGTTTTTCGCCGAAGATTTCAGGAGACTTAGAATCATGGCTGCCAAGGAAGTTCGCTTCGGTACCGACGCGCGCGCGCGAATGCTGCGCGGCGTCGACATCCTCGCCGACGCGGTGAAGGTCACGCTGGGGCCGAAGGGCCGCAATGTCGTGATCGACAAGAGCTACGGCGCCCCGCGCATCACCAAGGACGGCGTCACCGTCGCCAAGGAGATCGAGCTCTCGGACAAGTTCGAGAACATGGGCGCGCAGATGCTGCGCGAGGTCGCGAGCAAGACCAACGACATCGCCGGCGACGGCACGACCACGGCCACGGTCCTGGCGCAGGCGATCGTCCGCGAGGGCGCCAAGGGCGTCGCGGCCGGCCTCAACCCGATGGACCTCAAGCGCGGCATCGACCGCGCGGTGGCCGCCATCGTCGAGGAGCTCAAGGCCCGCACCAAGAAGATCACCACGCAGGCGGAGACCGCCCAGGTCGGCACCAACGCCGCCAACGGCGAGTCGGAAATCGGCCGGATGATCGCCGAGGCCATGCAGAAGGTCGGCAACGAGGGTGTCATCACCGTCGAAGAGGCCAAGGGCATGGAGACCGAGCTCGACGTGGTCGAGGGCATGCGGTTCGACCGCGGCTATCTCTCGCCATACTTCATCACCAACGCCGAGAAGATGGTCGCCGAGCTCGATAACCCGTACATCCTGATCCACGAGAAGAAGCTCTCGGGGCTTCAGGCGATGCTGCCGTTGCTGGAGACGGTCGTGCAGAGTGGCCGCCCGCTGCTGATCATCGCCGAAGATATCGAGGGCGAGATGCTGGCGACCCTGGTGGTCAACAAGCTACGCGGCGGGTTGAAGGTCGCGGCGGTGAAGGCGCCGGGTTTCGGCGATCGTCGCAAGGCGATGCTGGAGGATTTGGCGGCCCTGACCGGCGGCTCGGTCATCAGCGAGGACCTCGGCATCAAGCTCGAGACGGTGACGCTCGCCATGCTCGGCCAGGCCAAGAAGGTGCTGATCGAGAAGGAGAACACGACCGTCGTCGAGGGCGCCGGCAAGGCCGAGGACATCAAGGGCCGTTGCGCCCAGATCCGCGCGCAGATCGAGGACACCACGTCCGACTACGACCGCGAGAAGCTGCAGGAGCGGCTGGCCAAGGTCAAGGAGAAGAAGGACCGGGTCGACGACGCCCTGCACGCGACCCGTGCCGCGGTCGAGGAAGGTATTGTCCCGGGTGGCGGCGTGGCGCTCGCGCGCGCTAGCCTGATCCTGGCGACGCTGACCCCCGAGAACGAGGACCAGAAGTTCGGCATCGAGATCGTGCGCAAGGCGGTGCAGACCCCGTTGCGGCAGATCGCCGAGAACGCCGGCGAGGATGGCGCGGTGATCGCCGGCAAGGTGTTGGAGAACGGCGACTACAACTTCGGGTTTGACGCGCAGACGGCCGAATACAAGGATATGGTGGGTGCCGGCATCATCGACCCAACCAAGGTGGTCCGCACCGCGTTGCAGGACGCGGCGTCGGTCGCCGGCCTGCTGGTGACGACCGAGGCGATGGTGGCCGAGCGTCCCGAGAAGAAGTCGTCCGGCGGTGGTGGTGGCGGCGGAATGGGCGGCGGCGGCGGCATGGGCGACATGGATTTCTAACCGGCTGCCGCTCAAGGCGACTTACGCTGCCGGGGCCTGGGTGCGTGAGCACCCAGGCCCTTGTTGCGTCCGGGCCGATCATACTGGGTTAATGCAACGGATTTTAGGAGGAGGCATCATGCAGAGCGCGCCCAACACGACCCCACGCGGTGGCGACTTCGCCCGGTTCGAGGTACGCGACGGCATCCGCCGCGTCGTGTGCATCGTGGCCGAGGAGGCGCTGGAGGCGGCGTCCGGCCTGACCGCGCCGTCGACCAACGCGTCGCGCCGGAAATCCTTCGACCGGTATCGCTCGCTGATCGACGCGGCGGCCAAGCTGAAGCTGAAGGCACTGCCGGAAGGGTTTGTCGGGCCGTTGGTGCTATCGAGCGCCGACCTTCGCCGCGTCCCGCCCGAGGTCGGCGTGCCGTCGTTCGGCAGCGCGCCGCGGGACCACTATCCGGCTAAGGTGGCAGTGTCGCGGTAAATACTGGCCGCGCTCAAAGATTGGGTGCGTCTCTGAGGTTTGACGATGCCAGTTACGGCGGTGCCGCCGCCCGACCCAACCCCGGGACCATGAAGATCTGCCCCGGGTAGATTCGCGCCGGGTCGCTGATCTGCTCGCGGTTCGCTTGATAGATCACCGTGTACCGTATTCCCTGTCCATAAGCGCGCCGGGCGATGCGCCACAGCGTCTGGTGCGGCTGCACCACCACGCGACCGGCCAGCACCTCGTCGGCCGACAGCTCAGACCGCTCGAACGGCAGGGCGATCCGCGCCACCACCTGCCCCCGGATGCCGATCTCGTCCACCCGGATCCGGTGCGGGCCGAGCGCGATCGCGGCGATGGGCGTCATGCTCCAGCGACCCAGCGTGTCGGCGCGGGCCTCGCCCACTACTCGGTCGTCCACGTATAGCCGCACGACCGCGTTGGGGTGGGCGCTGCCGGCGAAGCGGATCGCGCCGCCGGTCGGATAGTCGACCTGGTCCAGGTTGAGCGCCGTCACCACACCACCCGGCGCGGCGGGACGGGTCGCCTCCACCCCGGGCTTTTGCAGCACCTGCGGCGGCGCGTTGCCCGGCAACAGCATCGCCACCACCGCCGGCTCCGCCCGACGTGCCACCCCTGCGACCGGAGCCGCAGGCGCGGTCGGGCGAACCGCCTCGGGCACGATCACCAGCAACGGGGCACTCCCTGCCACCGGAGCCAACGTCGTGCCAACCTGTGCCGCCAGCGTCAGCTCCGATGGCCCCGCCGGCAACGCGGCGTTCGGGGCCGCTGCCCACTGCCCGTCCGCGTCCGCGTGCGCCTGCGCCAGCACTTTCCCACCCGCCGAGATCGCCACCGTCGAATCGGGAGCGGCGTGTCCGGCCAGCACCGCCTGGCCGCCCGGCGTCACTCGCACGATGTCGAAACTCGGCGCGACCATCGCGCCACCCGGCGAGCCACCTGGGGCGACGGCAGGCGCGGACGCCGGAGCCGGCGAGACCCGGGCGGTATCCGGCACCGCCTCTCCTACCGTTCCCGGTGCGACCGGCGGCACCGCAAACACCGGGGCCACCGGGCTGCGACGCTCGGCAACGGACGGGCGCGCGGTTTCGGGAGACGCCACGAATCGGCCCGGCGGCGAGGCGCGGCTGCCGAACCATCCCCAGGTCGCCAGTCCCGCACCCAGCAAAAGTCCAATCGCGACAATCCGCAACCGCCGCCGATGGCCTGCCGCTTGTCCCAAGTCTGACATTACTATGAATGTAACAAACGTCACGAGTTGCGGCAACCGATTGAGCCCGCGCCGTTCCCGCTTGGATGGCGACGCGACCTGGGGCATTTACGCGCGGTCCAACGTCCAGGTCCGCCATGTCCTCGTCCACCACGCGCCGCTTCTCCGGTGCCGCCGCCGCCGGCAGCAAAATCCGCCTGCCGATGCGGGTGTGGGACCTGCCCACGCGGCTGTTCCACTGGCTCGTCGTGCTGCTGATCGCCGTCAGCTACGCCAGCGTCAACCTGACCGACTACGGCAAGGTCTGGATGCGCATCCATCTCCTGTCGGGCTACGCGATGGCGGCGCTGCTGCTGTTCCGCCTCGTCTGGGGGTTCGTCGGCAGCGACACCGCCCGGTTCGCCACATACCTCCATTCGCCGATCAAGGGCCTCAGACACCTGCGCGACTTCCGCAACCGCGCGCCGGACGACCAGGTGGGCCACAACGCCGCCGGCGGCTGGGCGGTGCTGGCGCTGCTGCTGGTGTTGGTGGTCCAGGTGGTGACCGGGCTGTTCGCGAACTCCGACGGCGGCGCGGCCGGACCGCTCGCGCGTTGGGTCAGCGCCGACGCGAGCGACGCGCTGTCCAACATCCACGGCATCACGTTCAACGTGCTGCTCGGCTTCATCGCCCTGCACCTGCTGGCGATCGCCGCCTACTGGATGATCAAGGGCCACCAGCTGATCTGGCCGATGATCACCGGCAAGAAGCGGCTGCCGGCGGCGACCCCCGCGCCACACATGGCGAGCCTGGGCTTGGCGATGGCGGTGCTCGCGGTCTCGGTCGCGGCCGTGGTGGCGCTGGTCAGGCTGGCCTAAGCGCCTTGGCGGCGGCGGCAACGGCCTCCTCGAACGCGCCGAGGTCGTCCCAGCGCGAGGCTTCCGGGATCGCCCGGCGGAACAGCGCGGTCAGCGCGCCGTCGATCATCAGGTTGTCGGCGCACCCGAACGCCTCCACCGCCATGCCGTGTCCGTCGACCCAGCCGCGCCCGGGGTCCGGCCGGGCGGCGGGCCCGAGGAACGCCAGGGTGCGGGCGCTAAAATCCTCGGCGACGTTGGTCCAGCCGAACACCGGCCCGCGCGCCGCCATGAACCCGAGCTCGAAGATCGTGCCGGCGTCGGCACTCGGTCCCCGGAACGGGGTCAGGTTGGCCACGATCGCGTCGCAGCCGAGCATGTGGGCCACGTTCTTGGCCGAGATGCGCCGCGCAACCGGCCAGCTGGCCCAGGCGGGGTCGTCGTCGACCGGATCGAGCGGGTAGACGCCCGCTAGGCCGTGGCGGGCGCAAATCGCCTTCAGCGCGTCGCCGCGCGCGACCGGCTCGGGCAGGAACACGTCGGGGCCGGCCAGGTAGACGCGCGGCATCGGCTAGGCGGCAACCGCCCGGAGTGCCGCGCGCACGGCGTCGGCGGCCCGGACCAGCTCGGGTTCCGCGTCCCGCGCCGTCGCCGCCGGGATGCCACCCCGCCGCGCCGCCGCCATAAGTCGCCGCATCGCAAGGTCGAAGCCGGCCAGCCCAGAGGTCGCGGCCATGTCCGACAGCGCGTGCGCGTTCGCCTCGATCGACGTCGGCTTGCCCGAGCCGACCGCCTCGCGCGGCAGCGGAAGGCGTTGGCGGAGGTCTGCGAGGCACTGTTCCATCAAGGGAGGCAGCATCACGGGCGACAGGCCGCGTTGCAAGTCCGTCAGCCGGGCCGCGTCGATCGCCGGCCCATCCTCGTTGTCCGGCATCGTGGCTTTGGGCCATACCAGGCGGCCGACCCGTCCAGCAGCCCGGCCGCGCGCACCGGCTTGCCGACCATCTGATCCATGCCGCCGGCGACGCGTAGCGCCCGCTCCGCCGGTGCGGCGTTCGCGGTCAGCGCATGACCGGCGTCAGCAGCAGGTCGCATGGCTGGGCAGCCGTTGCAGCGGGAACGTCACCTGACGGGCGACAGTCGGTGGCGCGTCGATCACGCGGAACAGGCTCGCGCGTGCCGACCGTATCGCAATCCCTTCCCGAACGGCCCATGGCTGCGGGCGGGCATGGCCGACCGCCGCCGGACCCTGTATGTGCTACTGCCGGGTATGAGTGGGAGCGGCGAATGGCCAAGATCAAGGTGAAGACCCCGGTGGTCGAGCTGGACGGCGACGAGATGACCCGCATCATCTGGGGGTTCATCAAGGAGCGGTTGATCCTGCCGCACCTCGACATCGACCTCAAATACTACGACCTCGGCATCGAACACCGCGACCAGACCGACGACCAGGTGACGGTCGACGCCGCTCACGCGATCAAGCGTTACGGCGTGGGCGTGAAGTGCGCGACGATCACCCCCGACGGGGCGCGGGTGGCCGAGTTCGGCCTGAAGAAGATGTGGCGCAGCCCGAACGGCACGATCCGCAACATCCTCGACGGCACGATCTTCCGCGAGCCGATCGTCTGCTCCAACGTGCCCCGGCTGCTGCCGCACTGGACCAAGCCGATCGTCATCGGCCGCCACGCCTACGGCGACATCTATCGCGCGACGGAAACCAAGATCCCCGGCCCGGGCAAGGTGACGCTGAACTACCAGCCGGCCGACGGCGGCCCGCCGCAGATCATGGACGTGCACGATTTTAAGGGCCCCGGCGTGGCGCTCGGCATGCACAACACCAGGGCCAGCATCGAGGGCTTCGCCCGCGCCTCGCTGAATTACGGCCTGGCGCGAAGGCTGCCGGTATACCTGTCGACCAAGAACACCATCCTCAAAGCCTACGACGGCATGTTCAAGGACGTGTTCCAGGAGGTCTTCGACGCCGAGTTCAAGTCGCGGTTCGAGGCGGAGAAGCTGACCTACGAGCACCGGCTGATCGACGACATGGTGGCCAGCGCGCTGAAATGGGAAGGCGGCTACCTGTGGGCTTGCAAGAACTACGACGGCGACGTCGAGAGCGACATCGTGGCGCAGGGTTTTGGCAGCCTCGGGCTGATGACCAGCGTGTTGCTGAGCCCGGACGGCCAGACGGTCGAAAGCGAGGCCGCGCACGGCACCGTCACCCGCCACTACCGCGAGCACCAGAAGGGCCGCAGCACCAGCACCAATCCGATCGCCTCGGTGTTCGCCTGGACGCGCGGCCTGATCTACCGCGGCCAGTTCGACGACACGCCGGACGTGACCCGGTTCGCCGAGACGCTGGAGCGGGTGTGCGTCGAGACCGTCGAGGCAGGCGACATGACCAAGGATCTGGCGGTGCTGATCGGCAAGGACCAGCCATTCCTGTCGACCCAGGACTTTTTGGCCCGCATCGACACCAACCTGCAGGCCGCGATGGCGCACGCCTGATGGCCGTCGCCCGCGCCTCACCGTTCGTGGCATCGCTGCTCGCGCTGCTGCTGCTGCCGGCGCAGGCGTGGGCGGGTGGCGCCTACCTGGTGCTGCCGCCGGGGGTGCCGCCGCCGCCGGTGCCCCCGCTGCCGGTGCTGCTGGTGGGGCCGGAGGCGGCGGGGCAGGAAATCGGTTGCAGCAATCGCGACGTGGTGGTGCGGGCCGACGGGATCAGCGTGACCCTGCGCGGCGGCTGCCGGTCGCTGCGCGTCGAGGGTGGGCGGGTGACGGTCACCGCCGAGCTGCTGCCGGGAGCCGTGCTGCGGATCGGCAGCGCCGGCGTCGTGGTCAACTACGCGCTGGTCGGCTTCGGACCGCCACCGGTGGTGCGGCTGACCCGCCCCGGCTTGCACGCGAGCCACCTCGAACGGCTGGGCCAGACCGCGTTGTCGCTCCCGATCCCGGCCGCGATCGACACCACCGCCTCGCGTTGACGAACCCGCCCGCGCGATGGAAGCTTTTGCATCTCTGGAGACGAGCATGACCGACAACCAAGCCGACCCGCTGCGCCGCCGCGCCTTCATGATGACCAGCCTGATCGCCGGCCTGACGCTGGCGACCACGCGGGTCGACGCGCAGGCGATCCACACCGACAGCGACGGGATCGAGGCGCGCGAGGTCAGCATTCCGGTCGCCGACGGCACGCTGCCGGGCTACTTCGCCAAGCCCGTCGGACCCGGGCCGTTCCCGACCGTGCTGGTGATCGAGGAGATCTTCGGCGTCCACGAATACATCAAGGACGTCTGCCGCCGCTTCGCCAAGCTCGGCTACGTCGCGGTCGCGCCGGAGCTGTATGCCCGCCTCGGCGACCTGTCCAAGATGTCCGACATCCAGCAGATCTTGCGCGACGTGATCAGCAAGGCACCGGACGCGACGGTGCTGGCCGACCTCGACCACGCCGCCGCGTTCGCCGACGCGAACGGCGGCGACCCGGCGCGGCTGGGGGTCACCGGGTTCTGCCGCGGCGGGCGGGCGACGTGGCTGTATGCGGCGCACAACCCCAATCTCCGCGCGGCGGTCGCGTGGTACGGCCCGCTCGGCGGCACGCCGACGCCGATCCAACCGACCCCGGCGGCGGCCGTCGCGACGCACCTGAACTGCCCGTTGCTCGGGTTGTACGGCGCCAAGGACGACGGCATCCCGGTCGCCGACGTCGAGGCGGCAGCGACGGCGGCCAAGCGGGCCGGCAAGACGGTCGAGATCGTCGTCTACCCCGAGGCGGGGCACGCGTTCCACGCCGACTACCGGCCGAGCTACGTGAAGTCGGCGGCCGACGACGGCTGGATGCGCGCGCTGGCGTGGTTCAATAAATACGGGGTGTAGCGCACGCGTCGGCTGGCTTACGCTCGTGCCATAGCCGCACCATAAGCCGCCGGAGTGCCGGGACTCCACCGCGCTGGACGGGACACTGCGCAGCACGCAGACGTTCGATGGCGCCGAGAACCGGCTGCGCTCGTCGAGGCGCGACCGGGCTTGACCCAGGTTGCCTCAGCCGTTTTCTCATCGATGCGAAATCGTTAGCGGCATCTTGGGAGCTTGGAGGCCACCTCAGTCGTCGCGGTGGACCCGCTCCATCCGCTCATGCCGCTCCTGCGCCTCGATCGACATCGTCGCGATCGGGCGCGCCACGAGGCGCCTGAGCCCGATCGGCTCACCGGTCTCGTCGCAGTAGCCGTAGCTGCCGTTCTCGATCCGTTGCAGCGCATGGTCGATCTTGCTGATCAGTTTCCGTGCGCGGTCGCGGGTCCTGAGTTCCAGGGCCCGGTCGGTCTCGACACTGGCCCGGTCGGTCACGTCGGCCTCGTGGATGCCGCCCTGGGACAGGCTCGCCAGGGTATCGTCGGCATCCCGCAACAAGTCGGCGCGCCAGCGCAGCAGGCGGTTGCGGAAGTATTCGACCTGGACCGGGTTCATGAATATTTCGTCGTCGGTCGGCAGGTAGTCCGGCGGAAGCGTGATCATCATGGGCCGGGGTCCCTCGGATGGCGCGTGCGAACGCGCGGCCGGTGTGATTCAGTTGCCAGCGGTGCCCGATGCCAGGCGTTGCCGCGCTATACCCAGCGGAGTTTTCGACCACAAGGGGTTGCGGACGTGACAAACACGATTTCGTGAGATTTAGCAACGATCATCGCGCGCCAGCTCGACGCGCGCCCGGGTCACGGCCGTCGCGAGGATCGCGCGCAGGCCCGGGTCGGCGGCGTCCGGCGGTTCGGCCGCGAGCGCCCGCAGCGTGTCGAGCGCGTCCGGCGCATCGACGCCGCCCAGCGATGCGCGTTGCAGGCGGCGCAACGCGGCCAGCAAACCGTCACATCGACCTCGCGCCACCCGGTCCCGTTCGCACGGCGGCCGCGCTGCCGCTTCCTGCAGCGACACCAGCGACATAGCCTCGGGTTCGGCCGTGCCCGTGACGCCGACAAGCGACGGCATCGCCCCGTCCGCGACCCTGAACGTCCCGTCGGATCGGGTGCGGCCGACGCGGGTAACGGCGCGCACCGCAGAGATTGGCTCGACCTGGATCATGCGAGCCAGGATGCGCCACGTTCGTTAGCAACCCGTTCATGTGCGGGCGGCATGGTGCGGCCATGACGTTCCCGTTCGCACGCGCCGCCCTTGCCACCCTGATGTTGCTGGCGTCGCTGGTCGCAGCTTATGCCCAGGTCCGCATCAAGGACATCGCCGACGTCGACGGCGTGCGCGAGAACCAGTTGGTCGGCTACGGCCTCGTGGTCGGGCTGCCCGGCACCGGCGACCGGCTCGACTCGGCGGTGTTCACCAAGCAATCGCTGGTCGGCATGCTGGAGCGGCTCGGCGTCAACACCCGCGACCAGGCCAACCGGCTGCAAACCAAGAACCTGGCGGCGGTGATCGTGACCGCCAGCCTGCCGGCGTTCGCGCGCGGCGGCGAACGGATCGACGTCACCGTGTCGGCGTTCGGCGATGCCAGCAACCTGACCGGCGGCATGCTGCTGGTGACGCCGCTGCTGGCCGCCGACGGCAACGTCTACGCGGTCGCCCAAGGTGCCGTGCAGACCGGCGCCATCGCCGCCAAGGGTGCGGCCAGCTCGATCACGCGCGGCGTGCCGACGTCGGGGCGGATCAGCAACGGCGCCTCGGTCGAGCGCGAGGTGCCGTTCCAGCTCGACGGCCGCAACGGCCTGCGGCTCGGCCTGCGCAACCCCGACCTCACCACGGCCCGGCGCATGGCGGCCGCGATCAACGCCGCCCTCGGCGCCGGTGCGGCGCGCGCCACCGACCCGCGCACGGTGTCGATCAACCTGCGCGGCGGCGACCCAATGGATGCGCTCGCCCGCATCGAGGATTTGCGGGTCGAGCCCGACACGGCCGCGACCGTGGTGATCGAGGAGGCGAGCGGCACCATCGTCATGGGGGCCGACGTGCGGATCAGCACGGTCGCGATCGCCCAGGGCAACCTCACCATCCGCGTCACCGAGACGCCCGAGGTCAGCCAGCCGGGGCCGCTGTCCAACGGCGTCACCGCGATCGTGCCGCGCACCACGATCCAGGTCGACGACGGCCACAACAAGAAGCTCGGCATCCTGCGCAGCGGCGTCACGTTGCGCGACCTGGTCGGCAGCCTGAACGCGCTCGGCGTCGGTCCGCGCGACATGATCAGCATCCTTCAGTCGATCAAGGCGGCCGGGGCGCTGCAAGCCGACCTGGTGGTGCGGTGAAAACGATCGGGCTCGGCGTCGCCGACCCGCCCGACGCGGCGGCGCTGGCCAGGCCGGGTGCGGCGAAGGCGTGGGAGGCGGCGCAGAAATTTGAGGCGCAGGCGGTCGGCGCGCTGCTGAAGCCGATGCTCGAGACGGTCGACCAGACCGGCGGCGCGTTCGGCGGCGGCGACGCGGAGGCGGCGTGGCGACCGATGCTGACCGACCAGATGGCGCACGGCATGACCAAGGCGGGCGGCCTCGGTCTGGCGGTGCCGGTGTTCAACCAGCTGATGCGCCTGCAGGAGGCACCGAAGTGACCGACGAGGCGATTGACGAACCGATCGCGGCCGCACGGGCGCTGGTCGAGGTCTTGGAGCGGGAGAACGCGGCGCTAGAGCGGCTCGACATGCCCGCCGCGACCGCCCTCCTGGCGACCAAGCGGGCGGCGACCGAGGCGCTGCTGCGGACCCGCGCCGGCCTTCGCACGCTGACCCCGGCCCGTTGCCAGGCCGCGCGCGACGCACTGGCCCGGCTCGATGCGGAGGGTGCCCGCAACCGCGACCTGCTCGCCCGCGCGATCCGGGTGCAGGGGCGCGTGGTTGCGTTGCTGGCCCGCGCCGTACCGCCCGCGCGCACCACCTATGGCGGTGCGGCCGCCACCCGTTCGTCGCCGATCGCGGTTTCCTTGCGGGCTTAGCGACTAGGCGCGACGGCCGCCCCGCCCCAGACTGGGGGCATGTCCCACGTCGCGCTCGGCCTGACCTGATGCGGATCGGCATAGTGTCGCCGCAGGCCGGTCCACCCCCGACGGGCGCCAGCGCATACGTCGCCGGTCTGGTCGCCGGCTGGCGCGCGCACGGCCACGAGGTCGTCGCGCGACCGGCGATGGACGCGGAAGACGCGCTGACGATCATCGACGGCGCGGCGCTGCATGCGGCGGCGCTGCCGGATGCCGCCCGCGCCGTGGCACTCGTCCACCACCCGTTCGGCGGTCGTGACGACGCGGCGCGCGAGCGGGAGACGGCGGCGCTGCGAACCGTGCGGGTGATCGCGACGGATCCTGCCACCGCGGCCCGGCTCGGCTTGCCGGCGGAGCGGATCGGCATCGTGCCCGCCGGCGTCGGCGACCTGCCGCGCAGCCTCGGGCCGCGCTCGGATGGGCCGTGCGACGTGCTCAGCGTGGCTCCGCTGGTGCGGCGGCACGAGCAGGATGTGCTGCTGCGGGCGCTGGCCCGGCTGCCCGACCTCGACTGGACGCTGACGCTGGCCGGGGCCGCGCGCGACCCCGACTACGCGCGCGAGCTGTCGACCCTGGCCGCCGACCTGGGCGTCGCCGCCCGCGTCCGCTGCGTCGCCGCGACCGACGACGCCGGAATGGCGGCGCTCTGGGACCATGCCGGTTGCTTCGCCCGCGCCACCCGGTTCGAGCGCCGGCCGCCGCTGTTGCTTGAGGCGTTGCGGCGCGGGCTGCCGGTCGCGCTGGCGGCCGAGGGCGAGGCGGCCGCCTTCGTGCCGCCCGAGGCCGGCATCCTGGTCGCTCCCGGCGACCACGCCGACCTGTCCAAAGCGCTGCGGCGGATCGTGTTCGACGCCGGATTGCGGCATCTGATGGCCGACGCGGCGGCGGCGTTCGGCGCGACGCTGCCGGACTGGCCGACACAGGCGGCACTGTTTCTCGAGACGGTCGCGGCCCTCGAATTGCCGTCTGGGTAGACGAACACGTCGGCGACCAAATCCTCAGGGTCGGCGCGGCCGTTCCCCACCAACCCGCTCCGGCTCTCCCGGCGGAAACTCCTACCGGGCCTGGGCGCGCTCCATCGCGGCGATGAACAGATTGCGCTGAACAGATGGCGCTGGCGCTCCGCCGTCTCCGGCCGTTCGGGGTGGGCCCCTTTTGCCCGCGGGCCGTATATGTCAACTTGCACCGTGCGGACAGCGCAGCCCCTAGCCCAGAGTCATCTCGCGGCCGATATCGGCGCTACCGCCGTGTCGTGCTTGTGATCGCTGCCAACAAGGGTATCAGCCGCGAAAGCGGTCGGCGTCTCGCAAGGCCACATCATGCTGTCCATTCACCAGCGCGATGCTGGTCGCAACGAGCACGATCTCGAGCGGCTTGCGCCCGCTCGCGTTGCCGTGGTGCCCGGGGCTCGAGGTTACCGACGTCAAACCGTCGAACCGGGCGCGGCGATTCTCGTCGAGTGTGCGAGGCTGCAAGTTGGCAGGCCGGCCGGCGGTGTCTACGCCGACGGCGGCACGCTGCCGTGGTGGGGATTTTGGCATGTTGCTGGGCTGCATCGCCGACGACGTGACAGGGGCGACCGACCTCGCGGCCATGCTGGTCGCAGGCGGCATGCGGACCGTCCAGATATTCGGCGCGCCGAGCGGGCCGCCGCCCGACGCCGACGCGGTCGTGGTCGCGTTGAAATCGCGCACCGCACCGGTCCGCGACGCCGTGCGCGACAGCCTGGGCGCGCTGGCGGCGTTGCATGCGGCGGGTTGCCGACAGGTTCTGTTCAAGATCTGCTCGACGTTCGACAGCACCGACGCGGGCAACATCGGCCCGGTCGCCGACGCGCTGATCGAGGCACTCGGCTGCGGCTTCGCCCTCGCCTGCCCCGCGTTCCCGGCCAACGGGCGCACGGTCTACCAGGGCTGTCTGTTTGTCGGCGTCGTGCCGCTGAACGAGAGCGGCATGGAGCACCACCCGCTGACGCCGATGCGCGACGCGAACCTGGTGCGCGTGCTGGGGCGGCAGACCGAGGGCATCGTCGGGCTGGTGCCGTTCGCCGTCGTCGAGCGCGGCGCGGCGGCGATCCGCGACGCAACGACGCGACTGCGCGAGGGCGGGCGGCGGTATGCGATCGTCGACGCGCTGACCGACATCCATCTGCGCGCGATCGGCCACGCCGCCGCCGGACACGCGCTGGTCGTCGGTGGCTCCGGCGTGGCACTCGGCCTGCCGGATAATTTTCGCGCGGCCGGGTTGCTCGGCGACGGCGCCAACGCCGCAGCGCTGCCGAACGTGCCCGGACCGGCGGCGATCCTGTCGGGCTCCTGCTCGCGCGCGACGCTGGGCCAGGTCGCGGCGGCGCGCGAGCGGATGGCGGTGCTGCAGCTCGACCCGCTCGCGACACCGGACGCGGCGAGCCTGGTCGCCACGGCTCGCGACTGGCTGTCGTCGCGGATCGGCGAACGGCCCGTGCTGGTGTCGGCGTCCGCACCGCCCGACAAGGTCGCGGCGTTGCAGGTGCTACTTGGTCGAGAGATGGCCGGCGCGTTGGTCGAGACGGCGCTGGCCGAGATCTCCGCCGTCATGGTCGAGGCCGGCGTGCGGCGGCTGATCGTGGCGGGCGGCGAGACGGCGGGCGCGGTGGTGGCGCGGCTCGGCATCCGGCAACTCCGGATCGGGCCGACCATCGCGCCGGGCGTGCCTTGGACCTACGCCGAGGGCGACGGGCCGCCGCTGACCTTGGCACTAAAAAGCGGCAACTTTGGCGGCGTCGCGTTTTTCGCCGACGCGCTCGACATGCTGGACCCGAGTTAGCGGATGACACGCCGACTCTGATGGTCGGCCGGCCGCAAGCCTGACCGACGTGGTTGACGCCATCCACCGCGCGCGGCCGCCAGCCGAATAGCCGGTCGCCGACCAAGCCTCGAATTGCGCTAATCAGACCTAGTCGGGCCGGGGGTCGCCCGACGGCGCCTCGCGTTGCTCGAGCACGTCGTCGTCGATCACGACACCCTGGTGTGCGTCTGACGAGGCGACGCCATCGCGAGCCTTGGCCCGCTTCGCGCGCGGCGTCGGCGTTGTTGCGGCGGCCTCGATCTTTCGTGGCCGGCCACGGCGGGCCGGTGCCGGCGTCGCGGTCGCCGCCGAGCGTGCAGCCGGCTCGGCCGCCGACTTTGCGCGACCGGGGGGCCGACCGCGCGGACGGCGTGCTGCCGGCGTTGCAGCCGCGGTGTCGCGCTTCGTCTTCGCGGCCGGCTTGCTCTTTGGCGAACTCGCCCTGGGCGAACCTGCCGGCTTCGCCTTGGACGCTGGCGGCTTCGCCGCGGTGGTGCGGCCGCTCGCACGCTTGGCGGCCAAACGATCGGATTGCTTGCGCACCGGCAGGATGCGGGGGCGCGGCTCTTTCTTGGCACGCGGCGTCTTGGGCGCAACGGTCGCTCCGGTGCTCGCCGTGCGCGTCGCCGCTTTTGGCTTGGCGGCAGCCGGCGCCGGAGCCTTGCTCGCAAGGCGGCCCTGCGATGCCTTGGTCGAACGTGTCTGCTTGGCGGTCGCAGCCTTGGTCGCCGGCTTCGCCGACGCCTTGGCGATGCTGCGCGGCGCCCGCGCGCTCGCCACCGGCTTGTCCGCCCGGACTTTAGACGGCTGGGCCTTGGACGGCTGGGCCTTGGACGGCTGGGCCTTGGACGCCTTGGCTTTTGACGCCGCCGGCTTGGCAGCGGCGGACCTCGTCGTCGTCCGTGACGGAGCTGGTTTGGCAGCCGCCGACTTCCGAGGCGACGTCTTGCCATTCGCGATCTTGCCCGTCGCCGCTTTGGCGCTTGGCTTGGTGACCTGCGCCTTGGCCGTCGCGGTTTTACCAGTCGCGGTCTTCGCGGTCGCGGTCTTCGCGGTCGCGGTCTTCGCGGTCGCGGTCTTCGCGGTCACGGTCTTCGCAGTCACGGTCTTGGCCGCAGTGCGGGACGACGCCTTGACCGCCGGCGCGGTCGAAGCCCGCGTGCCGGCCGTCTTGCGTCCGTCGGTTCGCATCGCCATCGGTTGCGCGCGGCGGTTGGCGGAATCGCGATCGCGCTGATCGTCATGGGCCATGGCGGGTATCGCTCCTCTAGGATGCCGTCGGGGATAGCTCGTCGCAACGCGGATCGTGCGCGCCGTGACGGAATGATCGTTGACAAAAACCGCATCGCGTCGTGTTCGGATTCGTCTCAATGCCGCTATCCGCCGTCATCCGTTGTCGTGTCAACTAAAAGACAATGATTCGGAGTGTGATTTACAAGACAAAGGCATAACGTCCGGGATGTGTGTCGAACTCAAACGCACCTGCCAACCTCATCGGCAAGCGGGCGGCCTTGATGGCGGATCGCGACAGGCTCATTAACTAATGGACGCGTGACTGCATCGGTGCCGCCGCGCGCGGGAGACGTGTCATGCCGGACAGCAACACCACCGTGATCTGGCAGCCCAAGCGCACCGTCGTCGGCGCGCCTGGCCTGATCCTGCCGCCGCTGCTGACGGCGATCGGTCGCGGCCTGCTATGCCGGTGTCCGGTGTGCGGCGAGGGCCGAGTGTTCAACGGTTACCTCAGCGTGGTGCCGGCGTGCAGCGTGTGCGGAGCACCACTCGGCCGGGCCCGCGCCGACGACGCGCCGCCCTATCTTACGATTTTCATCATCGGCCATATCGTGGTGCTCGGGATGCTTTGGCTCGAGCAGGCATACAGCCCGCAAATCTGGGTGCACGCCGTAATCTGGTTGCCGCTGACGCTGTTCGGTTCGTTGCTGCTCCTGCGGCCAATCAAGGGCGGCGTCGTCGGCTTGACAATGAAGCTCGGGCTGATGCGGGACAGTGACGACGCAGCCTGATCCCCATGCCAGAGACGGCAGCTAAGACGACGATCCGGCGCGGCCTGCATGCGGTGACGCTGCAGGCGCCCGCGTCCGACACGGCCACGGCGATGCAGCGCGCCGACCGCGCGCAGGCCATCGTCGATCTGCAGACCGATGCACGATTCACCCCGATCGGCCACGACGCCGGCGGCGCGTACGACCTGCACCTCGCGGTGGCGCAGTCGCGGCTGATGGTCGAGGTTCGTCACGCCGACGGCGCGCCCTGCATGATCTACGGGTTGTCGCTCGGGCCGCTGCGGTCGGTCGTGAAGGACTATCGCATGCTGGTCGACAGCCACGAGCATGCGCTGGCCGAGGGGCGCGAGGCGCGTATCCAGGCGATCGACATGGGCCGGCGCGGCCTGCACGACGAGGGCGCCGCAATCGTCCGCGCACGCCTTGCCGGCAAGGTCGACGTCGATTTCCCGACCGCGCGTCGGCTGTTCACCTTGATTTGCGTGCTATTGCACCGCGACTAACCTCGTTTCGTTGTAGGATCGGTCGCCGCCATGAAAATCGATGGGACTTCGTACCGCAGCGTCTGGGTCGACGCCGAGGATGGCTGGTCGATCCACATCTTCGACCAGACCCGGCTACCTTGGGCGGTCGACATCCTGCGCCTGCGCACCGTCGCCGACGCGGCGCACGCGATCCGCTCGATGCAGGTGCGCGGCGCGCCGCTGATCGGCGCCGTGGCCGCGTACGGCGTCTGCCTCGCGCTGCGCGCAGACTCTACGTCGGACGCGATGGAACGCGACTGCGCCATGCTGAACGCGAGCCGCCCGACGGCGGTCAACCTGCGTTGGGCGATCGAGCGGATGCTGACCCGGCTGCGCAACACACGAGCCGAACGGCGCGTCGCCGTCGCATATGACGAGGCCGCCCGGATCGCCGACGAGGATGTCGAGCAATGCGCCGCGATCGGCCGGCACGGCGCCGAGCTGATCGTCGACATCGCCGGACGCAAGCCGGGCGCGCCGGTGAACGTGCTCACCCATTGCAACGCCGGCTGGCTCGCGACGGTCGACTGGGGCACGGCACTGGCGCCGATCTACACCGCGTTCGAACAGGGCGTGCCGGTGCACGTCTGGGTGGACGAGACCCGGCCGCGCAACCAGGGTGCCGCGTTGACCGCGTTCGAACTGGGCCAGCACGGCGTCGCGCACACCGTCGTGGCCGACAACGCCGGCGGCCACCTGATGCAGCACGGACAGGTCGACATGGTGATCGTCGGCACCGACCGGGTGACGCGGGCGGGCGACGTCGCGAACAAGATCGGCACGTATCTGAAGGCGCTGGCCGCGTACGACAACGGCGTGCCGTTCTGGGTCGCGAGCCCGTCGACCACCATCGACTGGCGCGTGTCGGACGGGGTCGCCGACATTCCGATCGAAGAACGGAACGCTGACGAGGTCGCCGACGTCACCGGCCGCACCGCCGACGGCCGGATCGAGACGGTGCGGGTGATGCCGCTCGACAGCGCCGCCGCCAACCCGGCGTTCGACGTGACGCCCGCGCGGCTGGTGACGGGGTTGATCACCGAGTGCGGCCGCTGCGAGGCGACCGAAGCAGGCCTGCACGCGTTGTTTCCGCACGCGCCGACGTAGGAGTTTCGTGCGCGGACCGTTGTGGGTTGCTTCAACGCTGCTGCTGACCGCGTGCGCCGCTCCCGCGACGCGACCGTCCGGCGGGCGCGCCGCGTCCGGTGCGCAGCAGTATCGGCCGCTGCCGAACGTGCCGGATTTTGCAACGAAGCCGTACGCGCCGTTCTCGCGGGCTGCCGCCGTCGCGATCGCGTTGCGCGAGTGGCGCCTGTTCGGCCAGCCGGTCGACGACGACCCGCCCGGCACCCGGACCCCGCCGCCGCCCGACCTTAAGCCGGAGCGGATCGAGGGACTGTGGCAACGGGTCGGCGAATACTGGTGGATCGGCCTGGACCCGACCCGGCTCGAGGCGGCCTGGACCGGCAAGCACGACGCGTTCGGGACCGTGTTCGACCCGTCCGACGACAGCAGCTACGCGTGGTCGGCGGCGTTCGTCAGCTATGTGATGCGGACCGCCGGGGCCGGCGAACGGTTCCTCTACTCGCCCTCGCACAACACCTACATCGACGCCGCCGCCCGCCACGCGCCAGGCCTGGCGGTCGACGCGCAACCGCTCGACGTCTATGCGCCGCAGCCGGGCGACCTGATCTGTGCCAGCCGCACCGCCCGTCCGCTACGGTTTTCCGATCTGCCGGCCGGCGCTTTCGCGAGCCACTGCGACATCGTGATCGACCGCACTCCGGGATCGCTGACAGTGCTGGGCGGCAACGTCGATGATGCGGTGACGATGAAGCACGTGCCGGTGACGGCGGACGGGCGGCTGTCGGATGGCGGGCGGCTGTTGGACGGGCGGTATGACTGGTTTGTGGTGCTGCGAGTCGCGTACGACGTATGAACCCGGCGCCCTGGATTGCTTCGTCGCCAAGCGGCTCCTCGCAATGACGAACGCGACAGTCATTGCGAGAAGCGCTATGCGACGAAGCAATCCAGAGCACACGCGGTGAGGGCGGAAAAGCAGCCGGCAGTCTATATTATGGCCAGCACCCGCAATGGCACTCTCTATGTTGGCGTCACCTCCGACCTACTACGACGCGCGTCACAGCATCGAGCCGCAATAACAGACGGCTTCACGGCGCGTTATGGATGCAGACTGCTCGTCTGGTTTGAACTCCACGTCAGCATGGAACAGGCGATCTTGCGCGAAAAGCAGATCAAGGGCGGCTCCCGCACCCGCAAGCTCGCCCTGATCGAGTGCGGCAACCCAACTTGGCGCGACCTCTATCAAGACATCCTGTAGCCGCTACCGCTGGTGCCAAGGCAGCCCGTCCGCCTTCCAGCCCTCGACCGCGCCGCGGTGCCCGTGCTCGTCGGTTGGCCCCTCGAACCCGCCAGCCACGTTGTAGCTCTTGGCAAACCCCGCGCTTGCCGCCGCCTGCGCCGCCGCCATGCTCCGCGCGCCGCTGCGGCAAATAAAGTAGATCGAATGCTCCGGCGTCGCGCCGGCGTCGCGCATCGCCTGCAGGAAATTCGGGTTGAGCTGCATCGACGGGTATACCTGCCATGGCACGAGAACCGGACTCTTGCCCGCCTCGTCCAGATCCGGCAGGCCGACGAACGACCACTCGGGCTCGCTTCGCACGTCGACCAGGAACGCCATTGGGTCGGCCAACAGCGCTGCCCACGTGTCGCGCGGAGTGACGTTCTCGATCATGCATGGCTCCTCTGGTTGCGCCGCCACCACCGGCATCGCATCTCCCGCTATACCCGATCACCGGCACCGCCGCAGCCGAGGACCCGCATGACCGTTCACACGCCGCCCTACGCGACCGTCGCCCCGCCCGTCTCCGAAGCCGGGCTCGCGGCGGCGATCGGCAACACGCCGCTGATCCGCCTGCGCCGCGCGTCGGAGCTGACCGGCTGCGCGATCCTGGGCAAGGCCGAGTTCATGAACCCGGGCGGCTCGGTTAAGGACCGCGCGGGCCTGGCGATCATCCAGGACGCCGAGCGGCGCGGCACGCTCAAGCCCGGCGGGGTGATCGTCGAGGGCACCGCCGGCAACACCGGCATCGGCCTCACGCTGGTCGGCAACGCGCGGGGCTACCGGGCGGTGATCGTCATGCCGGAGACCCAGAGCTCGGAGAAGATCGAGTTTTTGCGGATGATTGGCGCCGACCTGCGGCTGATCCCGGCGGCGCCGTACCGCGACCCCGGCAACTACGTCCACGTCTCGCGCCGGCTGGCCGAGGAGATGGGTGCCGTGTGGGCCAACCAGTTCGACAACCTCGCCAACCGCGAGGGCCACGCGGCCACCACCGGCCCGGAGATCTGGCACCAGACGCACGGCCGCGTCGACGCCTTCACCTGCGCGTGCGGCACCGGCGGCACGCTGGCCGGCGTGTCGATGGCGCTGAAGGAACGCAACCCGGCGGTCCGCATCATCCTGGCCGACCCCGAGGGCAGCGCGCTGTATGGCTGGCGCACCGACGGCGACATGACGATCCACGGCAGCTCGATCACCGAGGGCATCGGCCAGTCGCGCGTGCCGGGCAACCTGGAGGGCGTCGAGATCGACGGCGCGCTCAAGATCCCCGACGCGGAGGCGCTGGAGCAGGTCTTTGATCTCCTGATCCACGAAGGTTTGTCGGTCGGCGGCTCGGCCGGCATCAACGTCGCCGCCGCGATCCGTGTGGCGCGCGACCTCGGGCCGGGACACACCATCGTCACCATCCTCTGTGACGGCGGCTCGCGGTATCAGAGCAAGCTGTTCAACCCCGGGTTCCTGCGGTCCAAAGGCCTGCCGACGCCGCCGTGGCTGCACTAGTGGCCGATGCGCTGCGCGAGTTCGAGCGCGGGTTGCTGGGCTATCACCCGTGCATGCTGAACATCCTGGTCGCCGCCGACGCCGATCCGGGTTGCGCGCTGGCGCAGGCGTATGCGGCGACGCTGCACATGCTGGGTGAAAGCCGCGCGGCCCCGGACGGCGCACGGCCGTATCTGGCACGGGCGCAGCCGAACGGATCGCACGAACGCATGGTGGTCGCGGCCACCCGCGCCTGGGTCGACGACGACATCCCGGCCGCGCTGGCCATCGGCGACGCGATCGTGGCCGAGTATCCGCATGACCTCTGCGCGGCGAAGATCGCGCAATATCACCGGTTCAACCGCGGCGACGCGGCGGGCCTGCTGCGCACCGGGCTGAGTGCCGCGGCCGCGAACCCGGACAACGCCCACGCGCACGCGATGGCGGCGTTCGGCCACGAACAGACGCACGACATGCGCGCGGCCGAGCGTGCGGCGCGTGCCGCGATGAAGCTCGACCCGGACGAGCCGTGGGCGCATCACGCGCTGGCCCACGTGCTGCTGACCGAGGGCCGCAACGCCGAGGCGCGCGCGTTCCTGACCGACGCGGCACCAAGCTGGACTGGGCTGCTGAGTTTCATGCGGACCCATAACTATTGGCACCTGGCGCTGGTGCGGATCGAGCAAGGCGAGACGGACGCGGTGCTCGGAGACTTCGACCGCCACGTGTGGAACGCAGAGCCGTCGCTGCCGCAGGACCAGGTCGGCGCGGTGTCGCTGCTGGCCCGCCTTGAATTGGTCGGCGTCGACGTTGGCGGACGCTGGGGCGAGCTGGCGCCGTGGCTGCTGCGGCGGGTCGACGACCACGTGCAGCCGTTCCTGTCGCTACAGTACCTGTATGGAGTGGCCCGCGCCGGCGAACATGCGGCTGCGGTCGAGATGCTGGACGCAATCCGGGTCACCGCCGCCCGCGACCCGTGGTCCGCGTGGGGCGATGTCTGCGTGCCGGCCAGCGAGGGATTGCTGGCACACGCCGAGGGGGACGCGGCGCGGGCAGCCGACCGGCTCGGCGCGGTGCTGCCCGTCATGGAGCGGACCGGCGGCAGCCACGCGCAACGCGACCTGTTCGAGCAGATCTACACCGACGCGCTGATCGGCGCCGGTCGCGCGACCGAGGCGGCGGCCCGGCTGCGGGCGCGGCTGGTCGGCAACCCGGATTCGTTGCCAAGCCAGATCAAGCTGGCACGGCTGCACTAGGCCCGTTTTAGGACGTCGGGACTTCGCAGACCGAGCTGGGCGGCGTTGGCACCGTGATCGCAAACGTCTTCGACGCCAGCAACTCGCCGTCGTAGGTGAACGCCAGTGTCCAGTCGCCGGGCTGCATCTCCCACGCTTCGCCGAACGTGTATCCGATGTAGGCCATGCCTCCGTTCACTCCCGTCAGATAGCTCTCCTCGGTGGCGGAGACCTGGTCCGGCCGGGTGATCCGGGGATGGCGGATGACGGCGGTGATCATCTGTGGCAGCCGTTCCCCGGAATCCGACGTGATGCGGAACCACACACCGAAGCGGAGGCACCGCGCTGCCACCAACCGGTCCGCGTGACTGATAAAACGGATGTCCTTGAGAGGTACGATGGGACTGAGGGTTCCGGCGTCCGGTCGCGAGGGAGCCGATGGCTCCGACGTCGTCTCGCCAAACTCCACGATCTCACCGTGCAGCCGCGCCCACGCGGGTTGGCTGGCAAGGATGGCCGCCCACAACGCAGCCGTCACGAGAAGTCGGTTCATACGCCCAGCCACTACGACGGATGACCCCACGACATCCAAATACCCCTCCGGCCAGGCTGTCGCGTCGGTTCGGATAGCTGCGTAATAGGGGGATGGGCGACAACTCAACCGCTATCGGGCACGATATTACGTCACTCGACCGGGCAAGGCGCCCAGCGGTTTGACGTCGTTTGCCGACGGCATGCGGCCGTGGCACGACCTTTATATGCTGCTCGGCACAGCGTCGGCGACGCTGATCGGGTTGCTGTTCGTCGCGGATACCGTCGGATCGCGTTACTTTACGAAAGAGACCCACGCCGCGTTGCGGGT
>JAABUX010001112.1_pt1 | contig 41965 bp, 34 predicted proteins | sample 5561851 | NCBI WGS metagenome assembly JAABUX01 (sample SAMN10711883, study PRJNA513361) | rock metagenome | isolation source: Antarctica rocks | place: Antarctica: Victoria Land, Richard Nunatak red sandstone | collected 2016-01-03 | reverse complement strand
CTCGTCCTCGTCCTCATACTCTGAACACCCCGAGCAATTGTTCAACTCCAACACCGCACATTACGACAGTCACCTTCCTCTCAAGCAGCTACTCCAATTCTCGCCAGAGGGCACTCGTGCCGCACCGCCTATAGCCTCTAGGTCATACGATGACGTTTACCACGGCCCTCGCACCAACGAGTTGACATAGGTATCTTAAATACCCATGAGAAAGGAGATGGCGTGTACCATCCATACCACATACAACGGTGGTAAGTAACGCTTCCCAGGCAACATCCCTTACACATCACACTTTAACCGTACTGAAGCCCTCCCAGTGATGCTATCCATGCATGTTGATCGTGATCTGAGGAGAATCGCGCGCCGCCACGGCTAGCTACTTGTTCAGGATGACGAGCGGAGAGCATGTGGGTACTATCTCTGGAGCATTCTCGAGGTACAAGTAGGAAGGAAGTTGGGCTCGGGTGGAGGAAAGAAGACTCGGGTTTGTCTGCAACGACAAGAAGAGGTCCTGAATCACTGCGCAGTCCTCGAGACGAAGTTCAATATTGATGGAACAGGAATCGCTGGCATAGTAAGCTTAATGCTTTGTGATAAACTCAAATTGTGTGAGGTTGGAATATTATCACACAGTCCAATTCTATGTAACTTTTTTACAAAATCTCAATCTTTACCTCCTCTTACCGCCGCATTCACCTTTTAATCTCGTCCAGTCCATGCACTCCTCGCAAGCACCAATCCTATAAGCCCTTGACCTCCCCATGCCCCCACATAGCCTGATCCCTCCAATCCCAAATGTCGAACTGAGCCCCATAATCCCTCCCCACGGCCGGCAAACACAGATAAAGGCCTTCGACGGCGATGAGCAACACGCCATACGTCATGTGTTCGCCCTTCGAACTCTCGGCAAACAGCGACACCGGCAACGTACTTTGCCCGAGACGCAATTTCAGGGGCTGCCGTGATCGTGAAGGAGAACCATCGGGTTTCCACACGAAAGGATCGTCTCCTCTGTTCGCCAGAGTAGAGTCGCCGTGGGCAGCAATCTCGTTGTTGAACCATTCGTGCATGGCGAGGAGTGCGTTTCCGAGTATTGGGCCGGCGACGGGTTTGGTGGTCGTGACGAGCAGTTCTATGGTGGAGTGAGGGACACGGAATTGAATGGTTTGCGCGGAAGTGAGGTTGGTGGTAAGGTTGATCGGTGGATCCGAGTAGCTCGATGGGAGGATGGGCAGATCGGCGATTACGCTGGGTGGTGGTGCAGGCATATTCGGAAGCTGGTTGGTCGGAGGCTTGTTTCTGGACGGGTACAGATCTAATGTCGTTGGGGGGATACTGACTGACTGTACGTACCTCTCTTCAAGGTACGCCATGGATTGTGGACTGCTGGCATCCCCTGGTACGAGAGGGACCACACTTGTCGTCGACACAAGCATGGAATAGTCCAGGAAAACCTGGAGGACAAATCGAGATGGTCGCATTATGCTTGACAAAGGTACAAACGAGCCGGCAGTGACATTGCGAAAATGACAGGTGCTTTGAGCTATAGACGCTTCGGTAAGGACAGCATGGTAGCCCATTCAGACAATCGGCAGCGAAACCGGTGTCCACAATAGGAGGGCGCAAGTACCGCATATCAAAAGTGTGGGGAAACATATGGCACTTTTCACGCATTTCGATCTTCACCAGTCTGATTACCATGCGTGACGCGTGACGCTGAATCCTATGCGACTGGCGTGGCGGCAAGGACGACGACTATGATGGCCGCTTGCCCAATCACCGTGCTCCTAACGTTCTTGAGCATCGATGCGAATACGGGATATCCGCGACTGACCTTATGTCAAACCGCGTGCTCCCGTGAGCAAGTGCCATTGACCGGCTCCCGTCCTGCGGCACTTCGTTTAGTAAAAGAGACAGAAGAAAGTTTGAAAAGAGATGACGGGCAGCCAAACATAAGTCGAAACACTAGCGTTCGAAAGGGCGAATGGGAGAGGCACACTTGAAAAGCGGAGACCCGGATGAAATTGAGAGAGGAGCCATACCAGACGGCTCAACAGATGGTGCCACGGAATGATAGCTTTTCGTCTTCGTCTTTCAAATTTGGTCGACTCTACCTCTAGTCCACCCGCCTTCGACGATAGCTTCCCTTGCAACGTTGTTGATGATGCTGAAACGATCTGGGCCCAATTTCACTCCGCCATACCACCTATTCACCACCACCAGCAAGTTCCATACGTCCATGACCTGCAATAAGTGCAGCAAGCGTCCTCCAGCGGCAGTTTCACCATCATCGTCGCAGTCTTGATATGTTAGCTCGTTCGTATAGGCACCAGACGCGGGAGAACGGATGCGATATGCGGTGATATTGTGGGTTGCTTTAGCGGCACGCTTGTCAGTATCAAGGAGGTGGGCTATGAAAACCTTGACCTGCATGGGAGACTTCACAGAACAAGCGCGAGCGAGGAAGGTTGACTTTTTCTCAGTGGTGAGCTTAGAGAGGGTCCATCTTGGCTCCTCCTCGAGCTCCGGGTGCATGTGCGGAGCAGACCTTGCTGCCAGCTCTGGACCATGCTCTTCATCAGGTTCCAGCGATATACACTCATGATCCTCAACTTCATTGGCAAGAGCGAGATCAAGATCTTGCAATAGATCGAACAGGCACACCGAGCTTGGGGTGAAGACCTTTTGAAGGATCTCTCGAGCCGTATCCACAACATGTCTCCCATAGCCTTTGTTGGAGTAGTCTCCTACCTTCTCCGTACCGAGTATCTCAGGACTCGACTCTGGGTAATTCGAACGAAAAGAGATTCGCAAAGAGGTGTGACTGTGAGGGATCGACAGAATATAGACGCCGATAATGTCGGTTGCTTGCAAAGCGTCATTGCCATAGATTGACTGAATAACTTGCAATTCGTTATCTAGGTCTTCGGACATTCTGGAAGAGTCGGCTTTGGGCACTGCTGTGTAGCCTGGGTGGCTACCCAACGGGATGATGTTACTTCATGTCAAAGTCTGTGATGCCCAGCGCGTTCACCATGAAAGCTAGCGAACAACGCTCCACGGCCGTTTGATAGCCGTTCGGAGAAGGTATCTGAGGCTCTCAAGGTATTGACACAAGCATTGACTTCAAAGCAAGGCTTTACTACACTATTGTGTAGGTATGGAAGAGAAGAAAAGGGTCTAATTCGAGAATAAGTGCTTGGCTGCTTATGTCATGATCTCCGCCTATTCTACCAATACCAGACCTGATAGCATCAGCCAATCAGATCACTGAATGAGAAGGCCCTCGCTGCGGCTGCACTCTATCTCTTAGCAAGAATTGGGAAGTCTGAGCCGACAAATATCCTTCCAAAAAGACACGATTATATAACCTCAATAATCGTAATGATTCCATCGCTAGTGAGTCAGCGTTCGAGGCTCTGGTTCTACATGGATGGGAAGTGCCCTGAGCTTCTCTTCTTCGCTTGTCCAACCCCTGTCTTATGGTCCTGTTCCAACAAACCCCGGCTCTAGTTAAGGTCCCTGCTTGGATCTTGCCGCAACCGGACTTTCCTTCATCTTCTGCTCTCGAGAGCTGGGACATGATTTCTGCTTCAAATTTCGGTCACGAACGCCGTCGATAGGGGCTATAAGTAGCCTCAACATCTTGCGAGGCGACGGCGTGGCTCATGGATGATCTGAGGGAGAGAAGAATAGCAGAGGCCGAAAGGGTATTTCTCAGCTCTGTATTATCGACACATCAGCTGTGTTCCACTACTTACGCCAGTGCCCCAGGACGGAACCCTCACGCAGCTTCTTGCAGCCTTGATCATGAGTGATTGCCGTGTCTACTAAAGACAAGTGTGTTACGAACAATTCTCGGGCCAGTCATGTGGCGAGATGCCGTGTCGGCCTCGATCGTCTATATCACAACGTTTTACACCAGCGGCCTGCCAGATCTGGGGGAATCTCGAAGCGTGTAGACGAGCAGCCGCGATCTCGTCCGCATGAATATGGGCTCCCGACCGTTTGAGGAGCAGGACATAATCAACAAGCCCTGCATTTGCGGCGAGGAATAGAGGAGTTCGACCGGCTTTGTTGCGCAGGTGCACCGAGGCGCCGTTGGAAAGCAAGATACGTAGTATCTCCAGGTTAGGTCCCGTGGCCGCAATATGCTAGACACCACAGTAAGCCTGAATTGTCGCACGAGGTATTGAAGTCTTCTCACCAATGGTGTATTGCCTGAATAGTCAGCCTCATTGAGCAACCACCCGAGGTTGCCCTTCAATTGTTTGTGGACTTCAGTGACATCGCCTTTGGAAATCGCGTACCCAAGGTAAGTCAGATTGGCTATCTGCGTTGGCAGGATACCCTGTGGGTGCTCAAAAATCATGTTCATTGGCTCTGTGAATTCTCCCCTTAATGAGACGGACAATTGCCGGATGATGTCATCCGTCGTCAAGTCTGGTAGTGCCAAAAGGTATGACAGCTTTGCGAGGGCGGCTTCAGTGGTCATGTCGTGCCCAGGAACCACGCCAGCACGTCTCAATAGGGCACCGGCCTCATATAAAGGACTGACAGTGCCTGTCATACACTGCGAGACGTTGATAATGATGATCCCTCGCTCTATAGCTGCTGCCAGTACTTTCGCCAGAGATCCGTCCCCGGGAGCGTTTCCTGCACCAAACGTTTCCAAGACTAGAGCCTTTAGACCACTGATCTTGAGGACCGCATCGACCATATCGGGCCTAATGCCTGGAAAAATCCTCAAACAAGCTACATCACCAGTTGCACGTTTGGTCTGGATGCTGAAAGCCTCCATGTGCTTCGGGCGGTAGATAAGGTCCCAAGACACGTTGACCCTGAGAGACGATATGGTTGCAAGTGGTGGCAGATTGGGCGAGGAAAAGGCTGCGAAGTCGCTCGCGGAAGTCTTCGTAGTCCTATTGCCCCGGAATAGATTATAATTGAAGAAGAGACAAACTTCGGGTATCATGAAATGTCCAGCAATAATTAAAGAACCTAATAGATTGTCCGTTGCATCGTTCTGCAATTCAGCCATTGGGGCTTGAGATCCTGTCAGTATGACTGGCTTCCCTAGGTTCTGTAGCATAAAGCTCAATGCCGAACATGTATATGCAAGACTGTCCTGTATGGTATGCGTATCAGTATTCCCGCATCATTGACGGATTTCTTGTTCACCTCCGCAGCCCATGCTTGTAACAGAGGAGTGACAGTATGGAGAGGGAATCGAATGTGAAGGTTACTTACTGTACCATGTAAGATAACGAAAGCATCATATCTTGAGTAATTCCTATATATGCTAGAGGATATCTGGGACCAGCCATTCGAATTTATCGAGCTAGAATCAAGCAGCTCTTCAAACTCGTAAACAGTATATCGGATATGCTTCTCGTATCTACTGATAGGTGTGCGCAAGCTGCGGTGAGGCTTCGCGGTGTTTTCGTCGACCATTACAGCAATGTCATCTGGATTGGATCCATCGTTGAAAGAGGGCCGTGGCGCCATGCCAGATTCCAAGAAGCCTTGTGCTGGGATCAAACCATGGTCGCCGTACTTCATGCAGATTGTGCCTCCAGTCATGATAATCAAGACTCGCGATTCTGGCATTGATTCTCTCTCTGACCCGAGAGCCATGAAGATCTTTGCACGGTCTCGATTTGAGGTTTTCTCTGTAGTGAACAACAACGATCCCATCCGGAAACACGCTCTCAAGTAATCGAATGGTCCAGAGTAAATTTATGCGGCACTATCAAGTCATATCGTCAACGGAATGGCAAATACCGGTTTGGCAGATTGATCTATAAAGCATGGAAGGTAAGGCCCTTGCAATGCTTCAGCATCACCATTGCTCTACCAAAAGCGTTTGCCATAGTAGTTTCTCGGCTGGCAGCTAAGTTTGATTGCAGCAGAGTCATCTGGAAAGTTGTCGAGGGAACACTGAAGTAATCGGCTGATTAGATACCGACAATTCTTGGGATCAAAGAGACTTTTCCAGTGCGCTTGGCGACCCACTCCAATCTGTAGAAAAAGGTCAGGAAAACATGAACAGTCTTGCCCGAACGACTGGCAAGCTGATGTACCAAGACAACATGAAGTACGGGTTACAACAGATCATTGCCACATTGAGTGCTTGTAAGGTAAGCGATCTTAGACGTATTGGAAGGGCTTGAAGTTTTGAGCCAAAGCATGAGCAAGGTGACCATTCGCTGGTGGCAAGCAGCTATTCTAGCTGTATACGGTTAGGCCACTCATAGCTCCACAATGGGAATAGTCGCGCGCAAGAAGCAAGAAGCAAGAAGCAGAAGTTTGTAGTGCAGAGGGATCAATACGTAGAGAATGAAGCTTTCCTGATGAGTGTAGCATTTAAAGACTAAAGATTAAATAATGAGTGTAGCGTGGTGGGTGGTATATGTCGCAGATGCTGTTGAATACAAAGCCAAAAACGCCTTAGTCCCAGAGTCATATCATAAATCTCATTATCTTCCGGCGGCATGCGTTCCTGGTCTTGCCATACTCAAACGGCTTCCTTTTCGTAATAAGGACACGATGGGATCATCGACGAATCTTCTCGCTCGTTCGCGGCTCTTGCGACCATCTTCGGCTTCTTGGAAATTTGCTGATCCCCTCGCTGTAGGGTCTGTCTCTTTGCGATGCTCAACGACCTGGTGAGACCCTTCCACCCATTGTGCATTGCGACAGGTGGGCTCGAATGTGGACTGTTTCTTGCACGAGAGACACTGCCAAGCTTCTTCGCACCGTTGCGGGGGTTTCGAGGCGATAGACATGGTGGATCGAGAGAGTAGGGGTCGTAGTCGTTGTATGTAGGGGGATTACGAAGCTCAAGATCTGGAAAGTAGTGATCATCCTCTTCTTCGATTATATTGACATCTTCAGGAAGCCACGAGCTGGGTGCGAGCATAGGAGTACTGTCTTGTCGCTTCGGTACCCGGTCTTCAGGACTTGCAATCTTGGTGACTTCTTTGGCGGTAGAGGGGCTGGCCTCTTCGGTGACCGCTGCAATACGCGAGGCGACGGTTTTGACAGCTGAGCGCGAGCGCATCGGTTTCAGTGTGCGCTTGCGTCTCTGCATGGGAGCAAGGTTGGTGATGTCAATGAGCTTGGGTCTGCCCACAACCATGATGGGAACAGCTATGGCGATCTCTGCTTTGGACTCCTCGACATAATCAACAGAGTCGGAGAGCTGGGTTGTGAAAGCGGCGGGAGCCTTATGTTTGAGCCCGTCCTCGCTGCTCTCGGTGTCACTATCAGGGCTTGGGGAAGGTTCTTCCTCGCTCTCCATGTAGCGCTCATGCAGGTCGCTAGTGGTGTAGGTGTTGATGCGGAGATTGTTCGTAGATGCCTTTTTCGACGGTGCATTTCCGAACGGGGTCAAGGGGAAATCCATCTCCTTCTGTGGTCGCTCGTAATCTTCATCCACCGCCCACAATGGCTCGCCGACGGTATCATGACTTTCGATGCTGGGCTTCAAGGAAATCAATTGCCGGGGAGTCAGCGATTGCGGTCGACGGGTGAGGAGTGGCATGGTTACTGGCGGCGCGCCGTTCTGGTGATGGGTAAAGGATGGCGGATGGCGGATGGCGAACAGGTGTTCATATGTCAGAAGTATGATGCAAGGGTGTAAGATTCAAGGTGATTGCATGGGAGTGGGGTGACAATGAGCATGAAACAGACAGAAGATGACTCGTTGGTAGGCGTAGTTGAGTGAGAAGTAGCTAGGTAGGGAAGTAGTGGTGTGTAGCATCTGGCGTAGGGGATCCTTGACGTATTATATCCATCTGCGCCGCATGAAGGCAGTCTGACAGTGTCCGGCTTATCACACTTTGGCGATCTGAACGTATGCTTTACCTTTGCACCGTGGTTGGACTGCGCATCGGGTCGGCATTAGCAGTAGCTCTAGTACTACGTAGTAAAGCTTCGAATTGTACCAGCATGACGGTTGAAGCGGAGGAAAGCATGTGGAATCTGACAAGGTGGGGTGAGGATCTAAGCGTGTTGATTGGCCAGGGAAGTTTGAGTGAGCAAAGTGGTTGCAGTGGTCATCCGAGCTTGTCCTTTCTTAGCCTTAGTCCAATGCATATTTCCCATTGTGCATGCCTCGTGATTTACTACTTACTGCTAGGTACCTATGTACTAAGTTGGTATTCTACCACGCATCCCACCACTCCCTTCTCCGTCCACCCATTGCGGCGCATAGTATCCAATCCGGGAAATATCCGACCACCCATCGCTTCGTGATGCCGCAAAGAACAGCTGAGCTCACCACGATCGCTTGGAGCAGCTTCGAGCCTCCATCAGGATTGAAACTACGTCTACCTCAATCAGGCGTCTCCAAGGCAGCTGCGATATCTTTGGTCCAGGCTGCGTCTCACTATTGGAAACAATGGCAAGGAGGCCGATACAGCGTTAGATGAGACTGACCTCCCGCGACAGAATGACTGGCCTGAGTCGCCATTTCTTAGCACATGAAACTCCAGTGCCGGTGCATTGCATGAATTACTGCATTCGGGCTGGCGTCAAGAGTGTTTGAGATCCGCGCCCAAGTCTTGCATCTGCTTTCCACACCACCACAACGGCGGCTTGCAAACCACCAGTCGTCCAGCCTTTGACTCCATCCCTCTTGCTCAGGAACCGCCCTTCTGGACCTTTGGAAGGATCAAACTACAAACATGCCCTCTGCCCTATATCCTGCCGCCAGAACCATTCGTGCAATTGCGCACTTCCTGAGACTTGTCATTGGGGGCCTCTTCCTCCCGTAGGATTATGCTCGACAATCTTCCGAGAGCTAGGGCAATTCACGCAGGAGCTTGGCAGTGGAGTGCATTAGGTTGCTGTCTAGCAAATGAGGGGAAGTCTCCAGTGTGGATTTCTTCTCTTGCCTTTTGCGCACCCATTCAGGCCAATGGCATTGTCCCTTCAACCATGACGCGGATATCATATGCACAATTGCCTGCATTGCAGGAAGTATCATTCTTGCGCGCCCACCGATGACTTTGCACACCTTGACATCTTCACGCCATGTTTCAACTTTGCATCCGCATTCTCTCGCTGCCTTCTACCCTCTGCCATATGTGCTGTTCTAAAATGGCCAACGGCAGGGAGAATTGAGGCTCTGTACAACATTGGAGTTCCCTTCGTTCATAATGATACTCAGTTTCTCGGCTCGACACAGAGCTCAACGCCAGATCGGTGCTTGCTGTAGCCTGTGAAGTGATGCCGACTTGCTTCGCGATAGCCCGGTGTCCATACCGTGGGTCAAGGCTTTTCCAGCTTTAATGTCTTGTCTTCATCAAACCCGCCAAAACCCGGTTCGTCGTGAAGATACATGCTCGTGCCTTGCAGACGCATATCCCTGCTAAACTCCACCTTCTGTGCGCTTGAGCAGGTCCGGTGTGCCACGCATGAAAATTGAAGCCTTCGCAGGAAACTTCTGCTCGCTTCATGCGGCCTGATTACAGCCGCGAGCCGCCTTAAGTCCATGGTACAATCCCATGATTCAGCCCCGTCGAAGGAATGTCGGAAAATAGGAACGGTGGCGGCAGATTGGAATCTAACGGCTTCCCCTCAATTGAAGACCCTCCGCATGTCGGAAATTTGACATAAGCAGCCTCAACGTTCTGACCTACAGCGCATCAACGGTCGGATAATAGAAAGAGCCCGCACTAAAGGCCTCACCGATTTGACCTCAGATCTCATGACCTGCGTATGGAAGCTGAATGTCGGAAAGATGACCAATGTGAATCCAGACGGATCAACGTCTATGGCTACCAAGCAGGTGGAAGTCGGAAGCTTGTATAGGACGGTCCCAAGAAAGATTCATGCTTTTGACCTGCGAATCACGGAATTGCGGAGGGTAAGGTAGCGCGGCCGTGGAAAAGTCTCAACAACGAGTGTGCCAATCATACGAGCCTCGGAAAATTCGAAGTGCAGCCTCGTGAGTCTCGATTTTTCGCTGTCATCGGTCAAAGCGCTCACGTAGGTGTCACTTTCTCAACATACTTACAGATCTACCTCATGCTATTGCACTGACATTGTACGCAAGTTGAATAGTTGAGGACTGCTTAATGCACGGTATAAGCCTCGAGCACCGCTGATGTGGCAAGGATTATGAAGAACCCACAGTGTGTAATAATGCTCGGACGTTCACGGCATTGATATCCGGGTCTCCTGGCCCCTACAGACGGCAGCATGGAGGCCTGTGAGACCGTTTGCATGAGCTGCAGCGCTGCAGCATGGACTGAAGCCAGACTGCTAACAGAATCTTGTTCTTTTTTCGTCAATGCATCTGCAATAAACACGCTGGCTCAGGCCACATCTCTGTTCGGGGGATGAGCTCGGACTTGTGTGATTGATCTGCATGAAGTACTTGGCAGATATCTATGCTCAAGCGTATCTCCTCTCCGATTCAGTCCCATGTCTACAATTTCTAGACCTTGTCACTTTTACGTTCACCAAAATGATGAATGATTCACGATCCGTAAGCTGAGGGTCTGCTACATCGTAACGAAGTCCGTCCAAGCTCAAAGACTCAGGTCTGAGGGTAAACGCTGTGTGCCATTTGACTATCATATCTGCACATCTGGAATCACATGATTTTCAACCAGGGCTCCCTCGAATCACCCCGAGTTCGGCACAATTGACATCGCCATGAGTACCACCTGATGATATCGCGTCAATGTAAGCGGTGAGCGCCTTTGAAGAAAAGACACGATCACCACCATTGATATGGATCAGCGCCCATAGGAATCGAACCTATTTTGTTGTATATTCTCCCAAGGTTCAATACGTGGGGAAGGTAATCATTCCTCCCATTTCGACTCACTCTCACAATCACAATCTCATCTCTCCTCACACCATCCTCCATCCACCCTCCTCTATAAGAAAATCATACAGTACATCTCTCAAAGCCCATCCAGATCCTATTACCCAGATATCCAAATCATAACAATCCCCATCCTCTGCTCTCCTCTTCCAAATCCCCTTCACAATCTAGATACACAACGGAAAAAAACCTCTCCCTTACCTACCTCACCTCCATCGCATCCATCCCCTCAACAAAACCCCAAAGAACCAATCATCTCCATCTCCATCTCCATCTCCATCTCCATCTCCATCTCCATCTCCATCTCCATCTCCATCTCCATCTCCATCTCCATCTCCATCTCCACATACAAAAGCATGTCTGTCCGTTCCGACCATCACACTCTCCCCCAAGACTCCGTCCCTCACCCCCAGCCCCAACACCAAGCGTAACATCTACCCCTAACCCCTCCTCCTACAAAACCACAAACGACTGACGGAGATCCATCTTCGCAGCTCCTATCCTGAATCCACTCATGCCAACGCGAACCAGGCCTTAAATACTATATATAGGGCCGTTCATCCCAAGTATCCCAATCTCCGATACGGCGCTCCCGCTCTCTCACCCTATCCCCATCCCGTCCCCATCCCCATCCCATCTCCTCACATCCTCAAAACCACCACCTCACCTTACCCTCCTTCACCGTTCCCACGTTCGAAACCCACTCATCCGGAGAGATGGTGATGATGACAAATCGGGAGCTTGAGATAGGTGGTAAGGTCAGCTGCGATGGATTGGGATATGGATGGATGGATTGGGGTTTGGAGTAGGGGATAAGGGATAAGGTAGATAGTAGTGGGGGCTTTTGGGGGGTATCTTATGCTCTAGCTATCGGGAATGTTCATACAATGAATGAATGAGCCTTGGAAATGATAATCCCATTGTTCACGTTCGTACCAAATGCTCGACTTTACCGGAATTTCCTGTGTTCTTGTTGTAATATCATACATGCTGCTACTTGGTCCACATTCGACCAGATACTTGAACATCCACCTACCTCCCATTGCAAATTCCATCCGCCCACCCAGCCTTTTGATGCTTGGTCAGATTGGACCCCACCCTCGAGGATCAACCCAGCCGCCCAATATCCACGCCAGCACGAATGATGGAGTTACTGTCAGACCTCCATGCTAGTCAACGCCTATCTTGAATATAGTGTACACGGAAAAATATGTTGCGGGCCGAGCTTTTCATCACATCGCACGTGGAGAAGGTAGATTGATGACCCAGACAGTGCCCATGCCGCTTCTAAGCTTTCCTGCTCCGGGTCACTCTTGGGGTCACTCCCCCGTTGGCACTTCCGTTCGATTTGATGGATCCATTGGCGTGTCCGATATGTACGGCATCCTCGATGCTATCCACATCCGGCACCTCCATCTTGCTCATGTCGATCGTTGCCTTGGTGGCCGTTTGGCTCATGCTTCTAGCCTTCTTTCTGCCTCGACCAGACTTCGAGGTCTCCTTCTTGTATGTCGCAAAGTAGAACGAGATGAAGAGGAGTAGATACGACGAGAGAATCCCGATCCCCGCGAACGCTGCGAACTCCTCGCCGGCGCACTTCCCGCAGGTTGGCAAGTTCGGGAAGTAGGTGCTGGAGAAGTATGTGTAGGAAGCGAAGTAGACGAATCCGAGGTCAAGAACGAATTGAACGATTTGAAACATCGTGATGTATTGCTTCCACCAAATGCGCACGCCCCGCGCGGCTTGGAAGTAGTACCAGTACATAACGACATGGACCATGAGATTGAGGATGATAGGGACCCAGGAAACGGAGGTCAGGCCGACCAACTGGGTGTAGCAGAGGAGAGCAGTAGCGCCGTGGTGATAGGTGTGGAGGAAGGCTGAGAGTCTGTTAGAGTGATGCGGAATCAGAAGGGTATGTCATCTCGTACTGAGGGGTTTCTTCTTTAGAACCATGAATACCGTATCCAACAGTTCGAGATATTTGATGAGATAGTTGAGCTAGAGACCGTCAATCATAAACAACGCGGAGCTTAGACATTACCCACGTAGTAAAGCTTAACCAAGGGCGTGGTCCAACCTCCTCTAATATCACAAATAGCGTAGAATATGCCGTGCCTCCACACCGTCGGTATTAATTGTTCGATGAAGAGCGCGAGAAGCATACCGCTGATCGTCGCCAGGATCAGGTTGTGTACCATGAATAACCCATTGAGCTTGAAAGGTTCCCGCTTCTTCATGAGCTCGCGACCGGTAAAGACAGTCACGTAGTATGTTACAAGCATTGTCGCAGTCGCTGTGAGAGTGGACATGGGCGTCACGCCTGGAACGAAGACGAATTTGTTGGGTGACGAGCCCGCGATCATGGTGTAGACTTTCTCGAAGAGAGGCCATAACTCCACGCCGAAAGGTCGATCGACTGTCGGCCAACGTACAGACTTAAGGGAATCCATGATGTGGTGTTGAGGCACGCTCGGCGATCATAGACGTCCAGAGAGAGAGCTCAATGATGCTGCAATGATGTTGTTTAATTATGCTTGGAATGTATTCGGAAGTTGACGCATGTGGCAGCAATGGCTGATAGGTCTTAAAGGAGTGACTGGAAGGATTGAGGATGCGCAGCCCGACAGCGGCTGCTACCTGTGAGCGCTGAATAGAAGTGGTGAAGGTGTCTTGTGCTGATTTGCAATTCTAAGGGGAACGAAAGGAGTTTTGCACATGAGTCTAGTTCTAAGAGCTGTCCAATCAGAAGCCAGACAATTGAGGCTTGGATTGGCTCCACCCCAATCTTGAATGCCCTCAGCCACAATTTGGCCCAGCGACGACACGAAACGCACTTGTAAAGACCAATTGGCTTTCGTTTTTTCTGAAGACGGATTCAGTTCTAGAAGTCTCAGAAACGGCGATTTCCTTCATTCTTTTCAGCCCTAGTATAATCAATTTGCGCTACTCGTGGAAGGAACTCCGCTGGAAGTATCTTCGTACCTTGAGCCTCGTCCGAACGCATCGATCAGCTCCTTCACACTTAGGCTCCATGTCTTCGACCGCCCTCATTCGCTTTGCCGCACGTACACAGCCTTCGTGCTCATTCAGGTCGTCACAACCCGCGAGGAGGTTCTCCCCACAACGTGAATCGTACGCAGGTTCATCCGCGACCGCGACGGGCAGCAATTTCAGTACGAGCGTGAGGAGGGCCGCCGACAAGGATGGAGAAGGGGCAGCCCCAGGTCACGGCGAGGAGACCTTTCAGGAGTTCACTGCAAGGTATGCGAACAGACTGGGGTGGCCTACAATACGATTGATCCACTCTGAGACATTTGGCCTGCGATATCTACAACGAATTGGCTGATGGAAACCCGGACAGATACGAGAAGGAGTTCGACGGTATCCAAGACTTCTTTGAGCTACAGGTATACATTGGATCCCCGTTATCCAGTCTGCATTGATAGAAAGAAAAGCCCTGACGTTTCCCTCCCAATCAAAAGCGCAACCTCAATAACGCATTCGCTTACGATCTCGTCCCATCTCCTTCGGTCATTACTGCAGCTTTAAAGGCAGCAAGAAGAGTCAATGACTTCCCAACTGCTGTTCGAACCTTTGAAGGTAGAATCTGCACTTCAACCGGTTCCTCCGCATGTGGTTACTAACCTTTCTATAAGCTATCAAAGCCAAAGTCGAGAACAAAGGCCAATACGACGAATACCTGCGTGACCTTGAGCCGCTTCGGAAAGAGCTCGGCATCGATCTGAAGGAGGAGCTGTACCCGGAATGATTTTGCACTGCTGGAGCAAAACACGTTCATGAAGAGGTGCTATATGGCGGGGTCACGGAACAGAAAGAATCGCACTTATCATGTTTGGGCGAAGATGAAGGCAGAAACGGAACGAAGACCGATACCATGCGTGTGCTATGACAACAAAGTTGACCCATTGCCACAAATGCACATAGATAGTTTCCCAAAGCGCATTGTTGCACCGAATGGACACGCTGATATATTTCCTAATTATACGGGATACAATCATGAGACTGTCTTCTCACCTAGTAGTAACACGGACTCCTTTCGATCATATTGGCAGATGAACAGCGCTTCATAGCCAACCTGCAACCAAGCTAATCAGACCAGATCCCACAACTGCACAGTCCACGGTAGTTGAACCCAAAATATGTAGAGACACCATAGCGTCCCATTATACGTCATACCCTCAATAAGTGCTCTACAAGTATGTCGCTAAAAGTCAGCACAGGAACTCGGTATATATAGACAGAGCTTCGACCGGAAGATCTTCCTCAACTTGAGATAGTCGTTCTGATCAAGCCACGGACTAATCCATGCCCACGTATTTGAACCAATTCGGCCGACAGTCTTCTTTGAAAAGGAATCGTTCCCCATCAGTGAAACGGCCCGTAACGCAGCCTTTACACTTAGGGGACTTGGGGCAGTTGAAGTACGGGATGTGCTGGTATCCTATGTCGCGGAACCTGCAAAATATTAAGTCTGTCGTCCATTCTCCTGTATGACCAGCCGGAAGCGGGTCTTACCAGTGAATCTTGCTTTTGTCCTCCATCAAGCCCAACGCAATACTGTGAACCGGCGCATCCCCCCACCTCTCATAAAAGAAACCGCCAGCCCGATCCAAATGCTCGAAATAATCCTCGTAAGGTTTTGATCGCCAGAACTCCATGTCTGCAATCTCGAAATTACTCCAAAAATGGCATGTGCTGTACCCATTTGCCTTGATATTGTGATCAGGCCTCCTCTTGCTGTCGACGACCCACTCCCTTGCATTGTTCGGGTGTTCATATTCCGGATGCGCCGCCATGAACATCTCGGTCTCAGGCCACAGCGTTGGTATGCTTTGGGGTGCGTCATAGAGATTTATCGTGAAACCATAGGTCTTGTTGTGGTCCTGCATCCAGCGGAAGATATCGTAGTCTATGTCGCAGAAGAAATGTACCTTTGGCTCGACGCGCCAATAGTAGCGAACGTCTTTGAGGGCTGGGTGTTTGTAGAACATGCCGCTGTTCCATCGGCACATTTGATGGTAGGATACGAGAGGACCGTATTGAATGCCTTGTTCCTCCAGCATCTTGGCGGACTCATCGAAGAGGTCGCTGTTGATCCAGTGGGGGACTGCCCAGTGTTCTTCAGGGATGAGTTCTATGGTATCATCGTTAGCAATCATTTAGACAATATCGGCCGGACGTAAAGCAGAGACCATAATTGCATTTCGCTTTGGTTTCCATCTGAGTAAGGCGCTTGAAGTCTTCGGAGAATGGTACGTCGTTGAAGAAAGTCCAGGGGTAGTTGAATTTGGAATTCCATGTTCTTTCGAGGTCCCGCATCGACGACAACATGCCCTCTAGCTCCTCGTTCCGTACCAGTGCCAACAGGGTCGCATTGATGCGAGGGGCGTTGGGATTGTCTGCCGCATATTCGTCTGCTCGCCACAAAGGTCCCTCTGGTTCTCCGGTATCTGCTTGATGTTAGACACGCAATTGACCGTAGCGCGCGAGATATATCTTAACCCTCTAGCGTTGGCTCGTTCGGTATTTCTTGTTCTAGATCTCCGGGCCCAGATATTGTAGGCGGACTCTTGAAGACTTGTAGGACAAGGTAGATGAGGAGAAAAGTAGACACTATCGCCAATGCACGCAGTGGCTTGGATATAGCCATAGGACACGCTCCCAGTGATTCGAACTTTCTTTTCGTGGTTCTCTTGGAGGATATCGATCATTGAGAGACGCCATCACAATTACATTTCTTCACGCATCTCCACATTATTACTTCTGTTGTGCTCCGAACATCTTGAAGTGCTGCGTCAGGCAAGAGATTGATCAAAAGGGGGCCATCGCCAAGCCCGAGCGACGTGTTCGAAGACCTCACTATATAAATTGCCTCCTCCAGCATACAATAAATGAGAATAGCATGTGAATCCTTTGTTGGAGCTCTGTATTTCTAGCATATGACATAGCATACCCACAAGGCCAAAGTTGCTACGCTGACCAAGGACCTGACTCATAATGCATCTACAGTATTACTAAAAGCTAACGTCAACTGCAAATGAGAACAAATGTCTAGCGATCAATGCTTTTGCAAGTTCTTGCTTTGGTCGTACTATTCAGTTCAATATATCATCTCCTGAAGCAAAGAGCCAGAATACTTCATAACAATCTTCTGGCTGGTGCCCTACATACCAGGCTTGATGAGCCGTCTACACGTCCCTATTAATGGACGCCTGAGGTCTTGTTTCTGTCGCTGCAGCCATCAGATAGTCCATTGTACAGGTCTAAACTTGAAGATTTGTATTTCTACGGCCTGACAGGCCACCTGCTTCGTTGACCTGGTCATACATCAGTGCTGGCGATCAATTACCCAAAGACCGCAATACATCCAGTCAAGCCCATTTGGTTGGTATGCTTGGAAACGTTTCATTGTACCAATTGATGATGTAGAACTTCTTTACATTGAGAGCGCTCGAATAGAGACACAACGGCGACGCAGCCACAGTCGCCAATGCTCAAGAGTCAGATGGATCGCTGACCGAGACTTAGGCAGGTCGCGAAATGATCCACCGACCGCGATGTTTTGTTACCGTGGAATCGGAGAAACGGTGATCTCGCGGGCCATTCTCTTCCCTCATGTGAATTCGCTTCAATGACAGGGTTGCTAGAAGTATTACCCAGTATCGGCAGCAAGATATGCAATGTGCGTCAGCGGGCACCAATAACCCCTTAATTCCACTGGGGTGTGACCTTCGCGTCGTTACTCTCATTTCGTCTAGCAGATGTTGATTGTAAGTCGTCAATTGAACAGTTCAGGATACGTAATCCTCAAATAGTGTCTGCTAACACTTTTGGACATCCCGGAGAAACTTTGTGGATCGTCTCGATCGATTCAAGATTTGGATGATTACTGGCAGAAGTGAGGCTTGTATTTGCTTCTGAACTACCATTTCTAATATTGGAGTGCTTATTCGATACATCGTGGGCCAGCCAAACAATCGGAGATGAGCAAGGGTAAGAATTCAGGGGGAGCCTTTTTTTTGAATGTGTTACCATATATCCCAAGTCGATTCGGTTGTGAATGGGAAATTGCCAGTTCAAGGAGCGCCACAGGGTTATAGTCGTCAGTAGTTGTGCGGAGAAAATCTTACCGGACTCATTGTGAAAAACCAAGCCTCATGATGAGGGCGGATGGTAACCTACACGCTCCTCGCTTTCTTCAAGTGGCGGCAAAGAGTATCCGCAACACTGGGAAGAGCGTTGACCAAGTCAGGTATCTGTCTTACGAAGAAGGCTGAATGACTGGACAGGCCAAATAGAAGCTTGTCATGACCTTCAACGACGTGTGTCGATTTTCAGACCTTGGTTTTCTCAGTCCCTTTTCGGATTTCTATGACATAGCCGGATCATTAGCAAGCGTCACTCATCCTCATCTAGATTGTGCGAGCAACTTAAATCGCATTGTTTTAACACGCTGACCGTACCATCTATGCATCGATTGCGATCTACCAGATGTTCGAGTCGATGCGGCTACTATTTAACCCTCATTAGATTACGCAAGGAGGTCGAGGCGTTCTCCGACATATAGAAATATCGTACAATCTACCGTGGGCTGTCGCTAACATCATCGAACCGGAGTCCATTCAAAGATACCGACTGGTTTTCGTATTACTATTCTAATTATAGAGAATAGAGTATCGACTTCAACGCGAAAAGCCCAAGTAACGCCGCCCAGGAGGTGTCGACAGGCTCTGACTGCTTATTAGCAATGAGCACAATCGGTTCCTGTGGTTTGTTAATACGATGCATATGTATATCACCCACATGGGTATCTGCCCAGGCGCCCACGAAGTATCGGAATGCCAGGGGAACTTTGGGTTTGGAGAGAGTGAGGCATCCGAGCGACGTGTTCTCGAAGCTTCAGTCTTTCACCAAGTCGGCGCTACAAGGAGCCAGTAAAGCTGATAGAGCGCTTCGTCACGAGATGTTTGCGGGTAGCCTTGTAGCAGGTCTGATCTCCTGCGCCCATACGGCGGAGTTTTTTCAGACTAAGCCCACCAACAGGCAATCTGCATCAAGCAATGTCGTTGGTCGACCAACAATTTATGTACTGGCAGCCTCACGAGGAAGCTCAATTCCAGCTTATTTCTTGCGAATGTGCAAGGTATGTACGATTCCACGCCCGATATTGATCCTTCCAAGTTAGTCAGGTGGGTGACTGTATGGATGGAGGCTGCAAAGCTGACGGTGCTCGCCATTGTCGATTGAAGGCTCAACGACTGGGTCATCACATGCTATGAACAGCGTTACTCGGCTTGAAACACGTGGGCTCGCTCAGAGGTCAATATTACTGCCGCCGAATGATAGCAACCGGCCTGAAGCTGGACGCCTCCACACCAAATGCACAATTTGTTGAACGATTTGTAGCATCGACACGGAAGTGGATTTTGCTCTGTGGGGATCCAAGACATTCTTCTTATTAGGCCTAAATCATGCTAAGTGATCGACATGGCTTTTGGGTCCCCGTGCTAGGTACTGCGTAGCCTGTTCGCCAGCCGACAATAGTTTAAGGATTGCTAGGCGATGTCGTCAACGGTTGAGATGGGGGTGTCTCCATGGATGAATACCGTGGGAGCAATATGAGATCATGATTCCCTGAACGGGGCCGTATGGTATAGAGGCATGGCCACAGGATGGGAGCGACGGGTATTGAAAGGCAAAGTACATTGAACACCTAGCATGGCCGGCCACGATGCGCTGGGACGAGTTCCGAATGGGCAGCCTTGCCATCGGCTCCGCATTATATTGCGATTGGAGCGCGCCACTTTTACACCGCACAGTAGTGTGAGATGAGGATAGAGGATGTTATGCCGAGTTTAAGCGCAAGCTGTAGTACGGAGTAATAAGGTAGAGTAAGGTGAAGATGATCAAGCACTCCCAACTGAAAGCGAAAGAATTAGGGTTATTCTAGGGCTGAGATTACGTAGTGCTTTAGGTAAAGGCAGGGACTTGGCGGCCGTTCCCCTCGTTCCACTAAGGAAACTAAGCTTCAATATTCGCCATCATCCTTCCTAGTCTTGCTAGTCCCATTCAAAAGGATTCAACTCTTACGAACGAGGCTAAACACGTAAAGTACTTCCCTCGCCTGCCTCCCTCCCTTACCTCTCCGTGTGTACCGTTCTTCCCATTCATGACACATGAACCGAACTTTCCCTTCCTTCATTCCACCCCATTTCCGCGGGAGGAAGTTACGAAATGATGAGAGCTGCGATGTATGATGTATCATGGATCATGACAATCTGTCGCCTCGATATCGCGCATCTACATCACGAGTGTCGGGGCCTCGGATCTTGGTCGTACTCTCTGGCTCCATGTGGATCTGCTTGTCCTTGCTTCACTTGCGTGCAACTGAGAGGCCTCCGGGTTATCTCGAGCTGCGGTAGGAAGTCAGTGTGCCAGTCATCGGTGTCCCCTATCAACATGTCATCGTGATTGCGCATCAATGGTACCGAAGTCAAAGCTAGCTTTCTCCAGAGCTACCTTACCTGCCCAGTCCCTTCTTATTTCCTCAGTCCTTATCGTCATTCTGTGGGAATGATGCGAAGATAACACTCACCTCTCCACCCCCTTGCCGTTTTGCCCTGCCTTAGCACTTCCCCGGATTTTCACTGGACCTGTGCATCATTCCGTCTCCCTTTGGTACTACCTGATCTTGCCAAACGTTCCCATCATTTTCTTGTCCTCAAGTGTCTAGCCTTTATTCAATACCTTATCGCTGCGAGCAGTTTATCTTCAAACTCCTCGATCCCTTTTAAGAAATCTCTCATCAACAAACCAGGTCAACATTGATTGAGAACATCACGTCTCGCTACGGTATTCAACGACATCGAATGCCAACGGCAACTCACATGCCACAGAAAGTGCTCGTGACCGTCAATGCCACGGGTCGACAAGCTGCCTCGGTCTGTAGGGTCGCCTCTGCCGTTGGCTATGAGGTAAGAGCACACGTCAGTCAGTCCCAGAAGGATCACCCCGTTGCGAAAGAGCTCGACGCCCTCGAGAACGTCACCGTCATCGAGGGCTCCTTGGAAGATAAAAGATTCATATCCGATCTTTTCGTGGGCGCCAACAAGGCTTTCATCAACACTCTCACCTGGGGCGATGAGGTTGCTATTGGCAAGTCGCTGGCCGATGCTGCGAAGAAAGCAAGGATAAAGCATTATGTGGGCGAGCACTGGCATTCAAACTGGCCAGGTCCCTGACGAGGAGTGTAGATATACAGCAGTATGCCCGATCACAGCGTCCATGGCAACGGATGGCCAGCAGCGCCCTTGTGGGCTTCCAAATATGCAATCGAGAACTACGTCCGGCAGGTGAGAACACGATCACTTCGTTCTAGACAGCATGTCGATTCTCAATAAGAGTAGATCGGCCTTCCAGCGACCTTCGTCTACACCGGCATCTATAATAACAAGTTTGTCCATGCGAGTGCTCCAAACGCGTGCCATTACTGACGGCAGTACTACAGTTTTACCAGCCTACCCATGCCCCTGTTCCGCATGAGACGCTTAGCCGACGGCAGTTTCGAGTGGAAGGCTCCCTTCCACGCTGATGTACCTATACCGTGGCTCGATGCAGAGCATGACGTTGGGCCAGCTGTGCTTCAGATCTTCAAAGATGGCATCAGCAAGTGGTCTGGGCATCGGTACGCTCTGAGTAGTATCCCGACGATTCTATGTTCTTTCAGGACTAACGCGTCGCTTCCTGCAGTATACCCTTAGCATTCGAACTCCTGACGCCCAGCCGTGTCTGTCACCTCTTCTCCCGTGCCCTCCGCTGTCCCGTCCGCTATATCTTCAGCCCAACCATCGAGATCGAGACATCAATTCCTAATGGTTATGACGAGCAACTGCAAGCACTAGAGGTACTTTTCGGGAAGCTCAATGCACCCTACTTCGGCACAGAGCTTAGCGGGACGAAGACCGAGCTCGCTGGTGTCAATGGGGACGGCAGTGGTGGAGCCGGTGGAGAGGGGACCATTATCGAAGAGGCGCGAGCGCTATGGGGTGGATGGAGGGGGATTGAAGAATATGCAAGAGAAGTGTTTCCGGTTGAGGAGACGGCTAATGGGCAGACGTGGATGAACGAGGCTGCTTGACGACCAGAGGCCGATCAGGGTACGACAGGACTCTTTGAAGCCCACGTATGAAAAAGGGAGTGAACGAGAGGGAAAAGGTGCATACAGTGGCGTATCTGGGGACTTGGCAAAAGTCTGCATTGCACCCTGGAGTTTCTTGCATGGTCACATAATAGGTGAGATGGTTTAGATATCATGTTGGGCGGTCTCAGTCTTTATCATGCATGCGATGAAAAAAGCTATTGCTTTTGGCCAGTCGAGAGGAGAACAGTACATGTAAATACATACAAACTTTTTATGCTCTATTCGGCCGAATACTTTCTAATTTCGATTTGGTGAATTTATGGACAACACAGATCAAAGGTTCACGCCGGTAATTCAGTTTCGTGAGATTTAGCTAAGCTACTGAATGGGACAGATCCGTGGCTCAGTACGGAGTCTAGTGGGAGCACTCACGTAACGGTATACCAATGGCTTATGCGGGGCTGAGATTCCGATTATACTTTGACATTAAAGTGTTTAGTGCTCGTTAATAGATGTACCTACGTTCAATCATTCCCAGTCATCACAACACCATCAATTTGACCAACGCCTTTCACCATCGCGCACCTCACAGCCCTCTCACCATGCATGAACCCTAACATCCCCCCCTCAGATCCACCAAGCCCGCACTCGCCTCAAGCCCCCGAGCACCCATCTCCTCAATGTCCTCCAAACTCTTGATCCTCCAAAAGTGCTGAACGCCGGCCACGAACCGACGACTCGTCTTCTCCACCTCAGGTTCGTCGACCGCGGCGAAGCAGATCCGGAAGTACGCCCAGCTCTTCTCCTCCCTGATCGCTTCGGTCGGAGCGAAGATCGCGCCCGGCGCCACGAGCACGAGGTACTTGGGCGTGGTCAGGTGGATCCAGAGGGCCCGTGCCAGCTTCTGCGGCGTGGTCTTTTTCCAGAGTGGGTGCGATTCGAAGTTCATGTGGATCCAGACGAACATGCCGCCGAGGGGCCAGACGAAGTCGTAGAGGGGGACCTTGTCGACGACGCTCCACTCGTCGGAGATGCTCTTGCGGCGGCCGGCCTTGACTAGCTCTTTGCCCTCGTCGAGAATGCCACACATGGTTTGCATCCTGCGCTGGTAATTGCCGCGCAGACCTTCGAGCCAGCGTACCCAGCCGTCAGTCTGCCATCCTCCATCTGCATTGCCGCCGCCGCGACCGTGTTTCGGGTCGTGGGGACCCATGATCAATTCGGCGATCATTGACTGTACGAATCCGGAGGGTTCTATGGTAAACGTGGGTCAGCTATACGATCAACGGAGAGCGTTCTTCAAAATCACAGGATATGAACAGGCGTAAATGCTCTCGAAACATGTCCCACAATTTCAAGGCGGGTTTGAGGAGAGAGATGGGCTCCGCACAATACATACGTTGAGTCGATGTCTCTGTGATACGGAGGAGCCTCTCGCAGAGGGCAGGTTGGGTGGTGATCCAACCCATACGACAACCAGGCGCTACCGTCTTGGAAAAGGTGTCCAGACGGACAACGCGGCCCTGATAATCGACCGAAAGGTAGGATGGTACGAGGGAGTCGAGGAATGGGTAGCCCGAAGACTTCCGCGGTGGTGAATCGTCCGAGGTAATCGTTTCGACTCTCGAGGATTGATTGGCGGATGGATATTGGAGATACCAGTACGGGTCGTCTTCAATGATCACTACGTCAAATTTCACGCAGACTTCGTATATATCTTTCCGGCGCTGAACGCTAAGTGTTCCCGCTGTTGGGTTTTGGCCAACCCTAGGTTCAAGGTCAATTTCGTGCAGAAGCGTTGACTCGAAAGGCACCTTACGTCACGGTATATATCATATGCGGTCTCTTTCCCTTGGCCGTGTCCCATGTGTCTAGCACATCGTACAGACCGCCCTTGCCGTGTGCTTTCATCCCTTCGTCATCAATGGCGACTGGCACAATGTTCAGCCCTCTTGGTTTCGCAGCCTGGACCGCGTTCATGTAGCAGAACTCCTCAACGAGTAAACCTTGCCTGTAGCCAATCCAATCTCGGTCTTCGTTCCAGGTATTGCTCAGTGCCTCAAGGGCTTTACAAAAGCCATCCGTGGATCCGCAGGTCAATATGATCTCAGGGCCACCATTGTAAGGTACATTCGGATGCACATTCTCCGTTGTGAAGTGACGGAGGTAGCTGTAGAGTGGTGGATATCCTTGAGCTGTACCATATTGAAGGGCGCTCTTCAAGTCGATCTTGCGAAGAACGTTTTGGTTGTCTGAGGTCTTGGGCACGACAACGCGAGACGCGGAAGGGTCATCCGACAAGTTTGTCGCAGACACAAGGTCGGTCGGAGGATCGACCGGTTTGTTGGGTATGGGAGTGAAACGTGCGGGAAGTGCTGCTGCAGCTTCGAGGGTATCGAAAGGAAAGTAGTTGTTGTTTGGAAGGCCACCAGCCAAATTACCTATTCCAGGTATTGTAAAGTATTTGTAGAACTCCTTAATACTACTTGCCGCGCGGTTCTTTGTGGTCTTTGAATAATGATGAGAGAGGTCGATGGGCTCTGGCAACTTGCTGGCACGGATGGGTGATTCCATATTGCCGACGAAGCGTTCAAGGATTAATGTAGATGGGAGATTCGTGGACCTGCTTAAGATGCGTAAACATAGTGGTCCATGCTTGATAATAGATAACGGCAGATCAACGGCAGATCTATGACGACGCTCAGCAGGCACCGATTAGTCTTACCGTAGAATAGCCGGAATGAAGACAGCCGAGTGCTCATGCGACTTACATACAACAACCTATGGATCGGCACCTACATTGTTTGTACATACATTGTCCACCAGGTGTTCCCAAGAGAGTGTATCGGCTTATGATTGAATATCATGCATATGGATGCTCCAAATAGATCTTCCGAATAGATCCATTCGATAAAATTGAGGTTGATGAGAAAGGGGACCTGTTTAACTCCTTGGTTCATGATGGGACCAGAAGAAATCCGTGCTGACACTGGAAACGAAGCCTTTCACGATGAACTTTCTCGTTGGCAGGACGATCAAGAAGGCGGCCCTGAACCCTCAACACCCGGAAGCTCCGATATGAGCATTCGCTCTCGCGCTGCCTCACCCGATCAACGGAATGAAAGCTTCCCGATTCCAGTGTGGCTGCGCGAATCCTCAAAGTCTTTTCATTGGCGATGGGTACCTATCCCTCTTCGGCGAGCTACTCGAGCTATAGTGACCTGGTCGAAAGGCCCGAACCCTCCCCAGGTCCAAAAGATTATTCCATTCTTCCCTCTTATTCAGGAGGCTCCCGTCCGATTAATCGATAAGTACCTGTTCAAGAGAAGACACAAAGCTGCGCTGCTGGCTTTCTTCTACTGTTGCTGGCTTTTAACATTTACCTTGGTCTTGAATCATTCCGCACAAGCTGGGAATATTAAGGGATATGGAAAGCCGCAGCCTGTATGGTGCGGTGCAACATTTTGGGACATCGACAACAAGTGTGGATTGAACGGAAATCGATGTCGACCGTTCGACAACGCAACGCTTGCTTTCAGGTGCCCTGCTAATTGCAAAGCTGTGCAGGTCTTGGAACCTCACGCAGTAGGCGATCATGAAGTCGTCTATCAACCGTATGTGATTGGGGGGCCTGCAGATAGCAAGGAGAACTCTACAAGTCCGGACACCATATACCGAGGCGACTCCTTCATATGTCAAGCAGCCATTCACTCGGGTCTCGTAGGCAACGATAAGGGTGGATGCGGCGTGGCCTTGCTTGCAGGCGAACAGAGTAGTTTCACTGCCACCAAGCGGCATGGTATTCAAAGCATCCCATTTGACTCCAGCTTTCCAAAATCATTCACCTTCATTCCACAACCTTCCTCGCATTGCGTGAGGGATCTTCGCTGGCCGCTGCTGGCGGTGACTTGTGGATTCACCACCATTTTGTCCCTCTGCACTACTTCGCCTCCTGTTTTATTTATCTCAACATTCACAATGCTCTTCTTCCATGTCGGGCTCGTGTCAGATCCTCCGGATCACTCCGACTATGCCTCACTGACCTCCTTGATAATTGGCCGATTCCTTCCTGCAGCCTTCGTGGCCTTTGTCATCTACCATTTCTGTGTCAAGGCTCAACAAACTGGATTGACTGCCAACATTGAGAGGACCGTGCTCTGGTTAGGTGGCGCCTGGGTCGGCGCTTTGAACAATTACACATTTGATTTCATTCCTATACAGCGTCTGACTCCATCGGACATCGCAAAACAACCAGGAGCGAAGCTTGCCTTGGTGATGGTAGTGCTTCTGATCTTCACCATTGCGCTTGGACAGGTGTGGTATCTGCGGCTTGAGGGTTTATTTCCTCGCTACTTAGGCATCTACGGAATCTTCGTGGCTGGTCTGCTCCTGTGTGTCGCTGCACCCCCATTGAACCTCCGAATACATCATTATTTTCTCGCTCTTTTGTTACTTCCAGGTACCCGGCCCCAGACGAGACCAGGTCTTCTCTATCAAGGGATTCTGGTTGGTCTATTCATCAACGGAACTGCACGCTGGGGGTTTGACTCCATTATGCAGACAACAACATCACTTCGTGGTCAAGGACCATTCGATCCACCTCTGCCGAACGCCACTGCATTTGCCGTGGGTCTGTCCAATATCACTTTCTCGTGGACCCGGCCTCCACGGCCTTTTGATGGACTGAGTGTACTGGTGAACGATGTTGAGCGCCATCGATGGTACTTTGGAGAAGGCCCTCCAGAACATACGTTCGATAGACACGACGTGATGGAAAAGGAGTATTTCCGATTTGGATATATGAGTGGCAGTGAAACGACCAACAAGTTCACAAAGGCAGGAGTATGGGACATAGATGGCTCTTTCAAAGATCTGCCTCCTAAAATATGATCAGACTTTGGACACGACATATGTAATAGGAGACCATCTGACAGAAATATACAGAGTCCCGATGGAGAATAAACTGTATGAAATTTACCGAAGTATCAAAGGTACGAGAAGAGGAAATATAACAGGTACGGGGGATTTCAGTCACGACTATTGGAACACCGGCTATGAATGCAAACGAAAGTTCGACCACACAGCTGCTGCAAGTACATAGGGCCTGGACCTACCAACAGCCTCCCAACGGAAAGGTCACTGAGGTACCACTGATTCTTCGATTGGGCCTAATGACCAACTCCTCAAAAATGTGGCAAAATGTGTTTAGATTCTGGTCATGTCGCTGGCGACTGCTCCACCGCGAACATTCGTCGACGACTTTATGTGAGAATGCGCGAAATACTTGTACTTGTCGTTACAGTGAATTATAGATATCTGTCAGTGCTTTTCAATCCATGTTGAGCGTACCACAGCTCGTTTACCATTACCTACGTCGTGGTAGTTCTTGACAGCGAAACATCAATTTCTATCAAAACCAAAGAGGTTAGAACAATGTAAAGGGATGGTCTAAATTCATTCAGTATATAATCTGCTCATGAAACTGATCAATAGCATTCATATTCGGAACCACGCTCAACAACCAAGCAACCATGGATATTCCCTTCCGTCAAAATCATCAGTTCTCATAGAACTTATCGACAGATTCAACCGAAGAGTCGAGAAATGAAGCCTGATTCGGATACTAGGAGATATTCTGTATCAAAAAAGCAGGTTCAATAACGGCGTCGTTCTTCTTGACCAGGATCGAGCTTTTCGGATTGTTATATAGCGATGTTCTTTACATGGGATCTTTTCCTGTACATGCTCATCCCACATTGTTCGTCCAAAGCCTATAGCATTTCCCTGGTCTATACTTCTCCTACTTAAGACTACCCAGTGCTCATTGATCATGTTCACGCTTAATACCAGTCCTGAAAGCTTCCACACCTCTGATTAACAGCAGTCTTCAAGTTTTTCGACTCCTCACATCTGATTAGTCTTAGGTTTCGTGGCGATTTACCACCATGGCCATAGTCTCCACAAACACATTGAATCTGGGCCCTGCTTTCTTGCTATTGTCCCAGCTAACGCCCATTCGCGGTTTGAACGCGAGGATACCCCAGCGATAGTACGCCATGATCCGATGAGAAGTTCGGGCTCGCGGACAGGGCATGCGCATAATCCCCGCAGCGAGTACAGGCTATTTCCCTAATGATCATTGTTGATCTGTCTTAGCTTTTTGTTTGACATTATCATCCTCAGACCTTCTGTGAGCGCATTGCACAAGCTGTTAGGTCAATCAGGATCTTTCCCCATATAGAGCCCCGTCCTCTCTGCTCTGTGCGTGCCGATGGGAGGAAAGAACCGATCAAGGAAACAACCCTTTCGAAGCATACGATTACCGGGTACATACCCCATCGCAAGCTCCAAAAAGTGGAAGCGATCCAAATCCGGACCCAAAGCCATGGTCAACCGAGCCGCAGGAGCTGCTGGTCACGCGTGATATCAGCTGATATTGCCTCCACCATCACATATAACCAGACAGGAACAACTGTTGCAGACACGTCATTTTCAAGATACCCTATCCAGGCGGATCCTACATGCATCAGCTGCATGGAGGTTCCGCATTCTTCCTCATGCACCAGTAAGTCGATCTATATACTCCATATGACGGTCCCGTGAGTGATGGAAGTATAAAACATGGACTGACGTGCACGTCGGCTGGACAGTAGATAAGTCCAGACGCCACCACCTTTGTAGTCATCATGGATATGATAGGACATCGGAGAGCTTGAATAAAATGAATCGGGTATCTAGCATACCACATACAGACGATGAACTATAACTACAACACTCACGTTCACAATCCAACTCCATCTGCATACAGACCTATCGCCATCCTCCATAGACTTCGGTATCCTTGATGAGATAAGATGCACCTCTCACAGCGTCTCACATGCAGTCACCTCGCCCTCATCGCCTAAATCAATGGCGTTTTCGCGCCCCTAAACACCATACTAAGGGCTTCTCATGTGCTGTGAATCAACTGGCATCGCTTTCTCCTTTGAGAAGAATCTCGCATCATTTCCTCGCCTTCAGCTCGAGCAATTGGATGACGAAAGGCAGAACGGGAGCTCCAACGATATGTATGTTGTATCGCCTTACGCCGCTCTCTTCATTCTGCGAGTAATCGCCGCCACAGGTGCCAATCTGTTTGGTGTCTTGACTATGCATTCGGCGGAGGATAGGTACTTCTGGGCACAGATTAGTGGAACATAGGTTGCCCCGAGTCCAGGACATGAGTCACGGTATTCCGAGATCCCGATCAGTCAATGAGCCACATGTCTTCCCTTGCAACACCCATTGCGGTGTTCATTCAATGCTACCCTTACTATCATCGGAAGGCATCTTCGTCTCTGCCAGAGCTACCCTCCAGTGGCTGCTTGTACTTCTAGGTTCATCCGTTCCAGGCGGCCCTGCATACCTCAGCAATCACTGAACGATCAATGCCCTGACATGGAGATAGACTTTCTCTAGAAAAGTGTCTAGCCTTGTATCGGTTCGATGTGCCGCAAGACCACGAGGTCGCTCTTCATTAACGTGAAAACGTTATTATAGGATCTTGAGGGATCGCTTGCATCTGAGAACGTTCATGGAGGTCAATATAGCGTAGCCGATGAAAGGACTCGAAAAGGCCCATATGCTTGGGTTCATTGGGCTGTTTCTCTTTGAATAGGAAGCTTCGTCCTCGTGAAGCGTGTTCTCGATCCTTCTTACCATTGAAGCGAATGCGATCTATGGGTGATCGCTGTCTCAACATTGCGAGTGACCATGGAGGCCAATAGAAGAGCTTAGCGTAAATTCCGGCTCAATAAAAGAATTATGACCTGGTCGACCGCATGAGGACTGACAGAAGGGCTAAGGGTGTTACTATGATTGCAGACTTGAAGGCCTGTAGCATCAAACATCAGGTACAGTCGCATAGTCTCCGTTCGAACGATATCCTCTAATTCATAAAATCATAGAAAGTTCCGGAGTCTTCCAGATCCGTATGAGATGACCTCAACGTGTCAGCAATGACATCACACCATATAGATGATACGCGCACAGGGGATGCCATGGACCGCAGTCTCGATGGCTGAGTTGGATGATGAGCTTTTTAGTCAACCAGTCCACAGTGGAAGTTTGGTGTCTCCATCCAGCCCTGCTCTTCGTATCCCGTCTCTTCTTATGGAGGGTGAAGATAAAGGGTCCGGCTTCGAAGTATAGATAGGTTTCTAGAATGCGAACGCCAAAGACCGGATCTGTAATGTATAGCCTACATCAGTCCTATACGCTAAGCTAAAGGCCAGGCGATGGTAGTATCCATATTCGAGCTCGTCAGACTCTTCCAAATCTTGGCAGTCACTATCCGATCCAGGTATCAAACGAAATGTCACTCCAATGGCGACACCGCCACAGTCCCCCAGCTTTTGAGTCTGAACCATTGAGAAGTGATACAATGGCAGTAGTCGGCCGGCTACGCGTGAGCTGTAAGCTGAACTTTTCGCCTTCCAAGACGCGGGCTATCTCGCCGAGAAGATTGACTCTGCAGCCAGTGCATGAACCGTCATAAATTCCTCACGAGATTGATACATTGAATGGCGAGCCTACATAATTTCAGAGTCGATTTTCAGATTAATGAATATAAAATGAGGATCTCCAAACTGTTTCGGGGGTGAATGGCACAGGTCGAGTCTCTAGACTCAGAGCAAGTCCGGATATTGGCAGATTCGAAGCGAGAATATATTGAATCCGGCAAAGGAAATATTTGTACGGGAATAGACGATAGATTGCGTTGTTGATTCCGGAGGGGATATTTAGATAATGGCTTGTAACTTTGCTGTCAAACTCAAATTGGTCTTTGCACCAGCCGACAGCTTTATTATGAACCTTCGCTGGCTCATCATCCGAAGGATATCGAGGGTCCCGAACGGAGTAACGTATTTTTAGCACCTGAAGTCTATGTTCAGTATCTGATGATATTGATACTGGTAAGATTGACTGTTGTCTTCGAGCTGACGTGGTTTTGTTAACTTTGGCGTCGCTTGGCGTAGCTTCCTTCATATTGCGGGTCTCAAAAGGCGAGGCATTTCGGCTTCCCAACGGCTTTTGGTCCTCTCCTTGAGGCGAGCCCGCGTTTAGAGATGTCTCGAATGGTGCCGTCGAGTGTCCCAATTCGATGTTCATGAGTGTGGTACTCGCCTGAGAATCGTAAGAAGGTGAGTTTGGACTGTCACGATGAACGCGAACACTACAGGAAAATCAGTGTGCTGGATAGATGATGGATATGTACACCGAGGAAAGTGTGCAAGGAGATAAGCAGTAGTAAAGGTCGAAGAGATCAACGATGGGGGTACACGATAGTATTGAAGGTGCTTACGCTGTTGCGAATCTGCATTTCCTGCCAAATTTCTCACATTGAACACATTTAGGCTCGGCGGGATCGCATTTGATTTTCTTTTCCCGACAAGTTGTACATGCGATTGCTAGCCGTTTGCGAGGCTTGCCAGCTTTGGTCACACCCCACTGCGCATTGACAGCTTCTCCATCAATGACTTTCTTGCATGTCGTGCCATCTTCGTAGATCCAACTTGGACCCTGCCCCGAAACATCTTGTTCCCCAACAACCCGAGCAATTGGCTTGACACTATCCACGATAGCCGACGATTTCTGATTCCAAGTCGTCCCAGATTTGACTGCCATTCTATGGTCGCTTGATTGTTCTTGGAAATATTGACCAGAAGCATTGATTGCAAGCAGCTGTTGAGAACGGCCCGGATCTAGTTGAATCTCTTGCTGGAGATGAGGAATATTTGAAAGAGTCATCTGTTGGCGCGTAGAGAAGCTCGGTGGTAGCGGCTGCTGCTGTTGGTGGGGATACGAGATCCGCTGCGGATTTTCGAAAGAGGGAACGTAGGGCGACGTATTCGGGCGTTGACCATGCGTATATGACGGGTGAAATTGCTGTGTGAATGGGCTGATCTGGTAACGTTCTCTCGACGGGCTCTCTAGAAGCGGCATTTGCGTGGGTGACGATTGTGGCTGGGAATAAGCGGACCTACGAGCAAATTGGGAGCATCGAATGACAGAATCAGTGGTAGGTGGGCCACGAGGTTCTGAAGGGAGGTCTAGCGGCCTCTGAGAAGGTGTGGGACGGGGCTGGCGTGAGAATGGTGATTGCGGGCCACTTGGTACAGTCGAAGGCGTTAGCAGCTGCCTGACCGAGGGAAGCTGCTCGTGACGAAGCTGTCGAGCTTGCTCGGTATAGATTGGATTATTAGGCGGTGCGAGGCTCCGACTTGACTGGCTTATTGTATTGTACTTCATGGGCTCTGTGAATCCCGCGGATGTATCGCTTCCGAAATGCAATCGATCTGGCGGGGGGAGCTGATAAGTAGCCATGCTATCTCTGGTCTCGCCGTCGAGGAGTTGCCGTCTTTTGGGCTCCCTATGGTCCAGGACCGGTCGATTTCTATCGATTGATCTGTTATAACTTCGTGACATGGGATCATTGACAGCGACCTGATCTTTTGTGGATGGAAACAAGAGTGTTTTGCCGTAAACGAAGAAGGGCGGCAGCCTGCAGAGCTTCACACGCAAACGCCAGACTCTCCTCCTTGACTGGACGATGGCGTCACCTTTGACAATTCAAATCCTCGAGCCAGTGAGATGCCAGGCAGATCACGAAGTAGCAAAATGCCATGACAAGTACTCTAGCATACACAATTTAGGCCAACGATAACCTTTGTTTGTGATGACATTTCAGTAGAAGGAACGGTAAAGGCATGAGGACTGGCATAAGCTAGTCGGTGGCGATGACAAGGCTAAGAAGAAGGTAGGGTATAAGCGAGTCAACTGGCACGGCGATGGCGGGAGTAGGAGAGTAAGCTGAAGACAGCGAGGCTCGGAAAGCTGGGATCTTTCCGTGCAAGGTACCAGCTTAATGGGCAAGGTAACAAGCGTAGGAACACTCACATCAAGCTGCACTACTGCAGCTGTTGCATCACTTGCATGCAGTCTGCAGTCAAGGTACCACAGGAGTTGCAATTGATCGTGAGAATGGCAGGCTAGCCTTGGGACGGGACCACTAGCCACCATGTACTGCAAGAGCCAGTACATCCATTGATGCAAAGTGGAATGAGGAAGCTTATTCCCAACAGTCAATTCTCCCTCAGCGGCTAGAGACTGACGCGCCGCAAACAGCAAGAGATGGACAAGAAACTGAAGGCTGGATGGAGGTGTGGTATCTGTGGACTATAATGGTACTTCGACTCGCTTGAAAGAATGCTAGAGATAACGGGGAAAGCGTGAAGTCAAACAGATACGACATTCAACAGTACATGGTCGTCGGCAAGGCGGCATAACGGCAACCGGGTAGATACCTCTTTGTGGAAGCTGGCAGCGTGGCACTGGAGTCAGCATTCTATCTTTCATGCCAAGTGCATCATCCTGCTTCTCTGACACCATTAGCTCCGATCCCGTTCCGAAAGCTGCAGCCTACTAAGTCTGGACATCAATATGACTGTCTAGGACCTATGAAAGCGTGAACGCCATGTTGACCATATTCTTGGAAGCCAATGTCGGCAAGCTTTCGGGAATCTGAAGTCACTTTACATGTCCCGACAGACAGAGAATCTCAACCGACCCAGAGTTTCGAAGTATGGTCCACAGTCTCGACCACCCAGCTTCGACATGGATGGGTTCGCGCTAGATATCCTCTGAGCTTAGCCGCATGTCCTCGCATCTGCACCGTCGATCCTTGGGAAGTTGGAAGTATGCTGACTGCAGAGTGCAGACCAACAGAATAACCCCACAGGTACTCACCTTGCCGCTTCATCTTGCTCCTTTGGGGCTGAGCGGACTTGGCGATGCACGTTATCGCCGATGAACGGATCCCAATTTCAGATCCAAGCTGCAACACGGTCTCGACTTTCGCAGCCAGATGGACGTTGTAGGATGAGGATGCGGACAGCAAGCGGCGCAACATACTTTGCCATCTTTTCAAAAGTCAATTCTGCTCATCGGTATCCTAGACGTCGACGTCTAGGCGATCGTATTCATCCGGAACGCGTTGGTGCACAGTCGCAGAGTGGTTTCGCTTGATAACATTGAATCTATCGGTCAACTCAACGTTATGGGATGGGCGAAAGCTGCGTGTTCATCCTTCTTTTTTGGCCCGTCCAACTCGAGTGCAAGGGTGATGCAGTACCATGATCTCGTTTAGGATTGTCAATCTGAGTTCTCGCCTTTGTAGAGTACATTTTGGCTGCCTCCACCGATGCCTTTCGCTACTCTCAAGGTTGGTGCACCTGCATCAATCCTCGCCTTACGTTGAGAACGATTATGCTAGACGCATGTCCCCCACGGTACTCCGTAGCCAAGTAAGATTGCACAAGGCTATAAGTTTAGTTTCTTAAGGTACAGCTCCTGGTCAGGGTAGCAATTGACGACGCTAGAAGAAGCGGAAGGAATTTCGGTCCACTTCTTTGTAGATCAAGCCAACAAGCTAGGCTCAGCGAGACTCATGTCGGATGGAGGCTGAGACCGGAACCTTAAGTGACTAGTTCCACTGCGGAGATTTCGAAAGTACGGTAGCGAAAGCTTAAGGCTGCAAGCTCTTGATTAGTCGACGCAGCAATTTCGAGGAATTGGTACCAATGCACAGTAGATCATTGCATGGTCCAAATACATGGCTTCTTTGCTTCTTTCACCGTTCATGATCCAGCCGCACCTATCAAAACTGCAGAAGGCAGCGCTTCTCCTGCGTTGAAGCTTGGAAAACCATCCATCCTTAGGTGGTGGCAATGCTGCACAAGCCTTGGTCCCATCATGCGATCAGCGCCAGTGACCTTCGCTTCCTACCCCATACTTTCCGGGGCACGGGATCTGACATACACGCATCTCCTTGGTCCGACAACAAACATCAGCGCTGCACAAGCTATCATCAGTTTCACTGAGGGTGTGCGTCTTGCATGCCCTGTGTTGATCCAATTTACCCCCAGATAAAGCGATTGTTCGGTTCGCCAACAGGATATGTACCACTGGGGAAGGAAACTCTTCCTGCATCTGCTAGCTCCTGAATATTTGTATGCGGCTCCGTCATGCACCGTTGAGACCGGCAAATTTCGGCACTTTTGGGTGTGCACACGTGGCAATGCATACTTACGCACATACGTACCAGGAATCAGAAGTTGGCAGCGCGTCAAACGTCCGTAAGGTTTGCGGCAGGGCAAACGCCTTCTTGTCACCGGCTGCAGCCCCCAGCGGTATGGTATACGGGTTCTCTGGGCCACCTCATCGGGCCTACATAGGTAGCGAACGCAAGACAGGCACGTGGCTATCATCAGGAGCGTCGGACTTTCCAATGCGGCAAGCATAGGTCTGGCGTTAAAAGTCTACGCTAAAGATATTCTACCGGACTACTATTGACTCCGGAATATGGCAGTACAATCGACCGATTTGTAGGGTGTTTAGCGCTGCTGCGCAACCTGTCCTTTGTTGACAAACTTGAACAGAGGTATCGATCGACATGGGTATGACCGGTAGCTGGACAAACAAAAAGTAGGAGTAAATGTATTGACAAGCTCACATCGACAACATGTCATCAAATGGAAAACATATCACACAGTTCCGAACACTTCTTGGCGAAACTCCTTGGCGATACTCCTTGGCGATACTTGTATCACCAGGTAAAGTACCGAGGCGGTACAGACCAATTAAGCCAGCGTTCTTCAGTGGCGAGAAGACTCTTGAATTCAGGAGCTCCACTCCCAGAACCAACTTTTGATCGACCGAAAACCGAAGAAGATAAAACTAGCGCAACAATGGGCGGCAAGGCTTTCATGTCCGGCGTAACCCCACTAAGAACCCCTCGAATGCCGCCAGAAGTCTACTACAGCTTACGGGATCATTACCTCTCCCTGCTCTCGACGCTCTACGCCCAAGTCGCAACGCCGATAGAAGCCCCATCGAAGGTGTCTTACGGCGACATTGATATACTCGTCTCCCAGCCCACAACGCCTTCAGTCACCACTGAGTGTCTTGCCAAAACTCTTGGAGCTGAAAAGTTCACCACTCCCGGTTCGGCAACCACTTCCTTTGCGCTTCCCTATCCGAACCTCCCGGAAAACCATATCCAAGTCGATGTCCATCTTTGCCCCACCCCAACCCTCCACTGGCAAGTATTTCACCAATCGCACGGAGACCTTTGGAATCTGCTGGGGACAACGATCCGCCCGTTTGGGCTCACGGCTAACGATGTGGGCTTGCATCTTCGAATTGGGGAAATTGAGGATCTCAACAGGAAGAGGAGCCTGATCCTACTGACCAATGAGCCAAGTGCTGTGTTGGAACTTTTAGGTTTGGATGAGAAAAGTCATCGTCGTCCATTTGAGAGCGAGGAGGCAATGTATGAGTATGTAGTGGGCTGCCGGTTCTTTAAAGGCGAGACTTATGTGAGAGGGGATCTGAAAGCGAACGATCGGAAAAGGATGGCGCAGAGGGAATTGTATAGGGGGTTCGTGGATACGTGGCTTCCTAAGAATGAGAACAGGATTAAGACACATATGACGAGGGTACCGACACTTACCAGAGACGACGTTGCCGAACTAGTCCTCGATAGATTTGGTAAAAGGCAGGAGTACGACCGAATTGTTAGAGTATGGAGACAGGAGAGGACAGACTTGCTGGCTAAGCAAGAAGGGAGGCAGAAGCGAAAATCGGATGCTTTGGAGTTAGAAATATATGGGAGCGCTTGGGTAGATTGGCTCAAGCGTAACACAAAGGATCAAGTGCCTCAAAACTGGGTCTGAAACGGATAACGAACGCCTCCATAGAGTATACAATCCACGGTTCTGCCCTAGCAGTCACTGACACGAAGTATGTACATGTGTGATGTCACCGTTGACCGAAGGGCTGGTCATTGACCCTTTGCGATTCGGAAACCTCAGCGGGATGCCCTACCGGCTCCAAGGGATATGTGGTGGTTGGCATGCTTTGCAGAAGTTTCCGGTGATGGTCATGAGCCTTACAAGGGAGGTCAGCGATACTAGACGCCATGTTCGACTCATCGCCCACAGAGAGACAGCTCACAAAAGGAAGTCCACAGTATGTACACGGATTGATCTGTGGCTTGTCGACATTGATGAAGATTCGAGGGTGGCCTAAAGGCCCTCCACCTCCGTCGCATGAGACAACCCTTGTTTTCGCCCATCTCACAGGCTGCTTGTGGATGAGATCAATTGCAGCTTCAGGTTGGGGCTACATTGTCAGATCGAGGTGTTAGCTTTGCCCAACCCCATATTAAATTTGAGCATATGTCCCCCCATAATTCGATGAAGAAACCACACACCTGGTACTCCATGATCGTTTGCTCGAATCTTGGCCCACTCATCGCCGATTCTCTCGGCTGCTGACTTCTGCTCCAGGGGTCCTTCCGGTTGGGCGCTTGCATCACTCGTTGCCGTTCGCTGTCTTCTGGCATTTCTTGCAGGGGCAGTTCTTCGTCACGAAGGCCTTGAGGCGATATCGGGACAACGTTCGAATCGGAAACATTCTGCACGGGCTGTGGTGGATTAGGGTCGTTGGTGGGGACGCGATCAGAGGTCCGTTCGCGCGTGGCATAGGACCGCTGTGGATAAGTACAGTGGTGGAGAAGAGGAGTCGTGCGAGGCGCCCGCAGACGAAGTACCTTTAGCATCTTTGTGAACGGGTATCTGGAAAGTCATTTGAGGTCGAATGGCGAGCTTTCAATGCATGTGGCGGCTCGGTCCCGCTTGCCGCTTTTAGCGTATGCGATCTGGATGGGAATGCTTGGCAAGGTCGTTCGTCAATTCGCAATATAAGTAAAGTAAAGTACGGGGAAGTACCTCGGTGCCAAACAATCTATGCACATGCCATTAGTCAAAATGATCGGGTAAGTGCCAGGCTACATATTCTGATATGAAGGTATTGAACTCTACGTTTATACTAATTTAATGGTAAGCTCATGACCTAGGGGTAGTGCTAAGAGAAATCTGCCAAGCATATTGATTTCACTACACACACACTAATATAAGGTAGTAATCTACGGGGAGTTTCTATACTAGCGCCGTTCCTAAAATTTATTACCTATAGGGTAAATATAAGTTATCCTCTAAGCTATACCTATTTTTAATAGTAAAGGGAGGGGGATATATAGTTATTATACTACCCTACTAATAATATTACTATTAATATCGCTATTATCTTAAAGACTTAAGGAGAGTAGAGTAGAAATATCCTATAATACCTTATCCTTTTTAATAGTACTTACTAAGATTACTATATAGGGAGTAGAGAGTAGAAAGCCCCTCCCTATTACCTCTCCTATTATTATTACTAGGGATACGTCGGCAAGATCTCAACTCGCCCCTATGCCCTTGGCAAAGGCCTTCGGTCCGTAGGCCCGGGGCCGGCCCCGGGGACCCCGGGCCAGCCCCGGGCCTGTCGCAGCGTGTTGCAAGGCCCCGGGGCCGCTCCGGGCACCAAAGGTAGCGTCACGTGACTGCTGACTAAGCAATTTTTTTGAAATCTACTAGCTGGTAAATTCTACGAAATCACGTGACTGCTTACTAAGCGAAACGACGTCACGTGACTGCTTACTAAGCAGAACTTCAAAAGTTTTGATGTTCTATGATCGACGGGGGACTCGGGTAGCGTACCCCGGAGCCACCCCCAACGCCACCCTAAAAGCGACCCCGGAATCGATCGATTCAGCCAGTTTCTACGCGGGGGTGATGCGCTGGGATAGGCCTGGGTAGGGGTTAATGGCGTGATAGCCATGTTGACTTGGTATATTAGATGATATAACAGCGTTGCTATTGCGGGTACCTTAACGCTATTCCCTAGCGCCCGGAAGCCTAATAATGGTGTTCTGTAACACTATCGCTTAGCGCCTAAATACTTAATCTTAGCGCGTCCCTTGGGGCCCCGGGCGCTAGGTAGGTTGCCCTTACGGCCCCTACAGCCCCGGCCGGACTCGTGTCTGCCCCTGCGGCCCCAGGGCAAGCTTTCTCAAACCACGGCTCTAGGGGCCCGGGGCGGCCCGGGGCCGGCCCCGGGTTTTCAGAAATTGCCTAGTAGGAATATACTTTATAAGGGGTACTTTATTATTCCTAATAAGGCTTATTAAGATTACTATATAAAGGGTAAAGAGTTAAAAAGCCCTTATTATTACCTCTTATATTATTATTATTAAGAATAGAAACTCTACTATATTTTTTATTATAAGAGTAGAATATCTAATTATTATCCTTTATCTTTATTATAATATCTACTATTAATATTATATAAAGCCTACTATTTAAGTACTTAAAAGGTTATTATATTATAATTATTATTTTTAAGTTCCTTTAAGGCTTACTTTATACTCTATTAATAGAGTAGCCTAGTTATTTACCTAAGTATAATAACTTATATAATATTAATATTTTATTAATATTTTATATCTTAATCTTATACTACCTTTTTAATTATATAAAATTTTAATTTAATATTATTAAATATCTCTTATACTTTTAATATATACCTATTTATAATAGTTCCGTGTTATTAGCTCGCCTAGGGTATATTATATTAGGTTATATTATTATTAATTCTTATAGACTAAGATATATATATCTAGGCTATTATAAGTAGTTAGAGCTCTAGCTACTCCTTCTATTTATAGTCCCCCCGTTATACCTTATAGCCCTTATAAGGCCTAATACCCTATTATTAGTACGGGCTGGAAAGATATAGGATTTCGGTATGGGATCGAGGCGATTTTCGGCCTGAGATGGGATATCCCACGGGATATCCCAGTGGCAAATCGTGAACTAGGCCTAATTAGGTAATATTTTTTATAGGCTAAAAATTTAGCTTAAACCCTATTTAACGCTAAAAAAACTTTATAAAAAACTTAAAAACTTACTGAGATATAAAGCTCTAAAGTTAACGTAATAAATGCGTTAGCTTGTACGGTAATTAAATCCCATATCTTTCCGGCTAGTAATTATTAGCCTCTAAGTCTTCTACTAATATTTTACTTAAAGTCCTAATCTTTAGCCCCTAAGTCTTCTAGCTTTATAAGAGCGGGTTATTCTTTAATAAACTACGTAAGTAGATTAGCTATAGTATAGCCTAATTTAATATATTATAAGAGTATATCTAGGGTATTATAATAAGGCGGGCCTTTATAGTTTATAATATAACTAATATCTAGATAGTTAGTTATAATAGAAGTAGTTAGCTATCTAGCCTTATTATAGATTTATTTCACTTTAGCTTATAAGGTCTTTAAGACCTTATTACCCTAATAAAGTATTTAATATATTCTAGGGGTAATACTACTTCTAGCTATATTAAAGGCTTTTTTATCCTTTATAATAATAGCCCTAATTAAGGGTATAATATCTTTAATAGCTTTTCTAGTAAGTACTATTATATCTATTTAAATAAGTAGGGTACTATCTAAGTATTTTATAATAGTAATTATATAAATATATTACTTAATTAGATTAATAAAGACCCTTTAAAAATTCCTAGTATTAGGTATTAAGGGAGGCGTAGCCTCTATTTTTATTATATTACGGTTATAAGGTTAGATAGGACTAGCGGCGCTTATAGAAATCTCCTCTAATTCTATTATATAGCGGCTAAGAGGTTAGATAGGACTATTATAAGGTTAGATAGGACTAGTAGTACTATTTATATAAATCTCTTTAGATTTACTAGCCCTTATATTTAATAGTTAGTAAGGCGTATAAGTAAATTTATCTAAGAGGTTAAAAAAAGTTTTAATTTTAAGGGTATTAATAGAGGTACTTTACCCTTTATAAAACTTATAGCTAATCCTTAAATAGAGTATAATTAATATAGAATAGGTATACTAATACTTTATAAAGGCTTAGGAGAGGACTTAAGCTTATAAGAGCTAATTCTAATAGTAGTTAATCCTTTAGCCTAGGCTTTAACGGCCTTTAAGTTTAGTTATTATAAGGTAGTAATATAATATATTTTTAAGTTATAATCTTCTTAATTATAAAGAATATACATATAGTATTTATCCTTATTAAATTAGCTAAATATATTATACCTATTATTAAACTTAATATTAAATATATTACCTTAATAGATCTTTAAAGGCTCTAAGATAGTAAATCTTATAATATTAAAATCTAGAGGCTACTAGGCCTTAATACTAGTAGTAGAGATAGTCTTAAGAATAATAAGACTTATAATAGAATCTAATAGCTTTACGCGTTTAGGTAATATATCCCCGCTAAATCTACTTATAATATTATTAAAAGTAAGGACCTTTAATAGATAGTTAATATCTTTTATTATAAGGTTAAAAAATAGGTATTTTAAGTATAATTTATCTTTTAATTTATAGTTATAATAGGCCTTTTAGAGTACTTAATTTATAATATTAATAGCCTTATTAAATATTTAATAATTAGAATTCCGCGATATAATAATAATATTAATAAGACTTTCTTTAGTTTTATAAGCTTAATATAAACTTAAATTATATAGGGTAATAAAATAAGGCTAATAGACTATTAAGCTTAAAAAGGATATAATCTTTTTAAAGATTTATAAGAGTATAAAGTAGTAAAGCTTATAAAGTATAAAGTATTAACCTAATTTTAATTAATAAGCTTATTATTATAATTATAAACTTAATAGCTAAGGCTAAATAGTTTATTTCTTATAAAATAGCTTTATACCCTAAAGCTATATAATTATAATAGCCTTATATTATAAATATATAAGAAATAGCTTTATACCTTAAAACTATATATTATAATAGCTCCGCGCTTCTTAAATATATAAAAAATAGCCCTATATTTATATTTATTTTAAAATAATTTAAAAGGTCTAATTTATAATTTTATACCTTAAGGCTTTATATCTTTAAGGCTTTATACCTCTAAGGCTTTATACTTATACTATTATAATAATACTTTAAAAGGATACTTTTAATAGAATTA
>JAABUX010001111.1_pt1 | contig 41978 bp, 41 predicted proteins | sample 5561851 | NCBI WGS metagenome assembly JAABUX01 (sample SAMN10711883, study PRJNA513361) | rock metagenome | isolation source: Antarctica rocks | place: Antarctica: Victoria Land, Richard Nunatak red sandstone | collected 2016-01-03 | reverse complement strand
TGCAGATGCTGGACGCGTCGGATGGGGCGGTGGCGCCGTCGTCGCCGACGGGCTCGATCGGCGCGTTCCGGCGAGCGCCGGGCCGGTGGCGGTCGCAGTTCGGGGCGACGCTGGCCGAGCTGGTGGCGGGGACGGATCTGTCGCCGAAGCTGGCGACGCCGGTCGCGCAGGCGGCGCTGCGCGGCTATGCCGAGGCGACCGGGGTGCAGACGGAGGGGTTTCACGCGTTCGGCAGCCTCAGCAGCGGCGGGCTGTCGCGGCTGTGGGGCGCGATGACGCCGCGGTTCGAGGCGGCGGATTTCGACGGCTATCCCATCACGCTGGACGACCTGGCCCCATCCTATGATGCGGTGGCGGCGCGGATCGGGATGAGCCGGCCGGGTCTCGACGGGCCGGCGATGACGGGCGCGGTGGCGCGCGTGTTCGGGCGACTTGCGGGCGACGCCGAAACGCGGATCGAGCCGGCGCTGAATGCAGTCACGATGAGCGATCGCGACGGGCGCCGTGGCTGCATCGGGTGCGGACTGTGCTTGTGGGGGTGCGAGCGCAAGAGTATTTTTTCGAGTGCCGACGAGGTGCCGATGTTGTTGCGACACAGCAACTTCTCGTATCGGCCCGGCGCGGTGGTGCGCGCCCTCGCCCGCGCCGGGTTGGGCTGGCGCGTAGAGAGCGACGCCGGCACGGTCGCGGCGCCGATCGTGGTGCTCGCGGCCGGCACGATCGCGACGACGGCGCTGGCGGCGCGGCTCTGCGGCGCGCTTGGGACGCCGATCCGGCTGCTCACCAACCCGGTCGCCGCCTGCGCCTTCGTCGTGCCTGGGCTGATCGGCGCGGGCTTGCCGGAGCAGAGCTTCGGCCTGGCGCAGCTTCGCCACGAGACGCCGATCGGCGATGACGGCCCAGGAGCGGGGGGCGGCCCAAGAACGGGAGGCGGCTCCGTCGGGGGCGCGATCTACGGCGCCGACACGCTGCCGCTGAGCGAGCTCGCGCGCCGCATTCCGGCCAGCCGCCCGACCGCGCTGCGGCTCAGCCGGGCGCTGGCGCCGGCGCTGCTGGTCGCGACGCTCTATCTCCCCGGGCGCTTCAGCCAAAACCGCATCACGGTGACGGACGACGCGGTCGCGATCGCGGGCGAGATCACCGACGCCGCCCGCACGGCGCTTCGTGACGGGCGCGACCGGCTCGCGCGCACGTTGCGCCGCGCAGGCGCCTACGCCGTCCCCGGCTCGTTCACCGTATCGGGACCCGGCGCCGATGCGCACTACGCCGGCACGATCCCGATGGGCGGCGCCGGCCCCCTCGCCTGCTCGCGCGACGGCGAGCTGATCGGCCAGCCGGGCCTGTTCGTAGCCGACGGCGCGGCGCTGTCGGCGCTCCCGTCCAAGCACTGCACGCTGACGATCATGGCCAACGCCGACCGAATCGGCCAGGCGCTGGCTACAAGCCGCCCTTCCGCTCGATAAAGTTCGCCACATCGTCCACGCCCACGCCGGCGCGGATATTGGTGAACACGAACGGTCGCTCGCCGCGCATCTTGCGGCTGTCGCGGTCCATCACCTCGAGGCTCGCGCCGACATGCGGTGCGAGGTCGATCTTGTTGATCACCAGCAGATCGCTGCGGGTGATGCCGGGGCCGCCCTTGCGCGGGATCTTGTCGCCGGCCGAGACGTCGATCACGTAGATCGTCAGGTCCGCCAGCTCCGGGCTGAACGTGGCGGCGAGATTGTCGCCGCCGCTCTCGATTAGGATCAGGTCCAGGCCGGGGAAGCGCCGGCGCATCTCGGCGACGCCGGCGAGGTTGATGCTGGCGTCTTCGCGGATCGCCGTATGCGGGCAGCCGCCGGTCTCGATCCCCATGATCCGCTCCGGCGGCAGCGACCCGGCGCGGGTGAGAAACTCCGCATCCTCCTTGGTATAGATATCGTTCGTAATCGCGGCGATATCGAAACGAGGAGAGAAGCGTTTGCACAGCGCGTCCATCAGCGCGGTCTTGCCGGTGCCGACCGGGCCGCCAACGCCGACGCGGAGCGGACCGTGATCTGATTTCATGAGCGGAACAGCCTCGTATACTGGGTTTCGTGCCGCATCGCGGCGATCTCGGAGCGAAAGCACGCGCCGCCGATCTCGTCCAGATCGGCATCCCGTGTCGATGCCGCGACGGAGGCGACGATCGGCGCGAGGGCTGCGATCGTGCGCAGGCCCGCGGTCTGGCCGAGCGGCACGAGCCGCACGGCCGCGCTGACCAGATTGGCGGCAAACGCGTGCAGGTAGCCCAGCGCCGCCTCGTCCTCGTCGACGCCGTGCGCGCCTACGAGCGCGCCGAACGCGACCGGATAGGCGGCCCGGCCGTTCACCCCCCCGCCCCACACCTGCCCGGCCAGCGCGAACGCCGTGCCTTGGGCCATCGTCTCGTCGCGCCGCTCGCTCGATGGCTGCGCCGCCTCGGCGAGGTCGGACAGATCGCGCCACGCGTCGCGATCGCGCGTGCGATGCGCGTGGCGCAGCAGGATCGCGTCGCTGCGCCCGCCGCCATGGGCGAGGATGTCGCCGACCCAGTCGCGCGTCGTCGCCTGGTCGGTCACGTTGCCGGCGTCGATGGCCCATTCGAGACCGTGGCTGTAGGCGAAGCCGCCGATCGGGAACGCCGGCGAGAGCCAGGTCAGCAGCAGGCCCAGCGTCATGCCCGCGCGTCCTTGACGCCGAGCCCGTCTCCGCGTCTGGTCGGGGCCCACCCGGCGGGAGACCCTTCGTGCTGACGATCCACCACCTCGGCAAGTCGCAATCCGAACGGATCATCTGGCTCTGCGAAGAACTCGGCCTGCCCTATGATCTCGAGATCTACACGCGCGACGCCAAGACGATCCTGGCGCCACCGGCGCTGAAGGCGCTGCATCCGATCGGCGCGGCGCCGTTGCTGCGGGATGGCGACGTGTTCCTGGCCGAATCGGGCGCCATCATGGACTACATCCTGGCCAGATACGGCAACGGCCGCCTCGTGCCCCGCCCCGACAGCCCCGAGTTCCCGCACTACCTGTATTGGTTTCATTACGCGAACGGCACGTTGCAGGCCGCGATCGGCCGGCTGATGATCCTGAACCGGCTGTCGTTGCCCGGCGACAATCCGGTGCTGCAAGCGATCCAGGGCCGGATGGAGCGCGCGTTGGCGCTGGTCGAGACGCGCCTCGGCGAAGCGGACTTCTTCGCCGGCCACGAATTCACCGCGGCCGACATCATCATGGTGTTCTCGCTGACCACGATGCGGCTGTTCCAGCCGATCGATCTCGGCCCTTATCCGAACGTGCGCGCCTATCTGGCCCGAATCGGCCAGCGCGAGGCCTATCGCCGGGCGATGCAGAAGGGCGATCCGGGACTGACGCCGCTGCTCACGTAGCGTTCATGTAGCGTCGTGGGGGGCCGCCGCGTAGGCGCCCGCTTCCGGGTCGAACGGCGCCTCGATCGGCTCCGCGTGGCCGCCCAGGAGGGTGACCATATCGGCGATGACATGATCGGCGCGGATGCGGATGCGGTCGTCGAGCAACTGCACCGCGAGATGCCGGTTGCCGAGATGCCACGCGATCCGGACGAGGTCGCCCGGTGTGGGCGCGTGGATGTCGAGCAGCTCCTCGGGCGCCGCGATCACGCGGATGACGCCGCCATCGTCGAGCAGCAGCCCGTCGCCGTCATGTAGGCGGACGGAGTCGGGCAGGTCGACGAGCAGCTCGTAGCCGGAGTCGGTTTCGAGCACGATGCGGCGCCGCTGGCGCTGGTCGGCGTCGATCGCGACGGCGCCGCGCTCCTCCGCCGGGTCCCAGGTGTTGGCGGGGACGATCTGTTGCGAGCGCATCAAAACAGGAAATACCTTTGCGCCATCGGGAGCACCTTTGCGGGTTCGCAGGTGAGCAGCACGCTGTCGGCGCGCACCTCGTAGGTTTCGGGATCGACCTCGATGACCGGGGTCGCGTCGTTGTGGATCATGCTGCGCTTGCCGATGCCGCCGCGGGTGTTGCGGACCGGGCTGAGCATGCGGGCGAGGCCGAGGCTGCGGCCGAGATCGGCGTCGAGGGCGGCCTGGCTCAGGAAGGTGATCGAGGTCGCCGCCATGGCGCGTCCGAACTGGCCGAACATCGGGCGGTAATGCACGGGTTGCGGCGTCGGGATGCTCGCGTTGGCGTCGCCCATCGGCGCGGTGGCGATCATGCCGCCCTTGATCACGAGGTCGGGCTTGACGCCGAAGAACGCGGGCGACCAGAGCACGAGGTCGGCGAGCTTGCCGGTCTCGATCGAGCCGACCTCGTGGGACAGGCCCTGCGCGATGGCCGGGTTGATGGTGTATTTGGCGATGTAGCGCTTGATGCGGTGGTTGTCGGCGGCGCCATCGCCGGGCGCTGCACCGCGCTGCGTCTTCATCTTGTGCGCGGTCTGCCAGGTGCGGATGATCACCTCGCCGACGCGGCCCATGGCCTGGCTGTCGGACGAGATCATGCTGAGCGCGCCGATGTCGTGCAGGATGTCCTCGGCGGCGATCGTTTCGCGGCGGATGCGGCTTTCCGCGAACGCGATGTCTTCGGGGATGGCGGGGTCGAGGTGATGGCAAACCATGAGCATGTCGAGATGCTCGTCGAGCGTGTTGCTGGTATAGGGGCGGGTCGGGTTCGTGCTGCTGGGCAGCACGTTGGGCAAGCCCGCGACCTTGATGATGTCGGGCGCGTGGCCGCCGCCGGCGCCTTCGGTGTGGAAGGCGTGGATGGTGCGGCCTTCGAAGGCGGCGATGGTATCCTCGACGAAGCCGCTCTCGTTGAGCGTGTCGGTGTGGATCATCACCTGCACATCGAAACGATCGGCGACCTCGAGGCAGTTGCGGATCGCGGCCGGCGTGGTGCCCCAGTCCTCGTGCAGCTTGAGGCTGGAGGCGCCGGCGCGGATCATTTCTTCTAGTGCTTGCGGGCGGGTCGCGTTGCCCTTGCCGGAGAAGGCGAGATTGACCGGCAGGCCCTCGGCGGCCTGCAGCATGCGGGCGAGGTGCCACGGCCCAGGGGTGCAGGTGGTGGCCGAGGTGCCGGTGGCCGGGCCGGTGCCGCCGCCGACCATGGTGGTGATGCCGGACGCGATCGCCTCTTCGACCTGCTGCGGGCAGATGAAGTGGATGTGGCTGTCGACGCCGCCGGCGGTCAGGATCTTGCCCTCGCCGGCGATGATCTCGGTGCCCGGGCCGATGATGATGGTGACGCCGGGCTGCACGTCGGGATTGCCGGCCTTGCCGATCGCGTGGATGCGGCCGTTCAGGAGTGCGACGTCGGCCTTGACGATGCCCCAATGATCGATGATCAGCGCGTTGGTGATGACGGTGTCGACCGCGCCCTCGGCCTGCGAGAGCTGGCTCTGGCCCATGCCGTCGCGGATCACCTTGCCGCCGCCGAACTTCACTTCGTCGCCATAGACGGTCAGGTCGCGCTCGACCTCGGCGAACAGCTCGGTATCGGCCAGGCGCACGCGGTCGCCCGTGGTCGGCCCATACATGTTGGCGTAGGCGCCGCGCGAGATCCGGGCCATCAGAGCGGTCCCATCACGTCACCTCGAAAACCCTGCACGACCCGGCGCCCGCCGAACGGCACCAGCGTCACCTCCCGCGACTGGCCGGGCTCGAAGCGCACCGCCGTGCCGGCCGCGATATCGAGCCGCTGGCCGCGGGCGGCTGCGCGATCGAAGCGGAGCGCCGGATTGGTCTCGGCAAAATGATAGTGGCTGCCAACCTGGATCGGGCGGTCGCCGGTGTTGGCGACGACGAGTGTCGTCTGCGGCAAGCCGGCGTTCAACTCGATCTCGCCAGCCTGCGTGATGACCTCGCCGGGAATCATCGACCCGATCATCGGCCCGCTCATCGAATCGGCTCGTGCACGGTGACGAGCTTGGTGCCGTCAGGGAACGTCGCTTCGACCTGAACATCGAGAATCATCTCGGCGATCCCCTCCATGACCTGCGCGCGGGTGATCACGTGGGCGCCGGATTCCATGAGGTCGGCCACCGAGCGGCCGTCGCGGGCGCCCTCGACGATGAAGTCGCTGATCAGCGCGACCGCCTCGGGGTGGTTGAGCTTGACGCCGCGCTCGAGCCGGCGCCGGGCCACGGTGGCGGCCATGGCGATGAGCAATTTGTCCTTCTCACGCGGGGTCAGGTTCATGAGACCTCAGCATAGCCAGACACGGGGGAGAGGACGATCGTCACGCAACACGCGCAATCCTGCCACGAGTGCCGCCCGCAGGCATCCCCCGTTTTCGGCGACGATGCGCGCGACGAGCATCCCGTCCCAGGCCGATGCACCGGCCTCCAACGGCGCCAGGGCCGTCCGCAAAGCGTCGAGACGCGCTTCGGCGTGGGGCGCGACGTGGATGAGCGTGGCCACCGCGGCGCCGCCGGCGGCAACGGCGCGTCGGCCGAGCAGCGAGGCGGCCGAGCCGTCGAGGCGGATGCGATCGTGCAGTAGGAGCCGCCCGTCACGCCGGATCTCGATGAGGTCGCGCAGGTGAGCGGAGCGCAGCGTTTCGCCCATGGCGGCGCGGCCGAAGACCAGGCTTTCGACGCCGAGGAAGGACGCATCGCCGGCGAGCGCAACCCGCAGCGTCCGGCGCAGCGCGCTGCCATCGAACAGGATGGTCTCTTGCGGCAACCATTCGAGCGCCCCGCCGGCCTGTACGGTGATCGTATTGGCGACCTCTGCGAAGCTGCCGGGCAGGGCGCGATAGAAGCGCTCGGCGGCTTGCGAGGCGACCGTGGCGCGTGTGTCGGGTCCGGCATCGATCTCGGTGCGCAGCCGATCGCCACCGGCGACGCCGCCGGCGCTGTTGATCAGGACGGCGCCGGCCCATTCCGCTGGGCCAGGGCGGGGGAAGCGGATCTTGAGACATCCTTCTTGTCGCATCGTGCCGAGCACGGTCGTGTCGTCGCGGCGTTTCCAGGCGAGGCGCAGCAGGCCGCGGGAGCGCTGGTGCGTGGCGGCCGGGTCGCCGCTCGACAGCTCCGGGTCGCCCGCGTGCTGGCGATCCGCCGTGCTGGCGAGGCTGTGAATCCGAGCCGGCTCGATGATCCGGTGCGCATCCGACGTCATGGCGCGATCATCTTGTCTGCGCCAACCAGACCGTGCGACCACCGCAGGCCTTGTCTTCGGCGACGTGGCCGCGTTCGTCGAACCCGTTCGCGTCGAGCAGGGTGCGATATTCCGCCGGGTCGAGGCTGGCGTGGTAGAGCGGGTCGCCGTTGTAGCTGCCGATCGCTTCGCCGTGCGCCGGGCCGCTGGTGAACATCAGGGGCGCGCCGGGCGCGGCGTGGGCGCGAAAGCGGGGGAACATGGCGCGCTGGGCGTCGAAGCCGAGATGGAAGCAGCTGTCCCAGGCGAGCACGCCCTCGAACACGCGGCCGAGCGCCAGTTCGCGCATGTCGGCCAGGACCCATTCCTGCTCGGGGAAGCTCGCCGGGCGAGGTCCAGCAGGTTGGGCGCGGCGTCGACTCCGATGACCCGGAAGCCCTGCCCGATGAGGTGCCGAGCGAGCGGCCGTCCGGAGCCGCAGCCGAGATCGAGCACGGCGCCGCCCGGCGGCAACAGCGCGCAGAAGCGCTCGAACCAGACGCCTTCGTAGAAGCGATCGCCGCGGTCGCGGGCCCAGTCGAGGCCATGGCGCTGGTAGAGTGCGATGATGCTCTCGGCGGGTTCCAGGACGACCATCAGTCCGGGACCATCGCGCGGCGCCCGCTCGCGGCGATCAGGCGCACGGCGCGCTGATCGAAGCTGACGAACCCGTCGGCACCCGCGACGAACCCCGCTTCCGCGATCACCCCATCGGCGAAGTCGCCGCCCGCGAGCCCAATTTCCAGCCCGGCGGCAATCGCTCGGCGGTCGCAGACGACGTTCGCCGATCCGACCAGAGAGCGGATGGCGGTCGCGATCTCGTCGAAGCCGAATTTGTAGACGGATCGCAGCACCCAGACGAATTCGCACAACACGATCGAACTGACCACCACCTGCTCGGCCGCTCGAAGCAACGACGCCGCCTGGCGAGCTTGGCGCCTCTCCTCCCCGGCCTCGCCGGCCGGGACGACCGCACGGACCAGCACGTTGGTGTCGACGCAGATCCTCAACGGCCCGACCAGCCCTCTGCAATCGCCTGCTCGATTTCTTCGATCGTGGCGCGGATACCCCGATCAGGAAGGCAGCCGATGAAATCCTCGATCGAGCCCTTGGCGGGCGAGCGCAGCTCGATGTGTCCGGGCGCGAGAAGGTCGACCAGCACTCGATCGCCCGCGACCAGGCCGAGATGGTCCAATACCTCCTTGCGGAGCGTGATTTGGCCCTTCGAGGTAATCTTCAGCAGAACGCTCATCGAGGCGATAGTAAGGCAGAGTTGCCTTACTATCAATGCGTGTCGCTAACACCGTTCCAATGCATCCCGCCAACTCGCCGTGCACTCGGCAGAGGTTTCGGCGGCACGCATCGAGACGATGAACTCGATATCCCGCTTCTCCGTCGGGTAGAGTGCGTCACAGGTGAAGCTCAGAAGCTCCAATCTCACGAGCTCCAGGCATAACTCGGCGAAAGTTCGTGGCGTGAATACCCAGCAGTGCACGTCTTGGTAATCGCCGCTTCGGAAGAAACGCTCGGCAGTTTCGATTGCAAATTCGGGCGTATGGGCCGGATGGATCCTGTCTCGCGCCAATTTGCCCTGCCACGCTTTCTCTACGTCGATGTCGGCGTAGTGGAGAAAATGGTCCAAAATCACACGGGGAGACGGCGCTCGCGGCTTTCGGACGTACGCGTCCAACGCGTCGAGCAAAGTCGACTCGGCTCGGAGGAAATCGAAGGTGTAGCGCCGGTCGGGAATTGCCATCCGAAGCCAGCCGCCAGGCTTGAGCACCGAGTGGATCTCCGCCAGCCAGGTCACAAGATCCGGCACGTGCTCGACGACGTGCGCGTTGACGACGTAGTCGATCTTGCAGTCGACCCCTAGGCACTCCTGCAACGTTCGTTGGCCCCACACCATGTCGACTGGGACGATCTGCGCCGGATCGGTGTCGGGAGCGAGCTCGTACTTTCTACGCAGCGTCTCGGTGTCGGCGTGGTCGACGTAGAAGATCGTGCCATCGTCCTTGCTGACCAGGGGAGCAGTGAGAGGACCGATCTCGATTCCCGTCATACTCCCGAGGTCGAGCCTGCCTAGTAACTTGGAAAAGCGCGTTCCAAGTCCGGCGGGAGACCGACGTTCCGCTCGTCCGCAACGCGTGTAATGCTGCCAGCCAGACTTGTAGTGCCCTGCTTTAACGGCCGCCCGGACATCAGGGTACGCGATGAGATAGGCAGCTTCGTCAAACTGCGCATCCCCCCCCCCCCGTCGCTTTTGCGAATAATCTCACAACCGCCTGTCCCCGATCATTTGGAGCCGAGTTTACGTCCTGCTCAGGTTTTGGCCAAAGTCGGACGTCCGCTCACACCGACAATCGCCGACGGACCTCCGCCTCGTCGAGCTCGCGCGGCGGGCCGGATAGGACGATGTCGCCGCGATCCATGATGCATAACGTGTCGGCCAGCGCGCGGGCGAAGTCGTAATATTGCTCGACCAGCAATATCGCCATGCCGCCGCGATCGCGCAGCAGCGTGATGACCCGGCCGATGTCCTTGATGATGCTCGGCTGGATGCCCTCGGTCGGCTCGTCGAGCACCAGCAGCTTCGGCTTGGTCACTAGCGCACGGGCGATGGCGAGCTGTTGCTGCTGGCCGCCGGAGAGGTCGCCGCCGCGCCGGCGCAGCATTGTCTTCAGGATCGGGAACAGCGCGAAGATCTCGTCGTCGACCCGGCGCTCGCGGCGGGGCAATACCGCGAAGCCAGTCTCGAGATTTTCCTGCACGGTCAATAATGGAAAGATGTCGCGCCCCTGCGGCACCCAGGCGACGCCGCGACGGGCCCGCTCGTGCGTCGGCAGCCGGGTGATGTCCTCGCCCTGCCAGCGGATCTGCCCGGAACTGACCGGATGGGCCCCGGTGATCGCCCGCAACAAGCTGGTCTTGCCCACGCCGTTGCGACCCAGCAGGCACGTCACCCGCCCCGCCTCCGCCTGCACCGATATACGCCGCAGCGCGATCGCCGCGCCGTAGTGCAGGTCGACCCGGTCGACCTCGAGCCGCCCATCACCGGCCAAGATAGACCTCCACCACCTTCGGGTCGGCGCTCACGAAATCGATCGCGCCCTCGCTCAGCACCGAGCCCTCGTGCAGCACCGTCACCCGCACGCCCAGCGCGCGCACGAACGCCATGTCGTGCTCGACGACGACGACGCTGCGGGTCTGGTTGATCTCGCGCAGCAGGATCGCGGTCTGCTCGGTCTCCGCGTCGGTCATGCCCGCCACCGGCTCGTCGATCAGCAGCAGGCGCGGGTCTTGGGCCAGCAGCATGCCGATCTCGAGCCATTGCTTCTGCCCGTGGCTCAGGTCGGCGGCGCGGCGGTGGCGGTGGTCGGCCAGCCGGGTCGTGACCAGGATCGCCTCGATCCGCGCGCGCTCCTCGGCGGTCACGCGGGCGCGCAGCGTGAACCAGGGGCTGCGGTCGCCGGACAGCGCCAGCAGCAGGTTGTCCCAGACCGTATGCGGCTCGAACACGGTCGGTTTCTGGAACTTGCGGCCGATCCCGAGGGCGGCGATGGCGGGTTCGTCGAGCCGCGTGAGATCGGTATCGGAGCCGAACACGACCTCGCCGCTGTCGGGCCGGGTCTTGCCGGTGATGACGTCCATCATCGTGGTCTTGCCGGCGCCGTTCGGGCCGATGACGGCGCGCATCTCGCCGGGCGCGAGCACCAGCGAGAGCTGGTTCAGCGCGCGGAACCCGTCGAAGCTGACGCTGACGCCGTCCAGATACAGCAGCGTGTCGGTGGCCGCGCCGATCGTCATGATGTCGCCTCGCGCACATCCGTCTCTTCGCTCAGCTTCTGCACCGGCGGCGTGTTGGACCGCGGGCGCACCAGCCCGACCAGTCCGCGCGGCAGGAACAACGTGACCAGGATGAACAGGAAGCCGAGCGCGAACAGCCAGAGTTCGGGCAACCAGCCGGTGAACAGCGTCTTGGCCAGGTTGACCAGGATTGCGCCGATGACCGCGCCCACCAGCGTGCCGCGGCCGCCGACCGCGACCCAGATCACCGCCTCGATCGAGTTGGCCGGCGCGAACTCGCTCGGGTTGATGATGCCGACCTGGGGCACGTAGAGCGCGCCGCCGATCGCCGCCATCACCGCCGACAGCACCCAGACGACCAGCTTGTAGTGCTCCGGCCGGTAGCCCAGAAAGCGCGTCCGGCTCTCGGTATCGCGCACCGCGATCAGCACCTGGCCGAAGCGCGACGAGGTGATCGCGCGTGAGAACCAATCCAGCAGGCACAGCAACAGCGCGGTCGCGACCAGCAGACCGCATCGTGTCGCGTCGGCCGCAAGCGGGGCGCCGAGCAGTTCCTTGAAGTCGGTCAGCCCATTGTTGCCGCCGAATCCCATGTCGTTGCGGAAGAACGCCAGCAGCAGCGCGTAGGTCAGCGCCTGGGTGATGATCGACAGATACACCCCGCTGACCCGGCTGCGAAAGGCCAGCCATCCGAACACGAACGCCAGGGCCGCCGGCACCAGGAGGGCCATCAGCATCGCCAAGCCGAACCAGTCGAAGCCGAGCCAATACCAGGGCAGTTGCTTGAAGTTCAGGAACACCATGAAGTCGGGCAGCACCGGGTTGCCGTATTGGCCGCGGCTGCCGATCTGGCGCATCAGGTACATGCCCATGCCGTAGCCGCCGAGCGCAAAGAAGGCGGCGTGGCCGAGGCTGAGGATACCGGCGTAGCCCCAGACCAGGTCCACCGCCAAGGCCAGGATCGCGTAGCAGAGATACTTGCCGACCAGCGAGACGACGAAGGTCGGCACATGCACCGCACTGGTCGCGGGCGTGAACAGGTTCAGCGCCGCCATCAGGAGCGCCGTCGCGAGCAGCAGCGGCAGGACGATACGGCCGAGCATGGTCAGGTTTCCACCGCGCGGCCCTTGAGCGGGAACATGCCGCGCGGCCGCCGCTGGATGAACAGGATCAGCAGCACGAGGACCACGATCTTGCCCAACACCGCGCCCGCGATCGGCTCGAGGAACTTGTTGACCACGCCCAGCGTGAGCGCGCCGAGGACGGTGCCCCACAGATTGCCGACGCCGCCGAACACCACGACCATGAAGCTGTCGATGATGTAGCTCTGGCCCAGGTTCGGGCTGACATTGTCGATCTGGCTCAGCGCGACGCCCGCCATCCCCGCGACGCCGGAGCCGAGCCCGAACGTCATCGCATCGACCCAAGGCGTGTTGATCCCCATCGCGGCCGCCATGCGCCGGTTCTGCGTCACCGCCCGCATGCGCAGGCCGAGCGGGGTGAAGCGCAGCACGGCCATCAGCGCCGCCAGCACGAGGCAGGCAAACACGATGATAGCGACCCGGTTGTAGGTCAGCGTGAGCTGCCCGAGCGTGCCGGCGCCGCTCATCCAGGACGGCGTGCCGACCTCGCGATTGGTCGGCCCGAAGATCGAGCGGACCGCCTGCTGCAACACCAGCGAAAGCCCGAACGTCGCCAGCAGCGTCTCGAGCGGGCGGCCGTAGAGGTAGCGGATGAGCGTGCGCTCGATGCCGACGCCGATCGCGCCGCAGACCAGGAAGGCGGCCGGGATGGCGATGAACAGGCTCGCGCCGAACAGCCCCGGCGCATGGCCGCGGATCGCTTCCTGGACCATGAACGTCACGTAGGCGCCGATCATCACCATCTCGCCGTGCGCCATGTTGATCACGCCCATCACCCCGAAGGTGATCGCCAGCCCGGCGGCCGCCAGCAGCAGCACCGAGCCGAGGCTCAGGCCGTAGAACGCGCTCTGCAGCAGGCTCCAGAATTGCAGCGTGCGGTCGATCGCGGCGACGCCTGCGTCGGCGGCGGCGGCGACGGCCGGCGGCTGGCCGGAGAGCGAGGCGAGCAGGCTGCGGCCGTCCAGATCGCCGCGGGCGGCGATCTGGCGTACGGCGGCGAGCTTGTCGGCCTCGGTCGCGTCGGCGCTGGCCAGGATGGAGGCGGCCAGCGCCTGCTCCATCGCGCGCTTGACGCCCGGGTCGGGCTCGCGGGCGATGGCGCGTTCGAGTGCGGGGCGGGCGGCGGCGTCGCGCGCCTTGAAGACGGCGGCGGCGGCGGCGGCGCGGTCGGAGGGTTCGGGGGCGACCAGGCGCAGGCCACCCATCGCGGCCTCGGCGGCGCGACGGACGCCGTTATTGACGCGGACCGGCTTGAGCGGCCCGTTGGCGGTCGAAGTGGGGAATACAGCTTGGCCGGTCTCGGCGTCGGTGATCGAGCCGTCTTGGGCCTTGATGAAGAGGGCGCCGCCGGGTCCGGCGAGGAGTTGGCCGGCTTGCAGCGCCTGCAGCACCGGGATCGCGCGCGGGTCGCCCGAGGTGCCGAGCGCTTCGACGCCGCGGCGGATGTCGTCGTAGCCCGGCGATCCGAGCAGGGCGAAGGGGGTCTGCGCCACCGCGGGCAGCGACCATAGCGAGAGAAGGAGGACGAGGAGGCGCATCGATGCGGTGTTTCATCCTGCCCCGAGCGAGCGAAAAGCCCTCTCCCGCCAGCGAGAGAGGGAGTTGAGGGAGTTAGGTTAGGAGCCGGTGCCGCCGCATTTGCCGGTCTTGACGTTGAAGTTGCCGCAGGACAGCGGGGATCGCCAATCGGAGATCAGGTCCTTCGAGCCTTCCAGATAGGGCGACCATTCCTGGGCCACGATCAGGCCGGGCGTCGCCGAGACGACGTTGAACTGGCCGTTGCCCTCGATCTCGCCGATCAGGACGGGCTTGGTGATGTGATGGTTCGGCATCATCGCCGCGTAGCCGCCGGAGAGGTTGGGGACGGTGACGCCGATCATGGCGGGAATGACGGCCGATGGCTCGACGCTGGCGGCCTTTTCGACCGCTTTGACCCACATGTTGAAGCCGATGTAGTGCGCTTCCATCGGGTCGTTGGTGACGCGCTTGGGGTTCTTGGTGAAGGCCTGCCACTTTTGGATGAAGACTTTGTTGTCGGGATTGTCGACGCTCATGAAGTAGTTCCAGGCCGCCAGGTGGCCCTCGAGCGGCTTGGTGTCGATGCCGGCCAGTTCTTCCTCGCCGACGCTGAAGGCCACGACCGGGATGTCGGTCGCCTTGATGCCCTGGTTGCCGAGTTCCTTGTAGAACGGGACGTTGGCGTCGCCGTTGATGGTGCTGACGACGGCGGTCTTCTTGCCGGCCGAGCCGAACTTCTTGATATCGGCGACGATGGTCTGCCAGTCGCTGTGGCCGAACGGCGTGTAGTTGATCATGATGTCGTCGGGCGCGACGCCTTTGGCCTTCAGGTAGGCTTCCAGGATCTTGTTGGTCGTGCGCGGGTAGACGTAGTCGGTGCCGGCGAGCACCCAGCGCTTCACGCTGTCTTCCTTCATCAGGTAGTCGACCGCGGGAATCGCCTGCTGGTTCGGGGCGGCGCCGGTGTAGAACACGTTCTTGCTGCTCTCCTCGCCCTCGTATTGGACGGGGTAGAACAGGATGTTGCCGGTCTCTTCGAAAACGGGCAGGACGGATTTGCGGGACACGCTGGTCCAGCAGCCGAACACGGCCGAGACCTTGTCGACGGTGATCAGCTGGCGGGCCTTTTCGGCGAACAGCGGCCAATTGCTGGCCGGGTCGACGATGACGGCTTCGAGCTTGCGGCCGAGCACGCCGCCCTTCTTGTTCTGCTCGTCGATCAGCATCAGCATCACGTCCTTCAACGTGGTCTCACTGATGGCCATCGTGCCGGACAGGCTGTGCAGAATGCCGATCTTGATCGGCTCATTGGTCTGGGCGCGGGCGGTAGCGGTCAGCCCGGCCGCCATGGTCGCCATTGCCGCAAGCGACAGGGCTCTACGCGTCATCATATGGATCAACTCCCGAACGCTCGATGTACGAAACGGGATATTGGCAGCAAGGAACGTGCCAGGCTTTTTTCGCCGGTTGGGACCGTGTTCAGACGAAATTTGCACGCTGGCGGGGCAGGTCCGCGCGTTATGGCGTCGTCCATCCCAGTCTGGCGTCGTCCATCCCAGTCTCAGGTGGGCGGCGCGTAGAACGCCACCCCTTCGGCGACCATGTCGGGGCGGGAGGCGACGAGGGACGCGTGTTCGGCGGCGCTGGGCGTGAAGAAATGGGTGCCGTTGGCGGCGTCGAAGAAGCGGTAGACGGCGACGTCGCCGGGCTGCTGCGTGGCGTGCTCGTAGAACGAGGTCTGTTCGAGCGCGAGGTCGTGGCGGGTGGCGACGATCTGGTTCTCTTCGGAGGCGCTGGCGGTGAAGAAGTGCGATCCGTTACGGGTGTCGAAGAAGCGGTAGATCGGCACCGCGTCGGGGTCGTTGGCGGCAGGCGCGATGGCGCCCAAGCCGAGGCCTTCGTAGGTGAGGTCGGGCCGGGTCAAGATGACGGCGTTGCGTTCGGCGACGTTGGCGGTGAGAAACTGGGTGCCGTTGCCGGTGTCGAAGAAGCGGTAGACGGCGATGCTGTCGTCGGTGAGGCTGATGACGACCGGGAGCGCCGGGGCCGGGCTCGTCGCCGAGGCGATGGCCGGGCTGCTGCTGGCGCCATAGAGCGATTGGATGCCGGCGATGTCGGAGGCGCCGAGATCGAGGTTGGTCGGGCCCAGCCTGGGATACATGACCGCGGTCGGGTCGGTGCTGTGGGCCAGGCCGAGCGAGTGGCCGAATTCATGCAGGATGACCTGATACAGATTGGTCGCGGTGCCTTGGTAATAGGCGCCGGGTGCGGCGCTGATCGGTTCGGCGGCCGGGTCTTCGAGGCGGATGGTGGTGCCGGCGATGAAGGTTTCGGCGCCGCCGAGCTGGTAGGAGTAGTCGGTTTCGCCGACCTGGCCGCCGGAGAAACTGCCCCAGCCGATCCGGACGTCGATCCCCGGTGTTGAGTCCGCGACCTGCTGGAAGGTCAGCCCGGTGACTTGCGACCAGCGATTGATGGCGGATTCAACCGTGCCCTGATAGGCGGCGCCGATGTTGCCGGTGAAATTGCCACCGGCGGCTGCGAAGCTCCAGGTGACGACCTGGCTGTTCCATTTAGGGCCTTCGACGGCGTAATTGAGCACGGGGATCTCCACCCGGCTGGCCGATCGAACGGCTCCAGCCGGTTACGAAATGTGAATGGCTGCGCCCGTCCTGGCCGCGGATTCCGACGTGCTAAATCACTGAAATATTTTGTTTCATCCGCATCCCACGGAGCAGGATCACGGCAACTTCGCCTCTTGCGCGTTGTGACGCCGGACGGAGAGCACCCGGCTCGAGAGCCGGGCGTGCAGGGCGTGAGCGATGCGTTGCATCGTCAAGCGCGGGCCCTGGGCGGAACCCGATGCACCGAGAGAAACGCCGCCTTCATCGAAGGCTGGCGATCGTCTCACCAATCTCTTTTTTTAGGTTATCGGAGTGGAGTTACCGAGGTGTTAACGCCGCCGCGATTACCTGCACGCGGCGGCGATATTCCCACTCAGGTGCTCGAAAGGCGGGTCAGGCGATCTCGAACAGCGCCGCAGCGCCCTGGCCGCCGCCGACGCACATCGTCACCACGACGCGCTTGGCGCCCCGGCGCCGGCCCTCGATCAGCGCATGGCCCATCATGCGCGCGCCGCTCATTCCGTAAGGATGGCCGATCGAAATGGCACCGCCGTCGACGTTGAGCCGATCCGCCGGCAGGCCGAGCCGGTCGCGGCAATACAGCACCTGGCTCGCGAAGGCCTCGTTCAGCTCCCATAGGTCGATGTCGTCGACCGTCAGGCCATGCCGCTCAAGCAGGCGCGGAATCGCGAAGACGGGGCCGATCCCCATCTCGTCCGGATCGCAGCCGGAGACGGCCAGGCCACGGAACACGCCGAGGGGCGCGATGCCGCGGCGCGCCGCCTCCCGGTCGGACATGACGACGCAGGCGCTGGCGCCGTCGCTCAACTGGCTGGCGTTGCCGGCGGTGATGGAGTGATCCTCGCCGCGCACCGGCTTCAGCTTGGCCAGGCCCTCGAGCGTCGTCTCCGGCCGATTGCCCTCGTCCTGGCGCAAGGTCACGTCCTCGCGGCCGATCTCCGCGCCCGCCTTGTCGGTCAGCGACTTGGTCGTCTGCATCGGCACGATCTCGTCGTCGAACCGCCCGGCCTGCTGCCCGGCGGCGGTGCGGCGCTGGCTCTCCAGCGCGTACTCGTCCTGCGCCTCGCGGCTGATCCCATAGCGGGCGGCCACGATGTCGGCGGTCTCGATCATCGGCATGTAGACGGACGGCATGTGGTCGACGAGCCAATCGTCGCGGTAGTGCGACCGGTTCATCGTCGTCTGCACCAGGCTGATGCTCTCGAGGCCGCCGGCCACCACGGCCGGCACGCCGTCGCAGACGACGCGGTTGGCGGCGATGGCGACCGCTTGCAGGCCGGAAGAGCAAAACCGGTTGACCGTCATGGCCGCCGCACTCGTCGGCAGCCCGGCGCGCAACGCGGCCTGGCGGGCGATGTTGCCGCCTGTAGCGCCCTCCGGGTTGGCGCAGCCGAGGACGACTTCCTCGATGTCGCCGGGCTCGATCCGCGCGCGTTCGACGGCGTGGCGGATGACATGCCCGCCCATATCGGCGCCATGGGTGGGTTGAAGGCGCCGCGCATGGCGCGCCCGATCGGCGTGCGGGCGGTAGAAACGATGACGGCGTCGACCATGGACAATCCCCCCGATGCGCCGCGCAGCTCGATCTTGGCTGCGCGTGCTGCGTCTGCGCTATAATGTCTGCGCGCCGGCCCGGTTGCCGCGGCCGGCGCGCAGATGCCATGCCTTGAAGGAGATCAGGCCTTGGGGGTGCGTCCGCGCCGGGCTGGCGCGCGCGGGGGGGCGGGCTCGGCATCGGGCTCGGCTTCCGGCGCGGCTTCGGCCCGGGGCTTGAGGCCGAGGCCGATATTCTTGGCCAGTTGCGAGCGACGAGCGGCATAGGTCGGCGCCACCATCGGGTAATCCTTCGGCAACCCCCATTTCGTGCGGTAGGCCTCGGGCGTCATGTTGTAGCTGGTCTGCAGGTGGCGCTTGAGCATCTTCAGCTTCTTGCCGTCCTCGAGGCAGACGATGTGGTCGGGGAACACCGACCGCTTGACCGGTACTGCCGGAGTTTGCGCCGGAGCCGGCGCCGCCTCCCCTTCGCTGGCTTTGCTGAGCGAGCGGAACACAAGCTGGATCAGCGACGGCAACGCCTCCGTTTCCACTTTATTTTTTGACACGTGCGCAGAAACGATCTGAGCCGTTAAGCTGAGCATCACAGATGATATTTGATCGGACACGAATCTATGCTCCCTCGAATGTGCACTATGTCGAGTGGCCACAAGTCGAGCAAGAACGAAGCGTAGGCTGGACGCCGAGGCGGCGATCCGAGCCCCCATATTGCCCGCCCGCAGGGACCGCGATACGGTGGATAGTCGATGGCAGAGCGTGGCTCAAGCGGCGGCGGCCGTGGCCGAGCCATCCATCGCCGGCGACCCCGATTTGAGGAAAGTCAACTTCTTGCCTGATGGTGAACACTCCCTCGGCCAGCCCGATCTGCGCGAGCCCGATCTGCGCCAGCCTGATCTGCGCGAGCCCGATCTGCGACGGATCGGCGCCCATCCCGACTACTGGTATCCGCTGGCCTGGTCGCGCCAGATCAAGCCCGGCAAGGCGCTCGCCACCCGATTCGCCGGCCAGCCGATCGCGCTATTCCGGACCGAGGCCGGCGAGATCTGCGCGCTCGAGGACCGCTGCGCGCATCGCCAGGTCCCGCTCTCGCTCGGCTTGGTCGAAGGTGACGCGCTGCGCTGCGGCTATCACGGCTGGCGCTACAACAAGAGCGGCAACTGCACCGACGTGCCTTACCTCGGCAAAGGGCATTTGCCGAACGGCGTGAGGGCGTATCCCTGCCGCGAGGCGGACGGCCTCGTATTCGTCTTCCCCGGCGACCCGGCGCTGGCCGAGCAGGTGCCGTTCCCGGAACTCGGCGCGGCCGCCGACCCGCGCTACAAGACGCGCCGGTTTGGCCGCGAGATCCGCTGCCACTACACGTTCATGCACGAGAACCTGATGGACATGAACCATCAGTTCCTGCACCGCGCGCAGATGGGCCAAATCCGGCCGCGCTTCCTCGGCCGCCGCATCGGCGACGACTGGCTCGAGATCGACTACACGTTCGCCCGCAGCGGCGGCGGCCAATCGCTCGGCGAGCGCGTGATCTTCGGCTCCAAGCGGACCGGCGGTTGGTCGAACAACCGCGACAAGATGACGATCCGGACCACCTATCCGTATCAGTCCCTGCGCATCTGGGCAGGCGACGACCTACCGGTGATGCATCTCTGGATCGCCTACGTCCCGCTCGACGCCGAACAGTCCAGCAACAGGACCTTTGGCCTGCTCTCCGTGCGCCGCCCGCAGATCCCGGGCCTGATCGAGGCGGCCTGGCCATTGCTGGTGCTGTTCACCGAACGCATCTTCGCCGAGGACCAGGAGATCGTGGAACTCGAGCAGACCGCGTTCGAGAGCCAGGGCGGCGACCTCAACCAGGAGATCTTCCCGCCGATCCAGGATCTGCGCGGATTGCTCCGGCGCTGCGGACTGCCGCAGGAAGAACGCCAAGGGAGCTGGCGGACCCGAGACGATTCGAACGTCCGGCCTTTGCCTTCGGAGGGCAACGCTCTATCCAGCTGAGCTACGGGTCCAGGCCGTCTGCATAGCCCGGCGCGGACGGTTCGCCAAGTCGCTAATCGGCTTCGTGGCTCGCCTGGTGCCAGGCGAGCCAGCGCCGGGCCCATTGATCGGCGCCTGACGGGAGCGGGGCAGAGCCGTCACCGATCCAGGCAATCACGTCGGCGATCACCGCCCGGCGGCCGCGGTCACGGAGCAGCAGGTGGTAGCCGGACGGATAGAGTCCGCGCCGGGCCGTGACCGGCATTCGATCCCAGGCGCGGGCGGCGGCGGCGACCGGGACGATCATGTCGCGCTCGCCGTAGAGCGCCAGCACGGGGCCCGGCAGGCGGGGGGCGGCCGCCTGCGCGTCGTCCATCAGGTCGGTCAGGCCCCGGAGCGTGTCGAAACGGGTGCGCCGGATCGTCAGCGGATCGCGAGCCAGGCGCAGCAGGGCGTCGCGATTGTCGCTGGCGGTCACCTTCAGCCGTACCTCGTTGCCGGAGACGCTCAACCCGGGCAGCACGTTGGAGACGAGCCAGAGCCCGCTGCTCAAGCCGACGCCCATCTGCTGGCGGCCCCAAACCGCCGGGGAGAGCAGGATCCAGCCGTCGAGCGCGGGAGCGGTCGGGCGGGACGCGAGGCGCATGAGGACGGCGCCGCCCATGCTCTCGCCCATCGCGAACAGGCGGGCGGCGGGGTAGGTCCGGCGCAGGGTGGCCAGCATCGCGGCGGCGTCGTCGGCCATGCGGTCCGCGCCCTGCCAGCGTCCGCGGCCCGGTGCGGCGCCGAAGCCGCGCTGATCCGGCGCGAACACCGCGATGCCGGCCCGGGCGAAGGCGGGGCCCGGGATCTCGAACGCGTCGCGGCTGTCGTTGAACCCATGCATGGCCAGGATCACCGCGCGCGGCGGCCCGGCGGGCAGCCATTCGCGCACCGGCAGCCGCGCCCCGTCCGGCATGACGAACGCCGCGGCGGCTTGCAGCGAGGCGGTGGGCAACGCCGGCAGCACCGGGTTGTAGACTGGCAGGCCCGCGCAGCCGGCCAGACCGATCGTCGCCGCCAGGATCGCCGCAAACGCGCGCATGGGTTCAGCCGATCCCCGGCGTCGCTAGCATCGGTGGGCGGTTTCGCTTAGAGCGGCCGCATGATGCAGGAACGAAGGACGCTGGATCGGCCGGGCCTCGTCGTGCTGGCCGCCGCCATCGCGATCCTGGGCGTGATCGCGGTCCATCTCGGCGCCGACGGCAACGGCGATCTGCGCAACTACCATTACTACGGCGGCTGGGCGCTGCTGCACAAACAGGTGGGTTACGACCTCGCCCCGGCGCAGTTGCAGACCTATCACCACCCTCTCCTCGACGCGCTCTACTATGTGGTCTCGCGCGCGCTGAACCGCCACCCGTTGGCGTTCACCTTCGTTTGGTCGATCCCGCAGTCCGTCGCGGTATGGCTCGCGTTCCTGATCGCGCGGCAATGCCTCGGCTTCGTCGCGCGCGGGCGCGGGCGCGGGCGCGATGGGCTGGCGCTGATCGCGGCGGCGATCGGGGCAGGCGGGGCGACGTCGATCGGGGTGATCGGGACGTCGATGAGCGAGGGGGTTCCGAACGCGTTGATGTTGGCGGCGATTTGGCTCGTGTTGCGGGCGGACGGGCGCATGCGGGCGGGGTTGGGGGGTGCGGCGGGCTATGGCGGCGCCGGGCTGCTGGCGGGAGCGGGGGCGGTGCTGAAGCTGACGACGACGCCGTATCTGATCGGCTTTGCCGCGGCGATCCCGGCGGCGATGCTGCTGGAGCCACGGGTCGGGCGCTGGCGCGGCCTGGTCGCGTTTGGGGCCGGGGCGGCGGGCGCGATCGCCGTCGTCGGCGGGCCATGGTGGCTCGCCGTCTATCGGGCGTTCGGCAATCCGTTGTTCCCCTACTACAACACGGTGTTCCACTCGCCGCTGTATCTGGACCAGGACTTCTTCGACACGCGGTTCCTGCCGCAGAGTGTGCGGGAATGGGTGCTGTATCCGTTGGAGTGGGGGTTGCGGCGGTCGACGCGGGTGTCGGAGATGCCGGCGCGGGATCTGCGCATCCTGCTCGAATTGCTGGCCGGGTTGGGGGTCGTCGGCGCCGCGGTGATCGCGCGGTGGCGCGGGCGGTTGCCGCCGGAGCGGGTCGCCGCGGTCTGGTGCGCGGTCTATGTGATCGCGGCCTATGTCGTGTGGCTGAAGATGTTCTCGATCCTGCGCTACGCCTCGGGGCTGGAGACGCTGTCGGGCGTCGTGATCGTGGCGGGGCTGGCGTTGCTGCCGGTCGGCGTGTGGCCGCAGGCGGGGGCGGCGCTCGCCGTGGCGGTGCTGCTGGCGGCCACGAGCGTAGTGCCGACGTGGGAGCGGCGGGTGCATCCGGGCAAGCGCCTGGTCGGCACCGACATGCCGACGCTGCCGGCGGACAGCACGGTGCTGGTGCTGGGGCCGTTCGAGAAGGCGTTCCTGGCGCCGTTCGAGCCGGTGTCGGTGCGCTGGATCGGCATCCAGGACAGTCTGGTGACGCTCGACAACCATACCGGGTTCGAGGCGCTCATCGGCCGCACGGTCGCGGCCGCGCCGGGTCCGATCTGGGACATGGTCGACGGCGCGACGCCGCCGGATGCCGAACGGCAATGGCTGATCCGCTTCCACCTGCAGCGCGGCCTATGCCAGACGGTCACGGCCACGATCGCGCCGCCGATGACGCTGTGCCGCCTCGAGCGCACCGACAATACCAGACCCTGATACCAGACCCTGATACCAGGCCCTGATACCAGGCCCTGATAATCGAGGGATGGGCGGTTGAAAGCCCGGCCACCGCGGCTATCATACGCCCTTCCGATCGACTGGAGACCTTCATGCCCCTCGGCGCAGACACGCGCACGCCCGACCCTCCGCCTTCGGAGACCCTCGTGGTCCAGAGCCGGGTGATCGCGTGCGACGGCGGCGACGGGCCGCTCGGCCACCCTCGCGTGTGGCTACAGATCGATCACGAGCGGATCGTCTGCCCGTATTGCTCGCGTATCTTCCAGCTCGCGCCCGGCGCCGGAGACGATCACGGCCATTGAGACAAAAGCCCCGGGGACAAACGTCCCCGAGGCCGGCGCTCCTGAGATCGCGGCGCCGCACCTCGTCCTGATCGACGGGTCCGGCTTCATCTTCCGCGCCTTCCATGCGCTGCCGCCGATGAACCGGGCCGACGGTACGCCGGTCAACGCCGTGTTCGGCTTCACCAACATGCTGGCGCGGCTGCTGCAGAACCACGAAGGCACCCACATCGCGGTCATCTTCGACGCGGGCCGGACGACGTTCCGCAACGAGCTCTACGAGAAATACAAGGCGCAGCGGCCGGAGCCGCCGGACGAGTTGGTGCCGCAATTCGCGCTCGTGCGCGACGCGACGGCGGCGTTCGGGGTGCCGGCGATCGAGCTGGCGAACTGGGAGGCGGACGACCTGATCGCCTCCTACGCCGCGGCCGCGAGCCTGGAGGGGTTCCGCACGACGATCATCTCATCGGACAAGGATCTGATGCAGTTGATCGACGACCGGGTCGGCATGCTCGATCCGATCAAGCAGAAGCCGATCGGGCCGGACGAGGTGCGGGCCAAGTTCGGCGTGGGGCCGGACAAGGTGGTCGAGGTGCAGGCGCTGATGGGCGACAGCGTCGACAACGTGCCGGGGGTGCCGGGCGTGGGGCCGAAGAACGCGGCGCAGCTGATCGCGGAGTATGGCGACATCGAGGGGGTGATCGCGGCGATCCCGACGATGAAGCCGAGCAAGCGGCGCGACCTGCTCGACGAGCACACCGGCGCGATCCGGATCAGCCGCAAACTGGTCGAGCTGTCCCGCGATTGCCCGCTGCCGCTGCCGCTCGCCGACCTGGTCGCGCGCGAGCCGGACAACCCGGTGCTGACGCGCTGGCTGATCGGCATGGGTTTTCGCAGCACGGCGACGCGGTTGGGCCTGTTTGCGGATTCCGCGGCTCCCTCGCCCGATCCGGAGCAGCTCGAAGCCGCACCCGAGCAGCCGCCGTTCGGGCCGTATGAGACGGTGACGACGCTGGCCGGGTTGGGAGGGTGGATCGACGAGGCGGCTCGCGCGGGGATGGTCGGATTCTCGATCCAGACTGACGGGCGCGATCCGAACCGGGCGGCGCTGCTCGGCCTGAGCCTGGCGACCGGGCCCGGCCGCGCGTGCTACGTCCCGCTCGGCCATCGCCTGTCGCCGGCGGCGGCGCAAGGCACGCTCGAGGGCGAACCGCCGGCCGCACTCGAGCAGCTGACGCCGGAGATGGTGCTTGAGGCGCTCGGGGCGCTGCTGACCGATCGATCAGTGTTGAAGGTGATGCATAACGGCAAGCCGGACCTGGTCGTGCTGGCCCGTCACCGCGTGTCGGTGGCGCCGGTCGATGACACGATGCTGATCTCGTATGCGCTCGGCGCCGGCGCCCATGGTCATGGGCTCGACGAGGCGGCGTTGCGCGATCTGGGCCACAAGACGACGGCGCAGGATAGCGTCACCGGGACCGGGCGCGGTCGGCTGCCGATGGCCGAAGCGCCGCTCGACCGGGTCACCGGCTACGCGGCCGAGGTGCCGGATGTGGCATTGCGGCTTTGGCACGTGCTGCGGCCGCGGCTACGGACAGGCCATGCGCTGGCCTTGTATGAGCGGCTGGAGCGTAAGCTGATCCCGGTGCTGCTCGAGATGGAGCGCGCGGGGATCAAGATCGACGCGGACGATCTACGCCGCATGTCGGCCGACTTCGCCGAGCGGATGGCGGTGATCGAGACGGCGATCCACGCGCTGGCCGGGCATCCGTTCAACCTCGGCAGCCCGAAGGCGCTCGGCGAAGTGCTGTTCGACGAGATGAAGCTGCCGGGCGGGCGCCGGATGGCGACGGGGGCTTGGGGCACCGATGTCAGCGTGTTGCAGGGATTGGCCGACCAGGGCCACGACCTGCCGGCGCGCGTGATCGACTGGCGCCAGCTCAGCAAGCTCCGCTCGACCTATACCGAGGCGCTGCAGGAGGAGATCAACCCGGCCACCGGGCGCGTCCACACCAGCTTCGGCCAGGCTAACACGACGACCGGGCGGATCTCGTCGACCGAGCCGAACCTGCAGAACATCCCGATCCGGACCGAGGAGGGGGCCCGCATCCGCCGGGCTTTCATCGCCGAGCCCGGCCATGTGCTGGTCAGCGCCGACTACAGCCAGATCGAGCTGCGGCTGATGGCGCACGTGGCCGATATCGGGCCGCTGAAGGAGGCGTTCGCGACCGGGCAGGACATCCACGCGCGGACCGCGTCGGAAGTGTTCGGCGTGCCGATGGCGGGGATGGACCGGACCACGCGCAACCGCGCCAAGGCGATCAATTTCGGCATTATCTACGGCATCTCGGGCTTCGGCCTGGCGCGCCAGCTCGGGATCGAGCAGGGCGAGGCGGCGCTGTACATCAAGGCGTATTTCGAGCGCTATCCCGGCATCCGCGACTACATGGAGCGGACCAAGGAGGAGGCGCGGATGCATGGCTTCGTGCTGACGCCGTTCGGGCGGCGGTGCTGGGTCCCGGGCATCAAGGAGAAGATCCCGGCCAAGCGCGCCTATGCCGAACGCCAGGCGATCAATGCGCCGCTGCAGGGCGGGGCGGCGGACATCATCAAGCGCGCGATGGTGCGGCTGCCGGGGGCGCTGGCAGCGGCCGGGCTGTCCGCGCGGCTGCTGCTGCAGGTGCATGACGAATTGCTGTTCGAGGCGTCCGAGGCGGAGGCCGAGGCGACCTCGGCACTCGCCAAGCAAGTGATGGAGGCGGCGGCCGTGCTTTCGGTGCCGCTGGTCGTGGAGACTGGCAGCGGCCGCAGCTGGGCCGAGGCACACTGAAGCGCGCTACTGCGGCGCCGTCATCCGACGGACCACCCGCGAGAGGGCATCGCTCGCGAACGGCTTGGGCAGCACCGCCTCGCGCACGTCGAACGCGCGGCCGTCGAGCGAGGCCATGCGCCCGGTGATAAAGATGACGCGCAGATCGGGCCGCAACCGGTGCAGCGCGTCGGCAAGGTCGGCGCCGCTCGGGCCGGCACCGAGATCGACGTCGGTCATCAGGGCAGTCACGTTCAGGCCGCCTTGAAACAGCTCGATCGCCTGGATTGCGTCCGCAGCCTCAACCACTTCGAAGCCTTCTTCTTCGAGCATCAGCGCGACGGTGTCACGGACGAGATCGTCATCTTCGACCAGCAGGAGGCATCGGCAGGCGTCATTCATGCAAGGATAACGGGGCCGCCCGCGCGAACGTTCGATCACAACTGCCGCTACTAAGATTTTGATCTAGGTTAAGACTTACCCCAGCAAGCGAGCGACCGCCCGGGCGGTGTAGTCCACAACCGGAATGATCCGGCCGTAATTGATCCGCGTTGGCCCGATCACGCCGATGGCGCCCACGATCTTGTCGGCCTCGTTGCGCGCCGGGGCGACCACCATGGCCACGCCGCTGGCGCCGAACAGCCCGCTTTCCGAGCCGATAAAGATCCGTACCCCGTCCGACGCCTCGGCCAGTTCGAGTAGGCGGAGCATGGTCTCCTGCGTCTCGAGCCGCTCGAACAGCATCTGGATCGCGCTCAGGCTCTCGATCGCGGTGACGTCGGCGAGCAGCTTGGCCTGGCCGCGCACGATCAGCGAGCCGCCGCGGGCGTCGCCGCTCCAGGTCGCGAGCCCCGCCTCGACGATGGCCTGGGTGAGCGCGTCGAGATGGGTGCGGTCCTCGGCCATGTCGGCGCTGACGGTGCGCCGCAACTCGCCCAGGCTCCGGCCGGAGAGGCGCGCGTTGAGATAGTTGCCGGCCTGCTCCAGCGCCGAGGGCGGCAGACCGGGCGGCGTCTCGATGACGCGGTTCTCGACCTGCCCGTCCGAGCCCACCAGGATCACGAGGGCGCGGCCTGAGCCGAGCGGCACGAACTCGATATGCCGCACCGCCCCGTCCGATTTCGGCGCCAGCACCAGCCCGGCCGCCCCCGCCAGCCCGGCCAAAACCGTGCTCGTCTCGGCCAGCGTGTCCTGTAGGCTGCGCCCCTTCGCCTCGAGCGCGCGCGAGATCGTCTCCTGCTCCTCCTCGCCTAAGGCGCCGAATTGCAGCAGCCCGTCGACGAACAGCCGCAGGCCGCGCTCCGTTGGCAGGCGCCCGGCGCTCGTATGCGGCGCGAACAGCAGCCCGGCGTCGGTCAGATCCGCCATCACGTTGCGGATCGTCGCCGGCGACAGCGAGATCGGCAGCCGGCGTGACAGCGTGCGGCTGCCGACCGGCTCGCCGGTTTGCACGTATTGCTCGACGATCTCGCGCAACACCGCCGCCGCCCGATGATCCAGATCCGCCGGATGCCTTGGCACGCCTCCCCTACTCTCCCCAACCACGACCTTCCTGTTTATAGGAACGACCCCACCAGAGGACAGCCCCGCCATGCTCCCATCCCCGCGTCCATCTGGCCGCGCCGCCGATATCCTGCGCGACGTCTCGTTCGATCTCGGCTTCGCCCGCCACGCGGAGGGCTCCTGTCTGATCCGCATGGGCGGCACCGAAGTGCTCTGCAACGCCAGCGTCGAGGGCCGGGTGCCGCCGTTCCTACGCGGCAAGGGCGAGGGCTGGGTGGCCGCCGAATACGGCATGCTGCCGCGCGCGACGCACACGCGGGGCGACCGCGAGGCCGCGCGCGGCAAGCAGTCGGGCCGGACGCAGGAGATCCAGCGGCTGATCGGGCGGTCGCTGCGCGCCGTGGTCGATCGCACCAAGATGGGCGAGTTCACCATCACGCTCGATTGCGACGTGCTGAACGCCGATGGCGGCACGCGCTGCGCCAGCATCACCGGCGCCTGGATCGCGCTCAGCCTGGCGTTCCGCAAGCTGCAGGCCAACAACGTGCTGGCGGCGTCGCCGATCACCGGGCAAGTGGCGGCGGTGAGCTGCGGCCTGGTCGGCGGTGCGGCGGTGCTCGACCTCGACTACGCCGAGGACAGCGGCGCCGAGGCCGACGCCAATTTCGTGCTGACCGCGGGCGGTGGCATCGTCGAGATCCAGGGCACCGCCGAGCGCGACCCGTTCAGCGAGGCGCAGTTCGCCGAACTGATGCGGCTGGCGCGAACCGGGACCGAGCGCCTGTTCGAGCTGCAACGGGCGGCGCTCGGCCAATGACCCGGCGGCTGGCGCGCGGCAGCCGGCTGGTGATCGCGACGCACAATCCGGGCAAGCTGCGCGAGATGGAGGCCTTGCTGGCGCCGTTCGCGGTCGATGCGGTGTCGGCCGGGTCGCTCGGATTGCCGGAGCCCGAGGAGACGGCGCCGGATTTCGCGGGCAATGCGCGGCTGAAGGCGGTGGCGGCGGCGGCCGGTCTGCCGGCGCTGGCCGATGATTCGGGGTTCTGCGTGGCGGCGCTGGGCGGGGCGCCGGGGATGGTTTCGGCGCGCTGGGCGGGGCCGGAGAAGGATTTCGGCGCCGCCATGGCCCGCGTCCGGCGCGAGAGCGAAGCCGCGGGCGATGGCGATGGCGATGGCCGGGCGTGGTTCGTCTCGGCGCTGTGCCTGGCGTGGCCGGAGGGCGAGACGGCGACGTTCATCGGCCGGGTCGAGGGCGCGATCGCGTGGCCGCCACGGGGCGAGCGAGGCTTTGGTTACGACCCGATGTTCGTGCCTGCCGGCGAAACCGAAACCTATGGCGAGATGGACCCGGTGCAGAAACATGCCGGCAGCCATCGCGCCCGGGCCATGGCGCAGTTGATTAGGGCGTGCCTGCCCGAAAACCTCTAGCTACGGCGACGGCGCGGCGACGCGTCGAGATTGAGCGTGGTCGCCATGCCGGCGCAGATCAGGCCCAGGAAGGCCGGGATCAGCCAGATCGGGCGCACCATGAACGGCATCTCGGTCCAGTTCCACATCCAGGCCGAGCTGTGCTCACGCAGCCAGTTCGGGCCGTCGCGGTCGAGCAGGGCCAGCGCCTGGCCCAGCGTCGTCCCCAGCGGCAGCAGTGCCGCACCGGCGACGGCAGCCACGAGGAGGAGTGCCGCCAGGACGGCGAAGACCCGCGCCGCCATTACATGAACAACTTGTCGGCCGGCATGCCGGCATAAAGGCTCGCCACCTGCGCGCCATACCCGTTGTAGATCAGCGTCGGCGTCCGTTCGCCCGCGCCCAGCAGTCGCTCGCTGGCCTGGCTCCAGCGCGGATGCGGCACTTCCGGGTTCACGTTCGCCCAGAACCCGTATTCCGCCGGCTGGGTGGACTGCCAGGAATTGACCGGCTGCTTGTTGGTGAAGGTGAACTTGACGATCGATTTGATCGACTTGAAGCCATATTTCCACGGCACGACCAGGCGCAACGGGGCGCCGTCCTGCTTCGGCATCTCCTTACCGTAGAGCCCGGTGGCCATGAACGCGAGCTCGTTGTTCGCTTCGTCGAGCCGCAATCCCTCTCGATACGGCCAATCGATCACCGACAGGCGCAGGCCGGGCATGGTGCGCGGATCGGTCAGCGTCAGCATCTCGACGTAAGTGGCAGCACTGGTCGGCTTGGCGAGCTTGATGATCTCGCTCATCGCGAAGCCGGTCCACGGCACCGTCATCGCCCAAGTCTCGACGCAGCGATGGCGATAGACGCGCTGCTCGAGCTGCACCTTCTTGAGCAGATCCTCGATGCCGATCGTCATGGGCTTTTCGACCATCCCAGCGATCTCGATCGTCCACGGGCTGGTCTTGAGCCGCTGGGCTTCGCGGTAGATCGACTTGTCGGTGCCGAATTCGTAGAAGTTATTGTAGGTAGTGACGTCGCTTTCGGCCGTCAGCGGCCGGCCCGCGGATGTGTATTTCGGGTCCATCGGCGCGCCCTGTGCCCGCGCCGGGCCCGACAGCCCGATCATCGACGCCGTCCCGGCCAGGGCCGCCGTCCCTGCCAAGGCAGCCCGCCGGCCGAGCATGAGGGCCTCCGGCGTGGCCAGGCTTTCGCCGATCTCCCAGTCCCGCTTGCGATGCACCCACATTTGCGACGCCCTCCTACCCGACGTCACAGATTGAAGTTAAATGCTCGCGGTGCAAGGGTCGCGCGTCAAGCACCGCCGTCGCGGTCAGCGGTGCCCGCGGTTTCCGATCCGCCACGAATCACGAGCAGGAAGATCCAAGCATGAGCAGGAAGACCCTAGCATGAGCAGGAAAACTGGCCGGCAGTTCTTCAGCAACCCGGGCCCGACCAATATCCCCGACAGTGTGCTGCGCGCCATGGACCGGCCGAGCATCGACTTCATGGATCCGGAGTTCGCGGCGGTGTATCGCCAGGCGGTGGCCGGGCTGAAGCGCGTGCTGGGGACGGAGGGGGAGGTGTTCCTCTACACCGCGTCCGGACATGGCGCGTGGGAGGCGACGCTGGCGAACCTGTTTTCGCCCGACGACACGCTGGTCGTGGTCGAGTCCGGCTGGTTCAGCGAGGGCTGGAGCACGATGGCCGGCAAGTTCGGCCTTAAGATCAAGAAGGTGGAGGCCGACTGGCGCCGCGGGGCCGAGCCCACCGCGCTGACCGCGATGCTGCGCCAGACGCCGGAGGCCAAGGCGGTGCTCGCGGTGCACAGCGAGACGTCGACGGGCATGGCGCTGCCGATCGCGGAGCTGCGCGCGGCGATCGACGCGGCCGGGCACGACGCGCTGTTGCTGGTCGACACGATCTCCTCGCTCGGTTCGCTCGCGTTCAACATGCGCGAGCTCGGCGTCGATGCGGTCGTGGGCGGCAGCCAGAAGGGGCTGATGCTGACAACCGGGATGAGCTTCACCGCGACGTCGGCCAAGGCGATGGAGGCGCACAAGACCGCCCGCATCGCCCGGCACTATTTCGACTGGTCCGAGATGATGACCCGCGGTTTCCGCAGCTTCACCGGAACGGTGCCGACCGGGTTCTTCTACGGCATGATCGAGAGCGTGCGGCTGATCGAGGAGGAGGGGCTCGACCAGGTCATCGCCCGCCACCGCCGCCTCGCCGAAGCGACCCGGCGCGCGGTGCGGGCCTGGGCCGGCAACAAGGGGCCGCAGCTGTATTGCCTCGACCCGGCGCGCTACTCCGACAGCGTGACCGCGGTCATGATGCCCGAAGGGCACAACGCGGACGCGGTGCGCAAGACGGCGCTGGACCGGTTCAACGTCTCGACCGGCGGCGGGCTGGGCGCGCTGAACGGCAAGGTGTTCCGGCTCGGCCATCTTGGCGACCTGAACGAACCGATGGTGCTCGGCACGCTGGCCGCCGTCGAGATGAGCCTGCGCATCGAGGGCGTGCCGCACGGCCGCGGCGGTGTCGATGCGGCGATGGATTTCCTGGCGACCTGACCGACCGGCTTAGCTGCGAAAAGCGGGGCGGACGTCCGCCCGACTAACCGCAAAAAGCGGGGCGGACGTCCGCCCCGCTGGACCGCGCCTATTTCAATGTCGCTTGCTACATATTGTGACGATTTGGCCGGGGACCTACCCGGTTTTGTGTTTTTGCCGTCACACCGATCCTGGCTCGACGCAAAACTTCTGGACACGACATCGGCTTGGGTGTCCGCTCGCTTGTCGGTGCGGATTCGCTTCCCGCGCAATCTATTGAGGATGCTGGGTAGCGGATCAACCATATATAGTAGGCAGGCCCAATGAACGCTTTCGCTCCCGGAGATGCCGCCTTGTTCGATGCCGTGCAGTTGCAGGGTCACTTCCAGGTCCGCGTGGACCGGTCTCGCGACGCCCTGCTGACCGATTTTGGCCGCGCCACGCTCGATGATCGCTACCTGATGCCCGGGGAGGGCTACCAGGACCTGTTCGCCCGGGTTGCCAGCTTCTACGGCGACGACGCGGCGCATGCGCAGCGGATCTACGACTACATCAGCCTGATGTGGTTCATGCCGGCGACCCCGGTGCTGTCCAATGGCGGAACGCAGCGCGGCTTGCCGATCTCGTGCTTTCTCAACGAGGCGTCGGACAGCTTGGACGGAATCGTCGATCTCTGGAACGAGAACGTCTGGCTTGCCTCCAAGGGCGGCGGCATCGGCTCCTACTGGGGCAATCTGCGCTCGATCGGCGAGAAGGTCGGGCAGAACGGCAAGACCTCGGGGGTGATCCCGTTCATCCGCGTGATGGACAGCCTGACCTTGGCGATCTCGCAGGGTTCGCTGCGGCGTGGCTCGGCGGCGGTCTACCTGCCGATCTCGCATCCGGAGGCGGAGGAGTTCATCGAGCTGCGCCGGCCAACCGGCGGCGATCCCAACCGCAAGGCGTTGAATTTGCACCATGGCCTGCTGCTGTCGGACGCGTTCATGCGGGCGGTCGAGGCGGACGAGCAGTGGGGCTTCACGTCGCCGAAGGACGGTTCGGTGGTGCGCCGGGTTAGCGCGCGGGCGCTGTGGGTGCGGATCCTGACGGCGCGGATCGAGACCGGCGAACCCTACATCGTGTTCTCCGACGCGGTGAACAACGCGCGTCCGGAGCACCAGAAGCTGGCCGGGCTCGAGGTCAAGACGAGCAATCTGTGCAGCGAGATCACGCTGCCGACGGGGATCGACCAGCACGGCAAGCAGCGCACCGCGGTCTGCTGTCTGTCGTCGGTCAACCTCGAGAGCTGGTTCGAGTGGAAGGACCATCCGCTGTTCGTCGAGGACATCATGCGCTTCCTCGATAACGTGCTGCAGGATTTCATCGACCGGGCGCCGCCGGGCATGGAGCGGGCGCGGTATTCGGCGATGCGCGAGCGGTCGGTGGGCTTGGGCGTGATGGGGTTCCACTCGTTCCTGCAGGCGCAGAAGGTGCCGTTCGAGGGCGTGATTGCCAAGGTGTGGAACGTGCGCTTCTTCAAGCACTTGCGTGCCCAGGCGGACGCGGCGAGCCGGATGCTGGCCGAGGAGCGCGGCCCCTGCCCCGACGCCGAGGACTACGGCGTGATGGAGCGGTTCTCCAACAAGATGGCGATCGCGCCGACCGCCTCGATCAGCATCATCGCCGGCAATACGAGCCCGGGGATCGAGCCGATCGCGGCCAACGTGTTCCTGCAGAAGACGCTTTCGGGCAGCTTCACGGTGCGCAACCGGCATCTGCAGAAGCTGCTGGCCGAGAAAGGGCGCGACACGGACGAGATCTGGTCGGGCATCACGCTCAACAAAGGCAGCGTGCAGCACCTGGATTTCCTGACCGAGCAGGAGAAGGCGGTCTACCGCACCGCGTTCGAGCTCGACCAGCGCTGGGTGATCGAGCATTCCGCCGACCGGACGCCGTATATCTGCCAGAGCCAGTCGGTGAACCTGTTCCTGGCCGCCAACGTGCACAAGCGCGACCTGCATCAGATCCACCTGATGGCGTGGAAGCGCGGGCTGAAGTCGTTGTATTATTGCCGGAGCCTGTCGATCCAGCGGGCCGATGCGGTGAGCGAGAAGGTGGTGCAGGTGGACACGATTCCGAAGCCGGCAGCGGTGATGGCGATCAAGGCCGCCGACTACGAGGAATGCTTGGCCTGCCAGTAGGCAAAGTCGGCTTTGCCCGGGTCTAGCATGGCCCGCAACGATACAACCAAACGAAGTGCCCGATCGGTTAATATCTGCTCAATAATGATCCAAGACTGGTGTATAGATCAAAGTGAACCGTAGACTGTAGACAACTCGCCACGGCGCTTCCCCTAAATGCGGGGAAGTCCGCGGTTGCCCCTTTGCATGAACTCGATCACGTCGCCATAGTGGCGACAGTTCGATCAGAGGGGTGGGAGGCGAAAGCGATGCACGCTGATTCGCTCAGGACAGCCAGGTATCGCGCGACAGAAGGATAAGGTCATGGACGGTATCATCCCCCAGCGTCATCTCGATTTGCTGACCGAGAACCCGGTCTACAAGCCATTCCGCTATCCTTGGGCCTACGAAGCCTGGCTCACGCAGCAGCGTGTGCATTGGCTGCCCGAAGAGGTGCCGCTCGCGGACGACGTCAAGGATTGGCATCGCAACCTGACCGAGGCCGAGCGCAACTTGCTCACCCAGATTTTCCGCTTTTTCACGCAAGCGGATGTCGAAGTAAACAATTGCTACATGAAGCATTACAGCCAGGTCTTTAAGCCGACCGAAGTGCTGATGATGCTCTCGGCGTTCAGCAACATCGAGACCATTCACGTCGCCGCCTACAGCCATCTGCTGGACACGGTCGGTATGCCGGAGGTGGAGTATACGGCGTTTCTGTCCTACAAGGAGATGAAAGACAAATACGACTATATGCAGTCGTTCCGGGTCGACAATAAGCATGAGATTGCCAAGACACTGGCCGCGTTCGGTGCCTTCACCGAAGGTCTCCAGTTATTTGCTTCGTTCGCGATCCTGCTCAACTTCCCGCGCTTCAACAAGATGAAGGGAATGGGGCAGATCATCTCGTGGTCGGTCCGCGACGAGACATTGCATTGCCTGTCCATCATCCGGCTGTTCCGTACCTTCGTGCAGGAAAACCCGGAAATCTGGACCGACCAGCTCCGCCAAGAGATCTACGACGTGTGCGCCACAATCGTGGAACATGAAGACGCGTTCATCGACCTGGCTTTCGAGCAGGGGCCGATCGAGGGGCTTAAGGCGACCGAGGTGAAGTCCTACATCCGCTTCATCGCCGACCGGCGCTTGATGCAACTCGGGTTGAACGCACTCTTCCACGTCGAGAACAATCCGTTGACCTGGCTTGACGACATGCTTAACGCCGTCGAACACGCCAACTTCTTCGAAAATCGATCGACCGAATACAGTCGGGCGTCGACCCAGGGTAGCTGGGAAGAGGCCTTCGCAGATGCGGTGTTCGAGTCGGAACAGCCAGAAGGGGCTATCACACTCTAATGAGACATCATGGCGCGTCTGCCCGGTGAGGATGAATTCGCAGAAGGGGAGCCCGCGCGTGCGCAGGCCAGTCCCGCAATACGGCGGCATACGCGTCGGCTCGAAGACAAGCTGCTGGTCGCTTTCCATCATGCCTGCGACGTGGCCGACATCGAGGTCGCACGACATGTCCTCCAACTCTTGGAACTGATGCTGGCGCGCAAGCCAGTCCAGCTAGATCCGAACCGTCGACGGAATATTGAGGGCTTGGTCGCAGCGCACGAACGACTGTGGCATTTGCGCAACCGGGAGAATTGACGGCGATTAACACCGAGTGGCGGTCGGGGCTCCCCCGGCCGCCACTTCTACTTTACAGCCGAGACAGGCATGGCGCTTCGGCCGAGGCGGCGTAGAGATCCTCCGCCTTGACGATGCCGAACCGTTCGACCTGGTCGAGCGGACCAGACCCCGTCTCCTCGCGCACCCGAAGAAGCTGCAAGTCGATCAGGACGCGGCCATCGGCCCGGACCGGCGCATTGCGGAAGAGGACGTCGCGCACCGGCTGCGCCCGCATCCAGGACACGATCCGCTCGGTCGAATCCAGCCCCGCGGCCCTGACACCGGCCAAGTAGTGCAAGGTGGCGGTATAGGCCATCGCCTGGCGCGAGCCCGGCGGAGTGGCGCCGTGCCGGGCCACGAAGCGGCGCGACCAAAGCAGGGCGTTGTCCGTCATCGCCGGATAGAACGCCGAAGCGAACTGCAGTCCGGCCGCCGCCTGCCCTAGCGCCGCGACGTCTCCGATGTCGACCTGCATGCCGACCAGCGCCCGGCCTTGAGTGAGCCCGAGTGCGCGCGCCTGGCGGATAGCATCGACGAGGTCGGCGCCGACGCTGGCGAAGACGAGGCCGGTCGCGCGGGCATCGCGCGCGCGCTCGACGACATCGGCGTCGACCGATCCGAACCGGCGATCGATGGCGCCGACGACCGTCGCGCCGTGGTCCTCGATCACCCGCGTCGCCTGCCGCTGCAGTGCCGCGCCGGCCTCGCCCGATCCGGCGATGAGCCACCACCGATCCACCCCCGCCGCCAGCGCCGAGGTCAGACCAGCCTCGGCGAGGGCAGCGGCCGACGGGGTGAACTGGAAGATCGTCGGGCCGCACGGCATCGGATCGGCGGGGCTGCCGACGCTCAGGACGACCTGCGCGCGTTGGCTGGCCAGGTCGCGCAAGGCGAGGCCGACGGACGCTCCGCCGCTGTCGAGCAGGACGGCGGTTTGCTTGTGATCGAGCCAGGCCGTAGCCACGTCGGTGGCGACGGCCGGGTCGCCCTGGGTGTCGCCGGCGAGGATCTGCGTCGACCGACCCAGCACGCGGCCGCCGAAATCCTCCAGCGCCATCGTGGCGGCAAGCAGCGTGCCGCGGCTGTCGTCGACGGCGTCGCGACTGGACAGATCGCTCAGCACGCCGATCCGGAACGGCGCGTGCACCACGAACAGCGCCGATAAGCCAGCCAGCGCGACCACACCGGCCGACACCAGCCGCCGACGGTCTAGCAGCGGCGACACCCACCGCGGCATGCGGTCGCGCGCCGCATCCACCCTGGTCGGCATCAGGCTTTCCGCCTCGATCTATTCCGCTTCGTCATCCTGCCGTAACGGTATACCTGATGAGAGGCTCTTGCAGCCACCGTCACCGGGAATGTGCGCGGCGCCCTTCGGCCGCTCGCAGATCGCCACCGCTCACCTCGAGCAGCGCCGCCGCGTCCGCCGCCGACATCCCGCCGACGACGAGGATGGCCGCCTTGACCCGCCCCTGCGTCTGAGCGAGCGCCGCCGCCGCCTGCTCCGTGCTGCAGCCGGTCAGCGCGCGCAGCATCCGCACCGCGCGGCGGCGGAGCTTGTCGTTGCTGGCCAGCATGTCGACCATCTGGCCGCGATAGACCCGGCCGAGCTGCGTCATCACCGCCGTGCTAAACAGGTTCAGGACGGCCTTCTGCGCGGTGCCGGCCTTCAGCCGGGTCGACCCGGCGACCACTTCGGGACCGGTCTCGATCAGGATCGGATGCTCGGCCGCCTCGAGCAGCGCCGAACCGGGGCTGTTGGCCACACCGATCGTCAGCGCCCCGGCCGAACGGGCCGCGCGCACGCAGGTCACGGTGTAGGGCGTGCTCCCGCTCGCGGCGATACCGACCAACACGTCCCGCGCGCCGAGGCCGGCGGAGTGGACATCGAGCTCGGCGGTGTCGGCGCGGTCCTCGGCGCCCTCGGCCGAGCGGATCAGCGCCGCCTCGCCGCCCGCCATCAGGAACAGAAGCCGCTCCGCCGGCCAATCGAAGGTCGGGCCCAGCTCGGCCCCGTCCTGAACGCCGATCCGCCCCGACGTGCCGGCGCCGGCATAGGCCAACCGCCCGCCCGCCCGCAACCGGCCCGAGGCGGCTTTGACGGCCGCCGCCAATGCGGGAAGTGCCGCGCCCAGCGCCGCGACTGCCGCCAGCTGCGCTTCCCACAGCGCATGCAGCGCCGTCTCGGCCGGCCACAGCTCGAGGTCGGCGTAGCGCGGGTCCGCTCCTTCGGTGTGAGGCCCGGTCAGACGTCGATCTCCTGCGTCTCGAGCGTGCGCGCGTGCTCCTGGATGAACTGGAAGCGCAGCTCCGGCTTGCGACCCATCAGGCTCTCGACCAGCGTATTGGTCGCCGCGCGCTCCTCGGGGGCGGCGACCACCTTGAGCAGCGTGCGCTTCTTCGGGTCCATCGTGGTCTCCCGCAGGGCCGCGGGCGGCATCTCGCCGAGGCCCTTGAAGCGGCTCACATCTACCTTCGAACCGGCTTTGAACTCGCGCTTGGTCAGCAGGTCCTTGTCGCGATCGTTCATCGCATAGACCGACTTGGCGCCCTGCGTGAGCCGGTAGAGCGGCGGCTGCGCGAGATACAGATGCCCCTGCCGCACCAGCTCGGGCAGCTTGCGGTAAAAGAAGGTCATCAGCAGCGAGGCGATGTGCGCCCCGTCGACGTCGGCATCTGTCATAATGATGACCCGGCCGTAGCGCAGCCGCGCCCGGTCGAACCGGTCGCCGGCGCCGCAGCCGAGCGCCTCGATCAGGTCTTTCAGCTCTTGGTTCTGCATCAGCTTCTCGTCGCTCGCGCTGGCGACGTTGAGGATCTTGCCCCGCAGCGGCAGCACCGCCTGGGTATCGCGATTGCGCGCCTGCTTGGCCGAACCGCCGGCGCTGTCGCCCTCCACGAGGAAGATCTCGGTGTCGTCGCGGCTCTCGCGGGTGCAATCGGTCAGCTTGCCGGGCAGGCGCAGCCGGCGGGTCGCCGATTTGCGCGAGACATCCTTGCTCTCCTTGCGGCGCAGGCGCTCCTCGGCGCGCTCGATGACGAAGGCGAGCAGATTGTCGGCCTGCGCCGGGTTGCCAGCCAACCAGTGATCGAACCGGTCGCGCATCGCGGTCTCGACCAGGCGCGCCGCTTCCGGGCTGGTCAGCTTTTCCTTGGTCTGGCCCTGGAATTGCGGCTCGCGGATGAACGCCGACAGCTTGGCCGCCATCGGCGCCAGCAGATCCTCGGCCGTCACCTGCGCCGTCTTGCGATTGCCGCGCTGCTCGCCCCACGAGCGCAGCCCCTTGAGCAACGCCGAGCGGAACCCCGCCTCGTGCGTGCCGCCGTGCGCCGTCGGCACGGTGTTACAGTAGGACTGCAGCGAGCCGTCGCCGGTCTCGAGCCAGGTCAACGCCCATTCGACCCGGCCACCGGCCCGCCCCTCGCTATCGACCGGCAAGTCCGCCTCGCCAGCCCAGATTTCGCCCACGGCCAAGGCAGCGTCGCCCACATCCTCGAGCAGGCTGTCTTTCAGGCCGCCGGGGAAATGGAGCGTGGTCTCGACGGGGATATCGCTGCCGGCGATGAGCGCCGGGTCGCAGGCCCAGCGGATGCGGACGCCGCGGAACAGGTAGGCTTTGGAGCGGCACAGGCGGTAAAGCCGCGCCGCGCTGAAATGCAGCGCGCCGAAGATCTGCGGGTCGGGGTGAAACCGGATCGAGGTGCCGCGCCGGTTCTGCACCGGGCCGACGCGCTCGAGCTTGGTGGTCGGTTTGCCGCGGGCATATTCCTGCCGCCACAGGACCCGGTCGCGCGCAACCTCCACATCGAGTTTGTCGGACAGGGCGTTGACGACCGAGCTGCCGACTCCGTGCAGACCGCCCGACGTCGCATACGCCTTGCCGCCGAACTTGCCGCCGGAGTGCAGCGTGGTCAGGATCACCTCGAGCGCACTCAAATCGTTGAACTTGGGATGTGGATCGACCGGGATGCCGCGGCCGTTGTCGCGCACCGTCAGCCAATCGCCCGCGTCGAGCACGACGTCGATTGCGCTGGCATGGCCGGCGACCGCCTCATCCATGGCGTTGTCAAGCACTTCGGCGGCCAAATGGTGCAGTGCGGCCTCGTCTGTGCCGCCGATATACATGCCAGGGCGCCGGCGGACGGGCTCGAGGCCTTCGAGGACTTCGATGTCCCGGGCGGAGTAGTCGCTCGATCCCCCGGCGCCGCCGAGGGACGTGAGAAGATCGTTCATGCTGTGTTCCCGGTCCTGCCCCGGACCCTAGTGACCCGGAGCAGGACGGGCAAGCGATTCGGAAACGGGCTGGCTTACTTCAGGCCGCTCGGCTCCTGCGTGTGCGCCTCGAGGAACCACAACTGCTTATCGAGGCCGCGGCTCACTTCGGTGAACAGGTCGGAGGTCCCGGCATCGCCAGCTTCATCGGTGTCGTCGATGTTCTGGCGCACCGCATTGGCGACGGCGGCAAAGCGCTCGATCAGCGCCTCGAGATGATCGGAGATCTTGTAGGCGTCCGTCGGATACGGCTTCAGGCTCGTCCGGCGGCCGACTTCCTGAACCGTCCCGCGGGCGGTGCCGCCGAGCTGGACGATGCGCTCGGCCATCATGTCATTCCATTCCGACACGTCCGTGCGGAACCCGTCGAGCATCAGATGGATACCGATGAACTGCGGGCCCTTGAGGTTCCAGTGCGCTTCCTTGATGACGAGCGCGAGATCGATCCCGTCGGCGAGGCGGCTCTGCAGGGCTGCCATCGAGGCAGCCTTGGCGTTGCTCTTGGTGTCGTTCTGCGTCTTGTGCAGGCGCGCGTCCTTGGTCTGGTCGCGCAGGTCGGTCGGGCTGTCGGGCATCGGTTCGCTCCTCGATGATGAGATGATGCGTGCCCAACGTGCGTGCCGGCATTGCGTTGCGCGTCGTGCGGCCGCCGGCGGTCGCTTTGCGCGGGCCGCCATTCTGGACGACAGTGCGGCCGAATTCGCGGGAGTGAGGAATGAGTTTGCAGGGCAAGGTCGCGCTGGTGACCGGGTCGACGAGCGGTATCGGCCTGGGCATCGCCCACGCGCTGGCGGCCGAGGGCGCGGCGATCATGCTGAACGGCTTCGGCGACCCGGCTGCTATCGCCAAGGTTCGGGTCGACCTCGCCGCCGCCGGCGTCCGCGTCGAATACGACGGGGCCGACCTGTCGCGGCGAGACGCGGTGACCGGGCTGGTCGAAAACACGCTCGCTGTATTCGGCCGCATCGATATTCTGGTCAACAACGCCGGCATCCAGCACACGGCCGCCATCGCCGACTTCCCCGACGACAAATGGGACCAGGTGATCGCGATCAATCTCTCGGCCGCCTTCCACGCCATGAAAGCCGCCATCCCCGGGCTGACCAAGGCCGGCTGGGGCCGCATCATCAACATCGCGTCGGCCCACGGCCTGGTCGCGAGCGCCAACAAATCCGCCTACGTCGCCGCCAAGCACGGCGTCGTCGGCCTGACCAAGGTCGGCGCGCTCGAACTGGCCAACACCGGCACGACCGTCAACGCGATCTGCCCCGGCTGGGTGCTGACGCCCTTGGTGCAGGCCCAGATCGACGCCCGCGCCAAGGCCGAGGGCGCCAGCGCCGACATCATCGCCCACGCCATGCTGTCGGAGAAGCAGGCCATGACCCAGTTCACCACCCCCGAGGGCATCGGCGGACTGGCCGTCTTCCTCTGCTCGGACGCGGCACGGACCATCACCGGCGCCGCACTCTCCATCGACGGCGGCTGGGTCGCGCAATGAGCGGATCGTGCCCGGTCATCGTCACGGGTGTTGCGGGCTTCGTCGGTTCGCACGTCGCCCAGGCGCTCTTGGCCCGCGGCGAGACGGTGCTCGGCCTGGACAACATCAACGATTATTATGATGTTCGCCTCAAGCACGCCCGCCTCGACCGGCTTCGCCCGATCCCCGGCTTTCGCTTCGAAAAGCTGGACTTGGCGGACAAGGAGGCGGTGTTCGCAGCCTTTGGCCAGGTTCCGGAGACGACCAAAGTCATCCATCTCGCCGCCCAGGCGGGTGTCCGCTACTCGATGATCGATCCGTACGCCTACGTCTCGGCCAACGTGATGGGGCACGTCACCGTGCTCGAGGCGGCGCGCAAGCTCGACCGGCTCGAGCACCTTGTCTACGCCAGCTCGTCGTCGGTCTATGGCGGCAACACCGAGTTGCCGTTCGCCGAGGCCGACCGGGTCGATCGGCCGGTATCGCTCTATGCCGCCACCAAACGCGCCGACGAACTGATCTCGCATGCCTACTGGCACCTCTATGGCCTGAAGCTGACCGGCTTGCGGTTCTTCACCGTCTATGGCCCGTGGGGCCGGCCCGACATGGCCTATTTCAGTTTTGCCCAGGCCATCATGGCTGGCCGGCCGATCACGCTCTACGAAAACGGCGAGCTGAAGCGCGACTTCACCTATATCGACGACATCGTCGCCGGCGTGCTCGGCTGCCTTGATCGACCGCCCGGCGACGGCGAGCCACCTTTGCTCTTTAACATCGGCAACAACCGCGGCGAGCGGGTCGCCCATCTCGTCGAGCTGCTGGAGCGCTCGCTCGGCCGCACCGCGATCATCGAGAGCAAGCCCCGGCCGGTTGCCGACGTCGTCGAGACCTGCGCCGACCTGGGCGCGATCGAAGCCCATGCCGGCTATCGGCCGACGACACCACTCTCGGTCGGCATCCCGCGGTTCGTGGAATGGTTCCTCGGCTATTATGGCAACTCGATGAATCCGCTTGACGGAGGCGTCCCGCGGCTCTAGATAACGGCCAACGGCGCCCCGTCGGATTGACATTCGGTGGAGGCGCCGTTAAGTTCTTCACCCTCGTGCTCTCGGGCGCGTCGGTTCAACGAAACGGATAGGTCCTCCGCCCCTGCGTGTTATAGCGGAGTGGCGATCTGTTTGGGTTTGTTACGTTCATTGACAAGTGCATCGTGAGTAAAGCGGAAGGATATGTTGGCGGCGTTTTGGTGCTGTTGACGGGATTTTCTTTTTGGGAGGTCCTTGAGGTGCTGGATGTTG
>JAABUX010001109.1_pt1 | contig 42000 bp, 37 predicted proteins | sample 5561851 | NCBI WGS metagenome assembly JAABUX01 (sample SAMN10711883, study PRJNA513361) | rock metagenome | isolation source: Antarctica rocks | place: Antarctica: Victoria Land, Richard Nunatak red sandstone | collected 2016-01-03 | reverse complement strand
CCCAAAAATCCCAAAACCTAGCTCCAGCAAAGGACCCTAGCACTTTCTACAGAAAGCCAATCCACCAAAAACATCCATTCCATCAACAAGTTCCCGTATGCTATATTCTATATTCTATATCCTAGAATATAATACAACATATGTGATGTGGTAGAACTACCTATACAATACCCAAGTAGTCATATAGCTTGAGCTTGGCAAATATGTACTCCCTCTTGAAAAGCTACCTACACCAAACTCCATACATAATCTACAATCCTCTCACCATCCACATTTTCACTCAACATACATAGAATACGTCAGTCAGTCTGCAAGAAAGGGTATTTCAAACCAAACCCAATCAAAGAAGCCCACCCCTGAAAATCGCGCTTTACCAGCCGCCTCACATATCCAACGAATGCACATAAACATCATAATCCATAACACACACAAATCCCCACACCTCTCCCACCCACCTCCCCTCCCATCTCCAATTCAAGACGCCGTAACACTCCTCTGCACCACCCTCCTCGCACCCCCACCATCCAACCCCCTCGTCTCCCTCCCCCCAAACATCCTCCCCACCCGCCCCTTCAACCCCCCATCCCCAGACCTCTTCTTCGTCGGGCTCGCTCCCTCCACCCACATCGCGCCGGGTGTCGCAACGTCATGTACAAACATTCCATTCTCATATCTGACCTCAACAGGGCCTTTGCTGGTGTCCATCGGTCGCGGGTAGACGCCGGCTTCGATTTCCTTGTGCCAGCTAGGACCGCGGATGATGGGCGGTGGCTGCTTGTGCATTTTGGTCGAAGTGGCGGCGGATTCGGAGTCGCGACGGTTCTTGGTAGGTTTCAGTGATATCTCGTTGCGGGACTGAGAACGCGGGAGGTCTTGGCCTAGGCGTGATGTGGAGCGCGGTACGGAGAGCTCCGAATCCTTGATCAAGGTTTCTTGCTGGGCAGTGCGTCGAGGGGATTCCTGTCGTGTTTGCGACGAGGAGGTTTTGCGTGGTGGGTCTTGCATTATCTGTGATTCGCGATAGCGATGCAGTGTGCGTTCCATGCTCTCATTGCGGAGAATGGGGCCGGAGATGGACTCTTTCTTCACATGGCCGTTCGCTGGTGCTTGTTGCTGCTGAAGTGGATACGGTGCCTCGGGTCCAAGATTCTTTTCCTTCCTGCGGCCGCGGCCCCCAACCTTCATCAGTTGGCCGATATGTGTTTTCGTCTCTTTGTATTGGTCCAGGCCTGGAAGGGCGGGCAGAGGGCGGTTCAGGTTCGGTTCGCCGTTCTTGCGAAGTTTGGAGGGTTCATCTTGATCCGGTCTGGTGCTACGAAAGGAGCTCCAGCTGCCTTTGCGTCGTAGGCCGCCTCCACGCCACCAGCCATTGCTACTGCTCCTGCTCGTACTGCTGCTGCGGCTGTGCGATCTCGAAAGCCCAGCCGCGGATGACCGCCCTGATCGCGTGCTGTCCTGACTCGCTCGTGGTCTCATGTAGTGACTTATACCGCTTCGTATACTTTCCGTTATGCTACCAGATCTGCTCAACGGTCTTTCGTACTCCGAGTCGCCATCGCCTCCCCATCTCCTCGACCGTTTTGACGCTCTACTTCCCGGTCTGGCTGCACGGCCGCTGCTGTTATATTTCTCTTCCGCTTGTCGAAGAACGCGCTCGTGACCCTGCCATGCTTTGGCGTGGACATTGGACTCTCCGCTTTGGTCGGATTCATCAGATGGCCTCCTGTACGAGTTGACTGATGGCTGTCTGTGGTATGATATCCGCTTGTCGTCACCAGGTGTTAAGACAGCAGAAGTTACGGCAGTCGACGTGGGGCGGCCGTGGTGATCATAGTCGGTATTCGAACGTGTACTGGATTTGCTGGATCCGCCCGATGGCTCATCATAGTCTACCGTAGCCGCAGCGGAGGTTTTGGGCCGGCCGTGCAAACTAGCTCGAATGTGGTCGAGAATGGGCTCCTGGCCCTCGATTTGTCTGGCTCGACTGTTCGTTACGATCGTTGCATGCACTGGTGGGAGGAGCTCCAGTCTAGTGATACTGCGATTTTCCATGGGTTGTCGATGACGATCCGAATCCATCTCTTTTTGCTTCCCCTTGGCCTTGTTGGATATCTTGGTATGGGTTGGCTCGAGTGGTTCCATGGCGAACCGGTATGTTTCCGCTGATCTACCATGGCCCATAGGTCCCTCCAAGCTTTCAGCTGCGTCCATGAGTGCAGCGGCTCGAGGTTCTGACTTCGAATCACACAAATGCACATCCTGGGGAGGTCTTCGTGCAGAGTATCTTCTGGGTTGCTCCTTTCGAGGCTGTTCCTTCACCGTCTCCGCAGTATTCCCCATCCTCAGCTCGGCTTGCCGTTCAATCACCTTCCTCCGCTCAAGCTCCGCTTCTCTCGCGACCGCTCGCTTAGCTTCCGCCTCCAATTGCCGGGCGTGCTCCTTCTGCGCCTTCTCATATGCACGCTGCTCCGTTCGAGCCGACTTAATTTCCGCTTTTTGTGACTTGACATCCGCTGCACGAGCCTGTGCTACATACTTCGCTTTCCTTTCCTCCTCAAACTTTCGAAGTGTTTCGTAGTGGGCTGGTTCTTCATCTGGATCTGGCGGGTTGGTCTCGTTGACAATAATGGCACATGCTTGCCGCAAATCGAGGATCAGCTGAGGGTGTACCGTGGGACGCTCCATTTCGGATGCGGTGGGACTGTAGGGTGGAGAGGTGTCGATGTCGTAGTCTGTCCCAACGTCATTTGCTGACGAGGAGATTTTCTATGATTTCGTCAGCTCCTACACTTCCTTCCATGATACAAATATGTCGTTTCCAAGCGGTCAACGTGTCATGAGGATGTTGGAGCGTTGCAGAAGACCCACCAGGCGCAGCGAAGAGAGAGAAAACTTCCGGTTGGTGATCCCCATGGTGTAGGATTTTGCTGAGACTCCGTTGAAGGATTGGGCCTAACAGCGTTGAGATGTCGCTGTGCCTCGATAGGATCGGGCGAAGTCGCAGCGGGTCTGGGGCGATGAAAAGCAGAGGTGAAACTCGTCAAACAAAGTCCCTCTACTCCTTCGTCCCTTAAGACATTATTGATTCAGTGTGGTATATATACAAGGTCAAAACAAAACATATTAGCAAAGGGGAGAGGGAAATAGATGAAATTCATCTTGCAAATTGCTCCAGTCGGAATCCAATCCACCTGGTGCGAATCACCGACAAAGTTTGCAGGCCCTAAGATTTAGACAATAGACCATCGCACTTGCAAATCGACGATAGCAGGCGAATGGCATAACGACCAATGGTAGTGCAGGACAGCAAGACAAACGGTTCAACCCGTGGTAGGTGCGCTTTTCAGTCTGGGGTTTTAAGTCGCCAGGATCCCTGCATTCTATCGCCGCTTGTTCCTGGCCGATTGGTGGGGCTTACATTACGGCCATCTGTCGTCCACCTGTCAAATCCGCGCATTTCCCCATACTCATACTACTAGCAGACTATCTGCCGGAAAGCTTGGAGGTTTCCCCTGAGACTATAAATAGCATCTCAAAGTTCTATACAGAATATAATATTGGACAAAGCATCCACCGCCAAGTAGTCGTTCGCAAGGTATTATACATAGATTCACTTCACCAATGCATAAAGGATCGTTCTGGCCCATGAGCTATTTCAACATTGAAAAGGCTTCCGGCTATCTAAAACATCGTCGAAGAGTATATCACAGGCATCCCAACGCTTTCCAGTCGCACAAGACTCCTGCATGGTATCCGCTTATACTCCGGTGCAATGCAACTCCCGTCGCTGTTGATGCTGTGTCTTGCTACATGATCCCCTACCTCCCTCTCGCTCTATGGAACCTTTATTCATCTCCGAGGTCTCTTGTTGTCCGAAAACTTTCTCTCGTTCTGTCCACCATCGTCGCCTCGTCCTCTCTTCCTGCCGCTCCCGACCCCATCCCTCCGCTCTCGCTCTTCTCTCCTATCGGCACCCTCTCGCTGATCACGCTCTCGATACGGTCCATCCTCCCTACGCCGTCCGTCTCTGGCTTGTCCCCTATCGCGTCCCTCTCTCTCGGGAGCGCCACTACTGCCTCGAATGTTGGCTTCCAGCGCTCCAGGGACCCCTCGAACATCTCGATCAAGGGGGCCATCATTGCCTCGGGGGCGGTGGTCTCTCTGGCCGTCCCTACCCTGTGGTAATCCCTCTTCGCGCATTCGGTGCATTGCTCCCACTTGTCGATCCTTGTCAGCCGAACGGCTCCGGTGTCTGTCAGACCGACGATCGCCATCTCTTAGACCATCTCTTGGAATTCTACCGTCTCTGCCGTAAGCGGCGTCGTCATCTGGCGGTTGAGAGATTGGTCCACTCGGTCTGCCCACAAACAGGTCTTCACGAGAAGCTTGCTGGTTTGGTCTCGCAAATCCTGGCGTTGGTGGAGCAGAGGTTACGGGAGAAGGACCGTTGACGTTGTTGGCACGGCCGCCTCTGCCTCGGATGCTTGCTCCTTGACCCGATCTCTCAGGCACGCTTGGCGCACCGGCCTGTTGGAGGACGTTCTGGATACCGGCAAACGTACGTTTGTCTCTGCCATTTCTGTCATTGGGCATTGAGGGCCCTGTTGGAGGTCCACGATTGTTGGCTAACGGGCCGATGGGGCTGGGTAGTTGATTGTTGTTCGGTCCCCTGGGCGGCATGGAGACCGGAGGTGGAGCTTGCCTCATCCCTAACCCACCCTGAGGCTGACTCTCAGCCGGCACAGCTCCGACCCCTTGTAGCGCTTTGAGACGGTCCGGGTGGATGCCAGCTGTATCCGGACTTTCAGCAACGGGTGTGGGAGGTGCCGATGATGTAGTGGCATGCTGTGGGAAAGGAGGTGGATTTCGAGGCGATCCTCTTATCGAAGGCCCGCTAGGAGCATGCCTGTCCTGCACTGGAGTTGTTGGTCCTAGAACTTGGGAAGGGAGTTGAGTATTGAGCTGAGGTTGGGGGGCGCTGACATTTCGCCCACCTCGCTGTGGAGGTGGATGGTTCCCGTTTGTCAATCGAGGACCCGATGGTATATCATTGTCCGACGTTAGTCGACCATACTGTGACTCTACCTGCCTGCCACCGAAGCTGGTGTCATGGCTTAATCGGCCATGGTTCGGGTCGACAGGCGGCACGGCAGCTGATGGCTTCATCGAGTCCCTGAATCTCTCGTTCGAGTTCAACGACCCGGAACCAACACTAGGTGGACGGCCGCCAGTGCGGGGACCAGTTGGGGCATGTGGTTCTTCAAAGCGTGGCGGAACAGGACGTCCGCCCTCTTCGATCGGACGACGCGCGTTGATTGGTGGACGATCATTGTATCTTGAAGGACGACGGTCATCTGCACGTGATGGCGAAGGCCCTCGGGACTTGCGCTCAGGGTATGTATATCCCTCCTGCCGTACTAAATCAGGACGGCGATCAGGATGAATATTATCGGGCTGTCCTCGATCGGGAACTTGACCGTGAATTAGAGCGGCCCTGGCAGGGTCGATCGGATGCTGAGGAACCATCGGCCTTGGTGGAGGCATTGCAGTCTCTCTAGACTGCTGCCTCAGGCCATCTGCGTCTCTACGGCTTTCATGCTGCTCAGGATACTGCCTATCTCCTGCGGGTCTCTCCGTTCGTTCATCGCGGGCTGGGTACCTTGAATCTCGAGCATGTGGCTCTACATTGCGAATATCGAGACCAGATCGACCTGGCGGTGCTTTGTCATTTATCCATTGTTGATTTGTGCGGTCTCTCTCCATTGCTTGTATTCGTTCATGGCCATGCGGGTAGGGTCCAGGTACTGAGCGGTCCAAGCCTCTGTTTTGAAGCAGATCCCTAGACTCGCCACGCTCAGGATAGCGCGCATCCCTAGCATATTCATGCGGTCCACGGTCGCCAGCTCTCGGATGCAAGCGATGATCGCCAGCTCTTGGCTGCGATGGTTCTGGCTTGCTGGGGAGATTGTGTTGCGCCCGTCCGCTGAAAGCGCCTGAAGATTCAGCCCGATTGACGTCTGGTCGGGTTGGGGGTGCGTGATCCCCAGCAGAAGGCGGCGTTGGCTTGACTTCAGGTCTCGGAGGCGGTGACTCAACTCGCGGTGACCTGGATACTTGTGGTATCATGGTAACCACTACCGCTTCAGCTTTTGGCTTCGGCGTATCCGCTAAGCTCCAGTTGGAACTCGGTGCAGTATTCGAGGCCGTGCCGTTATTGGCTGGTGCGTCTGTCATTCTCGCATCCTCGATCTCGCCATCTTCGGCGTCAATTTTGTCGAAAGTGCCGTCCATCATGAGAGTGCTATTTGCGCTATAGTTAGTTGAGTCAGTGGACTGATCTTGGGAATGTCTTGGGGTTTCGAAACTTACGATCCGCGGGGACTTGGCTGGAAATCAGGAGCTGTAGGGTTCAACGTCTTGACTGATCCTCCGTTGGGGAGTGGAGTTGACGGCTTCGCTGATACAGATCGAGTTCCCGCTGTATAAGGGGCGGCAGTGTCGTTGTGTGCCTCACACGTTTGTTAGAGCGATGACTTTTGACGAGGTGGAGATGCTCACTAGACTAAATGCTTGTGGAAGTACCCAGTCCTTCTCTCTCCTCTTGAGTGCGCCCATCAAAGACATGGCTGCAACCTTCAGGTCTTCTCTAGACTCAGACTTATTCAGTTCTGTGATGCTATCCAGCAAGCCTTTTCCCATCCAATTGACAGCGGGAAAATGCTGATTGATGTTGTTGAGGACGTTGACAGCATTGCGGATGTGCATATATTCGCCACTTCCTATACAGACCTTGATCGCAAAACTGAGATTTCGATGCCATTTGAGGAGTAGTCTTCGAAAGTCCTCATATTCCAAGAAAGCATATTGGGACTTATCACTACCCATCCTTTTCGTAAAACCAGGCAGATCTTTCTTGACACCGAAAGCTTCCTTTTCGTAATCTTTCTTGTTGATGTGCCATCGACTGAGGTATCGGAGCATCTCATTGAGGAAGCGGCCTATATTTTCAGCTTCCTTAGCCGTACACAAGAACATCATCGATGTAAGCCTTTTCTCTTTGAAGAACTGGTCCAAAACGCCCATGGTCCTGAAATTTGTCGCTCCAGAGGTGTGAAGGAACGTGAGCATCTTGAACGTGTACAATGCATCCAGAGGTGATATCACAATCCGCGGAAAAAAGCATTGCTCGATCAACGTAACGTTGAATACTTCCCAATTCCCGATAGTACCTGGGAACCAATGATTCCTCTCTTTCATCATTCGTTTACGCACAGATGCATAGACACCGACCCGCGACTCGCGCTCCCTTGATAGTAGATCCTGCAAATCGGAGATTGCTTTCTTCTCTAAATCCTTCCTTGCCGTACCTATACGGGTGACATCTTGGCGGTCATCGCTGATGGCCTTGATCTTTTTCTGTTGTCGCATGTTTTCATCTTGATAGCTCGTTGCTGCAATGTCCATGTCCGACAGGGATAAGGACCAGAACGTAACATAGAATGGTAGACTCAAAATCTCCCAAGTCTCATCAGGCAAAGCTGGGCGAATTGCATCCATAAGTTCTTGGAGTATCGGATGCCATGGCTGCTGTATCAGTTCGGTCTTGGCTGGTGGCGGCGAAGTCGTTGGCGAGAGTTTTGCTGCATTCTTGATGTCCGTGTCACCTTGGTCTGCGTTCAGCACTCCATTTACCAAGACTTCTGACACATCCATTGCATCTTCAGCAGCTGCTGGGTTGGCAGTTTCATTGACGGAACTTTTGTCCGCGGCTGACTCAAATTCTGCTTTGATCGATCCTTCCGCAGACTTCTTGGCCGGCGACCTGCAGGCCTCTGATTTACGTTTCCCATTCTTAGCGTCGTACTCTGCTACTGCATTTGCAATGGATGGGCGACTGATCCAGAAGGCGATGCTGGGATCGATACCAAATTCAGTGACTAACCTAGCAACACCTGGTACGAAATAATCGAAGTCTTTGACAGACAGGTTGCTTCTCAAGAGATCCGTATACTGTACGAGTATACGATGGAGTTGATCGGCCAGATTGCCAAGCAATTTTGGGTGAGCGTTCTGCTCCTCGATCCTGTATATGCCTGTTTGTCGTTCCTGCGCAAGCGATACAAGAATTTGACCTGCCAATCTGGAATCCGTCAATGATCTCATCAGACGCTTGGCGGTAGTCTTTGACTCGTGTCGCTGATCAAACAATTGTAACAGCGTTTGAGCTTGTAGAAGCTCGCCGCCAGCCATAGCCAAGACTTGAGCCTCATTAAAGTTGGTGTCTGAGATAATGCCGGCCATGGATTTGGTTATTTCTTCGAGGATAATGAGGTCTGTCGAATTTCCTCGCCGAAGCTGATCGGCAACGTACTGGATTATAGGTGTAGGGTTCAATACGGAGTACTTCTTGAAGACCTTACCGGCAAATAGTGACAATGCTGCAAGCCATTTGCTTGTTAACATGCCGTCTGTTTGCACTCTGTTCCTTCCTGTGCCACCAAGGGCACTCATCAAGGACCAAATGAGAACATCGTAGGCGAGGAACGTGAAGTATCGAGCGCAGTCGACAACAGCATCGACGATGTTGTCGTATGATTCCAGCTGTGCGATGGCCACGGAAAAGACGATGCCGGGGTTCGCGTATGCTACTTTTGATAAAGCTCGAGCCATGGGCTTGAGAGTTGTCTTGCTGATACGCTTGAGGACATCCTTTGTCTCGGCTTTTGCTTGGTCGAAAGCTGCCTTCATGTCAGGCAAGCGGGATGTCTGTCCCGAGTACCACTCCGCATAGATATTGTATCGCGTTGGCGTCGAGAACTTGTTGATTAGCTCGAAAACCTCGTTAACCGCTCCAGGTTTACACTTCGTTAGAGACACTGCTGGTACAATCACTCGCTTGGACAAGTCAATCCAACGAGACAAGTTGAAGTCGGAGGTATCAACTGCCAGAGAATGACTCCCTATGCGAACCAGCTTCAGTAAGAGCGCCGCATCCTGACCAATCTTGACCCCAGTGAGGTTCAGTAGTGATGAACATAATGTGAAGACATCGTCAACATTCTGACACACGGGAACACTATCGGCCCAGTCATCCCAGTAAAATTTATAATCGATAGCCTCGTTGGTGTCTTCCTTATCCAATTGGGCCCATCGCATCGTCTTCCGTGCTGGAGCGTCCTTAAACTTGATTCCACCCTTGACAGCTCCGGCTTGGTCGGGGTCCGGTAGCTTCTGTAAGTCTCGCAGGCCGGAGTGATCATTTAGCGGCCGTAAAGGCTCGTAGACCTTCGATAAAGAGTGGTGTAGTATTCTATGGATATGTTCGGGAAGTTCAAGGAATGCATCGGGAAGCCAGGGAAAGCGGCCTAGCATGTATAAAGCTTCAGGCAGTGCGCCAATACACAGTAGACTCTTCAGGAGTTGGATTTTCTGTTCGGAAGGCTCTGGAAGCTCGTCCGCCTTCTCTTCTGGTTGAGCTGCTGGTGTTGCTCTGTCAGTGGTTTGATCTACCTTGGCAGCGTTTCTTCGAGCTGCGTCCGCCTCGCGAAGCCTTGCAAATTCTCTCCCGTCAATAGTGTCGTCTGGTAAAGGCGCAGCGGCAAGCAAGGCATTAAGGGCACCACCTCCTGGTCGATTTAGACGTTCCCGTTCTGCTTTCTCTTTCATCTTTTCCTCCCGAACAACCTCCATATCTGAGTCTGCTGGCCAAATGTGAGGGTAAAGGTCTCGGAGCGAGATGAAGCCGACCTTGATGAGCAATGCAGCCAAGTATATGAGGTTTAGTGGAAGGACATCGACAGGGTCTCGCGCAGAGGAGCTATAGAAACGAAGTTTGAAGCCAAGAACCTGTGCGGCAACTTTGTTACCAGATGGTGGCAGGGTCTTGGTGATCTCGATCCATTTGCGGTCTTCGTCGTCTTGGTTCGACTCCGTAGCGGTACCATTGGTCGCTGCGATGAGCGCCGACCCTTCTGCTCTCCGACCGCCAAGCTCGAAGAAAGCAGCCATACCAATTTGTTTGCTTCTTTCCCAAAAAGCTCGGTCGCGCTCCGCCTTTGCTGCCGTGGCTGCCTCCTTTTCCTGATCGTTCAATGGCCGACAAGACGATCCAGGCAGCGCCCACCGAGGCAACGGGTCCAGAGCCAGCTCAGCAGAACCACTCTTGATAGGCTTGTCTTGCGGCCACCATGAGCTTGCTCGAAGATACTTGACAAAGAAGCGGTATTGTTTGACTAAGACAGCGGCAAAAACGTCGAGGGTAATATCAAGCACGCGGCCAACATCGAGATCAAAGGCTCCTATCATGCCCTTCACCCGTTCAAAGGTTTCCTCCACCACTTCACTGGTCGGCGGTTCATTGCTGCTTGTGGTGAAAAGCTCTGTCACAAGCTTTGAGTAGCCTTCCGTCTCTTCTCTCAGAAGGTTGTAGTTTGATTGCCGGTACAGGAGATTCGTTATTTGCCGGATTCCAGCCCGCACAAATGTACTGCGGATCATCCCTAGACTTACTAAGAGTGTGGTCTCCAGTTCGAGCCGCATCTTAGAGGGCGAAATGCCTGTGGCGAGAATCATCGTATTCAAAGATGTATTTAGGGTTGGAGTGGTGCTCGCTGCTTCAGCAAATATTGAGAGGCAGTCGAGGAATTGCGAGCTCGCATCAACTGCAGAATCCTTGACCATGGCGACCGGCGCGCCGCCATCTGTATTATCCTCCCCGAGTATTTCTTTTACCACCTTGCCGGCATCAGTCGCACTTATGCGTCCATCGAGTCCAGATCTGACGAGCTCTTGGAAAAGAAGACTCAAGGTGAGAGCATCATTACTAATTCGGGCCTGAATCCCGACTTCCACAATACTGCGTCGTCCAATATCCGCCCATGATGCCAGGGTTGGCTCTGTTATATGTTCATACTCAAAGAGGACAGAATCCTCCAGCTCCAGCTTTGGGGCCTGCGTGGCTGCAGTGTTCATAGCCGGCGTCTGCAGTGCAGTGTCCTTCCTTGGCTCTGTTGATGATTTAGAGGGAGTGAGAGCCGGCGATGTCGGTTTGGCAGGCAAATTATTGAGACGTGGCTGGACAGGTATTGCGTTTGGGCTGTTCATCGGACTGTGTTGAGAACCTCCTCCGCGTCCTCCTCTACTCGCTCTCCTCCTACCTCCACCTCGCTGGTCATACTGATCTCTTCCATAGCTTTGGAATTGCTGAGCTTGCTGCTGATTGGTTGACTGACCTAATGTCAAGCTGCCGGGTCGATGTGGTGAAGGTCTTGAGCCATCTTCTCTGCTGTCGCCTGGGTATGTCCTATCGCCCCTCTTTCTCTTCCCTCCCCCTCCTGGAGCCATTTGACTCAAGCCCAGACGGGCTACTCAGCTTACCTGTCTCTAGTCAAGAGCACCATAGATATAAATCGCGATTTCACAGGTAATGATGTAGTACCCGACTGGGGCGCAGCTAAGGCAAGGTAGGAATGTGACAATTCAGTCCAATCAGTATTGGTATGGTAGTCGATAATCCGAGAGCAAAGAATGCGTCATTTTGAGTGAGAAGTTCGAATCGAGAGGCTGATATAAATCCTTGGGAAGCTATTGTTCAAAGATCTTTATTCATTCGGACCCCATTCATTAGGCAAGGCCAATTTGGGCTTAGCTCCTTTTCTAGTCCATCGCGCGAAAGAGTCATCGCGATAGCCGCTGAAGCCCCTACATACAACCTTGCAACCTCCATACTTATCTCACTTCACTGTGAGGCAAGCCTAACAAAAATGAACGCAAGTCTAGGCCATGATTCGAAGCCCAAGTACTTGCGGGGTCGCCATGAAGATTGAATGGGAGACGAGGAGGATGACTCATCCTCAGAGATCATCATAGCTTTACTTTCGCCGCATTGAAACAAAGAGCATTTGACCACACACTCCATGAATAGAGACGCTGATAGCAAACCAACAGGACTCTGACCTCATATTGTCGCTACGTTCTTTCATACTACTCGCAGCATCCCGTGCATTCCTTCCCAAAATCAGCCATGCCGGCTAGAATCCTTCTGTGAACCCTATCCGCCAATACTCGGTCCCTGGAGATTGAAGAGTTTTGGTACGGAAATGGCATTCTTTCACGACGGATGCCCTCGTGCGCAACAGCAAGAAAAGGGGCAATGGTGGCAGAATTCGATTTCAAGGCCGGACTGAAGTTGGAGCAGCGAGGAAGGAAGGCAATACTCATCTGGATGGGCAATATTGCTTATCATTACACTTTGGAAATCTTGATCACATAATCTCACGTCGGATGCTACGTACGGCTTGAATCTGCTCACTTCAACCGTGAAGGTACCGCAAGAAGCATCGCCGATGAACTAACTTCCACTAGATCCGAAGAGTCTGGAAGGTATTACCTATACATATCGGAAAGACATTGTTCGTATGCAGACACGGACTGCAAGATACTAAGCCATGCTCTCGTTGAAGTCAACGGTGATGGTGGACTCTATAACTACCCCTACCAGATTTTCCATAGAAAGTCGATTAAGCGTGATCAAGTTTTGCTAGAGCAACGACGTTATCTAATGTATGGAGCACTTTATCTGTTCACCAGCATCTATACCTGAGGCGACAATGCTATATCAAGAAATCTTTAGGCTCAGAGGATCTTTGGTGCTCAGTCTGGTTGGACATCCCAAAAAACCCCTGTGGCTCGGAGAGGGAGGCCTAGAGGCACTGTCTTCTCTCCAATCCGCACCTTTGATCAGCATGCATGAAGTACTCCCTCCCGAGGTCTCTTATATGGGGAAGCTCCCACCCTTCAACATCAATACAATCGAAGAGTCCGCCGGGGTTCGTGTCTTACTACTATATGGTGACCTGAATTCCCTAATCCCACAGTACCTCAATCGAATTGCCATTGAACGAGGTTACACTTATGAAAACATGGCTTGCTCGCCAGGTCTTTAGTCGTGATGCTAACTTTGCTTTACATGTTCGTCTCATTCGGAAGGTTATCCAATGGTGGCCACCCAACGATGATGGTTCGCTCTCACACCTGAGTGATCATTGGAAAGCGTGCATTGATAGGATCCTGTGAATCTAAGCACATGCTGAGGAACATTTCACCCATGGACCCGTTATTGTATAATGATCCTGGGATCCATTCAATACTTTGCTCTTATCTTTGCTGCAAAATGATGGCAGATGTCCTTTTCCGAAGGGACCATCTCCAATTAGAGGAAATTTTGTAAAGGCGTACGGACCAAGTATATACACGAACGAGATGCCCATCTCCTCTAAGCAAATCACTCAAATCGCACCCAACTCCTTCAACCTCCTAATCATCCCATCCACATCCTCCACCTTCTCCCCCCCAACCCTCGGCGGCGGTTCCTCAACCTTAACAGTCCTCAACCTCCTCCCCCCTTCCACCCCATAATCCCCCAACGTCCGCTTATCAATCCTCTTCTTCCTCGCCTTCATAATATTCGGCAACGTCGCATACCGCGGCTCGTTCAGCCTCAGATCCGTCGTGATGACCATCGGCAACGGACTCCTCACCGTCTCCACGCCCCCATCCACCTCCCTCGTCACCTGCACCCTATCATCCCCCTCAAACACAATCTTGCTCGCCTGCGTCGCCTGTCCCCATCCCAACAAGCCCGCTAGCATCTGTCCCGTCTGTCCCGCATCGTCGTCAATACTCTGTTTCCCCAAAATCACCAAGTTGCTCTCCTCCTCCGCAACAACCTTCGCCAGCAGTTTCGCAACCCCCAAAGGTTCCAATTCCCCGTCGGCGGCGGTGTCAGTGTCGGTGGCGGTGTCGGTGGCGTCGTCTGTGGCGGGCGAGGTCTCAACGTGGATGGAGCGGTCGGCGCCCATGGCCATGGCGGTGCGGAGGACGTCGACGGCCTTTGCGGGACCGGCGGAGAGTGCGACGATTTCGGAAACGGGGGCTTCTTCGCGTTCGCGGATGCGGACGGCGGCTTCGATGGAGAGTTCGTCGAAGGGGTTCATGCTGTGTTTGACGCCGGCGGTCTCGATCGCTGTCCGGGCTTTATTGACGCGGGGTTTGATCTGTTGGTTGGAGGGGGGGGGTTGTTAGTTGGAGGTGTATGGGATTTGGGGATTGGGGGAAAGGGAGGGGTGCGTACGGCATAGTCGATGACACGTTTGACGGGTACTAGGATCTTTAGGGGGGTTGACATTGTGTGTGTATAAGGTAACTGGAGGGGAGGGCAGAGTTGCTGATTGTTCTTAAGATGGACATACATAACCTCGGCTGTAGCCGTGGCTTGCCGAGTCAGATTGAGCGGACGTTAGCGCTGCCGCTTTTGGCGAGTGACAGGTGCAGGGTTTCTCTTGTCGGTTCTCTCACGGTGCGGGATTCTTCATACTCATGCGTATAAGCAACGCTTCGGAAGCCTTTCAGATAACGGAAGGGGGATATAATGAATGAGAGTGACTCCTCGATGGTATGGGGTCAGCGGATGCTGTTGGATTCGGGTGGAATGAAGCCCTGGCATGTACCTCATACGTAGATTTGCAGTCACCCTTCGCTAGCCTTTACCTCTCCGGTTAAATTTAATTGTCTGTCTCTTCATGAGCTCAGCAGAAGCTGTGATGGTAATGACAACAATTGCTTTGTACCATACCCGAAATTGTATCTCATATACTAGAGATTAATCTTTTTTTTATGTCCAGCACGGCCCATACCTCGACCATGTAGTACCCCCATACGCCATCGCTGTGATCCGATCGCCTACCCATGTCACACGGGAAATAACTGTACCCCGTCACGCCGTCCCACAGTCACAGGATATTACACATCTTCCCCTTCCCCTTCCCCATATCCTCCGTCCACTTCCTCCTCTTCGGCCTCCTCCCGCCCCCACCTCTGCCCCTAAAGCCCCCTTTCTCCCTCGGCAAGCCCCTCTCCATCTCTCTGATCTGCCTCGTGGCAACATCCTTCCTGATAATCTGCCGACACAGATCCACAAATGCCTCGTCCACGTTGGCGCGTCTTCGCGCGCTGGTTTCGTAGTAAGGCGCGTCGTTCCACGATCGGGAGACGGAAAAGGCGCGGGAGCGAGAGACGGCGCGATCTTCTTCTAGGTCGGACTTGTTGCCGACCATGACTAGGGGGATGTTGACGTCGTCTTTTATGCGGACGATTTGCTCGCGCAGTTCGTGCAGTTCGGTTAGGGAGGAGAGGGAGGTTATGCTGAAGACGAGGAGGAAGCCTTGGCCTGATTTCATGTAAAGTTCTCTGTTCGTACATGACATGTTAGAGATGCTTTGGGATGGGGTGGTAGGCGGAGCTGGGACGAGCGTACCTCATTGCGGTGAACTGTTCCGTCCCAGCGGTATCTAGTATTTCCAACATGCACTGACGCCCCTGCGTAGTAGATCAGTTTAGTTTTTCACCCCGAGAGGTCAACAGCTTCACATCAACTTCGATGTGTTTCCGATACGAGTCCTCGATCGTAGGGTCGTAGCTCTCTATCCAGACGTTCTGTACGAATTGCGCTAGGACAGTCCGTCGTCAGTCGGATGATGGGTTTGGAGTAGAGGCGCGTGCCCCATGCAGTAGCGTACCCGTCAGACAGCTTTTGCCCACGCCGCCTAGGAGTGGTCGTTAGCGAGATGCTGAGGAAGTGGCAACGTGGCATCTTCTCACCTGCTCCCAGGACCACTATATGATATTCTCTACTAGGAGGAGTTTGTCAGTATGGGTTGAGATGAAAGCTAAGTGATCGCGGATGTACCGTTGCGACATTATGTAGGAACCCCAGGTCTTCAACCCCCTCTGGTGTTATTGAGGAGACGCCTCGTTTCCTTGCATGTATGACACGATCCTGCTTCGACTCGTGGCTTCGATCGTTATGTGTGCCACTGTTCGGGGGTATCTCTATTTGTATGCCGGTTTGTCTCGCTGCCACCGTCTGACTTCACGGAAGCCCAAGTGAGTCGAAGAGGAATGGCACGAGGAGGTCGATGAGTTTAGAGAAGGAGAAGGAGAGGCGATTATGATTAAGGATTAGGTGGGCATCTCCCTTTTTTCTCCCTTTTTCCGTGGTGATGTTTGAACCATTGGATCGCAAGTCAGGCAGAGCTCATCAAGAGATCTAGAAGCCCTTCTAGGGTAGAGCTAGCGGGATCGGTAGCGCCTCTCCGGGTCGAACAAACTGCCGGGCTCCCAGCCTTAAACTTTGGTTCTGGGGGGGCGGGCCCAAGACGATGGGAATCTGCTATTCTATTTCTAGGTACCTAGATATGCTTGAACAGCACACCGTTCCTCTAATAGCAGAACTATTCTGTCTGTTGACCGCAATTACACATGGCTTCTACCAACTTCAGACGCTGTCTATGATACCTGCTAACACACCTTACAACATGCGACCGCAATGTTCGTTTAACACTGCCTGAATGATCCATAGATCAGCTTCTCCGCATGTTCAATATCGGCTTCACCGACATCCTTTGCTTCAACGACCACCAATCAAGATGCTATTCTCACGACAACGATTTCAGGCATCCTCTATCTACTTGTTGCCTTCGTCTGGTAGTCTGCGTCGACCTCGCTTCCATCCAACCCATCAGCAATTACCGCAATAGCTCATTCGCAGCTGAGGCTCTCTTCCGCTTTTGCTCGCTCGCGATCGTGTGCGCCAGTCGACGAAACAACGGAGGAACGATGGAAGTACATTTTGCGGATATGCCTTTCTTCCATGAGGATTCACCTTACGGCTACGCCTTATGGACCAATATATCCAGGGCTAGTGAGCATTCTCGAGGTAATACCCTCCTAGCGAAGGTGCCTAACGTTTAGATGGAGTTCTGCCTTACCGCTAAGCCTCACTCGGACCGCTGTCACGAGAAGCTACATGCACTACGTCTCTTTGGAGCGCCACAAGAAGTCGTTTTCCATACTGTCATTGGCGACTGTTGGTATTCCTTGGACCAAGTGGGCCAAATGCGCAAATTAGTAGACAACAATCGAAAGACTGCTGTCCTCGCTAGCCGGACTCCGAAAATTTGTGCTCTCGATTGACAATGTACAGTACATGGGAGGGACCTCCGCTCTGCCTTGTGCTATTCTACTCAATGAAGGAGGGAGCAATCGAATATTTGGAGACTCGCAAAGGCGAACAGGCCTCTATTCGCGATGATATACCAAGCTGTGATACAGCTGATGCGATTACCTCTAGGATATACGTGCTCTCAAAACACCTGTCCTTTAGGAACTTCAGACCTCGGACCCTTCGAGGGGCCTCTAAGAATGATGGTATTACATTAAACAAAACGGAGCAACAGAGCATCAGACTCGCAGGACTGAAAATAGGCATAGATGCGAGAAGAACACCACTCTTCTCGTTTCTGCATGGACAAGAATTCCGGCGCATGTCCAAGCAGAGGATCCATTACAGGTCAGAATCCTTCAGGATGTCTGGCATGAATATTCATGTGGTGAGCAACAGTAAGGGCACACCCTGAGCCAAATGTCTGTTCTCATTATGTCGATATCTGTGCAAATTAGGGACGATCGACACTCGCTGCAATGATAGGTATGTACATTATTGAGCGTTGGAGTACATCACGTGATTTATCACTTCGACCAATCAGACCTTGATGATGTCAATTGCGGGGATCCAACTCATTGTGAATAATTACAGTCAATGTACCAGCGCAAAAGGGGAAGGAGCATGTTTTCTCATTGCTATGACCTAATTGTACTGCGATTTTCAATTCTGACTTCCCTTGTCATCCTCTCTGTTACCTCATTTTCCCATTCTCCTCGTCAACAATCGTCGCAACAATCGTCGCCATGTCTGACGCAATACACGACTCCCATGGTGTGGAATACTACGAGATACCATCGTTCACCTTCACCACGGGCGAAAGACTTCCCATCAAAGTCGCCTACCGCTCCTACAACACTGACTCCACAAAGACAGCATGCATCCCTACCTGCTACGGCGGCCGCATCAACAACACTCTTGCTTTCACCGAGAAAGATCAGGCCTTTTCCTCTTACCATGTCATTGTCGTTGCCATGCTTGGTAACGGCGAATCATCATCGCCTTCAAATACGCCTGGCTTCCCTAAAGCGCTAGACTACCGTGACTGCATACACGCACAGTACGAGCTTCTCACGAAGCACCTGGGTATAAAGAGTCTGGACGTGGTTCAAGGCTTCTCGATGGGCGGTCAGCAGGCATACTACTGGGCTTGCATGTATCCACAATTCATGAAGAATGTGATCGTCACTTGCGGCTCAGCGAAAACGAGTGGGCACAATTACACTTTCCTCGAGGGACCGAAGACTGCGTTGATCAACAGTACGGATTATGCGGATGGAGACTACAGAGCGAAAGGCCTGACGCCGACAAAGGGCATACGGGCGTTCGGAAGGGCATACTGCGCTTGGTTGACCAGTGGTGCCTGGTTCCGCGAGAGACTGTGGGAAAAGAAGCTCGGGCACAAGAGCCTCGAAGACTACATCACAAAGGATGGGGAGTCATCATTCGATGGGTGGGATGCGGAAGATATTCTTATACTAGCTAGGATGTGGCAGGCAGGTGATATTGGTACTACAAGGGAAGACAGTGAATATACACATGCACTGAAGGCTATCGAAGCTCGGGTACTGGTCATGCCCGGCCGGACGGATCAGTACTTCCTAGTCGCTGACAGCGAGGTCGAAATGAAGTTTTTGAAGAAGGGGGAATTTGCACCTATCGAGTCGATTTGGGGTCACGTCGCTGGCGGGGGAGGGAACGAGGAGGATACACAATGGATGAGTGACAGGATCAAGACGTTTCTAGGCAAGAGCTAGCCTACCTTTGACCGGAGATCTGAAGAGGTGAGATATAGTACCTTTGCATTCCCAGATGTTGGCAATACTTCCTCTGATTTTCTCACCTTCCTAATTGGGAATGGTTTCTGAACAAGTGTCGGCCATTTCTTATCTGCAACAATTACAACGTCACTGGAGTGCGTTGATCGTGCAGCGAATGCTCGTTCCTGCGTTTCTTCCAACGTGGGAAGGACAACGATCGGGATGCATCCATTGAAGTGTTTGTTTGGAACGATTGCATCAACTTTCGTGATTGCGAATGCTCAGCTCGACACTTATGATGTTCGTGAATCAACGGTGGAGAGCATGCACAGTGCTCTTCATGGTGGTCTCACATCCTGCCGCGGCATCGTCCAGTCGTTCATTGCACGTGTGGAAGCATATAACCCGGTTTTGAATGCTATCATATCTCTGAACCCTAATGCACTCCTCGTTGCCGACCAGCAAGACTTGCTCTTGGCCTCAGGCAATGTGACAGGGGCTCTTTTCTGCATTCCTATACTTTTGAAAGATAACTACGACACCGCGGACATACCGACCACCGGCGGCTGCCTCGACCTCGCTAGCTCACAACCCACGGTCGACGCCCCAGCAGTGAAAGCCCTAACGAACGCCGGAGCTATCATTCTAGGCAAGACGAATCTGCACGAGCTAGCACTCGAAGGCCTCTCGGTCTCTTCGCTTGGTGGCCAGACCGTCAACCCATACGATCACACTCGCACCCCAGGTGGTAGTTCCGGTGGCACGGGAGCTGCGATCGCAGCCTCTCTTGCCGTCTTCGGCACCGGCAGTGACACTGTGAACTCGCTGCGCAGCCCTGCCAATGCGAACAGCTTGTTCAGCGTTCGTCCGACCAGGGGTCTTATCTCGAGATCGGGGATCATACCAATTTCCTTCACGCAAGATGCCATTGGACCGATCGCGAGGAACGTGAACGATTTGGCGGTCGCGCTCACGGTAATGGCGGGTGTGGGTTATGATGCAGATGACAATGCTACGGCGTTAGTTCCGAGCAGTTCGGTCGGCGTAGACTATTCTGCCGCACTTTACGGAGGGTCTTTGCAGGGCATGAGGTTCGGTTTGATCGAAGGGTTCTTCAACCGTACCGCGAGTAATGAAACCACACCTGTCAACGATGTTTTCGACGCCATGGTCTCGACTCTGACCGCTGCCGGTGCCACCATCGTTCCCATCACGGATCCAATCTACAACTCCACAGCCATCCTGGCCGCCTACGACGTGCAAAGATTCGAGTACCGCCAAGAGATGGATACGTACCTCGCTCAACCATCCCTAAAGGGAATCCATCCATCAACTCTGAACGAACTATACTCCAGCGGGAAATTCCTCGTCATCCCCTCCCAATACTCTTACGTCAACACCGCCCTCGTCTCCTCCACCTCCAACACAACCTACGCCTCCATAAAAGTCGGTATCCAAAACCTAACCACAGCCCTCGAATCCACCCTAAAAGCCAACGCCCTCGACGCACTCATCTACCCCGAACAAAGCAACCTCGTCGTCAAAATCGGCTCCCGGTCGCAATCGGGTCGCAATGGCATCTTGGCCGCCGTCACGGGACATCCTGTCGTTACGGTGCCGGCGGGGTTCTCGCCGCAAAGTGCGGATGCACCGATTGGTGTGCCGGTGGGTATGGAGATTTTGGGGATGAAGTGGACGGAGGCGCGGCTGTTGCAGATTGCGAGGATGGTGGCTGAGGTTAGGAGGGTGAGGAGGATGCCGGTGTCGACGGGGGCGGGGGTGGAGGGCGGGGTGTTGAGTGAGGTGCCGAGGATTGTGCCTGATACGGTGGATATACCTAAAGCGTACCCGATTGGCGTTCTATGAGTATGGGACTTGTTGGTATTTGTATCGTTGATAATATTCGATATGAGGAATAGAAGCGCCTGAAGTACCATTCTACCATCGAATTCAAGACGTACTGCATATGTATGACTTCCGCATTAGTGATATAGGATCTTCCGCTCATCACGAGTCCTAGAACAGAAGGAGCGAGGTGGTAGGGGTTGCTTTTCAAAGGTTATGGGTTTGGTATAGGGTGTGTATGGTGGGTTTTGTTTGACGGGGTATGGAGAAGGGGTTTATATGATAGGTTTTGTTTGACGGGGTATGGAGAAGGGGGAGGGAAGGGATGAGTGCTCGAATTGAGGAGAGTAAGGAGGGGAGGAAAGGAATAGGTCTTTTTAGATGGATGAGATGTTGGGTTGAGGTAGATCGCTTGAGGGGTTGGTGGATGGATGGATTTGTTGAATAAGTACATGTCATTATTTATGCTGTAGGCTCTGACTTGATTCACGCATTCTCTCTGCTGTCTGTGGGCTGAGGCGTCGGATACAGATATTTAATCTTGTTACGGCATATGTGCAAGTGTTGTGCTTGGTGGAAAGCCTGTGGGCTCTTTCAGGTCGTGGAAGCAGAGGTGATTGTCAAGTTGAGTGGAGGTGAGTTGTGATTGTTGTGGTGCTCGAACTATCATGTCTTGCCCCCTTGAAGAATGTGATAGTCCTGATCTCTCTTGACTTGATGCGATGCGATATTGATGGTATTTTGTAGATGGTGTATCACGATGTAGGAAGGCGAACTTATGTTCAAGAGAAAGAGGAAAGTCTGGTTGAAGGACCGACTGTCGTGATAACGAAAGTTGAAAACCCCCTCTACGCGAAGCTTTCCCAGAGTATGGACGAGTCGGGAGAAGATGGCACAATCAATGCTAGCTAATCGGCAACAGAGACTTTGCGTACAATGAGATGGATACGGCTACGGCCAGATTGTAGCGACTTGCTTCGTCATCGCATTAGAGGGAGGACGCGGTCGTTGTTGTATCTGAGATGGTAGAGCTCCCCCAACGTCAAGATTGCCAAGTACTGGGAGAGGTGGTCGTATTACTACGAGCTTGACGGCGATGATGTAATCCATCGCTGGGTTGCCGCTTGGTGGAAGGCACGAGCTGAAGACATGGCATTCTTAATTTCGCTCAACAGCGGAGCGACGGTTGAGGATTCTTTTTTGACACCGATCTTTGAACCCTTGTATGCGGCTGCACGGCACATGCCTTTAGAGAAGCCTGCAGTGCAGAAGATGCAATCCTCGGGGTTCGTACTTCATTCAGCCAATCACTGTCAAATCTCTCTGTATCAGCCAATGGGCCACTGCTCCAAGTCGCAGCTTTCGCTGCGAGGGATTTCAAAGCACCAAAATCGAAACACGTGCTGGATCCGTTCCTAGTCAGTTCTTAGGCCTTGGCAAATGGGTATTCTCTTGACTTCTGTTCCGCTGGTTTCAAAGCCGCTTATCAGCCGATCAGGAAGTTGAGTACTAGCCTCGGTACCTGCGAGAGAAAAGTCCGTAGTAATATTACGGAAGAGTTTTCGGCCTGGTTGAGAGGTAACGTCTATCTCCATGACGTTCCCACACATCCTTGGTGGAGACTAATCTGAAAGCTGCTCTAGCAATCCCGAAATCGATCGGCTAGCCCGATGGCACAGCATGAGCGGCGTAGTAGACTTGCATGACACCAGTGACAGATTGGATCAAGCCGAAGATGATTGTCAGGACAAGGATCAGAATCGCAACCCAGAATGTGTACCACTGCACCTTACTTCGTCGATCATGCCACCACTGGCCAAGGCTCTTTGGCTCCGACTCATCATATGCTAATCTGATAATCTCCAAGCGTTGGCCCCAATATTTGTACTTTTCGGGTAATCGCGCCCAACGGAGTGGTTCAACGTCCCCAGCTCCTTCATCAATACTTGTAGCATGTTTATTGAACCACCTTCTACAGTCGACGTTAGACCGGGGAATGAGAAGTGTCAGTGTCTGCAAGGTTTCGAGGATCAGTTGCTCCGGTAATACTTGGTCTTCTGATTTGGTGTGTAGAAAACCACGTAGAACCTGCGCATGATGGTAGACGTGAATGTGGCCAAGATCTTCGTTCAGATAGAGGTGGTCCGCCAGGTTATCTGTCCAGACGATTACAAATCCACCAACCCGCTCCAGATTGTATGCGTTCAGGGAGTATGGCCATTGTGACGGCCGAGCAGATGTACATTCGGAAAGGGGAAAGCAAGCGCTGATGAAGTTGTCGAGGCTTTGGTCGTCGGTCCATTCCAGGCTAGATCTTCCGGGGGTGAATGCATGGATGCCAGGGGATGTGACATTGAGCATAAGCCATAAGCGGACAGCTAGAAAGATGGAGTTTCGGGCAGAGACTGGATCACAATACGGGACGCGGTACCTTAACGGCAATTGCAAGTGATCCAGATCATAGTCATCCGTGGACGGTATTGCTTTCTCGTGGGTGGGTCGTAATTCGGGAAAGAAGTCATTGATAGCAGATGAGGAGATCTTCTCGTGATGAAAAAGCTTCAAATGCTCTACTATATTCAGTAAATCTTGGTACGTTTGCTGCGAGCTCTCGAAGTCAGCGGTTTATTCGGTGAGACCCATGCAATAGTACCATTACTCGTTGGACAGTCAAGATTCCTCAGCCGTGTCGCTCGACCGCTATACTACTTGAGAAGGTAACGAATGATGACAAAATATCACTTACAATGGCAACAGCGCTGCCACTCAGTCTCCAAGCCTGACATTCGTTCTGGAAATATTGAAAGTAGGCAGAAGAGTTGGGGATATCAGAAGACGACCACAGAGAGGCTAGGGTATGCTCCCGCAATCGATTATCCAAAGCGTCCTCCGGATCTTCGGATAGAAGTATTTTGTGAACCTCTGGTCCATCACGATGTGTGGACATACTCATGTGTTCCTAATTCCCCAACATATTGTTTATCAACTGTCGTCTCGCTTGCAAGTGATCTTACGGAAAGAATATCTCCGGGGTCTCGGGCCGAGAGGAGCCGCAGATCCATATGCGCCACACCCTGGGATTACCCTGAGATCTTGGCCCAGTGCCAAGGTAAAAACGTGGGGAACAAGGTAGCTTGCTCACTGTTGTTTATAACCTCTGGAGTGAAGGTGGCGGAGTCATGACAGTCAAAGTGTGTAGGCAGCATGCAATGAATGCCAATCCTACTTTCGCAAGCATCCTTTCAGCTGGAAGGGGACCTGCAGTTCGACATGGCCTCAGACCTGGTGTCTATAGCCTCGAAAGAGAGGAAATTCGGCATGCGTAACAAGTTTACTGCTTTCAAACATAAGACATCCCTCGCAGCTGGTGAGCCCACTGACCTCTCCTTTGAAGACTCTTTTGGCGACCAGTTGAGCGACCTCAGTGGCAGACATCGATGGATCCTGGCCGGGTCGGCGCTGCAGAAATGGCATCAGGATCTTCGAGATCGAGTGGGAGAAGTGTTGCGGGACAACGAAGGAGAAATATACAAGGGACGAAGCATGCGGGGTACGGCGACGCTTCAACATTGCTGGATGATGGGTTATGATAGATCATATGCCCATCCTACTGTCATCATATCATGCGATCAGGCGGTTATCCTTAAGAGAACTATGAGAGCCATTTCACAGCATGGAATCTTGAAGGCCGCAAAGTTTGCTCTGAAAGGTATACATTTCTGCGATTTGAAGCTTCGGACGGAACCTAAAGGAGATGATGCCCATAAAGTGGCCGAATTCCTTAACGAGCCCCAGATCAGTCATGAGATCACTGCTGGAGAGGGTGGAACCGAGCTGCGGAGAAACGTCCCGCCAGCTACGATGTCATCAAGCTTGAATCAAAGTGAAGAGTCCCCACTAGGACCTTTTGGAGAGAAGAGGATGACCAACACTTCACTCCCAACGGGAGACGAGGAGGAAACAGCAAGAGAAGGACAAGGGATTGCAGTAAATTTCCAGCCAGTATCCCCGGCTCTACGACAAGCACAACATCCAGGACATGAACAGCAAGCCAGCGGACAGCCACAAGATTCAACACCATCTCTTATCTCTCCAGAAATATTCCTGGCAGGCCCCAAAAAAAACTCAATTCATGATAAAGCCCAACACAAAAGTGAGGTTAAAGGAGAGGAGGACAACCAGGAAGTAGATTACAAGTATTTTCAGGAATCTCACAAGAAAGGGAAGGGATGGGGGCAGGGAAATAATGGCAGTTCTAGCGTAAATTTCGAATCTCTGAAGAATTCGGAGAGGGAGCTAGTGCCGTACGATCTGGACAGCTCGGACGACGATGAACCACCACTCCGCTTCGGTGCAGAAGAGATCATCATCCCTCACTCCGGTAGATCCTCCACCCTCGGCGGCTTCCTCATGGTTGACAACGTGTGTTTCGGCTTGACAACGGCACATGCATTCACTGAGGAAGGCCAAGATCTCGAACAACGACAACTTGAAGAAACAGGAATGACAGACCAACTCTACGATAGCGATTGGGCTAATGAGGATTCTGACACTGCAGATGACAATGAAAGCGTAACAGACTTAAATATAGATCCGAAGGCAAAGGAGCACCAACTGCAGCGACCAAGGAAGAAAAAGTCATCCACTAAGCCCACATACGAGTCGTCAAGCGGAGAAGGTTTTCAAATCACGGCTAAGTCACGATCATTAACAGCGAACGGACTGGATTGGGCTTTGTGTGACCTTGGTGATTCGGGCAGTTTTTCGCTAAATGGAGCTTACCTACCATTGGAACATAGGGGTGAAAATGACCTGGAATACCTCCTCTTCAGCCAATTCAAGCCAAGTCCGCCGTTTGGCAAAGTCCTGGTAGCAACGAAGAGAGGTGTAATCTCTGGGCTTGGTACCGGCTCTGAATGCTCCATTAGGCTCGGCAGAGATGATAGGTATCGACATGTATGGTCTATACAAGTAGAGCAAAGCCTTTCATCCGGCGACTCTGGATCGTGGGTGGTGGACGCCGTGACTGGAGATGTGTATGGTATCATTGTGGCTGGAAGCACCACTTTGTGCGAGGAATACTTGATTCCCGCTTTTGAAATTGGTCAAGACATCTGCCGTGTCATGCGTGCTGAACACGTGAGACTACCAAATTGGCAAGATGTTAGGGCCGCTCGCACAGAGCAGATTCCCTCTTGGAATTCCACTCAAGACTCAATGAGAGACGCTTTAGGGTGGGAAAGTGTCGACTCAGGGGATGATTCAGATGAACGACCGCTAAACGAGGAAGAAAAGGCAAGTTTAGCTATGCGTGGACTGCCTAGCAGCCGCCTATATCAAAGCATAATTCTACTCCTTCACTTGTCGGGCATAGCTGACAAGTTTGTGATTGCAGCGATTTTTACTAGCGGAAGTCCTGAAAACTTCGTCCATTGACACCAAGATTCTTGCCAGAACTATCAAAGATGCCGAAATACGGCCTAAATGGACTGCTATGAGTTTACCAAAAAGTGAGCAATATTTTTCATAGCTCTATCTGCGGTGATCCCTCAGTGTAGAATATCACACTGTCGTATTTTCATACTGTGACTAATCGGAATGGTACAGGGCGATCCCTCAAGACCGCACAAAGGGCTGTTGATTATCTCCTCGCAGATCCCTGGCCGAGAGACGATTCCACCGAGGATCAGTGGGCGTTCACAAGACCTGGACTGCAAAGACAGCGCGAAAAGAGCTACATTAGGGAAATATCAGCGTCAACAAAGGCGAGCACAGAACCAATGGAACGTAGCGATAAGCGCGATGACGACAATGAAATACCTCCCTTTGAAGACTCACCGGTGCTGTTAGACTCGAACCCAAGTTTCAGAGCAGAGATGTCGAGAAGAGCCTGGCGGGCGAAACGCCGAGCTGACCAGAGTTCCGGTACCAGTGCGTGACACTTTCATTCATTCCCTTATCGTGTCCCAATGGACTTGCATATTTTAGCCCAGTGTTTGCCCCATTCCTATCTACTAAATCATCCCTCTATGGCAAGTCTCCTACTCTCAGAACAAATGCTGATATGGAATCTACAGAAGCTTCTCATCGAAAGCATCGTCCGCGCCAAAAGTCTGGCGAGGAACCTCAGACCGACCCTATATTGAAAGTTGTTGGATCGTCCGAAAAAGCTATCACCAAAGATCAAAGCAAACTTGAGGGAGAGTTGGCGGCCAAGCAAGGCCGCGATGATCCTGACATTCTGATCTTGAAGCACAAAGGCTCAACGTACATGTTCAAGTTCCCTCCGTCGTCTATCGCGGATGGATGGCTACTGGTTGGGGATCTGCGGCACCAAGCAGCAAAAGAATTTGGAATCGAAGACGCTAGCAAAGTACTATTGGTTCACAAGGGAAAGAGACTCAAGTTTGATACCCGCCCTTGCCAAGAAGAGGGTCTGGAATTCAGAAGCGAAGTGCTTTGCGTAATGAAACGGACTCCTTACGAAGAAGTAGAGTTCCTCTCCAATAAGTTTCGCACCGAATTAGTCCCGCAAGGCCTCGAATTCATTTCCGACACGCCCGATGACGCCAGGAAAAGAGATTTAGAATACAAGAAGATATCAGAGACGATACTAGCGCAGATAGTGATGCAGTTGGACGAGATAGATCCGAGAGGAGATGATGACGTGCGGAATATGAGGAGGCAGCTCATCACCGAGGTGCAAAGCTTTCTGGAAGATCTGGATCGGGCAGCGAACAAAGATTCGCCAGCTGCTTGGCATGCTGACTTCATTGAACCAAAGAAAGAGATGGGACCATTGCCAATCAGGCCTTCTTTTTCCGATCAGCATTCATCTGGCTCGAGACTCCGCAGGCGTAGCACCAGAGACGTTGATGATCCCGAAGATCTAGCCCTGTCGGACGATGAGACCATGCCGTGACGGACGCTCAAGACCAGGGGACAAAATTTAGTGAAGAGGTGATCATACCAAAGGGCGTTGATTTCGAAGTCGGCATAGGGGGTATTTGCTGGTTGTCTTATCATCCATACCCAGCTATCGATATTATTCTTGTATGGATAACGTCTGGATGACATCTTACAAGGATTATGGAATCGCTGACGATATTGACAGTGAATTCGATGCAGCTCTACGTCGACTTGTTACTCGTACGTCTACTAAGAACACTCCTGTGCTCCATGGTGGCGGACCATACTTGGGACCAGCCGTCACATCAACGCAATGCGATCCTCAGATTACAGAACCACATTGCTATTCGTTTCTCTGTCAATTTCATCAGAGAGCTTCATTGATTGCCTCTGATACGACAGCATGAACTCACCATCAACTACAGGGTGAGTTTTGGAGGATCCTCTTCAGCCCCAGCACGTTGGAACGAAGATCTTAGGATCAGGGGTGACATAGCCGACACATCCGTGAATGGAGATACCGTCTGAGCGAGCAAGTGGGTTCGGTACATATACATATGCCTATTGAGCGCTTCTGGCTGTGGATCATGTACCACCGATTGTACTGCCGGTTTCAGTATCTACAGCTGCCACAAGCAACACGTACGCCTTCACCTTATTCAATCAGCTCGCGGTACAGAACATTGTGGTGCAGCCTGCACTTCGGACCCGAACTCTCAGACGACCTGATTATTGGCTGCGGTCTTACACTCCCAGAGACTCGGCTCAGCAGCCTTCGTGCATGCAATAATGCTAAATCCAATACACTACACTGAGCCACGTTGCGATACAACAACCGCCGTAGCGACGAGCTAGCAGATTGGTTGCTTTAGCATTAACAACAGTGCTGATCGCATCGCCCAATCAATAGACAACAGACAATTTTTTTTGGATCAGATGGATGTATAGAGATTACTCTAGAATTCTAGATCTCGGTCATATGGAACTTGGTTATAAATTTGGACATCATACGAGCTAGACCTGCTCGCAGATAAAGTCTCTGATCGTGTAATATCTGGACGATCGTCGAGTAGAGTTGATCTAGGATCTAACTATCAGATATCAAATATCTCAGTCTATGCACTAATGGCATAAGACACCGAAGCGAGACCCGCTTTGATAGGGCTTACGAGAATAGACTCAAGTAAATAGCAACAACAAATTTGATATCCACAAGAATGTACATTGTGGTGTAAACGCTCTGCTATAAAAATCCCACACTCCCCACTCCCCACCATGCACAATCCACATTTCAAGTCCACTAATTCAGCTCCTCCATCCTACAAAATACCAGAATTCCTCTAAAACATGCCGTCAAACAAAGGTATCGTCTGTCAGGAATCAATCTTTCTCAGGGTATCGGTACCATCAACATTATACGTAAGAGTCTCGAGGCCCAATTTCGAGGAAACCTCAGTATTATATTCCAACAACATTGCTAGGCCCAAATGCCAACATCCACCATGAGATATTTCATTCAATCACTCAGTAAATGCCTTCCAAACACGTGCTTCGTCAGCGTGATCGCATCCTCTTAATGTTCATACGAAGATAATTCTAGTCCCAAATTGTATTGGGAAAAGCGTAGATAGTGGGGCAGATATATGCCTTCGTTTTCAACAAGTCGTCCTTAAATTGCTGTGGTCAGGGGCATGAATCGAATAATGTGCGGTTATTTGACGAGCTTGTTGCTAGGAACGGAACATGAGGTAGATCGGGATCAGAGAGAGACTTGACTGTCGTCATGGGGGTGTCAAGAGGTGATGATTGACAAATTATTGTGATTGTGCGCTGGCTGGACGCATGACGTGGTGAGCGTTGATTCCGCGCTAAGTTTAGGAGGAGTGGGTTTTCAAGGGACGAATTGTGTTCGTGATCTTAGACATGAGAAGATAGAACCAGGCTCTTTGAAGGGGGTGGTTAGGTGGATATTGAGCAAAAGGAGGCTCCAAAGTTACTCCTCCGTCTGATATCCTGTATATTGTGAAATTTCCTACCAGTGAGTTGAGTCATACCTAGAAAGGTCAGCCGAAAGCCCATTGCAAGAGGGTTTTCCAGGCCCTAATCTGCCAGTTGTCAGACGCGTATTCGTAAGTCCGAGATGAATGATGGATATGACACGACAACAACGCTAGACCGCTTTGGGTAGGTTAACCAACCTCCTCTATCAAAGTGATCCGGAGTAACCAAGAACCGTTGTCAGTGACAAATGTGCGGGCACGACTGGGAAGTCATGTGGACTCCCTTTTGGGGCGAACAAGCCAAGTAGACTAGACTGCGTTGGGAGGAGGTTGGTTTTCTTCACATTGAAGTGTTCAGGAGTAATCAAGGACCCATTTCAATAACCCCTCTGCTTGTCGGTGTAATATGTCTGGGAGGTTGTATGGAAACCTTATTGGGGTAAACAAGCCGAGTAGACTAGACCGCGTTGGGACGAAACACCAACCTCCTAATATCAAAGTGTTGTTGACAGTGAATGAGTCTTAACATCGACCGCGCTCTGATTCCGCCAGAGCAGTATTTGTTTCTTCACCAACTTCGATCCTCTTAGAAACTCTACATACTCTTCCACAATTCTCCATATCTACTGCACACTGCATCAACGTAGCTGGTATACATATATCTCGTGTCAATCAGATCTTCCGCGTGTTGTGTCTCAATCGAGAGAAAGACAGAACGCATAGTGTCGAGATTTTCGAAAGCAACTGCGGAAAGCCAAGTAACACTCAGCAAGTTCCCATTGAGTATCGCCCATCATCTCCACCATAAGCGTTCGTCATGGCAGACAAGGTACGTAACGAGGCTCCCGTTTTGCGTGATAATATTAAAGGAATGCAGCCAGAGAACATACTTCCCGCCAGCGAGCGGATGCTCAATCAACAGTTGGCAGCCGCACAGGTAGAGCCCAAGATCCCTATAAGACGCCAGATCCGAGAGCTCAAAGATCCAGGTATGATGATGACTCGCGTACCTGGCGTTCGACCAAGGCTGACATCAAATAGAAAACCATATCAACCCATGGGTCCGGAAGTCTGAGTTGGCTAGATTGACCGGAAAACCAATGTCGAAGGGGCGTGGTCGGCCTCTCAACAGGGGTATGTATCTCGCCAACGCCTGCCTAATTTGCAGAAGTCTGCTAAGGCTCTGTAGCTGTAGGAGACTATGAGTGCGAGAACATCGATCTCGAGGACGAGCTCAGTCAGCCTCGACACCATGACGCCGACCGAGTCGAGGACATCGACTTTGGGGCCATGGCTCAGGAGCTCGAGAATGAAGAGGACGAAGACGAAGACGAAGACCCCGAGGACGCACCGGCTCCTCCACAGAAGAAGCGAAAGCGCCACGTCGATAACGATGACCTGCCTGAAGACTTGCCGGGTCCATCTCGTCCGAAGAAGCAAGCAGCATACCCACAGCATAGAGACACCATTGCAGACATAGATTTTGGAGGTCCGGCTCAAAAGCTCGTTGAAGAAGACTTTGATGATCTGGAGAGCAATCTACCTTCACCACCAAAGAAGCGAAAGCGCGGCGCAGATGACGATAATCAGCATGACGACACAACAGCTTCACCCGCTCAAAAGAAGATATTCACAGGTCGAAAGCGTATGATGACCCAGTACTGTGGCGTCCAATCTCCAAGCCTGCATGATCCGCCTCTCCCACCGAAGAAAGGCGGTTTCCCTGCAGCTGGCGCCATCCAATACCATTGCTCTCGTTGCGACGTCGCCCTGTCTCGACCAGACACTGTACGCAAGCACTTCGAGAAATGCATCGAAACGAATGGGAATCCGGATGCGTTGAAGTGGACCGATTACCGCGAGGTAGCTCGTACGCCTGAGGAAACAATCAAACAGTCGCAGCAAGAGAAGAAAGGAAAGCATGAGGGCAGCGCTCATCTACCAACACCAAGCTCTAGCCCAGACCAAGCACCAGTGACAGTCTCAGCCCGAACGGCAAGCTCTTTACTAGTACCGTCGCAGTCACCAGCCCTACTTCAACATGGTCAGCAACAACGTCAGCCAAAGACCCACAGACATTTGACGGCAGTCTGCGGCGTCTACTCGCAATCACTCAATGATCCTCCCGTCCAGCCCGCAAACTACGGTAAAAATCAGAGCAAGAATCGGTACCACTGTCCTCGATGCGACTACGCCCTCTCCGTCGCAGATTCCGTTCGTAAGCATTTTCTCACCTGCATTGACAAGAACGGCAATCCAGATGCGCTCAGATGGACCGATTACCATATCGATGCCTCAGATCATGTGGCTGGAGACTGTGCGGAAGGGAAAACAACTCTGCAAGCAAGCGGAGTACCGGAGAGCACCAAAAAATTGGTACCAATGTCAATCGCAATGGCAGCCAAGCGCAAACATCGTGAGGACGGCGATGTTGAACAGACGTATGACACGGAGCACCGCGCTCCTGTAGACGGCGGACGTACACAACAGAAGCGTCAGAAGCGAACATACGAAACAGCCAATGACGTGGCCAAGAGGACTGCCCACAAGCCCGCTGGGCTGAGACACTCGTCGTCAGATAGAATGTTCCCAACCACGAACCCGCACCCTGATTTCGCTCGCACTATGCAGCCGTGGGATAGACCCGGCCCAGGTATGCTTTCCGAGATCGACATGTGCACCTGGCAGAGGCGCGAGGGCAATACGATTCCCTTAGCTACGGAGCTGGCATTGCTCCGGGGTGAAATTATCTCGGTCTGGAAGTCGCGCGGGGACGACCCGGAAGTGGGAACAGAGAAGAATAAGAAGTCGTAGGTTTAAGGAAGCACGGATGGATGAGCTGTCAGAATGCTAACTGATTGCAGGGAGGAGCGGATGGCTGCTCGGAAGCAGCGGGAGGAGAACGATGCCTTCCTTGCCCAGTTTACGGTCGAAGAATAGATTGAAAGGTGAGGACTGGTGGCAGTGTTCGAATGATGCCAGGATATTTTTTGCATGCTTGATGTCCGGTTTTCTGGTGTGTGATATTCAACGGCTGTATACGGGACTGCGTTGTGTCGCTGTGGACTTGTTGAGATCGGAAAGTCTGATTCGTCTGCACAACCTCTACCACATTATGTTTCGCTGACTTCCTCGGGAGTCGGAGGAGTATCACTGTGGTTGGGCTCTGTGCGAGTCGTTTTAGTTGACTTCTTGTTGTCTTTTCTATCCATCTCAACCACTTGGAGGCTCAGGTTCGCCTGGGTCGCTCGGTCTTTGAGACGGATGTTTACAGATCGCTTGCTGCTCCTTTTGGGGCAGCCGGAGGTCGGTAGAGTGAAAGTGATAGGGAGGTCAACTAATCTTTGCCTTTCCGAATATTCCCAAGATACTGCCCAGTGTTCATTTCAGGCTGTAGATTTAGCAATGAACAATATTTCGGTACCATCTTCTGTTCCCAGAATTCTGCTGAGATTTGAACACCAAGCTGCCACGTTGCCAATGCGTGATCTATGTCTGTGTAAGATACACGTTGTGGATCCACACCAGGCTGTGCGAGTATCCTATCAGCAGTTCATTGACGAAGGTATTGATACCCACAATGTACCGCCAATATACTGCCCAAACTCGAAGTGCCGTCAAAACTAACGTCCTCGAATACCTTACATGCCGGCGAAGGAAACACTAGTAAAGACTACTGAATGATTCTGATGTCACAACAACCGCAAGGATGACTCTTACAGAAGCATCTGCTTCATCCACCAGGCCTCCTAGTCCTGTAGCCTCATCCTGAGTTCGTTGAGCAACTTCCCAAGAAGCTCATTCATCCTTCCCCACAATCTCACCGAGCTCATATCTCAGCACACTCTTCCTCTCCAACATCAATACTTCAGCCCCCTCGCCCACAAACCCAGCCAAAGCAGCATCACCAAACACCCTACTTCAGGGCCAGTCCATTATACGTGATCTAACATGTGAACCCCTTGTATATTGCCTTCAGCACCAATTTCGCGACCACACTAGCTTATATGCTTTGGGAAGATAAAGGTGAGCCTCCGGCATGCACGTAGTGTGAGATAATGGACAAATGCAGAGGACGTGGCTGGATGGAGATGTGTCAAACGTCTGGGACTGGGCCGTTGGGAAAGAGTATAGTGCAGGAAAGGCCGCTGGCTGAGGAGAGGAGGGACGTGGGATTCATCGTGCAAGCAAGGTGAGAGTTGCTCGGGATCGAGAGGTCGTTCCCTGTGGTGACACAGAGAAGCAATGCTGAGTTACGATAGGACTAGTCAGTCGGATTAGATAAAGGATTATGACAGTGAGGACTAACTATATCAGGCCGTTTCAGCCCTACAGGATGTCATACCCTTCAATGGATCCTAAAATGCACTGAATCAAGATAAATCTCATTCTAGACAATGGACATAAGTACAGCATTACAGAAGTATTCTAACAGAACCTCATAGCACAGTGATCTTGTAACGTGCTGATGCCACGTTATCGTCGCAGACCATTCTTTGTTATCCCTGACTGTCACATAACATCAACATAGATGTTAATGAAGTCGCTCAGGATGGCTCTGAAAGTGGGAACAAAGGTTCACTCCCAGCATCGATTATACTGACTGAGTTACTAGACTCTCAGTGCTAAGAATGCAACAGCATTGGATAAGGACTTAATGAGCGTTGGGGCCTTCTCTCTCGATCAACTAATGGAACTGGCCGGTCTCTCGGTTTCTCAAGCATGTCCGTGATCTTCTGATATATGCCAACGATAGTGATGACACTGATGGAGTACTGTAAGTGTACCGCGTACATCCACCAAGCAAGGGAAAGAACATACTAGTAGCCTGCGGCCCTGGCAATAACGGTACTCCATGGCCACAATCACGTTCACCCAGCGACGACTGACCAATTCAAGGCGGCGATGGTCTGGTAGCAGCGCGCCATCTTTACCACTACGGCTATCACCCCACAATCTTCTTTCCCAAGAAAACCTCCAATGAACTCTACGGCCGTCTCGTCACCCAACTCAAGAACCTCGAAATCCCGTTCACTGAGGACTTTGAATCCTCATTGAACGATTCTCATCATGTCGTAGACGCCATCTTCGGCTTCAGCTTTAGTGGCGAAGTGCGCGACCCCTTCAAGGACGTCATCTCTACCATGGAGAAGACCGATGTTCCGGTACTGTCGGTCGACGCACCTTCTAGCTGGAGTATAGAAGACGGACCGCCTGCTGAAGGACCAGGGGCGAAATTCAATCCTCAGACCCTAATAAGCCTAACCGCACCGAAGCCTTTGGTCAAACATTTCCATGGTACGCACTTTGTTGGTGGGAGGTGAGTAAGAGCAATATTCTGTTTCTTTGCGCCAGGAACAGTATTTGGGAAGATTCTGATAGTTCCCTTAGATTCCTCTCGCTGTCGGTTGCAGAGAAGTATGATCTAGACATGCCGGAATACCAAGGATTAGATCAAATTGTGGAGATTAGCAGTGGCAAATAAAATCCGAGATCTGGGGACGGTATGGCTGAATGACAATCCTGGTTTTATATCTTGCTTACTTCCCCTTCTCGTATCTCAGTCAGCGAAGGGTTAGTGCATCAGGCCACCTCTCCAATATAAAGCTCCTCCTTAGCCAAATCATTAAGAGATCTTAGCGCTGACGGAGCTGACTGTCGTCACCTTATCATAACACCAATTCTGCAGAACACTGTAGTAGATGCAATAGCCTATCACCACAGTAGTCTCACCACCTCAACCTTCTGACATATCATTCGCCTTGACACTCAATTTCACCCTCTGCTTCAGTGCCGGCTCTGGCGGAGACTCCCTCTCTACCCTCGCCTTGAGCGCATCGTTCATCAGCTCAAAACCCCTCTGCGTCGTCTCATACATGTTTGAACCCATCCAGTAAAGCACCCATGCCAGTATTCCCGAGAATTGCTCCGATTGCTCTAATCTGGTACCAGCCTCGGTAGGGTGGAGGATGAAGTGATGATGGCCGGTGAAAAGCCCAGGGATTCCTAGGAGGCGCCCTCTCCAGTGAAGATGCTCATTTGGTATGAATGTTTGGATGACGGAGTTGAAAGTCATGGCTTTTGGACGTCTGTTAGGGTTGAAAGGGGTAAAGGATGATGATTGGTCCCTGACCCAGATAGGATCTTACCTGAGCTATTGTTCGGAGGTTTGATGGTGACGGTGAGTATACCATTCACTATTGGAAAGCCTCAATAATCACTCTAGTCCAGAACTGGGAATGACAGACCTTCCTTGTCGCCAGATAATCTAGTTAGGAATGGGTTCCACTCTGGATAGTATTCGTAGCCTGTGAGGACTGCCCATACCGCGTTCGGTGGGGCTGCGATCTCGACTTCGGTGAAGATAGACGGTGCCATATTGTAAAGCCGACGGATTATATCTTAATTAAGGACTTCAAATCTGCATAGTATGAATGACGAGCATAGATGGCTTGCAAGGGATCCGACTGGCGCGTTGGTAAGCTTACATTCAACCACAAGAAAGTCCGCTGGCTTAGTAGCACTGGGAGTAGCCACCTGATCAGGGCCCTTTGAATCGCTGGAGCTCCTATGGGGACTTATGTGTGGGTGTGTAGTTTGCACGAGTAGGCTAAATTGAGCGAGCTTGCACAGCCACAAAGGGGCTCAATGAATGGTTTTCCCGGCTTGGCACGTCGGAGAGGGTGTGGCAGAAGCCGATTGATCAGACTTCTATCTTACCATGCCTCATGAACACCCGCTATTATGTCCTTTCTGCAACCCAATCTCATTATTCGTGGCACTTGGCGGAGAGCTACCTACACAGTCCATCGGCTGATTAGGAACGACTGTCCAATTGTCTGGCTTGGACAAAGGTATGAAGGTTGGATAGGGCAATCTCGCTGTCTTGATATCTTTGCTAACATGCGACAGTAACGCTCAACAGAGCGTGGTCCTCAAAGAAGCCTTGAGCAAACAATCATTCAACATTGAAGTCAATGCTCTTGGCCTCTTTTCGACAATTACTTGATATATTCCGGCGTCAGAAGATCATGGTTTACGAATATCTTGCCGACAACCTTCACAGTGAGCTGTACTCGCGACCTCAACGGAAACTCGAGGAAGAAGAGGTCAAAAAGGTGGCTAGGGTCGTGCTTGAGGGATTAGCGACAACGCATGAGAAAAATATGGCGCATACCGGTATGCTATAAGCACTCTTCCCCGAATTGTCAGCATGCCACGGTTGCACTCAATGCTGGACAATAGACATCAAATCCGATAATATTGTCGTGGATTTCGACCAGCAGGGTACACTCAGCAGGATCAAATTGATCGACTTGGGTGACTCCGTCATAATAGAGCCCACGACACACCATCCTTTCACACATCCTACGTATCGCGCACCTGAAGGGTTGCTCGGACTGCCTTGGACAACAAGGGTCGATCTATGGGCTCTTGGCACACTGGTGAGTGGCATCTTTGGCCGTAGGCTGAGCGATACGAATTTCCTAACCTTATGTGTAGATAATGTGGGGGCTCACCGGAGCAGGGTTGTTTAGTCCCATTGAAGTGGATGAGAAAGATGAGATATATCATGCTATGATCCTGATGCTTCAATGTGCCTATTTCGGACCCTTTCCTCAAAAATTTGTGGAACTTTCGGACGGTATCGCACAGGGCGACCTTGATGGTATTGAGGGGCTCGTGACTCTGAAGGGAGGTAGAGAGAGATACAGAAATACACTTACTACTAAGATCAGTAAGGATGCCGTGAGCTTCCTCGACAAACTCATGAAGCTTGACCCGAGAGATCGATCATCACCACGAGAGCTTCTCCAAGATCGCTGGTTATCGAGTGTGTCAGATTAGAATCTGCTACCACTCCGGACCTTGCTGTTGAGATGCAGTTTTCCATGCGCTCACAACACGTCCACATTTCTCAAGGCTGAATTGGCAGGCGCTAAAGACTAAAGTATGACTCTGATCGCACGATTCCGTTGCATAACATGAACCTCGGATGTCAATCATATGTTTCAAACACCTTTCCTAGTCCCAGGGACCGACGCTGTAGCTAAGCAAGGGGTCTCCAATGCTGCCCCAAATACATACTCTGTGGCATTGCACCACTGAGCCGCAGCTTGGTGCCATACTCCTTTACCGGCGATCACTTCCGAAGGTCGTTCTACCATCTCCTTTAAAGATTTCTCGCAACGCCTCCCCAACCACGTCGGTGGAGCTGAGAGACTTGCTCTGAATGGTACCCCACACTCGGCTCCAATCGGAATCGACGCAGTTTCAAGGTTGCCATCGCTTGACCCTGCATACACCAGTACTTATTGGTCTTCATTTCTTTGGTTTAACATGCTCGGCCTTGATTTATTTGCCGTTTTCATCAAGACAGGCCACGTCAGTATGGATGTCGACTCGATTCTCTAAGTCGCTTTATTCAATATCACTAAAGCAATTTTGTCTAGGGCTTCACCAACATTACCACACAAGGGCTCTCATTGAACAGCGCAGCCGCCATGCTAAGGTACTCAAGGACATCGATTCGCCCGATTGGACTGGTGGCCTACGACGTGCCGTACTATTGCAAAAGACTGATAAGATGTATCCTTCGACTATCAAGCAGTGAAGTCGGTTGCGGGCATACGGGGCATAGTAAGTCGTGGGGCAGCTTTAAATCGTAATTTAGAAGCAAGATAACTATAAGCATAATTCGTGCCAATCAGCTGCGGTTGACAGGTACTACAATATTAGGTCGCCGCCAGAAGTGGTATTACCTTCGGCCCATGTCGTAAGAAGCAAAATGATCTGGGGCGAATGCGTCTTCTTAGGTGAACGATCACTCGTGCCAACGTGTACACAGAGAGCTCGACAAGAAATCAGTCATAGGGCTGGGAATACTGTCGGCAGCTACCTAGGCTGTTACGGGTTGCCGCAAGTTGGTTGCTTCTGCTGTCGCAAGTTGCGCCAAAGAGCTATTCTATATCGGAAGTGTCCAAGTTCATGGGACAAGTGCTGCCATCCAAGCGTCCCAATCCTCATTATATCTCAGTGGTACATACTAACATGCACCCATCGCAGCATCCGTCTTCGACAAAACACCCTACCACGGCTGTATAATGACAATGCGCATCGACTTTTACACAAGCCTATTCTTCGTCCACTTCCCACTTCTCATCCAGTGCTTGCCCAGTGCTCCATACGCATGGCTCAGGTCTCCTCGCGGTGGCGACATCAATAGTGCGCACAACCTAACTTCCATTGACCCAGTCCTACAACTTCTCAATACAACCCAAATAACGCCAATATTCCCTGTCCTGCAGGAGATTCTTTATAGAGTACACGGCACCCCCGTCATCCTTCACATTACACTTCGGGATCCACCCATTCCAGTGCTATATCTCAACGCGTTCTTGACCACAGTTCTCCGGCAAATCGCGCGGAAAGTGCAGACCCAAGGCGATAGTCCCATTCCTCGTGACCGATTCATGTATAGCGACAGGATCACTGGTGCAGGGTTTGCTTATGTGGGGCTTTCGGAATCACACAGGATTACATGGCAAATGCTTAGTTGGACGTTAGAGGTATGACTTTTCTTGGTATCTAGACTGCGTTGCTATCTATCCCACGCATGGCTGCTCCAAGCTTGTTTAGTGTCATGTTTCGTAGATTGCTACCAGTCATATATTGAAAATATCGAGTAAGGCTAATACCACAGGGATCGACTAGGGACTACTGAGGTTTGGGAACGAGAAAGATGAAAATTGTATGGCTATGATGGTGAGGGTTGGTATCGAAGACGAGAGTGCGCCTTGGTCGCCAATGTATGGTCTCCTGATCTTAAGATACAATGGCGATGGTGAGACGAGAGAGGTGGCGAAGCTTTAATAGAGCAACGCTATCCATTCGAGTAGTTAATATGTGCCTGAGCTTCTGATATCGTACATTAATATTGTATTCGTCAAAACCTCCCTATGAGGGAATTGCCAAAGTAGTAGCTTGAGGGCTACACCGCCGGAACTCCTGCCGTATGACTACAAATTATCTTTCACAGAACTTGAGATCAAACGGGAGTACACCATCACTGCCATAATATTAGATATATTAGATAGGACTAACTGCCAATAGTTAGACTAAAGCCTGTTAAATAGTAATAATATTAATAAGTCATCTATACGTGATTTAGGTATAATATAATAGTATTATAATAACTAATAGATAGATATAGCTATATAGAATAGAATAACTATTATAAGAAATCTCTACTAGTCTACTAAGGCCCCCTAACTAGTCCTAGTTAGTAACTACTAAGGTTAACCCAGCCTAATTTCTAATACTCCCTCTTAGATTAATAGTAATAAGGTAATCTACCTATTATTAACTATTATATCTAAATACCCTTATACTTTACTTAGAGCTAGTCTTAATTATTATCTAGCTAGGCTAAAGTTAATAGGGTTAATAGGTTTTATTAGTAGATTAGTATATTAGCCTTTAGTATTAACCTATTAAAGATAGATTTCTTTAATTTTAGAAATAAGTTAATATATTAAATAATATCTTTTTTAAATATATTTTATAATAGTATAATTAATTAAGTTAGTAGCTAATTTTATAACTACCTAGTTATTAATACTTAGGAGTACTAGTACTACTCCCTTATTATACCCTAGCTCTTTAAGTATAAGGCCTAGATATAGAGCTTCTTTATATACCTCTATTATAGTAATATATTTAGACTTATATATAGATATTACTACTAGCTTTTATAATTTAGATTACTAAGTAATAAGGCTATTAAATAGTTTATAAATATACGCCCTAGTAGAATAAGATATCTTATAATTATTATAGTATAACGCGTTAGTAAAACCTTCTAAGCTATTATTATTACCTAATTAATAGATAAGGCTATTATTAACTATTCCTAATAGATAATATAGTACCCTTTTTACTATATTTATATATTATAAAGTAGGGTTATTAAGTAAATAACTTAGGTTATTAATAGTATATATAATATCTAGCCTAGTTATAATACTTAGCTAATTAAGTACTTTTATAAGGGACTAATAAGCCTCCCTTTTAGATAAAGAGGCTATATAGCTATTAGGAGTAATAGTAATATTAGCCTATTTTAGAAGTAACTTAGCTAGCGAATATTTTTTTATACCTAGTTATTTTAATAACTAATTAATATATTTTATCTAGTTAACCTAAATAGAATAGTTATCTAGATTTTTAATAATATTTATTCTTAAATAGTCTTTTAGGTCTCTTATATATTTAAAGTTAAACCTCTTATTAAGTTCCTTCTTTATCTAAGTAATTAGGTCCTAATTATATACTATAAATAATAAGTTATTAATATATATTATAATAATAACCTTTATAATAGTATTAATAAATATATAATAATTATACTTAAGGCGCTTAAAACCTAGAGATTTAAGTACCTTATAAAGGGTTTTATACTATTTATAGGAAGCTTATTTAAGGTTATATAGAGCTTTATTTAGTTTATAAGTATATTCTTATTTACTATTAATAAAGCGGTAAGGTTACTCTACTTAGATTTCTTCTTAAATAAGTAATTCTAAGGCCGCGATAATATCTATATACTTAATAAGTAGCCTATATTTAGCTATTAGGGCTAGGAGGAGTTACTATAATAATACCTTTAGGGTTAATAAGAATACCTTATTAAAATTAATCCCCTTAATTTAGTAGAAGCCTTTAACTACCTACTATACTTTATATTAGCTAATTTCACCTATTAGCCTATATTTATAAGATAAGACCTATCTACCTAATAAGATATATACTTTATAAGGTAGTTAATATAGTTCTTATTATATTATCTACTTATTATAATTGGCTAATTCTTCTTTAGTAGTAGCGAGCTATTTATCTTTATTAGGTCTACTAAGAGCTATATCTATTAATATTAGGTAGGGACGCTCCTTAATACTAGTAATAATATAGGTAAGTATAACTCTAAACTTATTAGGGTTATTAGAAGATTTTATACCCCTCTTATTTATCTAGCTATAATTAATCTAGGGTTTATTATAAATAGAATAATATAATATATTAGGAATAATTCTTTAAGATTTATTATTTTAAGTTAATTATTTATTAATACTAGCTAATAATATTATAATAGTAATTTAGCGTATTAAATTATCCTAACTATTCTAATATTAATTAGTTAGTAATTCTAACTCCACTTAGCTATTTTTAGTAGTCTAATTATTTAACTTATTCTAATTTAATTTAAGTAGATTATCCTAATTATATCTATTTAGACTAATAGGCCTACTTATATTATTAGTTAGGCCTAATATTAATTAGCTAGATAGAAAAGTTATTACTAATCTATTACTAGTATTACTAGTATTATTAGTATTTTTAGTATTATCTAATACTCCCTTAATACCCT
>JAABUX010001106.1_pt1 | contig 42051 bp, 38 predicted proteins | sample 5561851 | NCBI WGS metagenome assembly JAABUX01 (sample SAMN10711883, study PRJNA513361) | rock metagenome | isolation source: Antarctica rocks | place: Antarctica: Victoria Land, Richard Nunatak red sandstone | collected 2016-01-03 | reverse complement strand
TGGCGCGGTTGCCGGGAGATCTGGCGGGACAGGCTCGGGAACGGCCGGTGCAGCAGACGCGGGTGGCGTTGCGTCCGCGACCGCTGCTGGCACGGGAATCTCGGGCGGCGCAACCTCGGCAGCGGGTGCGACGGGCGGTGACGGAACTGCGGCGACCGGAGGAGGCGCGCTGGGCTGCATCCACCAGACGCCGGCGCCCGCCACGATCCCCACCGCCAGCACGAGCATGGCCACCCAGCCCCAGCCAGGCGGCGTAGGGATCTCCGCCCTGAGCGGCAGGTCAGGCTCCGGCGCCGGGACAGATGGGTCCATACGACGGAAAGGGGCGGCTGGCGTTGTCTCGCCGGCTGGGCCGGATTGCAAAATCGCGGGTTCTGCGGCCGCGGCGGGCATCTCGTCCATCGCGATTGCAGCCTGTCGGCTCGGAGGCGCGCTCAGCGGTGCGCCCGGTAACGGCACGATCGCTGGAAACTGCGCCGCCAAGTCGGCGAAGGACCGTCCCTCCCCCTCCCCTCCCCCCTCATGGTCGCTCACGCCTGCGCTCCCGTAATATGGCCGATACTCTACCGGAGGTTGCTTCCAATGTCAGCCGCAACATTGGCGACAGCTTCCAAAGGTCAGCTCCGAAGGCGGGTGCGGGCCGGCGCGGTAACGATATCCGGCCAGTGGCGCGCGTCCTCGAAGGTGATCCGCAGGCGCACGAAGGCGGGCGCGTCGATAGCGCTCCAGCGCGACCGCCAACCGCTTTCCGTATTAGTCCAGTAGCTAATGTCGAGGCTGGCGACGCCGGTGAGAAGCTCGACGGTCTCAGGAGGCGGCGCCGAGTCGAGCCGACGGCCGGGCTCGATCGGGCTCCAGCGGAGGACCAGGCGATGCCCGGCATCGACCAGCAGGGTCACGTGCGCGATCCGTGCGCCGACCGCGGCCGGCAGGGTCGTGGCGAGCGCGAGTTCATGGGCGGTGCCAGCAAGCCCGGCGGCATGGGTGGGATCCCCGGGCTCGATGTTGGTCACCAGGTTGCGCAGCGCGCGGTCCACGGCGTCCAACTCGTCATGCGCCTCGATCGTGCGGCTTTGGCTAGTCCACGCACGGAGGCCAAGCTGCACGCCCCCGCTCAGCCCCGCAATGAGGAATCCAAGGATCACCAGCGTGACCAGGACCTCAAGGAGCGTAAAGCCGGCTTGCCGGGGCGTCATGGCGATTGTGGCGGCGCAGGCGCCAGCCGCCGCGTATGCAGCACCACCACCCGGCTGCCGCCGTCGAAGGTCCAGGAAAGGCTGACGCCGATGTCGATCAGCGCAAGGCCGCCCTGCGCGCCGACGCGGACGACCTGCGTGCCCCAGCTATAGCCGCCCCCGTCATCGCCGGACTGCGCGCCGGGTGGCGGCGGGGCGCCATGGCTCAGCACCGCAAGGCGCGACTGCGCGCGGGAAACGGCCTCCTGCACGTGGGCGGCGATCCTCGCCGTTTGCACGCCGCCTGCCGCGCCGCCGAACAGCACGCCCAAGGCAAGCCCCGCGATAACCGCCGCGATCAGCACCTCGAGCAGGGTGAATCCCGCCGTGCCCCGCAAGTTACGGACCATTGGCAAGGGTGACGCGTCCCAGCAGCCAATTGATGCCGACCGTCGCCCGCCGGCCGGAATCGGCGAGTTGGACCTGCCCGCCCGAGGCGCTGCCGTCCGGTGCGAAGCGGATCACCGCCAGGTGGCTCGTGGCGTTCTCCGTCGTGGCGGTGACAGCGACTTGGATGCTGAGCGGAAGGCGCTCGGGCGGCGCGCCGTCCAGCCGCATCGTATGCGCCGCCAGGTCGAAGGTCACGCCCACGGCTCGGTTCTCGGCAATCGCGCGCGAGCGGGCCAGGCGAAGCGTCTCGGCAACGGATTGGGCGGTGGCGCGGAGGTCCAGCGCGGCGCTGTGGCTGGGGCCTCGAAACGCGATCAACGCCGTGGCTAGGCCAACTATCACTAGGACGATCAGGACTTCCAGCAAGGTGAAGCCGGAGGCTCCGCCCTCGGCCCGCTGGGGCCTGGGACCCCAGACCCCCGCTTTAACGGGCAAGGTCGTTCAGGCCTAGCATGGCCAGCATCAGCGAGGAGACGATGCCGGCAATCGCCGCTCCCATGCCGATCGTAATGGCCGGCACGAGCAGGGAAACCATGCGCTGCACGCCCAGCCTGGTCGCCTCTTCGTGGATTTCCGCCGCGCGCAGCGCCATCGGGCCAAGCTGCGCCGTCTCCTCGCCCAGCCGCAGCAGGTGCACCGTGCGGACCGGCAGCACATGCGACTCCGCGAGTGCCCCAGAGAGGCCAGCGCCGCCTTTCGCGCTAAGCGCAGCCCGCTCGACAGCGCGCATCCCCGCACGGTTGCCGATCACGTCGCGCGCGATCGTCAGCGCGGCGATGAGCGGGACGCCATTGATCAGCAAAGTGCCGAGCGTGCGCGTGAGCCGAGCGGCAATCACCTCGCGCGCCAGGCCGCCGGCAATGGGCAGGCGCAGGATGAGCCGGTCGAGCGCGAGGCGGGGGCCAGGCCGTTGCAGGGCCGTGCGGGCGAGCAGCCCAAGTATGGCGGCCGCCAGCAGCGCCCACAGCCCATAGGCGCCGACGACAGCGCCGAGCGCGATCAGCAGGCGCGTCGGCCCAGGCAGTTGGGCGCCGCTCTGCTGGAATAGCGGCACGAACTGGGGCAGGACCTCGGTCAACAGCAGCACGATGGAGCCGAGCGCGGCGACGAGCAGCACCGACGGATAGATGAGCGCCGAGGTGACCGTGGAGGCGAGGCTGCGCTGGCGCTCCAGCAGCACCGCAAGCCGTTCGAGCGTGCTAGCAAGCTGCCCGCCCGCCTCGCCCGCGCGGACGAGTCCGACATAGAGCGGCGGGAAGCTCGCCGGGTGCTGGGCGAGCGCCGCCGCCAGCGAACCGCCGTCGCGGATCGTGGCGCGGAGCTGCTCGACGATGGTGCGATAGCGCGCGTTGGGGGCGATCTCGGCAAGGAAACGCAAGGTGCGGTCAAGGTCCTGCCCCGCCCCGAGCATAGTCGCAAGCTCGCGCGTAAGGTCGGCCACGTCCTGGCGGCGGAGCCCGCGCCGGCCGAACTCGAGGCGGAGGAGGTCCCGCCAAGGAGTGCTCCGGCTCGGCTCGGCGCGGACCGGCAGGCTCCCCTCGCGGCGCAGGCGGTCGATCACTGCCGCCTCGCTCGGCGCATCCATGGTGCCCCGCGCCAGGCGTCCATCCGGGCCGACCGCGACGTAGCGGAACAGCGCCATCCGCTACCCGTCCGCGCGGATGCTGCGGGTGACTTCCTCCAAGGTCGTCTCGCCCGCGAGCGCCGCAGCCAGCCCGGCGTCGAACATCGGCGTCATGCCCCCCGCGATGGCCGCGTTCTCGATCTCGGCGGTGTCGGCGCGCGTGAAGATAAGCCGCTCGATCGCCGGGTCCGGGCGGAGGAACTCGGCAATGGCCTGACGACCGCGATAGCCGGTGCCGCGGCACCGCGGACACCCAACCGGGTGCCACAGACGCGGCTCGCCTTGAATACGGGCATCAAGGCCAAAGCGTTGGACGAGCTCGGGCGCCGCCGGCGCTTCGGTGCGGCACTCGGTGCAGAGGCGGCGCACCAGGCGCTGGGCAAGCACGCCGCGGAGCACGGCCGCCATCAGGTAGTCCTCCAACCCCATGTCGCGCAGCCGGGCGATGGTGGCCGCGGCCGAGTTGGTATGGACCGTAGAGAGCACGAGATGCCCGGTGAGCGCCGCCTGCACGGCAACCTGGGCGGTCTCGAGGTCGCGGATTTCGCCCACCATGATCACATCCGGGTCCTGGCGGAGAATCGAGCGCAGCAACGTCGCGAAGTTGAGGCCGATCTGCGGCTTGACCTGGATCTGGTTCACGCCCTGCAACTGGTACTCGATCGGGTCCTCGACGGTGACGATCTTGCGCGCCGCCGAGTTCAGCGAGAGCAGCCCGGTGTAAAGCGTCGTCGTCTTGCCGCTGCCGGTAGGGCCGGTAACCAGGACGATGCCGTTGGGCAGTTCGAGCGCCGTCCGCCACCGCGCGACCAGGGCGGCAGGCAGGCCAAGGCGGGCATAGTCGAACGCGACGGCAGCGCGGTCGAGCACGCGAAGGACGACGGTCTCGCCATAGAGCGAGGGGATGGTCGAAACACGGAAATCCACGTCCTGGCCGCGGATGGCGAGCTTGATGCGCCCGTCCTGCGGCAGCCGGCGCTCGGCGATATCGAGCCGGGCCATGATCTTGACGCGGGAGGTGATGGCCGCAGTCAGGCGTGCCGGCGGCGACTCCGCCTCGTGCAGCACGCCGTCATAGCGGTAGCGGACGCGCAGGCGGTCCTCGAACGGCTCGAGGTGGATGTCGGAGGCCTGCGTCTCGACGGCGCGGGCAATAAGCTGGTTCACGAGCCGGATCACCGGAGCCTCGCTCGCGAGGTCCTTCAGGCGCTCGGCGTCCTCCTCCGCCGGGGCATCGTCGGGCGCCGCATCGGCGGGCGCGGTCTCGTCCGGGTAAAGCCGGTCGAGGGCCGCGTCGAGCTCGATGGGCACGGCGATCTCGAGGCAGGGCGCCAGGCCAGACGCGGCGGCGATGGCGGCGGGGGTGAACCCGTCGAGCGGGTCGGCAAGCGCGACGCGGATGGTGTCGCCTTCCAGCGCGAGCGGCAAAGCCCGGCCGTGGCGGAGGAAGCGGGCAGTCAGCCGTTCCGGGAGGATCGGCTCGGCGGGATAGCGGTCCGGGGTGGTGACGGGCAGGCCGAGCAGCTCCGCATACGCATCTGCCAGGCCGCGCTCGGACACTAGGCCAAGCTGGATCAGCACGCGGTCAAGCCGCTGGCCGCTTTCGACCCCGACCCGTCGCGCACGATCGAGGGTGCGGGCGTCGCAATGGCCGCGCTCGAGCAGGAGGTCGGCCAGGCGCGCAAGCGGATCGCGTTCCGTCACGGGCGCCGGGTGGAGGGTCGGGTCGAGGAGCGTGGGCCGCTGGTGCTGCATGCTGTCCTGGCATATGGCGGGTCGGCGCTGTGAGAGGAAGGCTTGTCCGTGCCCCCGTGGGTTTTGCCGGTTGTCGCTGCGCCGTTCGTGGGCAGTTTCCTGGGAGTGGTGATCCGCCGCCTGCCGTCCGGGCGCCCTATCATATGGGACCGGTCGCGGTGCGAGGCATGCGGCGCGGCGTTGGGCGCGGCGGAGCTGGTGCCGGTCGCCAGCTATGTCATCCAGCGCGGGCGGTGCCGGCGGTGCGGGGCGCAGATCGCCACGGCGCATCTCCTGGTGGAGCTGGCGGCCACGGCAATCGCAATTTGGGCGGCGATGGATGCGCGCGTCTGGTGGTCGTGCGGGCTGGGCTGGACGTTGCTGGCCCTCGCCTGGATCGATATGGAGCACCTACGGCTGCCGGACGCGCTGACCTTGCCCCTGGTGCTAGGCGGGCTCGCGGCGGCGCTGGCGCTCGACCCGGCGGCGGCGCCGTCGCACGCAGCGGCGGCAGCGATAGGATATCTCGCATTCTCGGGATTGGCCGCGGCGTACCGGGCGCTACGCAAGCGCGAGGGGCTGGGCGGCGGGGACGCGAAGCTGCTGGCGGCCGCAGGGGCCTGGGTCGGCATGGCGGGGCTGCCCACGATCGTCGTAGGTGGCGCGGTGATGACGCTCGCGGCGACCGCCATGGCGCGGCTAGGCGGCCGGACAATCAGCGGGGCGACGCGCATCCCGCTCGGACCGGGGCTCTGCGCGGCGCTCTGGCTGGTGTGGTTGTACGGAGGACTCTAAGCGCCCTGCTGCGTCGCGCCGAACAGCGACCACGACGCCCCGTCCCATCGGCACAACTGCATCTGTCGGATTGGCCGGTAATTGGTCGGCGAGGTATTGATCCGCACCTCCGGCAGCAGCACCGGCAGCGCCAGTTCGTGCAGATTGGCCGCCTGGCGCATGATGTTCTCGCGCGTCAGGTCATCCCCGCATTGCTGCAGGACCTGTTTGAGGGTGAGGGCCACCCCATACCCGAAGACGATGTTGCCGTCCTTCAGGTCTGCGCCAGGCAGCCACTTCGCCACGAACCCCCGCCACTCGTTCATGCCGGCATCGTTGGCCCATTGCGGGCCGGTCTGGTCCTTGATGTAGTTCGCGCTGATGATGCCGCGCCCGTTCTCCGCCCCGGCCGGCAGCATCACCGCGCCGGTCGAGTTCGACACCTGCGTGAGGAAGTGCATCGGGTGCCAGTTGATCTCCGCCACCTTGCGGATCGCCTGGGCCGCGGCCTTCGGCGTAGCCGCCGTCAACAGCATTTCGGCCCCCGAGGACTGTAGCGCCAGCACCTGACTATCCACGGTGGGGTCCGTCACCTCGTAGGACACCGTTTTGACCACCACCTGATCGAAGCGGGGGCCAAGCACGTCGCGTACGCCGGCGATGTAGTCCTTCCCGAAGTCGTCGTTCTGATAAAGGATCGCGAGTTTACCGCCCGGCGCCGCCTCCAACATGTGCTTGGCGAAGATTTGCGCCTCCGTCCGGTAGCTGGGCTGCCATCCCATCGTCCACGGGAAATGCTCCGGATCGCCCAATTTATCCGCGCCGCTCGAGACGAAGAGCTGCGGCACCTTGCGCGCGTTCAGGTACTGCCGGACCGCCGTCTGCGGCGCCGTGCCCAGCGAGTTGAAAGTGAAGGCGACGCCCTCGGCCTCGACTAGGCGCCGCGTCTCCTCCACGGTACGCGCCGGGTTGTAGCCGTCATCGGCCTGAATCAACTCGATCGTGCGGCCGTTGATGCCGCCTGTCTCGTTGACCATGCGGAATACCGCCGCCGAGGTGCGGCCGATCGCCGCATAGGCCGAGGCGGCGCCGCTTTGCGGTTGCGTCTGCCCCACCTTGATCGAGGTCTTGGTTACGCCAGGCATCGGGCCAGCCGCCCGCGCCACCAACGGCGCCCCGAGCCCGCCCGCAGCCGTGCCGGCCAGGGCGAGTAGTGTTCTCCTATGCAGCATCCCTAGTTCTCCTTGCTGAGGTTACGAGCGAAGGCCCCGTGGCCCGGCGTACGCGCTTGAGACCACCTTGCACCAGCCCGGCAACCCCGCCGGGCATGGCATAAAGGCACAGGATCAGGATCGCTCCATAGGCGGCGCCGGGCGCGGCCTTGGACAGATGGCCGGCCAGCGCCGGGACGAGCACGATGAACACCGCCCCCGCCACAGCACCAGCCAGAGACGCCGCACCCCCCACGACCGCGCCCACGAACAGGGTGATGGACAGGAACGCGGTAAAGCTGTCCGGCGAGACGAACGCCACCGCCATCGCCCCGACCGACCCGGCGACTCCCGTAAGCGTCGCGCTCAGTGCGAAGGTGCGCGTCTTCAGCGACGCCACGTTCACGCCCATCGCCTCCGCCGCCAGCGCATGGTCCCGCACGGCGATGATGGCCCGCCCCGCCCGTCCCCGCACCAGGTTCCGGACCAGCAGGAACGCCGCCGCCGCAACCGCCAGGGCAAACAGGTACAGCCACCCATCCTCGCTCAAAGGCACGCCGAACGGCGCCTCCGGCTTGGTCAGCACGATCCCCTGCACGCCGCCAGTCCAACGCTCCAAGGCGCGATGCTTGAGGATTTGCGGCACGGCGGCAGCCAGCGCCAGCGTCACCAGCGCCAAATAGGGGCCGCGCAGCCGTAATGCCGGCCATCCCACCAGGAAACCCATCGCCGCGCATAGGGCCGCCGAAACCGGCAGGGTCGCCCAGTACGGCACGCCCCCCTTGTCCATCAGGATCGCCGTCGTGTAGCCGCCGACAGCATAGAACGCACCATGCCCCAGTGAGATCTGCCCGCCATACCCCATCACCAGGTTCAGCCCGAGCAACGCCATCGCATAGGACAGCACGAGCGTGCACTGGAACAAGTGATAGTCGCTCAACAACGCCACCGGCGCCAGGAGCACTATCACCGCGAGCAGCCCGGTCAGGATGCGCATCGCGCTACACACGCCCAGCCACGGCCCGACCCAGCAGCCCCGACGGCTGCACCACCAGCACGCCCGCGATGATGGCCAGCGCCAGGGACAGCTTCAGCTCCGTGCCCACCAGGTAAGCGCCCCCGAGGTTCTCGATCACCCCCACCAGGAGCCCGCCCAGCACCGCGCCAGCCGGACTGTCCAGCCCGCCCAGCAGCGCCCCGGCGAAGGCGTAGAGCAGGATGCCCGACATCATGTTGGGATCGAGGAACACAATCGGCGCCACCATCATGCCCGCCACCGCCCCGATCGCCGCCGCGAGCCCCCACCCCAGCGCCACCATCCAGCCCACGCGGATGCCAACCAGCCGGCTGCTCTCGGGATTGTAGGCGACCGCGCGCATCGCCAAGCCCAGGTTCGTATGCCGGAAAAACCCGTACACCAGCCCCAGTACGCCCAGCAGCACCGCGCTCGCTCCCAGCTCATGGCTCGACACCAAGCCCCCAAGCCGCGGGCCGCTGCCGAACGGCGACGGGAACTGCTTGATCGTATAGTCCCACACCCAGCCGGATACCGCGTTGAGCAAGAGCAGCAGGCCGATGAACACGCCGACGAGCGTCAACGCCGGCGCCCCCGCGACCGGCCGCAGCAGCACAAGCTGGATCGCCACGCCCATCGCGAACGACACCGCGACGGTCAGCACGAACGCCGCCCAGTACGGCACCCCGGCCATGACCAGCGTATAGGCGATGAACGTCGACACCGTCGCCATCTCGCCCTGGGCGAAGTTCACGTGGTGGGTCGCCTGGTAGATCATCACCAGCGCCAGCGCGAGGCTCGCGTAGATGCCGCCCGTGACGAGGCCCGAGAGCAACTGGTGCAGGAAACCCGTCACCCTAGTAACCCAGATACGAGCGGCGCACCGCCTCGTCCGCCCGCAGCTCGGCCGCCGGGCCAGCCATGACCACCTGCCCGGTCTCCAGCAGGCACGCGTCGTCGGCGAGGTCGAGGGCGAGCAGCGCGTTTTGCTCCACTAGCAGGATGCCGACGCCTTCGCGGTCCCGCACCTGGCGCATGATGCGGAAAATCTCCTGCACCACGAGCGGCGCCAGCCCGAAGGACGGCTCGTCCAGCAGCATCAGCCGCGGCCGCAGCAGCAGCGCGCGGGCGATGGCCAGCATCTGCTGCTCGCCGCCCGAAAGCGTGCCCGCCTGCTGCCGCTGGCGCTCGCGCAGCTTGGGAAAATATCCGAACACGCGCTCGAACCCCGCCGCCGCCTCCGCCGCCGGGCGGGTATAGGCGCCGAGGCGCAAATTCTCCTCCACTGTCAGTTCGCGGAACGTGCCCCGCCCGTCTGGCACGTGCGCCACGCCGCGGCGCGCGATCTCCTCGGTGCGCCGCCCGGCGATGCGCTCGCCGCCCAGCAGGATTTCGCCCGACACCCGCACCGTGCCGCAGATCGCGCGCAAAATCGTCGTCTTGCCCGCCCCGTTGGCGCCGAGGAGCGCGGTGATGCCCCCTTCGGCCACCGTCAGGTCGATCCCGTGCAGCACGATCGTGGGCCCATATCCCGCCTGCAGCCCCCGTACCTGCAGCAGCGCCGTCATGCGGCGTCCCGCTCCGGCTCGCCCAGATAGGCGCGGATCACTTGCGGGTCGCGCTGCACCTCGGACGGCGGCCCATCGGCGATCTTGCGCCCGAACTCCAGCGCCACCACCCGGTCCGAAACGCGCATCACCAGGTTCATGTGGTGCTCGACCAGCAGGATGCTCAACCGGAACCGCTCGCGCACCAGCCGCAGCAGCCCCTCGAGCTCCGACACCTCCGCATGGTTCAGCCCACCCGCCGGCTCGTCGAGCAGTAGCAGGCGCGGACCCCCGATCAGCGCGCGCGCCATCTCCACCCGCTTCTGGGTCGCGAACGGCAGTTGGGCGACCGGCGCATCCGCCAGCGGACGCAACGCCAGCAGGTCGAGCAGCGGCTCGAGCGCCTCCCGCGCTTGCGCCTCATCGCGCCGGGCCCGCGGCAGCCGCAGCATGTCCGCGACCAGGCCGTCGCCGCCCCGGTGGTGCGCGCCCATCAGCACGTTGTCCCGCACCGTCATACTGCCGAACAGCGCGAGGTTCTGGAAGGTGCGGCCGATGCCGAGCGCCGCCATCCGGTGCCGCCGCGCGCCGGAGATGCGCCGCCCGTCGCACAGCACCGCGCCCGAACTGGCCCGGTAGATGTTGCTGACGCAGTTGAACAGCGTGGTCTTGCCGGACCCGTTCGGGCCGATCAGGCCAAGGATCTCGCCCTGCCCGACCGTGAACGAGACGCCGTCCAGCGCGGCCAGCCCACCGAAGCGCACGACAAGGCCCCGCACCTCCAGCAAAGGCGCGCTAAACCCGGCGGCTCGACGCTCCTCGGACATGGACGCTCCCGGTCGGCGCAGCTTCTAAGTCTGCGCTAGGCAACACCCGGACGGTCGCATGACGGGGCGGCTGCTCGCAAGGGCGCGATTTCTCGGCAGCCTAGCTCGGCTTACCCCTCGGTCGCGTGCGGGAACAGCAGCCTCACTTTCGTGCCCTCGCCCACTTGGCTGTCGATCATCAATCGCCCGCCGGACTTGTCCACGAACTCCAATGCCAGGAACAGGCCGAGCCCGGTGCCCTTGCCCGTCCCCTTGGTCGTGAAGAACAACTCGGTCGCGCGCTCCAAAACCTCGGGCGACATGCCCGCGCCCATATCCTCGACCACCAGCTCGATCGCTTCCCGGCCCTGCAACTCGGACGTCGCCTCGAATGCCGAGAGCACGCGGGTGGCGACGCGCACCTGCCCGCCCGCAGGCATCGCATCGACGGCGTTGCGGATAAGGTTGAGCAGCACGAGTTCCACCTGCCCTGGGTCCAGGCTTACGAGGGCCGGGGTGGGCGCGAGGTCGACGCTGACCTGCACGCCCGGCGCCGCCATCTGCGCCAGGGTGCCCTCGAAGGCGCGCAAGAACCTCGTTCAAATCCACCGTCCGGTCCTCGTTGGCCTCGCGCCGCGCCAGCGCCAGCAACTCGCCCGCAAGCTGCCCGGCGCGTTGCGCCCCCCAGTCCGCCCGCTCCAGATGCCGCTTCTGGCTCTCATCCGTCGCGCGCGCGGCCGCTCGCTCAAGGCTGCCCAGGACCACCGTCATCAAATTGTTGAACTCGTGCGCCACGCCCGACGCCAGCGCGCCTATGCTCTCCATGCGCTCCATGCGCTGCGTCTGGCGGCGTGCCGCTTCCTTGCGGGCGCTGATATCGAGCTGGCTGGCAAAGAAATAGGTGAGCTTGCCCTCGTCGTCGAACACCGGGCTGATATACAACGCGTTCCAAAACCCCGAGCCGTCGCGGCGGTAATTATAGACCTCCTCGTTGATCGGCATCCGGTCGGCGACGGCCTGGCTGATACGTTGCACAACGTCGCGGTCGGTCTCCGGCCCTTGCAGGAACCGGCAGTTGCGCCCGATTATTTCCTCGGGAGCATAGCCTGTGAGTTCACTGAAAGCCGGATTGACGTAAACGAGCGGGCAATCCGGCAGGTTGGGGTCCGAGAGCGCCATCGCCATGCGGGTCCTGTGCACAGCCGTCTCGAACACATGCTGATGCACCAGGCCCCGGCTAGAAGCCTCGAGATCGACCTGCGCGGGCATACTTTTTTGTTGATGGTCCATGGCGGTCTCACAATTCTGCTTCGCCTGACCGGCGAATATGAAGCCCTCTCTGAGTCGTCTAACGTTTTCGTGAGTTCAGCGCATACAACAAAGGAACGTGGCCGTGCAACCCAAGATTCCAGCGTGTGTTGACGATACAACACGCATTTATCGGTTTACGAAATCCGCCCCATGTCCGAAAGAGATGCATGCCTCAGACCCGGATCTTGTTTGTGGAAGACGAGGACTTGATCCGCCTGATCGTGTCGGAGATTCTGGTCGAGGCTGGGATCGAAGTGACCGAAGCCAGCAACGGCGAGGCCGCCCTGGCCTTGCTCCAGACGTGGGATGGCTTCGACCTGTTGCTCACCGACGTGCATATGCCCGGACGGTTCAGCGGAGTGGATGTCGCCCGCTATATGCGGTCGCTGCGGCCCGAGATGCCCGTGGTTTTCGTCACCGGCCGTCCCGACGCCTTGCGTGCGTTCGGTCCGCCCGGGCCGCGGGACCGCTGCATCCTGAAGCCATACAGGCCGACCGACGTAATCGCCGCGATCCAAGCCGTCCTCTCCTAGCCCGTAGCCCTAGTTCATAACTACAAATATCATCCCTCTATTAATCTTGTAAACCGGGTGACTCAGGACGCAAGATCAAGGCGGTAGCCGCCGCCCCCGCTCGTCAGGAGCAGGCGGACATTCGTAGGGTCCACCTCGATCTTCTGGCGGAGGCGGTAGATGTGGGTCTCGAGCGTGTGCGTCGTCACCGCGGCGTTGTAGCCCCAGACCTCGTTCAGCAGCACCTGCCGCGGCACCGGGCGCTTGCCAGCGCGATAGAGGAACTTCAGGATCGCCGCCTCCTTCTCGGTCAGCCGGATGCGGCGGTTGCGGGTCGGCTCCTGCAGCAGCTTGGCGCTGGGACGGAAGGTGTACGGCCCGATGGTGAAGACCGCGTCCTCGCTGTTCTCGAAAATGCGGAGCTGGGCGCGTAAGCGGGCCAGCAGCTCGCCTAAGCGGAAAGGCTTGGCGATGTAGTCGTTCGCCCCCGCATCGAGCCCGCGCACGATGTCGACCTCGTCATCCGAGCCGGTCAGCATGAGAATAGGCATCCCCAGCCCTTGTCGCCGCAATCGGGCGCATAGGTCGCGGCCATCGCCGTCGGGCAAGGTGACATCGAGGATCAGCGCGTCGAACCGCGCATCCTGCGCCAGGATCATCGCCTCCGCCTCGCCGACGCTGCCTGCCCCATTCGCGGTGAACTCGTCAACGCTCTCGATTTCGGCCACTAGTGCTTCAAGCAACTCAGTGTCGTCATCGAGGATCAAAATGGGATGTCGGGGCAACATATGCTGTTTTCCTTCGATAATCCTCACGACGTTGTAATACACTCTACTCGCGGAAGTTGTGGGCTTTATTCATCAACTTTTCTCGCAAGTTGGAGCGCTACGGTACAAAACCCTGTAACCTACTGCACGCCTTGCGCGTCCCACGAGCCAGCACCGTCCGGGACCGGGCAGATGCTTTGCATGTCCGGCCTCGAGTCGTCCCAGCATAAAAGCCCAACGAACTGCGTGCGCGGCGCTCCGTTCTTGCTCCGAGACTTCCGGAGAAACGCCCAATGCCCTCGTCTCAAGAGACCGAGCCGTTTGGCTCGCTCCCGGATGGCCGCGCCGCCTCGGTCCATACCCTCGACAACCGGCGCTTGCGCGTCCGCATCACCGACTACGGCGCGCGCATGGTGTCGATCGAGATGCCCGGCCATGACGGCACAAGGCGTCACGTGCTGCTCGGCCTTGACGGCGTGAGCGCCTACGCGGCCGCTGGCGGCTCGTTCGGCGCGGTACTCGGGCGCTGCGCCAATCGGATCGGCGGCGGCCGCTTTGAGCTCGACGGCCGCACTTACAACCTCGCCACCAACGACCGGGGCAGTACCCTGCACGGTGGCCCGGTCGGTTTCGGCCAGGTCCTCTGGCAACTGATTGAGGCGCAAGGCGGGGATGCGCCCGGCCTGGTCCTGTCCCACGTCAGCCCGGACGGCGACCAGGGCTTCCCCGGCACGCTCACGGCCCAAGCCACCTACCGCCTGGACGCCGACACGCTCTGGCTCACCCTAGAAGCGAGCACCGACCAGCCCACGGTCGTCAACCTCAGCGCGCACCCCTACTTCAACTTCGCCGGCGTGGAACGCCACGACATCCTCTCGCACGAGGTGTCGATCCACGCCGGCCGCTTCCTCCCGACCGACGCGCGGCAGATCCCCACCGGGGAGCGGCGCCCCGTGGCGGACACGCCGTTCGACTTCCGCCACCCCCTCGCCCTCGGCGTCCATATCCGGCTGGGCGACCCGCAATTGCTGCACGGCCGCGGCTACGACGTATGTTTCGCGCTTGACGGCGGCGAGACGGAGCGGCCCCGCCCAGTCGCCACCGCACGCGATCCGGCCAGCGGCCGCGGCGTCGAAATCCTCACCACCCAGCCCGGCCTCCAGCTCTACTCCGGCAATTCCCTGAACGGGTCGGTGGTGGGCAGGGATGGCGTCGCGTTCCGGCAATCGGCCGGCTTCGCCTTCGAGGCGCAAGGTTTCCCCGACGCACCCAACCACCCGGACTTCCCCTCCGCCGTGCTGCGCCCGGGCATGCGCTACCGCCAGGTGATCGGCTACCGCTTCACCCACTCCGTCCCGGGCGCTGCTGGGCGAGCCTAACTGGCTTGTCCTCGCGCGCGTGGACCGCCATGAGGGCCTGCTCTCCAGGCGAGGTGAGCCGATACACGCCGCGGCGCTCGCGCTCGAACCAGCCATACACGTTGCGCAGCAGGATACGCCCCGCCCCCGGCACCGTGGCGGCGAGCGGCGCCACCCCGCAAGGCCCGGCCCGCAGCATCGCCGCACAGTCCAGCGCACGCTGGCGATACGCCGTCATGACAGGCAGCCGGGTCGAACCGCCCGCCATCGGATCGCCGCGCCGGTCCCGGTGCTCCTCGACCACGCGCTTTCGCCGCCTCGCGCTGATCCGGGGACGGTAAGGCGCCGGTTCCGCCAGCATCTCGACCCGGCCCTGCGCGGCATGGACGGCCAGCAACCCAAAACCGAGCAGACGGCACAGCCTGGCCACCCGCCTGTCCCGCCGCAGCCGGCCCCCCGCCTTCGCCGCCACGGCCAGCCACACCTCATCGGCCATGGCAGTCCGGTCCACGCCCTGGAGCACCAGTTCGAGCGTGAGGCTAAGCTTGAGCTCAGCGATCGCGACCAACCCATCCGCCCCCATCGCCACGACGTCGCAACCGCAAATCTCGCCTTTGACCGCGTAGCCCCGCCCCTCGAGGAAGCGCTTCACCGGGCCATACAAGGCCGTCTCGCCCCCCGAAGCACTCACCGCCACCCCTGTCGTCCGCCGGCCGTCATCCATGGTGAGGCAAACTCACCGACACAAAATACCGCGGCAAAACACTCCGGCGCACGCTGCCGGGCGGCCACCCGCGCCCAAGGATAATTGTTTCATGATAATTTCATTTTCGGTGTCAAAGGATAAGCTACAGAATCCAATTTTCCGACCTCAACGTTTACAAGCTCATACCAACACCTTCCTAACGTCTTCTGTGAACAAAACACGCCAACTGATAAAAATGTTTCACGTGAAACACTCTGACACCGTGTGAAGGTTGCCCCCGCGATAGCGAATGCGGCCAAACCCTTCTCGCAATCTACGCCCACCCGCGCTAGACGGTGCGCCCACCGCTCCCCCATCACACGGCTGCCCCCATGCTTCAAATCGACGACCTCGTCTTCAACGCTTGGGGACGGCGCTTCTTCGACCACGCCAGCGTCACCCTGCCGCCCACCGCCAAGGTCGGCCTGGTCGGCCGCAACGGTGTCGGCAAATCGACGCTATTCAAGCTCGTCCAAGGCGCGCTGACCCCCGATAGCGGCGAGATCGCGCTGCCCCGCGGCGCCCGCGTCGCCAGCGTGGACCAGGAGCACCCGGCAACGGCGGTCAACCTGCTCGACACCATCCTCGCCGCCGACGCGCAGCGGGACGCGCTGCTCACCGCGCTGGACACCGCCCCACCCGAGCGCATCGCCGACCTCTACGCCCGGCTGGCGGAGATCGATGCCGACCGCGCCCCGGCCCGCGCCAGCGAGATCCTGGCCGGCCTCGGCTTCTCCACCGCCGACCTCGCCCGCCCGATGGCCGAGTTCTCCGGCGGCTGGCGCATGCGCGTGGCGCTCGCCGCCGCCCTGTTCGCGGAACCCGACCTCATGCTGCTCGACGAGCCCACCAACTACCTGGACCTCGAAGGCGCGATGTGGCTCGAGGCCCGTCTCCGCAAATACCCGAACGCCGCCATCATCATCAGCCACGACCGCGAATTGCTGAACAACTCGGTCGATTCCATCCTGCACCTGCACGACGGCAAGCTCGACCTCTACACCGGCGGCTACGACGATTTCGAGCGGCGCCGGGCGGAGAAGGCGCGGCTGCAATCGGCATCGCGCGCCAAGCAGGAAGCCGAGCGCGCCCACCTGCAGAGCTTCGTGGACCGCTTCCGCGCCAAGGCCAGCAAGGCCGCGCAAGCGCAGTCCCGCATGAAGCGCCTCGCCAAGCTGGAGCCGATCGCCGCCGTGGTGGAGGAGCGCGTGGCCCCCTTCACCCTCCCCTCCCCAACCCGCCCGCTAGCCCCACCGCTGATGCGGCTCGAGGCGGCCTCGGTCGGCTATGGCGGCGAGCCCGTTTTGCGCGACATGGATTTGCGCCTCGACGTGGACGACCGCATCGGCCTGCTCGGGGTGAACGGCGCCGGCAAGTCCACCTTCGCCAAGATGGCCGCGGGCGCGCTCGCTCTCCAATCCGGCCACATGCAGCGCGAGCGCCGCATCCAGGTCGGCTGGTTCCACCAGCACCAGATCGAGGCGCTGGAGCCCACGGACACCCCGCTCCACATCATCCGCCGGGCCCGCCCGCAGGATAGCGAGACCTCCTACCGCTCCCGGCTCGCCCAATTCGGGCTAAGCTTCGACAAGCACTCCACCACGGTCGAGAACCTCTCCGGCGGCGAGCGTGCCCGGCTGCTGCTGAACCTCGTCGCGATGGCGGCGCCGCATCTGCTGATCCTGGACGAGCCCACCAACCACCTGGACATCGACAGCCGCCGCGCTCTGCTGGACGCGCTGAACGACTACCAGGGCGCCGTGATCCTGATCACCCATGACCGCTCGCTGATGGACCTGGTCGCCGACCGTCTCTGGCTCGCAGCGGACGGCACCGTCGCCCCGTTCGACGGCGACATGGACGATTACGCCCGCTTCGTGCTGGACCGCGCCCGCGGCATCGCACCCCGGCAGAAGCGGCTCAGGAAGGCGGCATGACCCAAGACGAACTCAAGGCCTGGGCACTCGCGAATGGCTGGCAGATGATCGGCGGCCACCCGAGCCTGACCAAGCCCAGGAACCCGAAGGAGGCGATCGTCCGCCTGGTGCTGAAGGCGACCGTGGTCCACGTCGAGGCCAAAAAGCCCGCCGGGAAATGGGAGAAGCTCAGCGGCGAAAGCTACGCCCGCGTAGTGCCAAACGAGGAGACCGGCGTGCCCGGCGGCCTCGGCCTAGAGACGATCCCCGGTTTCCGCATCCTGATGCAGGAAAACCGTGACCGGCAAGTCTTCGCGAAGATGGGGGGCTGAGGACCGCAACATCTCCGCCAAAGCGCCATCCACCCCCGCGATCTCCTCTGGCGTCATGCGCAAGCCGAGCTTGCTCCGCCGCCAGGCCACGTCCGCCGCCGTCCGCGCCCATTCGTAGCGCACCAGGTAACGCAACTCCGCCTCGGTCAGATCGGCCCCGAACACCCGCCCCAGCGCCTCGGCCGATCCGGCATTCCCCAGCAAATCGTTCACGCACGTCCCGTAGGCGCGGAGCAAGCGGCCAAGGGTCGCCTCGGGGACGAAGGGGTAGCGGGCGCGAAAATCGGCGAGGAGGTGGCCGAAGCCGTCGATCGGGAAATTGCCGCCCGGCAGCGGGGCCTTGCCGGTCCAGCCCTCCGGCAGGCCAGCAGCGGCCGGCAGATGCGGCGCGAGCTTGGCCAGCGCCGCCTCGGCCAGCCGGCGATAGGTCGTGATTTTGCCGCCGAAGATGGACAGCAACGCCCCCTGCCCGTCCGGCGCGTCCAGGTTCAGCACATAGTCCCGCGTCGCCGCCTGGGCCTCGGAGGCCCCATCGTCATACAGCGGCCGCACCCCCGAATAGGTCCACACCACCTGATCGGGAGTGACCGGGCGCACGAAATACTCGCTGGCCCCCCGGCAAAGATACTCGACCTCCTCCGCGGACGCGCGGACCTCGGCCGGGTCGCCCTGGTAGTCCAGGTCGGTGGTGCCGATCAGCGTGAAATCCCGCTCATAGGGAATGACGAAGAAAATCCGTTTGTCGGCGTTCTGCAGGATGTAGCAATGGTCTTCCGGGTACAGGCGCGGGACCACGATGTGACTGCCCTTCACCATGCGAACATGCGCCGGGCTATTCTCGCGCAGCACGCTCTGCAGCACCTCGCCGACCCAAGGCCCGGCGGCATTCACCAGCGCGCGGGCCTGGATCGCCCGGGGCTCCCCGCCCTCCCGCTGCGTCGTCACCCGCCAGAGGCCGTCCACCCGCTCGGCCGCCGTGCAGCGCGTGCGCGTGGAAATCACCGCGCCCCGCTCGGCCGCGTCGCGCGCGTTGAGCACCACCATGCGCGAATCCTCGACCCAGCAATCCGAGTACTCGAACCCCCGCTTGTATTCGGGCTCCAGCATCCGCCCAGCCGGATCGGTCCGCAGGCGCACGGTCCGCGTGGGCGGCAGGCGCTTGCGGCCGCCCAGGTTGTCGTACAGCAACAGCCCGAGACGCAGCAGCCAGGCCGGGCGCAGGCCCTTGTGATGCGGCAGCACGAAGCGCAGTGGCCAAACGATATGCGGCGCGATGCTCCATAGCACCTCCCGCTCCATCAGCGCCTCGCGGACCAGACGGAATTCGTGATATTCCAGGTAGCGCAGCCCGCCATGCACGAGCTTGGTGGAGGCGGAGGAAGTGCCCGACGCTAGGTCGTTCGCCTCGCACAGATACACCGACCAGCCCCGCCCGGCAGCGTCGCGCGCGATGCCGCAGCCGTTGACGCCGCCGCCGATGATCGCAAGATCGAAAATCTCCGGAGCAGCAATCCGCGCCATGGCCAACACTAGCCCGAACCAAAAGCCGGTGCCAGCCGCCATATGGCCGTTTCGGCGCCCGTGCCCTATCGATGACGAGGTTTTTTAGGAGGCCCCTCAATGACTAAGGGCATGCGCAAAGGCCTTACCAGCTACGGCGACGACGGCTTCAGCCTGTTCCTGCGCCGGGCCTTCATCAAGGCGATGGGCTACTCGGACGACGCCATCTCCCGCCCCGTCATCGGCATCGTCGATACGAGCAGCGCCTACAACGCCTGCCATGCCAACGTCCCGCAGCTCGTCGAAGCCGCCCGCCGCGGCATCATGCTCGCCGGCGGCCTGCCCATGCCGTTCCCCACCATCTCCATCCACGAATCCTTCGCCCACCCGACCAGCATGTTCCTGCGCAACCTCCAGGCGATGGACACCGAGGAGATGGTCCGCGCACAGCCGATGGACGCCGTCGTGATGATCGGCGGCTGCGACAAGACCGTCCCCGCCCAGCTCATGGCCGCCGCCTCCCTCGACATCCCCGTCGTCCAGCTCGTCACCGGCCCCATGCTCGTCGGCCATTATCGGGGAGAAATCCTCGGTGCCTGCACCGACTGCCGCCGCTTCTGGGCGCGCCACCGCGCCGGCGAATTCACCGAAGCCGAGATGGACGCGATCAACGGCCGCCTCGCCCCCACCGCCGGCACCTGCATGGTCATGGGCACCGCCAGCACCATGGCCTGCCTCGCCGAAGCCCTCGGCATGGCCCTGCCCGGTTCCGCCACCATCCCCGCCACCCACGCCGACCGCCTCCGCTGCGCCGAGCACTCCGGCGCCGCCGCCGTCGCCGCCATCGGCCAGCCCGGCCGCACCCCCGCCGCCATCCTGACGCACGCCGCCTTCCGCAACGCCCAGATCATCCTCCAAGCCATCGGCGGTTCCACCAACGGCCTCATCCACCTCGCCGCCATCGCCGGCCGCCGCGGCATCGCCCTGGACCTCGACGAATACGACCGCCTCGGCCGCGAAGTCCCCGTCCTCGTCGACCTCAAGCCCACCGGCGACCACTACATGGAGGATTTCCACTGGTCGGGCGGCCTGCCCCGCCTCATGCGCGAACTCCGCCCCCTGCTGGATGAGGCCGTCCCCACCATCACCGGCGCCACGCTCGGCGAGGCGATCGACGCAGCGGAGGAGGTGCCCGGCCAGACCGTCATCCGCGGCCGCGCCAATCCCGTCTACCCCACCGGCGGCATGGCCGTCCTCCGCGGCAACCTCGCGCCCGGCACCGCCATCGTCAAGCACGGCGCCGCCACCCCTGCCCTCTTGCAGCACACCGGCCGCGCTATCGTCTTCGACGGCACCGAGGACATGGCCGCGCGCATCGACGACCCAGCCCTCGACGTGACCGCCGACGACGTGCTCGTGCTTCGCTATGCCGGCCCGATCGGCGCCCCCGGCATGCCCGAGGCCGGCTACCTTCCCATCCCCAAGAAGCTCGCCCGCGCCGGCGTGAAGGACATGGTCCGCATCTCCGACGCCCGGATGAGCGGTACCGCCTTCGGCACGATCGTGCTGCACATCGTCCCCGAGGCGCAGGCCGGGGGACCGCTCGCCCTCGTGCAGACCGGCGACATGATCCGGCTCGACCTCGCCGCACGACGCATCGACGTCCTGGTCGACGACGCCGAGCTTGCCCGCCGACGCACCGCCTGGACCCCGCCCGCCCCGCCGCCCGGCGCCGATCGCGGCTACCTCAACCTCTATTGCCGCAGCGTCCTGCAAGCCGACCAAGGCTGCGACTTCGACTTTCTGACAGGCCACGATCACAGCGCCGTACACAGGCCACGATCACAGCGCCGTACAAGAGAAAACTCCGGGCGGCTAGCGAGGTTGTAGGGACACCCCATCCATCATGCGCGGAAGGAGCAGCCATGGCGCGATCCTTTGTCCCCTTCGTCTTCGAGGTCGGCCACCCTGCGGCGCGCCCCGGCGCCGACCCATTCTTGATGCTACATCGCGAAGTCAACCGCGTACTCGACGACGCCCTCCGCAGCCCCGGTCCGGGCGGCCAGGCGAGCAGCGCCGCGATGGCCCAGCCCCGCATGAACGTGGGCGAGACCGCGACGGAGCTGCGCATCGAGCTGGAGTTGCCCGGCGTCTCGGAGGCGGATGTGCACGTGGAAATGGCCGGCGACGTGCTGACCATCCACGGCGAGAAGCGGGCCGAGCACCAGGACATGCAGCACCATGTCGTCGAGCGCTCCTTCGGGACGTTCGCCCGCTCGCTGCGGCTGCCGCTGCCGATCGACCCGGCCCGCGTCCAGGCCAGTTTCCACAACGGCGTGCTGACGGTCACGCTGCCCAAGCCTTCGATGCAGGACCGCGTGCGGCGCATCCCGGTGCAGGCTGCCGGCAACAGCCCCGCCGGCCATGGCGAGCATGCGGCCATGGCGTCCGCAGTAGCCGGGCACCCAACGTCGGATACGACCCATGAAGGCGGTAGCCCCCGGGTAGACGAAACGGAGAACGGTAGATGAGCGAGAAAGAACTTCACACGCAATCCGCACTGGATGAAGCGTTGGACGAAAGTTTTCCGGCCAGCGATTCACCTTCCATGACCGACCCGACGCACGGGATGGGCCTGCCGTCCGAAGGCGCAGGCGGGGAGGAGAGCGACCTGTTCCAGCCCGTGCGGATGGGCCCTTTGACGCTCGTCAACCGGATCGTCATGGCGCCGCTCACGCGCAGCCGCGCCGGGCAAGGCGACGTGCCGCGGGGGCTGAACGCCGAGTACTACACCCAGCGCGCCACTGCCGGGCTGATCATCAGCGAGGCGACCAACATCTCGCAGCAGGGCAAGGGCTACGCCTTCACGCCCGGCATCTACACGGACGAGCAGGTGGCCGGTTGGCGCCTCGTCACCGACGCAGTGCACGCGAGGAGCGGCCATATCTTCTGCCAGCTCTGGCACGTCGGCCGCATCAGCCACCCCGACCTGCAGCCCTGGGGACAGTTGCCGGTGGCGCCCTCCGCCATCAGGCCGGGCGGCCAGGCCTTCACCGAGACGGGGTTCAAGCCGCACGTGACGCCGCGCGCGCTCGACACCGACGAAATTCCCGGCATCGTTCGCGACTACGCCCACGCCGCCGAATGCGCCAAGCGCGCCGGGTTCGACGGGGTGGAGATCCACGCGGCCAACAGCTATCTGCTCGACCAGTTCCTTCGCGACAGCACCAACAAGCGAACCGACCGCTATGGCGGCAATCTCGAGAACCGCACACGCTTCCCGCTCGAAGTGGCGGCGGCGGTCACCAAGATCTGGGGCGGCGACCGCGTCGGCATCCGCCTCTCGCCGCTAGCGCCGCAGCCGGGCGACACGCCGCTCGACAGCAACCCGATGGAGACCTACAGCTACCTGGTCGAGCGCCTCAACCGCTACGGCCTCGTCTATATCCACACCATCGAGGGCGCCACCCAGGGCTCGCGGGACGAGCCGCCAGGCTTCAGCTTCCAGCAGTTGCGGCGCCAATTCCAGGGCCTCTATATGGCCAATAACGGCTACACGCGCGACCTCGCGTTGCGAGCGCGGCGCGAGAACCTGGCCGATCTGATCTGCTTCGGCCGGCCGTTCATCGCCAACCCGGACCTGGTCGAGCGGCTGCGCACCGGGGCACCGCTGGCCGATGCGCCGAAGGAGACCTGGTACGGTGGCGGCGCACACGGCTACACGGACTACCCGGCGCTCTCCGAAGGCCAGGCTAGGGCCGCCGAGTAAGCCTCTCCCGCAGCATCAAATTGTATTCACTGGAACCGAAGGGTGTTATCTTCGTTCCCGAAAATTAGGTAGCTCGCTTCTGGGGTGGGAGACGTCGACGCGATGCGTGATCCAAAGCTGACCCGGAGAGGCCTGCTCGGCGGCACCGCCGCAGGGGCTGCGATACTGCCGGCGATCCGCCAGCGCGCGGAAGCCGAGCCGGAGGTACCGCCCATCGCGCCGAGCGGCAACCTGCAGGACATTGTCTTGCAGGTGAACGGAAAACGGCTGCCGCTCACGGTGGAGCCGAGAACCTCACTGCTTGACGCACTCCGCGAGCAGGCCGGGCTGACCGGCACCAAGAAAGGCTGCGACCGCGGCTCCTGCGGCGCCTGCACCGTGCACATCGACGGCAGGCGAGTCGTCTCTTGCCTAACGCTCGCGGTACGGGCGCAGGGGCACGCAGTCACCACCATCGAGGGGCTTGCCGCGGACGGCGACCTGCATCCCGTGCAGGCCGCGTTCCTGCACCATGACGGGTTCCAGTGCGGCTACTGCACGCCGGGCCAGATCATGTCAGCCGTGGCGCTGATCGAGGAGGGCCATGCCGGGTCCGATACCGAAATCCGCGAGTGGATGAGCGGCAATCTCTGCCGTTGCGGCGCCTATCCCAACATTGTCGCGGCCGTCCGCGACGCCGCTGGGAAGGCCTGACATGCAGGATTTCAGCATCACCCGCCCCGCCAGCCTCGACGCCGCGATCGCCGCTGCGCAGGCGCCAGACTCGGCGTTCATCGCCGGCGGCACCGACCTCATGCAACTGATGAAGGACCGCGTGGAAAACCCGGTCCGCCTGGTCGATCTGGACGCGTTGCCGCTCGATGCGATCCGGCCCGGCCCAGACGGCATCACGTCCGGCGCCCTGGTCCGCATGGCCGATTTCGCAGCGCATCCGGTCGTGGTGCGCGACTACCCGGCCGTGTCGCAGGCGCTGCTCGCCTCCGCGTCCCCGCAGGTGCGCAACATGGGCACGATGGGCGGCAACCTGCTGCAACGCACCCGCTGCCTTTACTTCCGCGACACCGGCTTCGCGTGCAACAAGCGGGCGCCCGGCTCCGGCTGCCCGGCAATCGCCGGCGAAAACCGCAACCTCGCCGTGCTCGGCACCAGCCCGGATTGCATCGCCTCGCACCCCTCCGACCTCGCCGTGGCGCTGGTGGCAAGTGACGCCATGCTATCGCTCCGTGGCACGAACGGCCAGCAGCGCCGGATCGCGGTCGCCGATTTATACCGCACGCCCGGCAACACGCCGAACATCGACACCGTCCTGCAGCCGGGCGAGCTGATCGAGAGCATCTTCATCCCGCAAAGCGAGACCGCGCGCCGCTCCGCCTACGTCAAGGTCCGCGACCGGGCGAGTTTCGAGTTCGCGCTGATCTCGGCCGCGGTCGGCATCGCCATCGACGGCGGCACCATCCGCGCTGCCCGCGTGGCGATGGGCGGTGTCGGCAGCAAGCCATGGCGATTGCCGCAAGTCGAGGCCGCGCTGACTGGCCAGCCAGCGAGCGAGGCAACCTTCGCGGTCGCTGCGGCACTCGCCGCCGACGGTGCGCAGCCGTCGTCACAGAGCGCGTTCAAGCTGAAGCTGATGCCGCGCGTGGCGCTCCGCGCCTTGCAGGCCGCCGCAGCGTGAAGGAGACCGCCATGATCATCGGCCAGCCGATCGACCGCCGCGACGGTCGCCTGAAAGTCACCGGCGGGGCGCGCTACGCGGCCGAGTTCGCGCCCCGCGGTCTCGTCCACGCCGTGCTGGTGCAGAGCACCATCGCCGCCGGCAGCGTGACCGGCTTCGATCTGCAGGCGGCACAGGGAATGCCCGGCGTCCTCGCGATCATCACCGCCGGGGACGCCCCGAAGCTGCCGGGCGCGGCGCCGGGTCCGAAGGGTCAAACGCAGACCAGTTCGCACGTCATCACCGCGCCGCTGCTGCAGAACGTCGACGTGCTCTACAACGGCCAGCATGTCGGCCTAGTGGTCGCCGACACGCTGGACCGCGCGATGGCCGCGGCCGAGGCGGTGGTCCCGCGCTACCAGCAATCCGAGGCGACCACCGACATGGCGGCGGCGCTAGGCCAGGCCTATCCACCCAAGCAGTTCCGCGACGGCGCCCGCTCGCCCGATAGCTCGCGCGGCGATCCGGCCAGCGCCTACACGGCCGCCCCGATCAAGCTCGACGCGACCTACACCACGCCGATCGAGCACCATAACCCGATGGAGCCGCATGCCACCGTGGCTATGTGGGACGGTGACCGGCTCGCGGTCTGGACCAGCACGCAAGGCGTGGACGGCGCCCAGCAATCCTTGGCCAAGCTGTTTGGCCTCCCGCCGGAGAACGTCACCGTGCTGTCCCCGTATCTCGGCGGGGGGTTCGGCTGCAAAGGCAACACCTGGCCGCCCGCAACGCTCGCGGCAATGGCTGCGCGAGCCGTCGGCCGGCCGGTGAAGCTCGTGCTGACCCGGCGGCAGATGTACACCTCCAACGGCTATCGCCCGCGCACCATCCAACGGCTGCAGCTCGCCGCAAACCCGGATGGCACGCTGGTCTCGATGCGTCACGACGGCATCTCGCAGACTTCGCCGGAGGTACTGGGCGAGTTCACCGAACCGGTCGCGCTGGCGACCGAGATGCTCTACGCCTGCCCGAACGTCGCGGTCACTCACCGCCTGGTCGCGATCAACGCCAGCCTGCCGACCTACATGCGCGCGCCCGGCGAGGCGAGCGGCGATTTCGCGCTCGAATCCGCGATGGATGAGCTAGCCGTCGCCCTGAACATGGACCCTGTCGCGCTGCGGCTGCGCAATTACGCCGAGCGCGACGAGCACGAGAAGAAGCCTTTCGCCAGCAAACTGCTGCGTGCCTGCTACGCGCAAGGAGCGGACGCATTCGATTGGTCCCGCCGTACGCCGCAGCCGCGCTCGATGCGCGATGGCCGCTTCCTGGTCGGGATGGGCATGGCGACCGCGACCTACCCCACCAACCGTCAGGCCGCATCGGCGCGCGTGCGGTTGATGGCCGACGGCACCGCGGTGGCGTTCTCCGGCACGCAGGATATCGGCACCGGCACCTATACCGTGATGGCGCAGGTGGCGGCGGAGGAGCTAGGGCTGCCGGTCGGACGCGTGCGGTTCGAGCTCGGCGACAGCCGGTTCCCGAAGGCGCCGGCCTCCGGTGGCTCCCAAACGGTCGCGAGCGTCGCTCCGGCCGTGCAGGCCGCGGCGCGGGCTGTGCGCGACAAAGTGATAACCCTTGCCATAGCCGAGCCGCGTGGCCGTTTCCGCGGCGTTGACCCGTCGATGCTCACCTTTGCCCGAGGCGTTGTTTCTGGCCCAGGCGCACGCCTGCATGTTGCCGAGCTAATGGCCCAGCAAAATATGCCGTGGCTCGAAGCGGAGGTGCAAACGAAGCCGGGTCCGGAAAAGCAGCAATATTCGATGCACGCCTTCGGGGCGCAGTTCGCTGAAATCCGCATCGACGAGGGCACCGGCGAAATGCGCCTCTCGCGGCTGGTCGGCGCGTTCGACACCGGCCGCATCCTCAATGCCAAGACGGCGCGCAGCCAGTTGCTTGGCGGCATGGTGTACGGCATCGGGATGGCGATGCTGGAGGAGACGCTGGTGGATAAGGAGACCGGCCGCGTCGCCAACAGCAACATCGCCGAGTACCTCGTCCCGGTGAACGCCGACGTGCCGCAGATCGACGTGATCACAGTCGAGGGCGACGATGGGATCAGCAACCCGCTCGGCGCCAAAGGCATCGGCGAGCTGCCGATGGTCGGCGTTGCCGCGGCGATCGCCAATGCGGTCTGGCATGCGACTGGGGTGCGGGTGCGCGACTTGCCGATCCGGATCGAGGACATCCTGTCCGCCTAAGATGTTCGTGCCCACGGTCAACATTGGGTATTTTTAATCTTCCAGCCATCGTCCGCTCGAAGCATGCAGGGCATTATACCCATCGTCGGGTGCATGGCATCAGGCGCTGCTTCCAGAGGAGTTTCAGATGAGAGCCCTATTCCTGTTGCCTGTCGCGGCACTCGGCCTCGCCGCTTGCACGAACAATCCCGAGCCTACCCCGATGGCGCCAACGCCCGCGATGAGTGCTCCCACCAGCAACTTCCGCTCGGTCCCGCCGGATAATCCGACGGGCTCGCAGCAGTACCAATCGCCGGACCTCAACAGAAGCAACCTAGTTCCCGGCCAACGGCGCTAACACAGGGGTCGCGGTAGCCGCCACCGGCTGCCGCGACCTCGGACGGGGCTGCCTCAGCACGTGCAACCATAGGACCGGAAGCCCATGAGACGTCCCTACCGCGCGGCGCTCGTCCAAGCCGGCGCGCTCTGCGCCGCGCTGGCCGGGTGCGCAGGGTATCGCAGCCAGCCGCTGCTCCAGCATACGGTTCTCGCACCCAGCGTCGCGGCCCTCGACCGGACCCGCCCCGGTGCACCGCCGATCGCTGCCGACCAGCCCCTTACGCTCGCCAGCGTCGCCCTCCTCGCCGTGCAGAACAGCCCGGACCTCCGCGCGGTCAGGGTGCAGCGAGGGGTCGCGCAGGCGCAGGTAATCGAGGCCGGGCTGCTGCCCGACCCGGTGTTCGGCGGCAGCTACAACTTCTTGATCGGTGGACCCGGCGTGGCCAACGCGGTCGCCGCCACGCTGACCACCGACGTGACCGCGCTCATCACCCTCTCCGTCCGCCGCCGCGCCGCTCGGGAGGCCGCGCTCCAGGTGGACGCGAACGTAGTCTGGCAGGAGTGGCAGACGATCAGCCGTGCGCAGACACTCGTGATAGATCTCGTCGAGCAGGGGCGCCTGCTGCGCAGCCTGGAGCAGGCGCTCGATTTGCTGCAGCGCCGCGCCGCCATCTCGTCGCGAGCCGTGGCGCAGGGCAACGCCACCTTGCAGGTTCTGGCCCCCGACGTGGCCGCGCTGACCAGCCTGCAGACCCAGTACTACGCCTCGGTTCTCGCGCAAGAGCAGCGCTGGCAGGCGCTGGACGCCCTGCTCGGCCTGGAGCCGGCCGTGCGGCCCCTGCTCACGACGGCGCTGCGCGTGCCCGCCATCCCGCCCGGCGAGGTTGGAGCGATGCTCGCGAGCCTGCCGCAGCGTCGGCCGGACCTGATCGCGCTCCAACTCGGCTACGCGGCGCAGCAGGCGAACCTGCGCGCGGCCGTGCTCGCGCAATTCCCTGCGCTCTTCGTCGGCCCCAACTACGGCAACGACACTACCCGCGTGCAGTCGCTCGGCCCCTCGATCTCGGTCGCCTTGCCCCTGTTCAACCGCAACCGGGGCAGGGTCGCGATCCAGCGCGCCACGCGCGAGCAGCTCCGCGAGGAGTATGTCGCGCGCCTAGTCACGGCCGAGGGCGGTGCGCGCGCGCTGCTGGCCAACATCGCCCTGCTGGAGCACCAGCTCGCCGCCGCGCGCGCGGGCCTCGGCCAGGCCCGGATGCTGGCCGCGAACGCGGAGGGGGTGCTGCACTCCGGCCTCCTCGACGAGCTGAGCTATGTGCAGCTCGTCATCACGCGGCTGGAGAAGGAGCGCCAGGTGATCGGCCTGGAGCAGCAGCTCCTCGACGAGCGCACCGCGCTCGCGACCTTGCTTGGCGCCGGGCTGCCGTCCGTGCAGCTCATGTCGCCCAAGGAGCCGAGTCTTCTATGAGGGGCGCCCTCGCCGCGCTGCTCGCGGCGCTGTTGCCCGTCCTGGCGCTCGCCCAGGGCGGCAGCACGCAGGCCAGCCCGCAGCCCAGCGTGCTCGTCACCACGGAGGCGCCGCGCCAGGGTAGTCTGCCGCGCACGCTCACCGCCTACGGCACCGTCCAGGCGGCACCCGGCGGGGGCAGCGAGACGTTGAGCTTGCTGCGCGCCGGACAGGTCACCCGGGTCCTGGTGGCGCCGGGCGAGGCCGTGCGCCGCGGCCAGGCCCTGCTCTCCGTCAGCGCCGCGCCGACCGCGGTCGCGGCCTACAAACAGGCCGTTGACGCGCTGACACTCGTGAAGAACGAGCGCGCCCACACCGCGCAGTTGCTGTCCCAGCACCTCGCCACCCGCGACCAGCTCGCCCAGGCGGACAAGGCGGTCGCCGACGCACAGACCAACCTCGACGCGCTCAACCGCGCCGGCGGCGGCAGCCCCGAGCAGACGCTCACGGCGCCCTTCGACGGCGTCGTGTCCAGCCTCCCGGTCACGCCCGGCGCCCGCGTTGCGGCCCAGGCGCCGCTCGTCACGCTCGCCCGCACCAGCCGGCTCGTCGCTTCCGTGGGCGTTGAGCCGGGGCAGCGCGGCCTGGTCGCCCAAGGACAGCCGGCCCGGATCGAGCCGCTCTATGGCGGCGACCCCGAGCAGGGCAGCGTGCTCTCCGTGGGCGCGATGCTGGACCCGCAGAGCCGCCTGGTGCCGGTGCTGGTCGATCCGCCGCAGGCCAGCCCTCAGAACGGCCCCAAGCCGGGCGACCCCAAAGGCGATCCGCAGGGCGGCGCGCCGGCGGAGGCCAGCGCCGCGCTGCTGCCGGGCGCGCCGGTGCGCGTCGTCGTGCAGGTGGGCGAGATGCGGGGCTGGCTCGTGCCGCGCGACGCCGTGCTGACCGACGCGAAGGGGGCCTACCTGTTCCAGGTGGACGGCGGCAAGGCCGCGCGGGTGGACGTGCGCGTCGTGGGCACGGCGGGCGGCACCACGGTCGTCGCCGGCCCGCTCAACCCCGCTCGCCCGCTCATCACGAGCGGCAATTATCAGCTCCAGGACGGCGGCTTGGTGCACGAAGACAATTCCGGCCCGACCGGGAATGGCGGCGGGGCCAAGCCGTGATCGGCTTCGTGGCACGGCACACGCGTTCGATCCTCGCCGTGATGCTCGCGTTCGCGGTGGCCGGCGCCTTCTCCGCCCTCCGGCTGCCGCGGGGGCTGTTCCCGGTCGTGCAGTTCCCCCGCGTGGTGGTGAACATGGACGCCGGCGCGCGGCCTGCGGACCAGACGGAGCTGCTGGTCACGATCCCGCTGGAGCAGGCGGTCCGCCGCGTGCTCGGCGTGTTCAACGTGCGCTCCAGGACGAGCCGCGGGTCAGTCGAGATCTCGCTCGACTTCCCCTGGGGCACGGACATGATCGCCGCCACGACGCAGGTGGATGCGGCGGTCGCGCAGACGCTCCCCTCCCTGCCGGCCGGCGCCGGCTATCGCGTGCGCCGGATGGACCCCACGGTCTATCCCGTCATCGCCTACTCGATGCTGTCCAAGGCCGCGAGTCCCGTCGCGCTGCGCGACATCGCGCAGTACCAGATCGTGCCGCTGCTGACCGCCATCCCCGGCGTCTCGTACGTCGGCGTCAACGGCGGGCAGCTCCGCGAGGTCGAGGTCCTGGTGGACCCGCACCGGCTCGCGATGCACGGGCTCGCGCTGTCCGACGTGGCGCTGGTGCTGGGCAAGAGCAACGTGCTCACCGTGATTGGGCGGATGCAGGACCACGACAAGCTGCTGCTGCTGGCGCTCGACGACACCATGCGCCAGGTCGAGCAGGTGCGCGACGCCGTGGTGCAGGCGGGTTCGGGCGGCATGGTGCGGGTCGGCGACCTGGCTGAGGTCGCGGACGGCGTGGTGCCGCAGTGGATCAGAGTGGGCGAGAGCGGGGCGCCCGCGGTCCAGATCCAGATCTACCAGCAGCCGAACGCGAACAACGTCGCGATCGCGGCCGCCGTCCGCAAGGCATTGGCCGACTTCCAGCCGCGCCTGCCCGCGGACGTCAAGCTGGTCAAGTGGTACGACCAGAGCACGCTGGTCACAGACTCCACCGGCAGCGTGCGTGACGCCATCCTAATCGGGCTGGTGCTGGCCGGACTGGTGCTGTTCGCCTTCCTGCGCAGCCTCCGGGTCACGCTCGTCGCCATGCTGGTCGTGCCGGCGACGCTCGCGATTACCGTGCTGCTCCTGTTCGTCTTCGGCATGACGTTCAACATCATGACGCTGGGGGGCCTTGCGGCGGCAGTCGGGCTGGTCATCGACGACGTGATCACCATGATCGAGCACCTTGCCCGGCGGGCGGGCGCCGCGACGGGCGCGACCGAGGACGGCGCCGAGGACGGTCCAGAGGGCAAAAGGGAAGACAAAGGGAACGCCGTGCTGGCAGCCGGGCGCGAGTTCCTGCCGCCGCTGACGGGATCGAGTACGGCGACCCTGCTCGTGTTCCTGCCCTTGGCGTTCCTTTCGGGCGTCACGGGTGCCTTCTTCAAGGCGCTGTCGCTTACCATGGCGGCGGCGCTGGTCATCTCCTACGGGCTGACGGCACTCGCCGCCCCCGTGCTCACGCGCCTCATCGTCAACTTCGAACGCTGGAAGGACCCAGGCGCGGGCGTGGAAGGCCGCGTGGGCCGGGCGCACCGCTGGCTGCTGGAGCGCCTGTTCGCCCGGCCCTGGCTGCTCGCGTTCGGCCTCGTGCCGCTGCTCGTCGTCGGCTGGTTCGCCTACCAGCATGTCGGCAGCGGCTTCATGCCCAAGATGGACGAGGGCGGCTTCGTGCTCGACTTCCGCTCGGCCCCCGGCACCTCGCTCGACGAGACCACCCGCGAGCTGGCCCAGGTCGAGGCCATCCTGAACGCGACGCCGGAGGTCGCCACCTACTCGACGCGCGTCGGCACCGCCCTCGGCGGCGGCCTCAATGAACCCAACACGGGCGACTTCTTCGTCTTGCTCAAGACCGGCCCGCGCCGGCCGATCGAGGCGGTGATGGCCGAGGTGCAGGACAAGGCCGACCAAGCCGTGCCGGGTCTGCGCATCGCGACGGCGCAGCTCATGGAGGACCTGATCGGCGACCTTACGGCTGTGCCCCAGCCGGTCGAAGTCAAGCTCTTCGCCAACGACCCGGCGACGCTCGCCCCGGCCGCCAAGGCACTCGCGGCGGCCCTCGCCAAGGTGCAGGGCCTCGTCTCCGTACGCGACGGCATCGTGATCGCCGGCGACGGCCTCAACATCACGGTGGACCCGGCCCGCGCCGCGATCGAGGGCACGGACGCGGGCACCGTCAGCACGGCGCTCAACGGCTATCTCGCCGGCACCGTGGCGACGCAGTTGCCGGAGACGATCAAGCAGGTGGGCGTCCGCGTCTGGCTGCCGCCCGAGCAACGGCAGTATGACGACCAGCTCCCCGGCCTGCCGATCCGCGCGCCCGACGGCCACGTCTTTGCGCTCGGCCGCGTAGCGTCCGTGTCGGCAGCACCCGGCCAAGCCGAGATCCAGCGCGAGAACCTGCAGCGCATGGTCGCCCTCACCGCGCGGCTGCAGGGCCGCTCGCTCGGCAGCGCCGTCGCCGACGTGAAGCGCGTGCTCAACCAGAAGGGAAGCCTGCCGCCCGGCGTACGCTACGAGCTGGGCGGGCTCTACGCGCAGCAGCAGATCGCCTTCGCCGGCCTGACCCGCGTCTTTGCCGCGGCGCTGATCATGGAGTTCGTGCTGATCCTCTTTCTTTACGAGCGGTTCTGGCTGCCGGTCATCGTGCTGGGCATCTCGGCGCTGTCCACCACGGCGGTGTTCGCCGGGCTGTGGCTGACCGGCATCGAGCTGAACATCACCGCGATCATGGGCATGACCATGATCATTGGCATCGGGACCGAGATGGCGATCTTTCTCATCTCCGAATACGTGAGTCTGGCGCGCGAGATGCCGCCGAAACGGGCGCTCATGGAGGCCGCCCGCAACCGCTTCCGCCCGATCGCCATGACCACGCTCGCGGCCATCCTGACCTTGCTGCCGTTGGCGTTCGCCATCGGCGCGGGCTCGGGGATGCAGCAGCCGCTCGCCGTCGCGATCATCGCGGGCTTCATCGCGGAGTTCCCGTTGGTGCTGCTCGCCATGCCCGTGCTGATCGGCCTGACGCTGCCCAAGGCCGAGCGAGAGCCTCCGCTCCCCAGTGTTTGAACCGGACGGCACGTTGCAGCCAGCCAGTAGGACAGGGTCAGCTTCACCAACTCCGGTCGTCGAGGATGCTCGCGATGACGCTCAAGCTCAGCACGGCCAGCCCGGCTCAGCACGGCCAGCCCGGCGTTCGAGGAGCATCTCCGGGCGCTGTGGGCGGCTCTCACCCATTACTCCGGCTCGGAGGAGCGGTCGATGTTCGTCGAGGCGCAACGCCTGGGCATGGCGCGCCTGCGCGAAGTCGGGCACACGTTGGAGGCGATGATCGAGGAGCAGCGGACGTCACGCTTCCAACGCGCTTTCCGGGAGTTGGAGATCAGCCTTCGCGATTCAGCCTGGAACGCCCGTGAGGATTCCCGCCGCAACCGCTCGTCGCAACACCTGGTCGAAACGGCCTGGCGACCCGCCGCTCCCTTCCATCAATGTCGTGACTACCTTGCGAGCCGATCGGTGGGCATGGGCCGGGCTGACCCGATGGTGGAACAGCTCCCAGGCATCCTGCTCCGATAGCGACGACAATGCGAGGTGGACCGGGACTGCCTCGCGCAATCGATCGACCGCGGGGCCGCCAATGCACTCCCAGAACTCCGGACGACCGACAATGACCAACTGCACCGCCGCTCCTTTGCCGGGCATTCGAGTGAGGAGCTCCAGATATTCGAGGGTTCCCGTAGGCATCGTTTCGGCCTGGTCTGTCACCAGCACGATCCGGCGTTCGGGCGCTTGCCGCCGGCCGGGCGCCTGTTGGACCGTCGTGAACAATGTCTGGAAAGCGTCCTCCATCCCGCCTTCCAAATCGTCCAACCGGATGACTTCCAAGGAGGAGTCGGCAATGCAGGCAAGCGCTGCGGCCAGCACCGTCGTCTTACCGAATCTTGCCTTTCCCGTTAGCACGATGAGTTCGGAGGATTTGAGCAATGCGGCTACCAGGGCATTTTGCGCCCCGACCTGCGTTCCCGTCAGTAGGATGCGCGAGTTCTCGACGGCCACATCGGCGAACCGGGAGCGGGATTGGAGACGACGATGGAGGCGCTCGGGGAAAAAATTGGGCATCGCCGCTCCGTTGACCCTGCGTCCGGTCTTAGACTTCGAGCACTCGGCCAGGTTGAACCATCTCGGCCCGCACCCCCGGCCTGTGCGCACGATCGAGCCGTTCGCCGACGGCGAGCGCCGCCCGTCCGATGAGGGTCCTTGCTCCCACATACGAGGCTAGGTCGATCTGCGCGTTCGCAAACTTGTATTTGTATTCCTCCTCGCCACAAAGGAAATCGACCTCCGCGATCCCGTGGTCAAAGGCCCACATCAGATACTCGACCATCACGAGCGTTCCCGGAGAGGCCCGGTCGAACTGCGGATCGTAGGCCGCGAAGAACGCCTGCATGCGGGCGCCGGTCATGAGGTTAAGCGAGGCTGCCACGAGGGAGTCCCCGCTGCAGATGCTGAATACCCGAAGCGCTCGCTGCCGCCTGAGCTCCTTAACCAGGGCGCGCAAGATGACGGCGTTCTCGTTCAGGATGTGGTTGCTCTGACCGGTGCTGACGAGCCACTCCCGTTTCAGCTCGATCATGCGCTCCAACACGGCGTCGATGGCGTCCTCGGCTTCGTACACCGCCACCGTGACCGCACCCGTCTCGCCGAGAATGCGCTTCCCGCGCGTGTGGTTGTTGCGGGCCTTTTTGCTGAGGCCTCGGAACCAGTCATGGCCGCCAACCCCATAGCTGCGGACCTGCAGGCTCCTGTCGGCGCGGTGACCCGGCCTCAGTCGTACGGCTTGCCGCCGATCGCCTTCGAGCAATCCGCTCAAAGCGGCGTCCGGGCGCATATGGCTGAGATAGGCGACGTCAAAGCCACCGGAGGCTGCCACCGCAGCCCAGACGTCCTCGAGCGCACGCCGGCTGTCGGGAAGACTGGGATCGACAATGGCGTCGCAATAGTCGCTGCAGTCCTTTGCCGCCCATTCGAGGACACGAACGCCACGATGCCACCGCGTCACAAAGGGTATCACGGCAACCAGGTCATCAGCGCTCCAACACAGTCCCACACACAGAATTGATGTGTCGCTCGTCCCTTTGGAACTCCACCAGGCGGTGATCCAGCCATGGCTCTGGAACACGCTCCGCTCGCCGCGCTCCCACAGCGCGTCCCATTGCGGGCCGATTTCCGCCAACCGGCGGGGAGTCTTCACGATCTCCGTTCGCAGGGTCATGTGGCGCGACCTTGCCGGCCAGGCTCGACGCCAAGCTGCGACGGCGGCAAAGCCCGGCGGGGCGGCGCCTCCCTAGATCGTCCCAAGCCCATCAGCCTCCCCATCTTGCGCAGGGGAAGGATGTACAGACCCGACATCGACTGGTACTCGTCATGCTCTCGGTCGGCCAAACCGAACGAGAAACTCTCATCGGGCTCCGGAACGAACAGCGTGCCGAACATCTTGTCCCAGACCGAAAGCATCAGCCCGAAATTTTTATCATAGTGTTTCGGGTTTGCGCTGTGATGTAGCTGATGGTAGTGCGGACAGAGTATAATCGCATTCAGGAACTTTCCGAACGAGATCTTGAGATGGGTGTGCCTGACGAAATCCATCATGATGATGTTGCGGAGGACGTAGACGTTGATGCCCAGCACGGTGAGCTCGACGGGGTTGAACGCATAGAAGAGCCAAATGCCGTACACGGGCCCAGCGATAAGCCCGTCCCAGACGCGGTTCATGATTTCGTCGAGTGGGTGGACCCGGTCTTTCGTGGTCCCCACCATGACTTCGGCCGAATGGTGCACCTTGTGAAGTTCCCAGAAGAGCGGGATGCGGTGCTGGAGATTATGATACCAGTAATACGAAATGTCGTAGGCGAGCAGCATAGAAACGGTAAACAGGATCAACACCGGAACAGTCGGATGCGGCTCGACAGGCCCGATATTCCCGAACAGAGCGACGAGCACGGCATGGGATGCGTAACCACACGCTACGGTAACGGCAGCGCCGGCCGGCAGGGCAACCAGCAGCATCACCAGCTTGCGCGATATCCAGAACGTGAAGTCGGCCCGCGCCGATGGATGTGTCAGAATGTTTACTGGAAACATGAAACGCCAAAGGCCGCCCAGTGTCCGCGGCGCGTCTGACCGGATGTAGACGAACACGGCGGACAGGAGGATGGAAAGCAGCAGGATCCCGCCCGCCAATCCGGTCGGGCCGGTCAGCCTCCGTGTCAGGGCGTCGAAGGCAGCCATCATGATTGACATCGTGACCTTATACTCTTGAGAAGGCAGTTGTTAAGCGCAAAATACATTTCTAGTCTGCAAGGTTGGAAGGGATCGTTCGATCTACCCGAACTGAGCCGCTGGCCTAGACCCTCAGGTCCAAGATTTCTATGCGAGGCGTCAGGTATCTCTTGCCCGACGTTCCGGCGGGGTGATGAATTTCCGGTGGAAATCACCGCCTCGCGTATCTAGGTGGCCGATCAATGTCGAGTTTGAAGCAGCTCAAAACCAAAGTTTCAGGCTACGGCGCGACGGTCCAGAACTATAGCCCCTCTGCTGGTGGCTTTGTGGAGACGGTGGCCTCTCGGGGCAATTCGAGGGCGACCCCATCGGCGCCAGGGGGCCGGCCTGGATTGACGATCTGCTCTGATTTTGGCTTCGGAACGGTACGTGCGGTGATGCGGCGGTCCATTTCTTCACAGAGTCGAGTATTGCTTCGCGTCGACCGGCTTCCTTTAAATCTGGGTATGGTACACCGGTTCATTCTTGCGGGAGTGGATGCCGTACTGGTTGAGTCCGATGCGGTAGCGCGCGTGCTCCGCGCATCCGGTGTGCCCGCGCCACGGATTGTGCGTGTCTCCGATCCGGGCGACCTTGCCTTGTTCAGCCATACGCCACGCTCGCGGGTGGCCACCTCAGCCCGTCGTATGCTTCATGTCGGAGACCTCGAACCTGAAGCGGGTGTGGCGGAGCTCTTGTCCTGCGTGGTGGCGTGGGCGGACCGGACTCCGGATCGCGACGTCGAGATCTGGTGGGCTGGAGAAGGCTGCTTGCGGGGTGTGCTGGAGGCGCAGCCAGTCCCTCCTAACGTCGTCCAGCAATTCCCCGGCAAAGTGTCGCGGGAGCAGTTGGCCGTAATGTTCCGGGACTGCGACATGCTGGCTATCCCGGCGCTGTCCGATCCGTGGAGCGACGTGGTCGAGGAGGCAATGGTTGCGGGGCTTCCGGTGCTCGGCAGCAGCCGGTCCCGCGCAGTCGTGGAACGGGTCACCTCTGGCAAGACGGGCTGGATTTTCGATCCATTTGAAGCCGAAGCGATGACCGTCGCCGTCGAACTCGCGCTGAACACGACGTCCCAGGAACTCGATCAGATGCGTCTCTATGCAGACGTTGGGCTCCGGCCGTCACCCCCGCCCGGATTGGATGAGCGCATCCGGCAGGCGCTGCGCCTGGGAGCGTCCGAACCGCCCTTCGACATCAGTTCGCTTGGGTTCGCTCCATAAGTATGAAAAACAGTGGCACAAGCGGCATGGATGCCGCACTCGACGACGAACCGGCGTTGCCGCTCGCCGCCCAAGCCTGGAATCAGGCGAAGGCAGGGGCGCGCGCCTTCTCGTCAGGGGTCGAGCCCATGCGGCTCCTCGCGGATGGGCTATGGGTTGCCGACGTGCTGATCGTGCTAGTCGCGGCGGCGGCGGCCAATTTTGCTCGCCAGGGCCTAGCTCCAATCCCGATCGAGGTGGTCTCGACTACGCTGCTGGCCGCGGTCCTCACGACCAATGCGATGCACATGTCCGGCGCGTATGCCGGGGCTCTGAACGAGGGGTTTGCCGCGCAGGTGGGCAAGGCCGTCCGGGCCTGGTCGCTGGTCTTCGTGGTTCTCATGATCCTCGGCTATCTCACCAAGACGTCCGAGATCTATTCCCGACTTTGGGTTGTCACCTGGTATGGCGTGGCGCTGTTTGGTTTCGCCGCAGTGCGGGCCTGGAGCATATCGCAAACCCGGCGGTGGCGACGCCAGGGACGATTGACACGCACCGTCGCTATTGTCGAGCTGGGGGATGCGGGCGGGGGTAAAGAGCTGGTGCGACGGCTGCAGGCCGGCAAACCTGGAGAGTATCATTTAATCGGACTGTTTTCGGACGGGCGCTCGTCCACTCAGAAGAACGGCATCGAAGACCTCGTCGCGCTCGCACGACTGTTCAGGATCGACGAGGTTCTGGTGGCGGTCTCCAGCCCGGGAGAGGTCGAGCTGTCCTCCGCGCTCCGGAAGCTCGGGACTATTCCGACAAACGTGCGTATTTGCCCTTGGGTCGCGGAGCTGGGCGTGCCGGTTCGAGACGTTGGGTTGTTCATGCAAAGCGCTGTCTTGACCATCTATCGCCGGCCGTCCACGAGCTGGGGCCGCGTGGTCAAACGGGCGGAGGATGTCGTTCTTGCGGCAATACTCACTGTCCTGCTGGCGCCTATCATGCTGGTCATCGCTCTTGGGATCAAGCTCGACAGCCCTGGGCCGGTGCTGTTCCGGCAGCAACGGCTAGGATTCAACAATAACGTTATCGTTGTTTACAAGTTCCGGACCATGAAGCACCGGCTTACGTCGGAGGACACCGTGCCCCAAGCGCGGCGTGGCGATGCGCGGGTGACCAGGTTCGGCCGTCTGCTGCGTCGCTCAAGCCTGGATGAGCTGCCCCAATTGTTCAACGTCCTGAAAGGGACCATGTCCCTCGTCGGTCCCCGCCCGCATGCGCTGGCCCACAATGAGCAGTATGCAGAGCTGATCGACGATTACCTGGGACGCCATCGCGTACAGCCCGGCATTACTGGCTGGGCGCAGGTGAACGGGCTAAGAGGGGAGACCGACACCCTCGAGAAAATGCAGCGCCGCGTCGAATTCGATCTGGCCTACGTGCAGGATTGGTCGGTTCTACTGGATCTTAGGATCATCCTGCTCACTGGCCTGTCGCTAGTGTTCGATCGGAACGTGTACTGAGCATAGCGGCTCTGGCCTCGCATACGGGTTTCACGCTCTTCCATCCGTAGCATGCAACCGGTCGCCGGCATGTACGGCGTAACATGGTTGGTAACTTTTTGGTTACTTTTAATGATCCTTAGCGATGATATCTTGACCAAGTAACTTAATTTGGACCAGAGTGTTAAGGAATTTTTAGGAAGGCGATATGGTCGTTTTTGTTATTAGCCATGTGCATTTCCTGCGGGAAGCCCTGGTATCCATCTTGCGCGATGCTGGCGGCATCGAGGCTCTTGGAGCATTCTCTCGCGAAACTGCTGACACGGCTGTCTCAGAATCCGTCCCTAGCTTGATCGTTGTTGACGCGTCGCACCCCGAGGGAATGACGCTGGTTGCAGCCGTTCGGGCGCGTGTTCCCAAGGTGAGCGTTGTCGTTCTGGCAATGCGCGAGCGTGACGAGGATTTCCTGGCATGGGCCGATGTTGGCATTGCCGGGTATCTTGGGCCGGATATTTCGGCGCGCGAGCTCATTTCCACCGTGCGCCGCACGGCGGCCGGTGAGGTAGTTTGTCCGCCGAGACTGACGGCACTCCTGCTGACCCAGTTCGCCGACCACTCCAACGACCGCGCGACGAGAGCCGGCATTCATGCCCTGACGCGACGCGAGCGGGAAGTCGTCGAGTTGCTGGCGGATGGCTTGCCCAACAAGCTCATTGCGCGTCGATTGCGCGTCGCGTTGCCGACCGTGAAGAACCATGTCCACAGCATCCTCGACAAGTGGGACGTTCGCAGCCGAGGAGAAGCTGCAGCCCGTTATCGTCGAAAGGTCCAGGAAGTCGAGCCGACCAACGGGAAGTTCGCGTCTGTGCAGCCCAGCCACGCGCTGCACTCTGTCAGTTCCGCCATGCGGAAGAGCCAGATACAAATTCCTATGTCGTCTTCTCCCGGTCGCCGGGCTGAATCTGAAAGATGGTAAGCTTTTGAGCCGATAAGCCCTGCGTGGCCCGGCTGTAGCTGAGTGCTTCCACGAAGGCCGATCTCCATTTACGGTGGCCCATACTATGCTCGCCGGCAGGTAAACTCTTGATGGTCGTCTCGGTGCTGGAGGTGCGAGCTATCGCGGTCCCAAGTAGGATTCGAAGGCGCTCGTCAAATAGCGGCGCAGTTTATGGAATACGATGAGCGGATGATAGGAAATCCGCTTTCCATCGATAAGGGCGCAATCATCCCCTAGTGAAAGAGTATGCAATCCGTCCGGGTATTCTCCGTTTGGATCGGGATTCAGGACAGCCGCCGTTTCTTCTTGGTAATGCTCCGGCGTGCAGGTTTTGACGCGATTAATGACCAGCGCCCCACCATATTCCCGCGAGCAGTCCTGGGCTGGGCGGAACAGTTGATTGTCCACCCAAAAAGGTGTCCCACCTGGACGCGACGATCGCGCGTCGATCTTCACCGGGTTCCCAGGGTGTGGCTGCCACGGTCCCTCCAGCCGGTCCGCATAGAGTAGGCATAGGTTATCGTATGTCCCGACATCCGTGTCGGTGTACGTGATCCAGTAGAGGTCGTTCACCTTCATCAGGGTCGGGTCGGCCATCCCTGTATCCTCGCTGACGACACAGAGCGGCGTCGGAGCGGCGCCTCGCTTCAGCTCGTACAGGAGTTGGCGCCGCGACCCGGCCATCTCAGGCAGGCAGAGGACACGCTCGCCGTCCAGCCACGATGACGGATAGGAAAGATGGCGGTCTACGCCGAGCGGAACCGGCTCGACCGCAGTGATGCGCCCGGCGTCGATCGATAGGGCAGTGAGCTGGCCAAGTCCTGTGCGGTGGAGGTAGGTCTCGCACAGAATTACGCCGGGTCGCCCGGGCCAGAAGAACGGGTCGGCGATGAAGCCTTCCGACGCTGGAATTTGAATCCATTGCGGCGTTGGACCTATGCCGCTCTGCAGGAGTTGCTCCGGCGATCGATCCAGAACGGCAATCCCATAGACTTCGCCGCTGATGCGGGCCTGGAGCCAAGCGAGCCCGCTCGCGACGTGGGCACGCAGCAAGGTTTGGGGCCGGCCAGATGGCGGAGGGCCTGGGACCCAAGGAGTTAGAGGAGCCGTGCGGGCCCGAAGTGCCATGCGTATCAGTTGCATACTGGTGCGCCCGAGCACGTCGAGAAGATCGCGGTAGCTTCTGGCGCTTGAGACGTGCGCCTCGGCAGCAAGGAGCCATGTGCTACCGCCGTCCTCGCTCTCGATCAGGTTGAGCGAGGTGACGTAGGGCGCCGACCGGCAGGCCCCTAGAGCGTGGAATGGATGGAACAGCGGGACTCCCGCGGCGTCGACGATGCACCAGATCCGCCCGGCGCGGCCGGCCTCCTGCCGATACAGGTCAAGGGTTATCTCGAGATCGGCTACCCCCGCACAGGTGGCACCGGAATCCGCTCCGGACCACCACTGCAACGTGGTTCCGCCTACCGCCCGGCGCCAACGCCTGAGCTTAGGGGGCTCCCCGCAATCGAAGGCCAATCCGGAGAACTCGGTAAGCAGCACAGCCGCAATTCTTCCCAACGGAGAGTCACGAGAAATGCCTCGCAGCAAAACAGTGGGCTTGACGTCGCTGATCTTGGGACGATCCGTGACACACCGGCAGGAGAAATCCTGGGATGCCGCTAAATCGCCGGCATCCATGGCCGGAACCTCTAGGCACCCCATTATTCCTCACTCAAATGGCTATGTTGTTTCGCTCGAAAGGCGCAAGGCACGCGCGCGGACCGCTTTCGCAAGCCGGATCCAGCCCGGCACGGTCTTCTCCCAGGATCTCTCCCAGAAATGCACCCCATAGGTCTCGGGTGTTATACAGGAACTGTGGAACTCTCCACCATATGGGTAAGGGAAGAAGTATTCCGTCGGGCATACGAAAATATCCTTCACCTCGGCGCCGGATGGAGAATAAGCCTCCAGCCCCTCTGCCAGGAGCAGCTTCGTGATGAGCTTCGGCCCGAACTTCGTCGGGCGCTCAAGCCCGCCGGGCATCGACCTGATGCTGAGCAGGCTGGCAAGGGCTCGCGCGATGAACCAATGGGCCTGCTCGGCGCCGATGACCCCATTCGCCACCCAGTCAGCCGAACGTTCCTCGTGTTGGAAGCCGAGAAAGCACTTGCGATGGAGCAAAGGGTCCAGGGATTTATAGAGCCGGATGTCCGTGTCGAGATAGGTCCCGCCATGCCTGAGGATTGCGACGAGACGAACGATGTCCGCAACTTTCGCCCATTGCCGCCGGTCGTAGGCGCGCCGGATGGATGTCATGGAGAAGTCGATATTGCTTTCGTTCCATAGAGTGAGCTCATAATCGGGATTGGTCTGCCGCCAACTGTCGATGTAGCCGCGCTGTGCCTCTGGTAGCGGGCCGCCGACCCAAACATAATGGATGCGCCTGGGGATCATTGATTGTACCTTTTCGGATCACGAACCGAGGGCGGGGATGGAGCCGCGCACGAGACCGGCAACGCGGGCTAGATGGCCGGGCAGGAAAAAGCTTTCCAGCATTACAGCATAAACGACTGCCCCGACCACGATCTCACCTGCCATGGCCCAGAGGCTGCCCGGCAAAAGGGACCTGACGAGCAGGACCACCCCGACCATC
>JAABUX010001105.1_pt1 | contig 42055 bp, 34 predicted proteins | sample 5561851 | NCBI WGS metagenome assembly JAABUX01 (sample SAMN10711883, study PRJNA513361) | rock metagenome | isolation source: Antarctica rocks | place: Antarctica: Victoria Land, Richard Nunatak red sandstone | collected 2016-01-03 | reverse complement strand
GAGACTCGGCGGCCTCGATGAGGAGGGGGATCGTCTCGGGGGAGGGCCGCATCTCCGTCGCTCCTGAGGTTCCTGGTGCGAAGCTCACAAGATACAGGACGGTTTTCTCCGTTCAAGTCCCTAAGAGCCGACGAGATGCCGGGCGAATCGAGTGCCGCGAGGCCGGCCTGTCGACTTTATCGAACGAACTTCCGCGACCCGGAGGCCCGTGCCCATGCTCGACATCTTCGGCGGTCGCTACGGCTCGTGCGACGGCGTGGGCCGGCGGAACTTCCTCCGGGTGGGGTCGCTCGGCCTGGGGGCCCTGGGCCTGCCGGACCTGCTCCGGGCCCGGGCCGCGGCCGCGCGTGGGGGCGGCAAGTCGCCTCCGAGCAAGGCGGTGATCCAGGTCGTGCTCAGCGGCGGGCCGTCGCAGATGGAGACGTATGATCCCAAGCCGGAGGCGCCGTCGGGCTATCGCACGGACGTCAAGGCGGGGTCGACGTGCGTGCCCGGAGTGAGCCTGAGCGAGCTGATGCCGCGGCATGCGCGGGCGATGGACCGGATGGCGGTCGTCCGGAGCCTGACGCACGAGACTTCGGACCACCTCGCGGGGCTGCACTGGATCTTGACCGGGTTCGCCGCGTCGCAGCAGCAGCAGAACCAGAACGAGCGGCCGAGCACCGGGGCGGTCGCGGCCAGGCTCCGGGGGCCGAACGGGCCGGGCGTGCCGCCGTACGTGGCGATGTCGGGCGGGTCGGCGTCCGGCGGGGTGTTCCAGGGGGGTTCGTACCTCGGGCCGGGGTTCAACCCGTTCCGCCTCGACGACGACCCGACGGGCGACGTGAAGGCCCGCGACCTCGCGCCGCCGGCCGGGCTGACCCTCGACCGGCTGGAGGATCGCCGGTCGCTCCTGGCCAAGCTCGACCGGATCGACCGGGCCCGCGACCTCTCCGGGACGATGGCCGGGCTCGACCGGTTCACCGCCCAAGCCTACGAGATGGTGACCGGCCCCTCGGCCCGCCGGGCGCTCGACCTCGGGCGCGAAGACCCCCGGCTCCGCGACCGCTACGGGCGGACCCGGATCGGCCAGAGCTGCCTGCTGGCCCGCCGCCTGGTCGAGGCCGGGGTGACCTTCGTCACGATCGCCGAGGGGAACTGGGACCACCACGCCCGGGTCGACCCGATGTGCCGCCGCCAGGTCCCGCCGCTCGACGCCGCCGTGGCCACCCTCGTCGAAGACCTCCATACTCGGGGCCTGGCGGAGAGCGTGCTCGTGGTCGTCTGGGGCGAGTTCGGCCGGACCCCCCGGCTCAACGGCTCCGGCGGTCGCGACCACTGGCCGGGCAGCATGAGCGCGATGCTCGCCGGCGGCGGCCTCCGGATGGGCCAGGTCATCGGCGCCACCAACCGTAAGGCCGAGCAGCCCGTCGAACGCCCCTTGCGTCCCGAGGACATCATCCGGACGATCTATCACGTCCTGGAGATCGACCCCCTCCACGAGTTCCCCAACGAGTCCGGCCGGCCCATGCCCGTCCTCAACCGGGGCCGGCCGATCGCGGAGCTGATCTGAACCGATGATCCGACCTACCAGCCGACTCGCCCCCTGGCTGCTCGTCCTCGCGCCGGGCTCCCTCAGCCCCGCCGACGAGCCCGCGGCCATCGCCGTCGCGGTGCCCGCCCGCGACAAGCCGGTGAGCTTCGCCCGCGAGCTTTCCGAGGTCCTCGACGCCAAGTGTGCCGGCTGCCACAACTCGGGCCTGGCCGAGGGGAAGCTGTCGATGGAGGACGTGGCCGCGATGCTCAAGGGGGGCAAGCACGGCCCGGCCTTGGTGGCGGGCAAGTCGGACGAGAGCCTCGTGTTCCGGATGGCCGCGCACCGGGTCGAGCCGTACATGCCGCCCGTCGCCAAGCGGGACATCAAGCCGCTCAGCCCCGAGGAGCTGGGCCTGCTCAAGCTCTGGATCGACGCCGGCGCGAAGGACGACTCGGCCGAGGTCCCCGAGGCGTCGCGGTCGATCGAGCTGGGCGAGCTGCCCGCCGGGGTCCGGCCGATCGTCGCCGTCGACCTCTCGGCCGACGGCAAGCGGGTCGCGGCGGGTCGCGGCAACCGGATCTACGTCTACGAGGTCGGCTCGGGCCGCGAGCTGGCCAACCTCGGCGGCCACCGCGACATCATCCAGTCGCTCCGCTTCGCCCCCGACGGCCAGAAGCTGGCGGCGGGGAGCTACGAGTACGCGACCCTCTGGGACGTCCCGGCCGACCCCGCCACCCCCTGGGCCGAGCCCCGGCGATTCGGCCCGCACGCCTTCCGGGTCCTGGCGATCGACTTCAGCCCCGACGGCAAGCTGATGGCGACGGGCGGGGGCGAGCCCTCGCGGTCGGGTGAGGTCAAGCTCTGGGAGGCCGCGACCGGCCGCCTCGTCCGCTCGCTCGACTCGCTCCACACCGACACCGTGTTCGGCCTCCGGTTCAGCCCCGACGGCTCGAAGCTGGCCACGGCCTCGGCCGACAAGTTCCTCAAGGTGGTCCGGGTCGAGGACGGCAAGGACCTCAAGTCGTTCGAGGGCCACACCCACCACGTCCTCGCCGTCGACTGGTCGGCCGACGGCAAGCAGTTGGTCACCGGCGGCGCCGACAACGTGCTCAAGGTCTGGGAGTTCGAGACCGGCGAGCAGCTCCGGACCCTCGCCGCGGCGAACAAGCAGGTGACGGCCGTGCGGTGGGTCCCCGGCAAGCCGCTGGTGGCGGGCGCCTCGGGCGACTCGAAGGTCCGGTACTGGAGCCCGGCCGGCTCCGGCGCCGTGGCCCGGACCTTCGCCGGGCCGATCGACTACGTCTTCGGGGTCGCCACCACCCCCGACGGCAAGCTCGTCGCCGCCGGCGGGGCCGACGGGGTCCTCTTCCTCTGGGACGGCGACGACGCCAAGATCCTCCGCAAGATCGAGGACGCGGCGGCGGCCCGACCCGTCGCGAAGTGAGGTGGAGTGACCGGCCGATCGGGGCGTCAGGCGGGTGGCGCCGGCTCGTGGTTGGTCTGATGCAAAAATCGGGTGAGAACTCCCCCGGCCGTCGCAATCACCAGGCAGAAGAGCGACTCGCCGATCTGGCTGAAGTCTTGGGGGCTCCCCTGAATGGAATTCCTCATCGACCGGTCTGGCGTGGTCCAGACCTGCCATGCGGTCTGGGCCGGCGCGGGCGGGCCCCCGCCCCCGAACGCACCGGCGAAGATGATCGATCCGCCGGCCCTGGTCCTCGCGAGCCGCGGCGGCGAGTCGACCGGGTCGATCGGGCTTGAGGCGGCCTGGCCTCCCGCCGCCGGGAGGGTGAAAGGATAGACGATATCGAGGATCGCCCTGGTCACCAGATGCACACCGATATTCGAGACCGGCGCGGGCCCCCAGATCGCGAGGAAATAAACCCAGCCACAGGTCGCGAAGCCAACCCAGAAGGCCCGCCTCGGCCCCCTTCGGTAGATCGCGGCGAGGACCGCGATCGTCAGGGTCGCCATCGTGATCGAGAAGAGGCCGTTTCGCCAGAGCGGCGCGGGATGCAGCAGCGCGGCGAAGCCGACGCCGAAGAGGGCGATCCCCGCCAGGAGCCCGGCGATCGAGACGCGGAATCGACGCATGATCGGCCTCTTGCTTTCCGTTGGGTGCGACGCGACGGGCCACCCCGGCGCGATCGATCGCGAACCGACCCGGCGATCCGACATTACCCACGGCGCCGATCCGGACCAAGGCCCGGCCGGCCCGGCGGCCGACGATGGCCGGGTGTGTCGGGGATTTCTTGCGGTGCCACGGCCTCACATCCCACCCCAGCCTTCCCCCACAAGCGGGGTGGGAGGCTGTCGACGGCGGCTCGGTCACGCAAGGCGGTCTCTTCCCATCCGGTCCCCTCCCCCCGGTGGGGAAGGGTTGGGGTCAAGACCGTTGAATGAACCGTAAGCACCGGCATGGTACGGCGTTGGCTCTTGTCGGGTGGATGAAATCCACCAATGTTGGAGCCATGCCGGAGGAGTTTGTCTGTTTCACCTGTCACGCCCGCCCGACCAGTGCCAGGGCCACGCCGGAGGCTTGGTGGATTTCATCCACCCGACAAGAGCCGGAATGGTTTACGGCCGATTCAACGGTATTGGGGTTAGGGTGTCGGTGCCGCGTGGCTCCACCAGAGAACCTGGGCACACCCCGATGGCCCCCCGCCCCGGACTTCGCCCGCCCAGGTTGGCGGACGCGGCGGGATCGGCCGATAAGATGGTGTGGACAGGGTTGACGCCGGGGTCGTGGACTTCGGGTTGCCGCCTTCCGTCGCTTGGATTACGATCCGCCATCCTGACACCGCCCCGGTCGGTCCCCGACGTCGCCCTCGCGGGTGCCGCCGTCCGGCCCGGCTCCCGTCAGCTCCTTTCAGGGAAGAAGGGAAGACGCACGTGGTCGCCACGGTCGAACAACTCGCCGCCCTGGTCCGGGGCCGGCTCGACGGGGACGGCAGCGTCCCGATCAACTCGGCCCGCCCGGTGGGAGAGGCCGGGCCCGGCGACATCACGTTCATCGAGAGCGAGCGGTACGCCAAGCTGCTCAAGGCCTCGCCCGCGTCCGCCGCGATCGTCGGCCCGCACTTCAAGCACGCGAGCAAGCCCGAGATGCCGACGATCGAGGTCGACGACCCGATCACCGCCTTCATCGCCGTCCGGGCCCACCTGGTCGGAACGGGCAAGCCGCGATGGGTCGGCGTGCACAAGATGGCCGCCGTGTCGGACTCGGCCGTGATCGGCGCCGACGTCGCGGTCCACGCCTTCGTGGCGATCGGCGACGACGTGGTCGTCGGCGACGGCTCCACCCTCCACCCCGGCGTCGTCATCGGCGACCGCTGCAAGCTCGGCCGGGGGGTCGTCATCCACCCCAACGCCGTGCTCTACGCCGACGTCGAGCTGGGCGACCGCGTCGAGGTCCACGCCGGGACGGTCGTCGGCGGCGACGGGTTCAAATACCACATGGTCGACGGCAAGCACGTCAAGGTCCCGCACACCGGCAAGGTCGAGATCGGCGCCGACGTCGAGATCGGCTCGAACTGCACGATCGACCGTGCCACCTTCGAGACCACCCGGATCGGCGAGGGGACCAAGGTCGACAACCTCGTCATGATCGGCCACAACAACAACATCGGCCGCCATAACCTGCTCTGCGGCCAGGTCGGGATCGCCGGCAGTTGCAAGACCGGCGACTACGTCGTGATGGCCGGCCAGGCCGGGATCAAGGACCACACCGAGATCGGCGACAAGGTCGTCATCGGCGCCCAGGCCGGGGTCCACCGCAACATCCCCTCCGGCCAGAACGTGCTCGGCTCGCCCGCGATCCCCGTCCGCGAGCAGCGGCGGATCTTCCAGATGATCGCCCGGCTCCCCGACATGCACCGCCACCTCCGCGAGCTGGCCGCGCAGGTCGCCGTCCTCACCGCCGCCGCGCCCCACCCGGCCGACCGGGCCGACGAGGACCCGACGGGGTTCTGATCCGCCCGGCCTCGACGGCCCATTCCAACCGAACTTCGCCGGCCGTGGACGGCCGGATTCTCGGACCGAATCGTCATCGTGGGGAGGATTCCCGATGCCCTCGAAGTCCCGCAAGTCCCGGATGGTCGCGGCCCTGGCGGTCGTCGTGGCGGCCTCGACCCTGGCCGGCACCGCCGCCCAGGGCGGCGTGATCTCCGACATGCTCGCCCGGCGGCGGTCGCAGCGGCAGGCCCAGGTCCACGCCCGGACCTCGGGCGCCGCGTTCCACGGCCAGGGGGTCGGCGGCGAGATCGGCCCCGCCGGGGTCGCCCCCTCGTCGTTCGGCGAGAAGTTCAAGAAGCGGTTCTCGATCGGCAAGGGTCGCGACCGCGGCGATAACGGGCTCACCACGAAGATGCAGAACGGGCCCGCCACCGATCGCGACGCCAGCCTGTTCAAGTCCAGCCGGTGACGGTCGGGCCCCTCGACGACCGCTCGGGGGAGGTCTCGCACCCAGCCCGGGGAGGTCGACCGGTGTCGCTGCTCTCGACCAGACGACTTTCGTTGGCCGGCCGGGCGCCGGGGTCGCCCTCGGGCGGGCGGATCGGGCTCCTCGCCGGGAGCGGCCGGTTCCCGATCCTCTTCGCCGAGGCGGCGCGGCGCCAGGGCCTCCAAGTCGCCTGCGTCGGCATCCGCCACGAGGCGCCCGAGGTCCTTCGCGACCTCTGCGACTCGTTCGAGGTCGTCGGCGTCTCGAAGCTCGGCGGGATGATCCGCTCGTTCCGCCGCCGCGAGGCCCGGCGGATCGTCATGGCGGGCAAGGTGACCAAGAGCGTCATGTACACCCCCGCGCGGTTCTTGCAGCTCTGGCCCGACTACCGGATGGCCCGGTTCTGGTACCGGAACCTCCGGGACAAGCGCGACGACTCGATCCTGCTCGGCGTCATCGCCGAGTTCGAGCGCGACGGGATGGAATTCGCCTCGGCCCTCGACTACTGCCCGGAGCTGCTCGTGACCCAGGGCGTGCTGACCCGCCGGCGGCCCAGCGCCGCCGAGCTGAGAGATGTGTCGTTCGGCTGGATGCTGGCCAAGGAGATGGGCCGGCTCGACGTCGGGCAGTCCGTCGCCGTCAAGGAGAGCGCCGCCGTCGCCATCGAGGCGATCGAGGGGACCGACCGCTGCATCGAGCGGGCCGGCCAGCTCTGCCGCGCCGGCGGCTGGACCCTCGTGAAGGTCGCCAAGCCCCAGCAGGACATGCGGTTCGACGTCCCGACGATCGGCGTCACCACCATCGAGAACCTCCACAAGGCCGGCGCCCGCGTCCTCGCCATCGAGGCCGGCAAGACCATCGTCATCGACCAGCCCGACGTGGTGGCCCTGGCCGACCGCTACGGCCTCTCGATCGTCGCCCTCGAAGACGGCCCGGCCGACGCCTGACCCGGGCCCGACCGGATCGCGGCGCAGGCCAGCACGACGCCCACGATCGAACCGGCCACTCCCCCGAGCGCCGAGGCCAGTTCCACATCCTGGATCGAGGAGGTCGGCCAGCGTCCATACCCCGAGCGGACGTAGAGGACATGGTCGGCGATCCGTCCCGCCGCGGACCCGGCCGAGGCCCCGATCCCGATCAAGAGCGACGCCGCCAGGCCGCCGGCCAGCCTCGGACGGCCCCGGCCCAGCCGGATCAGGAGCCCCGCCACCACGCCGGCCGCCGTCGCGAGCGTCGCCAGGATCGCCGTCTCGGAGGTCGTCGCGAATAGGAAGCCGACCCACAAAGCCCGCTGAATCGTGAGGTGGTGGTTCTGGCCGAGCCCCGTCCAGGCCCGGACCTGGGGCTGAACGACCCAGAGAAGCAAGAACAACCCGCCCGCCGCGATCAAGCCTACCCCGCCGAACACCATCGATGCCTCCGGCGCCCGCCGGGCCCGGCCGCCGACCGCCAGGGCGACCACGGCCGCCACCAGCGACGCCAGCCCGAGATGGGCGCCGAAGGCGATGACCTCGTCGGGGCGCGGCGAGGCCCCGGCGAGGAAGCCCCCCACCCCGACCGCCAGACAGGTCGCCCAGGCGGCCACCGCGGCCAGGCTCCGGCCGGCGAACGGGACGAGTCGCAAAGGCTTGCGGTCGGGCATCGCGACGTCTCCACGATCGGGGCGAGTCATTCGATCGATCCGACAAGCGTAACACTATCTGCGACCTGAGATCAACGTTGCTCCCGGGGCGGATCGCGGGCGGCCGCGAATCTCGCCTTGCCGCGATCCGGCCGATCGGGTATCTCCCGGACGCCGCCGTACTCCACCTTTGACGATCCCCCAATGACGGGCAAGGAGGCTCCCTTGGGTTACGACAAGCACCAGGCGACGCACGAGTTCACCCGCTGGAGCGAGAGCTACGACCGGAGCATCTTGCAAACGCTCCTCTTCGGCCCGTCGCACCGGGCGATCATCCGCCGGATCGAGGCCGAGGCCGGCGACCGGCCGATCCGGGTCCTCGACGTCGGCTGCGGGACCGGCGTCTTCGCCGCCCGGATTCGCGGGGCGCTGCCCAACGCCCAGGTGTTCGGGATCGACCTCGTGGCCGGGATGCTGGCCAAGGGCTCGGATCGCTGGAAGCGGCACGCCGACGGCGTCTTCCCGGTCCAGGCGGACAGCGAGCGGCTACCGTTCGCCCGGGGGACGTTCGACATCGTCACCTGCGCCAACAGCTTCCACCACTACCCCCACCAGGACCGCGCCCTCGAAGAGATGAGGCGGGTCCTCAAGCCCGGCGGCCGGCTGATGCTGGTCGACGGCTACCGCGACCGCCCCTGGGGCTGGCTGATCTACGACGTCTGCGTCGCCGGGGTCGAGGGCGCGGTCCATCACGCCTCCGCCGCGCGGCTCCGCGACCTCTTCGCCGCCGCCGGGCTCGCCGGGGTGACCCAGAAGGTCCACGTCGGCCTCGCCCCCTTCTTGCTCTCCGAGGCCGTCGCGCCCGAGCGGCCCCGGGCCGTCCCCGCCCCCCACTTCGCCGAGGTGGCGAGCCGGGCGGCCGAGCCGGCGAGCTGAAGCGAGGGGACCCCCGTCCTGACCCCAATGCCGCTGGATTCGCCGTAAACCATCCTGGCTCTTGTCGGGTGGATGAAATCCACCAGGCCATCGACGTGGCCCGGACCCCGGCACCCGTCGGGCGGGCGTGCCGAGCGAAACCGACCAACTTCTCCGGCGTGGCCCGAACATCGGTGGATTTCCCATCTTGTCGGGTGGATGAAATCCACCAGGCCATCGGCACGGCCAAACCATTGCGCCGTCGGGCGGGCCTCGGGGGAGCTGAACAACCTCTCCGGCGTGGCCCGAACGTTGGTGGATTTCATCCACCCTCCAAGAGACATTGCCTTCTCCCCTTTGTTGGGGGAGGGTTGGGCCGGGAGCGAGTGAGATCGGGCCCGCGTGCTCAGGCCCGTTCGGCGAGGGTCCGCTTGACCGTCCGGTAGAGCGGCGAGGCGTAATACTTGTCGACGATCTCGCGGTACTTCTCGTACCCGTCGTCGGTCTTGCCTTGCTGGAAGAGGCCGCGGGCCTCGTTGTAGAGCTTCCGGGCCGGCGGCTCGTGCTTGGCCCGGAGTTCGTCGAAGGCGGTCATGGCTTCGCGAGCGGCGTCGGCGAATTGAAACTCGTCGCGGAAGGCAAGGAAGGCGTCGACCCAGCCGGGCTTGCCTTCCCGGATTCGGGCAAGCAAGGCCTTGGCCTGGGGGGCGGCCTCGGCGTCGATGGCGGCGCGGACCTTGTTCTCGCGGTCGGTCAGGTCCGCCAACGGCTTGAAACCAGGGGACCGGGCCAGGGCGGCCAGGGCGTCGCGGTAGGCCTTGGCCCGGAGCCGGGCCTCGGCAAACTCGACGACCTTCTTGTGATCGTCGGTCGAGTAGGCGTCGAGCCAGCGGATCGCCTCGTTGACCGGCAGACGGGCGAACATGTGGCCTCCGGCCTCGGGTTCGAGGGACCGGAATGCCGGCCACCCCGCCTCGCGGAAGGCCTCGGCGGCGTATCGGCCCTGGCCGGGGTCGACCACCGGGTCGGTCTTGCCGTGGACGATGATCAGGGGCACCTTGCGCTGGGCCGCCTTGACGGTCTCGTCGGCGTAGGCCCCCGGCTCGCACTGGAAGATCAGGCCGGCCGAGACCGGGAACGCCCCGGCGATCAGGTCGGGGTAATTCATCAGCAGGCTATAGGTGAGGAAGCCGCCTTGCGAGTGGCCGCCCACCAGGTAGCGGGCGACGGGGTAGACGCCCTTGAGATCGGCCAAGGCCTCGGAAACCAGGGCGGGGCTCTCGCGGTCGGTCCCGGGGAAGCCCTTATACGTGCTCTTGCCGACGAAATTAGCGTAAGAAAAGTTGAAGCGAGCGTCCGGACCAACGTCCGAAGGGCGTTCGCCGTTGATCCCGATCAGCAGGAAGTCGCGGGCGATGTCCGGCCAGGCGGCGGCGATCGTCTCGACGTAGCTCCGGCCGTTCATGTTCGAGCCGTGGAGGATGACCACGGTCGGCCAGGTCTTCTTCTCCCCCTCCTTGTAGCCCTCGGGGGCCCGGACGGTGTAGGTGAGCAGGTTGGCGGTCGCGCCGTCGACGGCCTGGCCGGCCCGGAGCCTGGCGTGGCGGGCATACTCGGGCGCGGGGCGTCCCTTCCAGCCGAACCAGGCGAACGACCCGTCGTCCTGCGCGGCGCCGGCGAGGGTCTTGCCGTCGGCCGAGAGGTCGAACCACCCCTTGCCGCCGCCGAAGGCCATGTAGCGGTGTTCGAGGCGTCGCCCCGCCACGTCCCCGGAGATGTCCGAACCGCCCCGGAGCGCGAACCTCCCTTTGACCTTGTTGGCGGGCCCGTCCCGGGTCAGCTCCATCAGGCCGAGCGAGGTCAGCCAGGTCCCGGCGAATGTCGCCGCCGCCGCCTTCGGGGCGTCCGGGTCGGGCCGCCACCCGTTCCACGCCCCGCGACGGCCGCCGCGGACCTGGAAGCCGCCTTCGAACGACCGCCCCGAGTCGTCCAGGGTCCAGCGGGCCTCCCCCCCGGCCTGCCCCTCCTCGAACTCGTAGGTCAGGACCTTCCCGTCGACGGTCCCCTTGATCTTGTTCTGGCCGGCGTTGCCGTAGGTGCCGGTGGCCGCCTTCCCCTCCTGGCGGATCGTGACCGGGCCGATCGAGGTCCGCCACTCGCCCCCGAACGCGCCGTCGTCCGCCGTCGCCGGGCCCGTCACGACGCAGGCGAGCCAGAGGACAGCCCCGCCGGTCCGGCCGAATTCGCGAGCCATGTCGTCAGCCTCCCCAGGTCGATCGGCGAGGGGGACGCCCCCTCGTCGTGCGGTCGACGAGTTTATGGGGGCAGCGGCGTCGGTTCACGCGCAAATCCCCGGGGGCCGAGGCTTGGCCCGGGGCCCGACCTCGGGGACAATCCGGGGATGTCGCCGTTTGCTCGCGTCGCGTCCGCTCTTGAGGTCTGGCCATGGTTCGCCGATTCGTGTGGTGCCTCTCGATCCTCTGCGGCCCGGTACTCTGGGCGGACGCGGGCCGGGCCGACCAGTTCGAGCAGCTCGACGGGCCGATGCTCGTCCGGCTGATCCGCGGGCCCGAGGCGACCGCCCGGCCTTCGCTGACGGTCGTCGACCTGGGCGCCATGCCCGCCCTGCTCCGCGACTCGCGGTCGGCCCTGGTCCTGGCCCGGACCGACGCCGGCAACCCCGCCAGGCTCCTGCTCCTGCCCGAGCTTCGCAAGCCGGCCGGCGGCCGGGAAGAGCCCTTCCCCGTCCTGGTCGTCGAGCGGCTCGACGCCTTCGACGCCGCCGACCCCGCAACCCGCCTGGCCTCGCGCAAGGACGTCGTCCTCTTCGACGGCTTCCTCCTCGACCTCGACACCGGCCAGGTCGTCCCCGAGGGCCAGGGCGGCGACGTCGTCTTCCGGGCCGGTGGGGCTCCCGGCCCGAGGCTGGAGGCGATCGGCGAGGCCCGGCTGTTCACGCTGGCGAGGCCCCCCGCCTTCGACAACGCCCGGACCCCCCAGCCCACCCCCGGCCGGGCCGTCCTGCCGGCCGACTTCGCCGGCCGCTACCGCCTGTTCGCCAACGGCCAGTGGTCGGGCACGCTCGACCTCAAGGCCGAGGCCCGGGGGGTCGTCACCGGCCGGTTCCGCTCCGACCTCCACGGGACCTCCTACGCCGTGACCGGCCAGGTCGCCGCCGACGCCGCGCAGAAGCTCCGCTTCGCCATCGCCTTCCCCCGGGCCCGCCAGGAATTCGAAGGCTACCTCTGGGGCGAGGGCAAGGGGGCGATGGCCGGGACCGCCAGCCTGCTCGACCGGAGCTTCGGCTTCTTCGCCGTCCGCGAGGGCGGACGCTACGCCCCCGAAGGCCGCGACCTCGGCCCCCTCGACTCCCCCGACGCCGACCGCCCCGGCCGCCACCTCGTCGAGATCAACGGGCGGGAGATCCGCCTCGACGGCAAGCCCGTCTCCCCCGGAGCGCTCACCGCCACGCTCAAGGCCCTCGCCGAGGCCGAGGCCGAGGTCCCGCCCTGGGCCTCGATCCGCACCTCGCCGGAACTGGCTTCCGGCGACATCCGGAAGGTAGTCGAGGCGATCCGGGCCGCCGGGATCGCGACGATCCGGCTTGATCTCGCCGCGACGCCCGAATAACACGGAACCCGGCCCTCTTGTCCGAGATCCCGGATTGCAGATTTGAGATGGCAAAGCATTTCAGGGGTTCGCTTTGCAATCGAAAATTGGGGATCTGGAATGACGAAATTTTCCGCCGTGCTCCGTACAAGGCCCGCCTCAACGCCGGAGCCGGTAGGCCGCGTACCGCCCTTCGATCCGGATCAGCTCCAGGGGCCCGTCGGGTTCCGGTTGGGTTCGTCTGGCCGGCGCGGCGGCCAGGACATAACCGGCCCCTTGGCGGCGGGCGAGCCCGGCCTTCTCGGCGTCGGACATCCGGCCGTAGCGGGCTTCGAGGGCGTGGCGGTCGGCGAGGTAGGCCCGGACGAACTCGGGCGTCGTGCCGGCGAAGCCGACGTGGTCGCGGTAGCGGGCCGCCCAGTCGGCGAGCCCCTCGGCGTGATACGGGCTCCCGGCCCGGTTGAATGCCAGCGGGCGTCGCGACCAGAGCCGGAACTCCTTCGGGCCGGGCGGGCCGATGAACCGGGCCGAGGGCTCGGTGTGCTCGCGGCACCAGACGGCCAGCCGTTCGAGGTCGCCCGCCGGGACCTCGGCGAACCGGCAGCGGCCGACCAGGGCCTCGGACCAGGCGGATTGCGAGGGGTCGGCGACGACCAGGCCGACGACGAGGGCCGAGGCCGGGACCGCCCACGCGCCGGCGAGGGCGAACGCCAGGCGGCGGGGCGTCCAGGCCGGGCACCGCCCCCGGAGCAGCAGGCTCCCGGCCGCGAAGGTCCCGAGGGCCGCGAGCACCGGGACGTGGCCGGACTCCGTGTCGTGCCGGGCGAGGAAGGCGAGGCCGAGGGCCAGGATCGCCGCCCCGGCCGGGTTCGCCAGCGCCGGGGCCTTCTTGCCACCCCGGGCGAGCCGCGCCGAGGCCCATCCGGCCAGGGCCATCCCGACGTCGACGGCCGTCGCAACGACCAGCGTCCAGTCGCCGCCGAGGCCGACGGCGATGAGGACGGCCCGGCCTCGGCCCGCGAAGTCGGCCCGATCCCAGAGGGCCAGCACCCGCCCCGAGGCCGCGACCAGCGCCAGCCCCCGGGCCAGCGTCGCCATCCGGAACGGCTGGAAGAGGGTCACTCGCAGGTCGCCCACGACCTCGACCGCCAGGTAGGCCAGGCCGAGGCTCGCCAGGTTGACCGCCATCAGGACGGCGAGCCGGACCCGGGCCGCGGGCCAGGGCGTCCGGGCCCCGGCCCCGGTCCCCCCCAGGGCCAGGGCCGCCAGGACCGGGTAGCACCCCCACGCGAGCCACTGCGGCATCCGCCAGAGCGACGGGAGCATGTGCTGGGGCCCCTGCACCAGGACCGCCAGTTGGCGGAACTCCCCGGCCGGGAGCCCGCGAAACAGCGGGCCCCCCTGCCCGACCATCGGGATCAGCCCCGGGACCACCGCCACCCCCAGCGCGACGATCGACCACGCGGCCCCGCCCCTCGTCACGCCGGTCCGCCGCGGGCCGAGGCCCCAGCAGGCCCAGGCCGCCGCCAACGTCAGGGCGATCTGGAGGCCGACCGACGGGTGGACCAGCGTCGCCAGGCCGAGCAACGGCGCGGCGCGGAGCGCGCCCCGCTTGGGGTCGGCCACGGCCGCCGCCAGGGCGAGCCAGCCCAGGCCGAAGCCGACCAGGCGGTCGAGCAAGGTCGCCTCGAACAGGTGGTTCGTGCCGACGTTCCCCGCCTTCGCCAGCAGGACCAAAACCACCGCCACCAGGCCGACCCGGCCGCCGATATCGGGCCAGGCCGAGCGGGCCAGGCGGTCGACCCCTCGGATCGTCGCCGCCATCGTCAGGGCGAAGAGCCCGAGCAGGGCCGAGGCCAGGCCGAAGGGCCGGCTCGTCAGGTCGAGCAGGGCCAGGTAGCCCCGGTGCGGGTTGAAGGCGTCGAGTGCCCGGACGAAGAAATCGCCGGCGTACAAAGCCGGGTCCTGGCGATGCAGGAGCAGCGGCAGGCGATAGGCCTGGTCGCCGTCGAACGAGTGGTAGCCGCGCAAGGTGAGGTAGACGCCGCAGATCAGGAGGAACCCGGCGAGGCGGGGGAGGGCCCACGCCTCCGCCGTCTCGCCCGGGCGGGTCGACGGAGCGACCTGGCCCGACGGCCGATCCGGGTGGACCCGTGGATTGTGGCGGCGCCACGCGGTCACCCCCCACCCTAACCCTCCCCCACGAGGGAGGAGGGGATCGGACTGACTCCCTGCCCCCGCGTAGGGGAGGGCCGAGGTGGGGGGGCGAGAAGCTGGCCACGCCCGCCGATCCCGGTCATCTCGCTCGCGAACCGCGTCCGACATACGCAGCCTCCCGGCCGCCCGGGGAGGCCGGGCCTGGCCGGGGGGAGTCTGACGGCCGGAGGGCGATCGGTCAACGCGGATTGCCGCTCAAGGGCCCGGCTTGACGCGATCGATCAGGTCCATCGCCCGGTCGATGTTCTCGACGAAATTGGGCGAGGTCGGGTCGATCGGCGGGGCGGCGGGGGGAAGGTCGAGCCGGGGCGTCCGGCCGGCGGCAGCCTGGGCCCGCTCGGCCTCCCTCGACTTCTCGACCTCGTTCGCCGCCCCGTCGACGCCCATCTGGCGGACATGGGCGACGAACTGCTGGACCGGCGGGGCCGACCAGATCCGCTCGGCGGGCCGGTACTTCTGATTCCATTCGATCGCCGTCGAGGCCCGGACCTGCTCGTCGGCCCAGGAGACCTTCCTGACCCAGGCCAGGGCATACCGATCGAGGGCCCCGAGCAGGAAGGCCGAGATCACCGCCCCCTTGGCCGCCGAGAGCAGGAAGCCGGCCATCTGATCGGCACGACTGGGCTCGACCTCGCCATAAGGCCGGCGCCGCTGGAGCTTGACCGCGAGGCCCGCCAGCCCGACGGTCGCAACGTAGCACGTGACGGCCGAGGCCCACCAGAGCATCCGGTCGAGCAGGTCCGGTCGGATCGACGCCAGGTAGGGCAAGATGTAAGGCCGGGCGAGGTCGCGGATCGGCGCCGCCGCGTAGACGCAGCCGACCAGTCCGCCCAGGCGGATGGCCTGGAGCAGGAACCCGCGGAACCAGCCCCGGATCGCCCCCAAGAGAATCATCACCCCGAGCGCAATGTCCAAGCCCATGGGTCGAGCCCCTCCTCCGGTCGCCGTTCGCGGTGCCTGCTCAAGTAGTTCGCCGGTCGAGGCCCGATCTTGACCTCGACTCGTCGGACCGTATCTCTCGTATCGGCTCGCCGGGCCCGGGACTTGAGCGGAAGGCCGTCGCCGGCCCGATTTCGACGGCCCGCCCCCACAATCTTAGCGGATCAGGCCCGCGGCCGACTCGCCACCATCCGATCGATCTCGGCGCGCGAGGGCAAAGCCCCCTGGGCGCCGGGCTGGGTGACGGCGACCGCCGCGGCGGCGTTGGCCCGGGTCGCGGCCTCGGCCAGGCCGAGGCCCTCGGCGAGGGCGGCGGCGAGCACGCCGTTGAAGGCGTCGCCGGCGCCGACGGTGTCGACGGCCTCGACCGGGAACGCCGGGATGACGACCGAGCCCGACCCATCGGCCACCAGGCAGCCTTCGGACCCGAGCGTCAGCACAACGGCACCGGCCCCCGCCGCCCGCAAGGCCCCGGCCAGTTGGGCGGCCCCGGCAGGCCCGGACCCGGCCAGGACTTCGGCCTCGCCCCGGTTCGGCGTCAGGACGTCGACCCGGGCCAGGATCGCGTGCCCGGCCAGGGCCGAGGGGGCCGGGGCGGGGTTGAGGACGACCGTCATCCCGGCGAGATCGGCCCGCTCGATTGCGCGGAGGACCGTATCAAACGGCACTTCGAGGCTCGCGAGCAGGACGCCGCCCTCGAAGACCTCGGCGGGCAGGTCATCGATCGCCCCCGGGGAGAGCCGGGCATTGGGCCCCATCGCCACGCCGATCAGGTTCTCGCCATCCTCGCCGACCAGGATCAGCGCGACGCCCGACGGCTCGGCCTCGCCCATCCGGACGTGGCGGAGGTCGATCCCCTCGGCGAAGTAGCGGTCGCGCATCCGGAGGCCGTAGGCGTCGTCGCCGAAGGCGGTGAGGAACGTGACCTCCGCCCCCGCCCGCCGAGCCGCGACCGCCTGGTTGGCCCCCTTCCCCCCCGTCGAGGTGAAGAAGCGAGAGCCCAGCCGGGTCTCCCCCGGCCGAGGGAGCCGGTCGAGCCGCAAGTTCATGTCCATCAAGCTCGCGCCCAGGAACACCACCCGACCCATCGATGTCCCCCGTGATTCCGGGATGAAAGCGTGAGACCCAATCTCCGGCCTCGTCTTGTCGGGTGGATGAAATCCACCACGGTTCGGGCCACGTCGGAGGGTTGGTGGATTTCATCCACCCGACGAGAGGGCAGATCATCCCAATCCGATCGATGGCCGGGCCGTCAGCGGTAGTCTTCGCGGACCGGATGGAAGACGTCGAGGGCGACGGCGGGTCCGTCGAGGGCCCGGACCTCGTGGACGACGTGGCCGGGTATCCGCCAGATGTCGCCGGGGCCGAGGGTCCGGGTGATCCCGCCGATGGTGAACTCGGCCCGGCCGGAGATCATCATCCCCATCTGCTCGTGGGGGTGGGCGTGCTCGGGGACGACGGAGCCGGGCTCGAAGGTCACGAGCGAGAGCATGAGCTGCTCGCCGGCCGTGGCCTCGATCTCGACGCCGGGGAACAGGCCCCGGCGCGGGCCGGTGCCGGCCTTGACGTAGTAGCGGTCGGCCGCGCCGCCGTCGGCGGATAATTCGATGTCGCTCATCAGGGTCGCCCGTATCGCTCGACGAGCCACTCGCCGGAGAGGTTCAGGAAGGATTCGCGGTCCAGGTTGAGGCAGTTGCCGATGGCCTCGTCGAGCTTGCCCTGGCCTTCGAGCATCGCCTGGACGAAGTTGGGGACGGACTTCTTGGACGAGTCGTTGGCGGCCATCCACTCGAAGAGGGAGAAGCCGACGGCCCGGACGGATTCGAGCTTGCCCTCGCCGCCGAGGGCCTCGCTGGCCTTGGTCTGCCAGCCGATCCGGATGTTCTCGGCGGTCTCGGCCCGGAGGCCGCGATAGTAGGGGCTGCCCGGCTCGACCTGCGCGGCGAAGAACGCGCCGAGGCCGAACGCGACCCACTTCGGCGGCTTGCCCGCCCGGTTCGCGGCGGCGACGACGAGCTGCTCGGTCAGGAGCCCGGCGAGGGTCCGGGTCTGGCCGGCGGGCGCGTCGTCGGCCTTCTTCCCCTTGCGGGCGCCCTTGCGGGGGGCGGAGGGGGCGACCTCGTCGGCCCCGCCGGCCGGGTCGACGGCCACGAGGTAGGGAGCCTCGACGTTGAGCTTGGCCCGGGCCTGCTCGCCCGGCTCGAGCTCCTGGTTCTCGACGCCCCGGACGAACTCGACGAAGGCGTTGTTGTCCTTGAAGACGTAGATCCCGATCTTCTCGGCGGCGCCCAGGACGGGGGTCCGGCCGGTCGAGAGCACGCGGTTGGTCAGGGCGAACTGGGCCTCCATCGTCTTCAGGAGCTTGTCGACCCGGGCCTTGGGCAGCTTGTTGCTGAGGAGGAGGAAGTGGGAGCCGACGGTCACCTCGGGCTCGTCCTTGCTGGCCTTCTTCCAGCGGTCGCGGCCGGCCTGCTCGACGATCTTGTCGCGCTGCTCGGGCGCCATCTTCTCCAGCTCGGCCTTGCGCAAATCGCCGACGGTGGCGGCGTACTTGTTCAACGGCTCCGTCTTGGCGATCCCGGCGTCGAGGCGGGCGCCGGACTTGACCCAGGCCTCGAGCTTGGCGGCGGCCTCGGTGGAGAAGCCGCGCTGGCCGTTCGCCGGCGGCATCTTGGGGGACTCCTCCCCCTTGATCCGGAGGATCAGGTGGCTGGAGTCGGGGTCGCCGGCGACGATGTCCGGGCCGCTCTTGCCGCCGGCCATGAGCTTCTCGAAGTTGGTCATGTCGAGCTTGCCGCGGGACAACCCGGCGCCGGTCCCGCTGTGGCAGCCGATGCAATTGGCCACCAGGATCGGGGCGATGTCCCGCTTGAACGAGAGGGCGCCGTCGGCGGCCGGTGCGGCGGCTGCCGCGGCGTCGCCGGGCATGGCGGCCTCGTCCTTCGGCATCCCGTCGTCGGCCTTCTTGGCGGCGCCCTTCTTGCCGGCCATCGTCTTCTTCTTGACCTGGGTCTTTTGCGCCGTCAGGATCGCCGTGCCGCCCGGGACGACCCCCGCGACGCCGACCAGGCTCGCCGACAGGCCGAGGACGAGGCCCCAGCGCCCGAGCCCGCGGTTCTTGCTCGACATAGACCCATCCCGTTCGAGAGGTGGAGATAGCACGGTTGGATGGCAAGATTGTCCGGAAATCCGGCCGAGATCGCAAGTCCCCGCGTCGCGGAGGGAGCCCCGGGCCGTCCCGATCCAACCCGCGACCGGTCGACCCGGATCGCGGCGGGGGCGGTCAATCCCGGGCGATGGCGAAGCCGACCTCGCGGGTGGCCGTGCGGTCGGCCAGGAGGTCCTTCTCGGTCAAGCGTAGCTTGTACTCGCCGGGGGGGAGCGACCGGGGCAGGACCAGACGGTAGGCGATGTAATAGTCGCGGCGGCGGCGGCGGCAGGTCTCCTCGGCCGCGCCGAGGGTCTGGGCGAAGGCGGGCGGGCCGCCCCCCTCGGGGACGATCTCGACCCGGCCGACCAGACGGGACCGGAAGCCGGCGGAGGTCGCCTCGTGCCGGAGGCCGTCGACCTCGCAGTAGATCACGACGAGCTGGCCGGCCTTGCGGACGGGGGGGTCGTAGGCCTCGAACTCGCCGTAGCTCTCGACCTTGGAGCAGAGCCGGAGGTCGACCAGGTCGAGCGGGGCCTTGTCTTCGAGGACCTGGACGGCGGCCCGGACCTCGTCGCCGCGCGAGTGCGAAGGGGCCGGCCCGTCGTCGAGGACCCGGAGCACGGAGCGGACGCCGTCGCGCTGGCCGAGGTCGGGGTCGATGTCGGGCTCGGCCAGCCAGGCCAGGACCCGGGCGCGGAGCCCCCAGGGGCCGTCGGCGGTCCCCGGCTGATCGAGCCGGGCGCGGGCCAGGCCGACGAGCTTCTGGATGCCCTCACGCCACGCCTCCTCCGGCCTCGTCGGCTCGGGGACCGGCGCGGGTGCGACGGTGGGGGCCGGGGCCGGCGGCCCGGCCACGGGGGCGGGGGCCGGCTCGACGTGGGCGGGGATTGATGCCGGCGCCAGGGTCGGCAGGTCGTGGGCGGGCCGGGGCGGCTCGGGGGACCTGGCCATCTCGGCGACGACGATGTCGGCCACGTCGTTGGCCCGGACCAGCGCGGCATCGAGCAGCGGCGTCGGGACCGGCGGCCCGGGCGGCGGCGAGGGCGCGGGCGTGGTCACCAGCGACGAGGCCGTCGCCGGGTCGTTGGGGCCGGGCGCGGGCTCGGTCGAGCCGGCGGAGGCCGCCGAGGGCTCGATCGAGGACATCTCGCTGGGCAGGTCGAGCGCGACCGTGGCCGGCAGGAGCGCCGCGCGGCCCGCCGACGCCAGCGCCGATTGCGGGCGGTTCGGCGTGGTCGCCAGCCGGGCGATCTTCGCCCCGCCGTGGCATCCGGCCAGCGTCGCGATCATCGGGACGGCGAACCACGTCGCGGTCCGCCGCGGTCGGCTGGCGGGCGTCATGAAGCCTCTCTCCGGGACGTGGTCGAGGGGGGAATCGCCCCGACCTGATACCGGATTCCGCCGGATCGGGCAAGCTCAGTCGGCCGCCCGGCGCGATCCGATGGAACCGGCTCGCCGTCGCGCCTACAGTGGGTGGGGCCCGGACGCAACGCGGCGAGGCGAGACGCGGGGCGCGTCCGTCGCCTTGGACCCGGGATCGGCCCGAGATTGGGACAATCAATGACGACGACGCGGGCGGTGGTGGTCGGCGGCGGGATCGGCGGGCTGGCCGCCGCCCTGGAGCTGAAGCGACGCGGCTACCAGGTGATCGTCCTGGAGCGGCATGCCGAGTTCGGCGGCAAGGCCAGCACCCGGTCCGAAGGGGGCTACCGCTGGGACGAGGGGCCGAGCATCGTCGTCATGCCCTGGGTCTACCGGACCCTCTTCGAGGCCAGCGGGCTCGACCCCGAGAAGTACCTGCCGCTCCGCCGGCTCGACCCCGCCTTCCGGATCGTCCTCTCCGACGGCCGGACCCTCGACATCCCGTCCGACCCGGCCGGCCTCCGCGACGCCTTCGCCGCCATCGAGCCCGACGACGGGCCGGGCCTGGACCGCTTCCTCGACAAGATGGACCGGTTTGCCAAGCTGATCGCCCACTCCTACTGCGACCGGATCTTGGAGAACTGGGGCCAGGTGATGTTCTCGCCCCTGATGGTCTCCGCCGCCCTGATCTCGCCGTCCAAGAAGTACGGGGCCGAGATCGACGAGCATTTCCGCTCCCCCGCGATCCGCGAGATGCTCTACGGCTTCCCCACCTATTCCGGGTTCGACCCCCAGAACGCCCCGGCGTCGCTGGCGATCATCCCCTGGACGATCATCCGCGAGGGGGTCTGGTATCCCGAGTCGGGCGGGGTCGCCGCGATCCCCCGCGCGATCGCCGCGGCCTGTCGCGACTCCGGCGTCGACCTCTGGAATGACGTCGAGGTCGAGGCGATCGAGCTCGACAGCCAGGGCCGGGTGGCCGGCGTGGCCACCAGCTCCGGGCCGATCCCGACGAAGGTCGTCGTCTCCAACGCCGACTACGTCCACACCCACCGGATGCTCCGGGGCGGCAAGGGGTTCTCACCCGAGGTCGAGAAGCTCCGCGCCGGCGACGCCGAGCCGTCGACCTCGTTCTTCACGGTCCAGCTCGGCTGCGACCGGGCCTGGGCGGAGCAGGCCCACCACATCTTGGTCCTGACCAAGGGGTCGGCCGCGGTCTACGACGAGTTGTTCGTCCGCGGCGAGTACCCGGCCGACCCGCCAATCTACGTCAACGTGACCAGCGTGACCGACCCGGGCGACGCCCCGGCCGGCGGGTCGAACCCGTTCGTCGTCGTCGGCGCCCCGCCGCTCCGGCCCGGCGAGGAGGACCGCCGCGACCGCGAGTTCGAGGGCCGATACGCCGACCAGCTCATCGGCCGCCTGGAGCAGTCCGGCCTGCCCGGCCTGGCCTCGGCCGCGGTCACGCGGCGGATCACGGCCCCGGCCGACTGGAAGGAGAAGTTCACCGCCTTCCTCGGCTCGATCTACGGCCTGGGCAACAAGCACAACGTCCTCGGCGGCTCGTTCCGGCCCTGGAACTACCGCAAGGACGTGCCGGGCCTCTACTTCGTCGGCGGCGGCGTCCAGCCCGGCGCCGGGATGCCGATGGTCGTGCAGAGCGGCAAGATGACGGCCGAGCGGATCAGCCGCGAGATGCCCGCCCCGGCCTCCAAGACGCCCCCGCTGGTGGCCCAACGGCCATGATCGACGCCGCCGTCGTCGCCCTCGGGGCCGCCGTCGCCCTCGGCTGGACTGCCCTGGCGGTCCGACTCGTCGCCCACTCGCGGGGCAAGTCGTCCCGCTTCCTCCGGCCGGTCGCGTCGGTCGCCCCCGACGCCCCGGCCGTCGACGCGATCGTCCCGGCCCGGAACGAGGAGGCCCACGTCGCGGCGACCGTCGCCGCCCTCCGGGCCCAGGCATACCCCCGGCTGACGATCACGGTCGTCGACGACCAGTCGACCGACGCCACGGCCGCGATCCTGGACCGGCTCGCGGCCGAGTCCGAGGCCGGGGCCGACGGCGGGGCGTCGCTGCGAGTCGTCCGCGGGTCCGAGCGGCCCGAGGGGTGGGTCGGCAAGACCTGGGCGGTGCACCAGGGGGTGGCCGGGGCCCGGGCCGAGTGGCTCTGGTTCGTCGACGCCGACATGAGCCTGCACCCCCTGGCCCTGGCGACGGCGGTGGCCGAGGCGGACGACTCGGGCGCCGACCTCGTCTCGCTCCTGCCGGGCGTGACGTGCGCGTCGTTCTGGCAGGGGACGATCGCCTCGGTCCTCGCCCAGATCCTCGGCCAGTTGTACCCGCTCGACCGGGTGAACGACCCGGGCCACCCCGAGGCGATCGCGGCCGGCGGCTTCATCCTGGTCCGCCGCTCGGCCTACGATCGGGCCGGCGGCCACGAGGCCTGCCGCCGCTCGATCATCGAGGACATCCAGCTCGCCCGCCTGGTCAAGGCGTCGGGCGGCCGGCTCTCGATCCGGCTCGGCCCCGGGCTCGCCTGGACCCACTTCTACGGCCGGTTCGGCGAGATCTGGCGCGGGCTCCGCAAGAACGCCTACGCCGGGATGGACTACCTGCCCCACAAGTACGCGACCGGGGCGATCGTCGCGCTGGCGATGGCCTGGGGCCCGCTGCTGGCCCTGGCCCACGGGGTCTACTGGGGACGATGGGCGGCCGTCGCCGTCGGAGCCTGGGGCGTCCTGGCCCAGGCCGCCGCCGCCGCGCCGACGCTGGTCTTCCTCGGCCTCCCCGCGCCCTTCGCCTTCGCCATGCCGGCGGGCATCACCGCCTACGTCGCGATCGCGACGTCGAGCGTCTGGCATCACCACCGGGGCCGGATCTTGTGGAAGGGGCGGACGATCCCGTCGGCGACCGTCGCCGGCCCGGTCGAGGCGGGCCGCTGAGCCGTCCGCGAAAGAAACTTGTCGGGAAAATCCGGGACGAACCTCCCGCGTCCGTCGCTAACTACTATCGAGCCGGTTGACGCGTTCGCGTGTCGGTCGTCTCTGCGGCTCGGCGCGTGAGAGGGCGCGCCGAGCCGTTTTTTCGTTTCGAAGTGTTGGAACGGCAATCTCCGGATCGAACCGGCCGCGGGCTTGACAATCGCGAAACTCGCCTTCCATCATGGGGGGTCGAGTCGGGATGTCGGCACGGTCGGAGGACGGTCGGGCGTGAAGTCGGGACGCTGGTGGTTATCGCTGGCCTACTTCCTCGCCACGGTCCTGGCGCAGGGGGTCCACGACCACGGCCGGGCGTCGGACGACGACCTCCTCGAATCGCGCGGCGATTGCGACGAGCCACGCCCGCACGTCGCCGGTCACGAGGTCGCCGGCCACGGCGAAGGCCCGACCTCCTGCCCGTCGTGCCACTTCCGCGCCGACCATCCGCTCTGGGCGATGGCCCCTCGGCCCTTGCCCGGCCCCTCGGTCGCCATCCCGATCGACTTCGCCTGCCCCTCGACCCTCCCCGGGTCACGCCTCCGGACCCGCTGCCGGGCGCCGCCGCTCGCCTGATCGGAGATTGGATTCGGCCCTCGGGCCCGGATCGCGACGGGGCCTTCGCGCCCGTCGCCCCGATCAACGTGCGTCCCCACCCATACCCAGATCGACAGGGCTCGGCGTCCTCACGCCGCCGCCCCGGCCCCACCGTGGGCCGGGCCGGCCTCGCGCGACGTCGAGGCAGCTTACCCGGAGATTCCCTTGCGAGATCATCGTCGCCGTCGGCCCTGGCCGCTCGGATTCACGCTCATCGAACTGCTCGTCGTGATCGCGATCATTGCGGTCCTGATCGCCCTGCTGTTGCCCGCGGTGCAGGCGGCCCGCGAGGCCGCCCGCCGCAGCCAGTGCGTCAACAACATGAAGCAGATCGGCCTGGCGTTGCACAACTACGCCTCCGCCAACAACGTCTTCCCGCCCGGCTACGTCAGCGCGATCAACAGGAGCGTGACCGACGCCTGCAATCAGGACGCCGAGAACACGCCCGGCCAGGGCGTCGACATCGGCACCGGATGGGCCTGGGGCAGCATGATCCTGCCCCAGCTGGAGCAGCAGCCCCTCTTCAACTCGATCAACTTCAACCTCTCCGTCGCCTACCGCCAGAACGACACTTGCAGCCTGACCGCGCTGGGCGTCTTCCTCTGCCCGTCCGACCCCGGGCCCTCGACGATCCCGGTCTTCGCCGACCCGCCCGACCCGGCCCAGCCCGGCACCTATTCGGCCTCGATGATCGTCGACACCCTCTCGCGGGGCAACTACGTCGGGATGTACGGGCTCGGCGAGGTCTGCGCCCAGTCCGGCGCCGTCGACTCGCCGAATAACGGCGGCGCCGGCCCCGTCGGGCAGCACCTCGGGATCTTCTACCGCAACAGCCGGACGAGCTTCGCCGAGATCACCGACGGCACCAGCAACACGATCGCCGTCGGCGAGCGGAGCCACAACCTCAGCTACGTGACCTGGGTGGCCCGGTCGATCGACGGCTGGCTCGGCAAGACCTCGCCGGTCGAGGGGGGCACCGACAAGTTCAACCCCTCGCCCGAGGAGTGCTGGGTCCAGGTCCTCGGCCCGGCCGGCGTGGAGGACGGCGCCCGGACGATCAACCAGGCCGAGGCCCACGTCGAGGACTACTGGAGCCGCCACCCCGGCGGGGCCAACATGCTCTTCGCCGACGGCTCGGTCCACTTCCTCAAGGACTCGATCGGCACGGCCGCCTGGCGGGCCCTGGCGACCCGGGGCAACGGCGAGGTGATCTCCGCCGACTCGTACTGAGCCCCTGGCCCACCCCCCACCCCGGCCTTCCCCCACAAGCGGGGAGGGAGTCAATCCGGTCCCCTCCCCCCTCGTGGGGGAGGGTTCGGGTGGGGGGTTGCATCGCCGGTGATGCCCGAGTCAACGACGTCCGGGTGCTCCGCGCCGCGCCTGGTTCAGGCCGACTCGCCGACGGCCAGGCCGTCGCGGCGGGCGGCGAGGTGGGGCTTGAACTCGGCCTTGTCGATCCGGTAGCGGCGGAGCTTCTCGCTGATGCTCCGCCGCGACAGGCCGCAGTGTTCGGCGCAGCGGTCGATCCGCCCGCGGTGGCGTTCGAGGACGCGCTGGAGGTAGGCCCGCTCGATCCGCTCGGTCAGCTCGTCGGTGATCTGCTGGAGCGGGCGGCGGAGGTCGAAGTCGAGGCAGAAGGGTTCTTCGCGGGTCGAGACGATCTGCGGCGGCAGGTTCTCGGGCTCGATCGCGGGGCCGGGGGTGGTCACGACCATCTGCTCGACCACGTGCTCGAGCTCGCGGACGTTGCCCGGCCACTCATAGCGGGCCAGCCGCGAGAGGGTCTCGCGGGCGATCGTCTTGGCCGGGAACCGGCGCTCGACCAGGCGGCCGAGGAAGTGCTCGACCAGGAGTGGCAGGTCCTCGATCCGCTCGCGGAGCGGGGGCAGCTCGATCGTGACCACGTTGAGCCGGTAGTACAGGTCCTCGCGGAACCGCCCGGCGGCCACGGCCTCGGCCAGGTCGAGGTTGGTCGCGGCCAGGATCCGGGTGTCGGCCTGGATCATCTCGCCGCCGCCGACACGCTCGAAGGTCCCGTCCTGGAGCACGCGGAGCAGCTTGGCCTGCATTCCCATCGGCAGGGCGCCGATCTCGTCGAGCAGCAGGGTCCCGCCGGTCGCCTGCTCGAACCGGCCCTTCTTCTGGCGGTCGGCGCCGGTGAAGGCCCCCTTCTCGTGGCCGAAGAACTCGGTCTCCAGCAGCGGCTCGGGCAGCGCCCCGCAATTCACGGCGATCAGGGGGCCGCGGCGCGAGGTGTCGTTGTAGTGGATCGCCTGCGCGACCAGCTCTTTGCCGGTCCCGGTCTCGCCGGCCACCAGGACCGTGCAGTTCGACGACGAGACCCGCGCCACCCGGGCGAAGACCTCGCGCATCCTCGGGCTCTTGCCGAACAGGTTGTGATACGAGTAGCGCTGGTGCAAGCCCTGGCGGAGCGAGCGGACCTCGTCCTGGAGCTTGCGGTCTTCCAGCGCCTTCTGGACCAGGAATTCGAGCCGGACGTGGTCGATCGGCTTGGTCAGATAGTCGTAGGCGCCCAGCTTCATCGCCTCGACGGCCGAGTCGATCGAGGCATGGCCGGTCATGAGGATCACGGTCGCGGGCAGGTCGCGCTGGCGGATCTCGCGGATCAGCTCCAGGCCGTCGATCCCGGGGAGGCGGAGGTCGGTCAGGACCACCGAGAAATTCCGTTCGGTCATCCACTCCAGCGCGGTGGTCCCGTCGTGGGCCACCTTGATCCGGCGATCCGGCCGGGCGAGGAGCTGCGAGAGCTGCTGGCAGATCAACTCGCTGTCATCAACGACGAGGATGCGTCGGTCCATGGCATTCATCCCTGGCTGCTCATGTCACGCTGCGGTAGGTCTCGGAGCCCCGGGCGCCCCGGGGAGGGGTGCGGTCGACGGCCTCGATCGGGACAGAGGGGCGTGCGGGCGGGGTCGCCCATTGCAGCAGACTACGCCGATTTCTCGCCATGTCAAGACGCGGCGAGCCGCGACCGGGGCCACGGCCCCGCCCCGCCCGGCCGTTGCAAGGCCGCCCGGCCTGCCCTAAAGTCGGTCGATCGCCCGACTTGATCCGGAGGACCTTCGCCATGAACATCGGCCCCATCCCTCGACGAAGCTGGCTCAGGACCGTCGGCCTGGCGACCCTGGGCGCGACCCTCGGCGGCGGCCGAGGCCCCGCTCTCGCCGCTGGCCCTGGCCCCGGCCCCCGCGCGGTCCCGCCGCCGCCGCCGGCCGGCCGCAAGAAGCTGGCGGCCGTCGTCACCACGTACTACCCCCGGAGCCACGCCGACCACATCGTCGGCCGGTTCCTCTGGGGCTATCAATGGGAGGGGGCCCACCACCAGCCCGGCTACGAGATCGCCGCGCTGTACGCCGACCAGATCGCCAAGGAGGACATGAGCCGGGGGCTCGCCGCCCGCTTCGGCTTCCGGACCGCCCCCGACGTCGCCGACGCCCTCACGCTCGGCACCGGCCGGCTCGCGGTCGACGGCGTCCTCCTGATCGGCGAGCACGGCGACTATCCCGAGAACGCCCGCGGCCAGAAGCTCTACCCCCGGTTCGAGCTGTTCGAGCAGATCACCCGCGTCTTCGAACGCTCCGGCCGCTCCACGCCCGTCTTCAACGACAAGCACCTCTCCTACGACCACGACAAGGCCACGGCGATGGTCGAGACCGCCCATCGCCTGGGGTTCCCGCTGATGGCCGGGTCGTCGCTGCCCGTCACCTATCGCCGGCCCGAGTTCGAGCCGCCGATCGGCGCGAAGTTCGCCGAAGTGCTCGTCGCCGGCTACGGCCCGAACGAGATCTACGGCTTCCACGCGCTCGAGACCCTGCAATGCATGGTCGAACGTCGGGCGGGCGGCGAGTCCGGCGTGGCGGCCGTGACGGCCCGGAAGGGCCCGGCGGTCTGGGACGACGGCGACAAGGGGGCCTGGTCGTGGGACCTCCTCGAACACGCCCTCGGCCGGTCCGAGACCCGGAACGTCGGCGACATCCGCGCCAACGTCGCCGCCCCGTTCTCGATCCGCGTCGAATACCGCGACGGCCTGGTCGCCACGATCCTCCTGCTCAATGGCCACATCGCCGACTTCAACTTCGCCGCGAAGGTCGAGGGCCGGTCCCGGCCCGCCTCCTGCCTCTTCGTCCTGCCCGCCCCCCCCGGCGCCAACTTCTTCACGCCCCTGACGCACAACATCGAGCGCTTCCTCGCCGACGGCCGATCCCCCTACCCCGTCGAGCGGACCCTCCTCACTGGCGGCATCCTCGATCACGCGATGGCCTCGCTCGCCGACGGCGGCCGACGGCTGGAGACGCCTAAGCTTGCCATCCGCTACCAACCGCCCGCCGAGTCCACCTTCGCCCGGGGCGGCCCGTCGAGCCCGGTCGAGGGTTGAGCGATCGGTGGCGACGATTGTAAGGAAAGCGGCGATCTTGCAAGATTCGCCCCATCGTCCGACTCCGACCGTCCGTCGGGAATCGATCCAGCCTCCGGGGAAGTTTGCACTTAGCTTTTCCTCGGGACGTGCGGTACGAGTCTTGCTCATGATGGCCGACCGAGACATTCCGCGCCGTGCCGTCGACCCGGGGCCGAACCGGAGAATTCCGGGGCCCGGGGTCGAGGCGAGGGGGCGAGATTGCCGATCATGACGCCTGGGGAGATCGTCGGGGCTTGGACGGGCCCAGGCTTTTTCCCCCGGCCTTGAGATCGCGGCGGGTCTTCTCCGACCCGCCCTGGACCCGAGTAAGGAGACGCCGATGCGGGCCTTGCGGACGACATTGGCCGCGGCTTGGTTCGTGGGACTGGTGCCCGCCCTGGCGCCGGCCGCCATGGCCCCGGCCCCCACGGTGGAACGGATGATGGCCTTCCGGCCGGCCCTGAAGGGGGTCGAGTACGAGGTCCCCACCGACCCGGCGGCGATCGCCGCCTGCAAGGTCGAGCCGGCCATGAACGCCAAGGGCGAGCCGATCGGCTGGGCCCTCCGCGACGGCCAGGGCAAGCTGCTCTGCCGGTTCGTCGACCGCAACAACGTGCCGGGCATGGACCAGTGGAGCTACTACCAGGACGGCTTCGAGGTCTATCGCGAGGTCGACCTCAACGACGACCGCCACCTCGACGAGGCCCGCTGGATGAACGGCGGGGGCACGCGGGTCGCCAAGGTGGTCAAGGGCAAGGTCACGGCTTGGTCCCGGATCTCGGCCGAGGAGGCGAGCAAGGTCGTCGTCCAGGCGGTCGTCTCGGGCGACTCCGAGCTGCTCGAGACCGTCATGGCCACCCCCGCCGAGCTTGAAGCCCTGGGCATCCCCAAGGGGGAGGTTGACCAGGTCGCCGCGGCCGAGAAGCAGCGGCTGGCGCAGTTCAAGGCCGTCCGTGCCGGCGTGGCCGGCTCGTGGGACGCCAACACCGCCTGGCAGAGCCTCTACGGCGCCATGCCGCACCTGATCCCCGCCGACGCCGGGCTCAAAGAGGACGTCGTCCTCTACGAGAACGCCGTGATCTACGCCGGCTCGCCCAACCAGGCCAACCCGGGCAAGGTCGCCTTCCTCCACGTCGACGAGATGGTCAAGGTCGGCGAGTCCTGGAAGTTCGTCGACCTCCCCCGCGTGATCGACCCCTCCAAGAACGGCGTGATCGCCAGCTCCGAGGGGGGCATCCGCTCCTGGGTCTTCCGCAACGACGTCGGCAACGCCCAGCCGGGCGAGAACCCGCAGGTGGCCGAGGCGCTCGCGGCCCTCGCCGCCTACGACAAGGCCAACGAGGGCCTCCTGGCCGGCGACCCCAAGAGCGTCGCCCGTTTCCACGTCGCCCGCTACGCCCAGCTCAAGGCCGTGGCCGAGGCGGCCCGCGCCGCCGGCGAGCCCAAGGTCGAGCTTGACCACCTCAAGCTGAGCGTCGACGGCCTGGCCGCCGCCTATGCCTCGGGCGCCTACCCCGCCGGGGCCAAGCTGCTCGACGACCTCGCGGCCAAGGGGGGCAAGATCGCCACCTACGCCGCCTTCAAGATGATTGAGGCCGAGTTCACCCTCCAGAACGACGACAAGGGGAACTTCCTCGCCGTCCAGGAGGCCTGGCTCGGCAAGCTCAAGGCGTTCGTCGAGAAGTACCCCCAGAGCGAGGAGGCGCCCCAGGCCCTCCTGTTCCTGGCCAGCACCAACGAGATGAACGGCCGCGAGGCCGAGGCCCGGCCCTACTACGCCAAGCTCGTCGAGCAGTCGCCCGCCACCGAGTGGGGCAAGAAGGCCGCCGGCGCCCTCCGCCGCCTCGAACTCGTCGGCAAGCCGATCGCGCTGAAGGGGGTCGACCTCCGCGGCCAGAGCGTCGATGCCGCCCAGTATCGCGGCAAGACCCTGCTCGTCGCCTTCTGGGCCACCTGGGCCGTCCCGGCCAAGCGTGACCTGCCCGACCTCGCCAAGCTTTACCAGAAGTACAACGCCAAGGGCTTCGAGGTCGTCGCCGTCAACCTCGACAACGAGAAGGCCGACCTCGAAGCCTTCCTCAAGGCGTCGCCGCTCCCCTGGCCCCAGGTCTTCGAGCCCGGGGGGATGGAGAGCCGCCTGGCCACCGAGTTCGGCGTGATCTCGCTGCCGACGATGATCCTGGTCGACCCCGACGGCAAGGTCGTCAACCGGAGCCTCCGGACGGCCGGCGAACTCGAGATCCTCCTCGACAAGTCCTTCGCCGCCAAGTCGGCCGGGGTCGCCCTCGGCGGCACCAAGTAATTCAGTCGCCCCGCTCCCGTACACCCTCTGCGCTGCCTTTCCTCGCCAGAACCCACCGGAAGGCCGGTCCTCCCCGCAAAGGAAGGCCGGCCTTCCGGCGTTCGAATGATGCGGAGCAATTTGTCGGGTGGATGAAATTCACCAAGGTTCGGGCCGGTACGAAGCATCGATGCATCCCGCCAAGCCCCGTTCAACCGACGGGGACCGAACCTCATGCCGGCCCGAACCTTGGCGGATTTCATCCACCCGACAAGATTGCAAGCCCAGGCCGGGGCTGGCCGTCGGGATTGATCGGGCCGGGGCGGACCGATAGGCTTGGGGCATGCTCCTCGAACCCCCCTGGACCGCAGGAAGACGGACGTGACCCAAAGCTTGGCGTGCCTCGATGGCGAGTTGATGCCGGTGGACCAGGCCCGGGTGCCGATCTGGGACCGTGGATTCCTCTTCGGCGACGCCGTCTACGAGGTCTTCCGGCTCTACCGCGGCCGGGCCTGGCTCGAAGCCGAGCACATGGCCCGGCTCCGCCGGAGCCTGGCCGAGATGGAATTCCCCCCTGTCGACCTCGACGCCCTGGGCGACCGGATGCGCCGGACCATCGCCGCCAGCGAGGTCGGCGACGGCACGGCTTATATCCACATCACCCGCGGGGTCGCCCCCCGGGCCCACGCCTTCCCCGACCCCCCGGTCCCGCCGACCGAGCTGATCGTCGTCCGCCCTTACGACGACTCGGCCACCGCCGCGAAGCGCGAGGCCGGCGTCGGGGTCGTCACCCGGCCCGACCTCCGCTGGAAGCGATGCGACGTGAAGTCGACGAACCTCCTGGCCAACGTCATCGCCCTCGACTCCGCCGTCAAGGCCGGCGCCGCCGAGGCGCTGCTGGTCGACCCCGACGGCCTGGTCACCGAGGCGACGCACTCCTCCGTCGTCTGGGCCCGCGGCGGCCGGATCGAGGGGACGCCCAACGACTCGGCCATCCTCCCCGGGACGACCCGGTTCCTCACCCAGCGGATCGCGGCCGAGGAGGGCATCCCGTTCGCCGAGGCCCGCGTCACGCTCGGCGAGTTCCTCGAAGCCGACGAGGCGATCCTGGTCGGGACCACGATCGAGGTCCTGCCGATCGTGACCGTCGACGGCCGGCCGATCGCCGGGGGCCGCCCCGGGCCGATCGCCCGCCGGCTCCAGGCGGCCTACCGCAGGGCCATCGGGCGCTGGCTGGAGGCGGCCCCGGCCGACCTCCTCGGGGAGGCCCGCCCATGAGGGCCACCCTTGAGGTCGAAGGCCCGTCGCCCGAGGAGGACGATTGGGTCCACCCGCTCGACGCCCAGGCCCGCCGCGACCCGATCCCCGGGGGCGCGGTCCTGGTGATCGTGATGGACTCGGGCCAGAGCCCCGACCCCGACCGGATCGGCCAGGGGCTCCTCGACCTCCTCGCCGCGCGGGGCCGGCCGGCCGACGCCTTCGTGGTCCGGCCCGCGGCCCTGGGCTGGGCCAAGGCGCTCGAGCAAGGCCTGGCCGACGGCGACCAGCCGATCGTGATCGTGACCTCGGCCGCCGAGCCCTGGACCGCCGCCCACCTCGACCCGCTCCTGCAAGCGATCGACTCCCGCGACCACGTCATCGGCCGTCGCCCCGGTGGGGCGGGCGCCCGGGTCGCGCGGTGGCTGGCCACGCTCCCCTGGCGGGTCCTCTTCGCCCTCCCGGTCGCCGACGTCGACTCGCCATGCCGGATGCACCGCCGATCGGCCCTGGCGCGGATCGTCCCGCAGTCGGCCTCGTCCTTCCTCGGCGTCGAGGTCCTGGCCAAGGCGACGTTCCTGACCCAGGTGATCGAGGAGGTCGACGTCCCCCCGCTGGCCTCGACGCCGGCCTCGGCCTCGGGGATCGGGCGCGACCTCCGGGCGGTCCTCAAGCGGCCCCTGTTCGTCCGGCCGGAGCCGCCGGGCCCGCCGTCAGCTCCAGCGGAACAGCCGGAGCGCCAGCAGGAAGGTGGCGATCGCCCAGGCCGAGAGGATGCCGAGCGCGACGACCACGACCTGGCTGGTCCAGCCGGCCCCTTCGAGCATCACGGCGCGGAGGGCGTTGAGGAGCTGGGTCAGCGGCAGGGCCTGGATGAACGGCTGGACCGCCGCGGGGAACCGCTCGGCCGAGAAGAACAGGCCGGAGAAGATCCACATCGGCAGCATGACCAGGTTCATGAGGCCGCTGACGGTCTCGGTCGTCGTCGACCGGCTGGCGATCAGCAGGCCGATCCCGGCGAAGGCCAGGGCCCCGACCACCTCGACCACCGCCACCAGGAGCAGGCTCCCCTGGACCGGCATCCCGAAGACGAACACGCCCACGGATAGGAGCACGGCGACGTCGGGGACCAGGAACGTCAGCCGGGCCAGGAGGATCGCCAGCAGGAAGTCGCGACGCGGCATCGGCGTGGCGACGAACCGCTTGAGCAGCTTGCCGATCCGGAAGTTCACGATCAGGAAGCCGACCCCCCAGAGCCCGCCGCCCATCGTGTTCTGGCCGATCAGGCCGGGGATCAAGAAGTCGATATACCGCGATCCCGGCTCCTTGACGATCGCGTCGGCGGTCGCGACCGGGTCGACCCGCCCGGCCGCGCCCTGGAGGATGGAGTCGACGGCGGCGCGGGCGGTGGTGGCCTCGGGGCGGGACGGGTCGAAGCGGTAGGTGACCCGGCCGGAGGCGTCGCGGGCCACGACCAGGGGCGTCTTGCCGGTCCGGAGCCGGCGCCCCGCCTCGTCCTCGTCGACGACCCGGAGCTGAACCCCCTGGCGGCCCTCGGCCGTGGCCCGGGCGTCGTAATCCCGGAGCGTCTTCTCGACCGGGTCGGAGCCGGCGTTGCGGACGAGGTCCGCCTGGACCCGATCGGGCACGCGCCCCTGGAAGGCCAGGCCGAGCCCCAGGGCCAGCACCGTCGGGAAGCCGTAGACCCAGAACAGCCGGGCCGGCTGGCGGTAGAACTCCCGGAGCCGGGCGAGGTAGAGGCCGCGGAGCGGGTGATATTGCGACATGCGTCCGAAGTCCTCAGCGGTCGACCGGGGCTCGACGAATTCGGGGCATCGACTGACACGAAACACGGGGGCGAGGTTCGTGATTCCAGATCTCGGATTCCAGATCGCAGATCGATACCCGAGAAGATCGGAGGTCCGAACGGAGTACGGCGGCAAGGTTCGCGATCCCGGATCTCGGATTGCAGATCGATGGCTCACGATGATTTGAAATCCGAAATCACCAATCCGAGATGCCGGACCGAACGACCACGCCCCGGATCAACGGCCGCGCCGCCTCCGGCCCGTCGGCCTGGCGTTGGCGGCGGCCTCCGCCTCCCCCTCGCGGAGGTGGCGGCCGGTCAGGGCGACGAAGACGTCTTCGAGGCTGACCTGGCGGGTGGTCAGGCGGGCGAGGGGCCGGCCGGTGGATTCGAGGTAGTCGAGCAGCGCCGGGATCGCGCGGTGGGGGGCGCCCACGGTCAGGGCGTAGCCGTCCCCCTCGGCCCGGGTCCCGAGGACGGTGGCCAGGTCGGAGAAGGCGGCGGCCTCGGGCTCCGGGCCGTCGCCGCCGCCGCCGAGGGCGAACTCGACGACGTGCTCGCCGCCCATCCGGGCGATCAGGTCGGCGGGCGAGCCGAGGGCGATCACGCGGCCCTGGTCGATGATCGCCACCCGGTCGCAGAGCCGCTCGGCCTCGTCCATGTAGTGGGTGGTGAGGACCGTGGTCCGCCCCCGGGCCCGGAGGTCGAGGATCACGTCCCAGAGCTGCCGCCGCGACTGGGGGTCGAGCCCGGTGGTCGGCTCGTCGAGGAAGAGCAACTCCGGGTCGCCCACCAGGGCCACGGCCACGGCCAGGCGCTGCTGCTGGCCGCCGGAGAGCTGCTCGACGAACGAGTTCGCCTTGGCGTCGAGCGTGACCCGGGCCAGGACGTCGTCGGGTTCGAGGCCGTCGCGGTAGAAGCCGCGGAACATCCCGACCAGCTCGCGGAGGGTCGACTTCTCGGGGAACCGGGTCTCTTGGAGCGTCACCCCGATCCGCTCGCGGATCTCGCGCCCCTGCGACTCCCAGCGGCGGCCGAGGACCTCGACGTCGCCGGAGGTGGGGGTGTTGAGCCCTTCGAGGATCTCGACGGTGGTCGTCTTGCCCGCCCCGTTGGGCCCGAGCAGGCCGAAGCATTCGCCGGTCCCGACCTCCAGGTCCAGGCCGTTGACGGCGTCGACCGGGCCGTCGCGGCCGGGATACTGCTTGCGGAGCCCCGCCACCCTGATGGCCGCTTCCCCCATCGTCGGTCGCCCCGTCTCGTCTCGCGGAAGTGGATCGCCCGAGGCCGATCGCCCGGTCGGCCGGCCGGCCCTGCCGGTCGAGCGGATTATTCTAGCAGTGCCGCCGCCCTTCGCCCACCCCCGCGCGACCCATCCACGTTCGCGGCGGGCCGGGTTCAAGCCGGGGCCGATCCGCTCCGATAGTCCCTAGCTGGGAGGCCCTCGCGGTCGCCGGCCAGCCAAGGCCGGGACGACGCCGAGGCGAGGGGACGCCCGGGACGGGCGCGTCCCGGGCCCCGAGGGGCCGGAAAGGGAGCGAGATGGACCGACCGACGACCCGCACGGAAGCGGACGCCCGCAGCCCGGATCTCGACCCGCACGGGGCGTTCCTCCTGCCGAGCCGGGGGCCGGCGCTCGAGCTCTGCCGGGCCTCGATCGGGGCGGGCCCGATCCTCGTGACCGGCGACGCCGGGGTCGGCAAGACCTGGCTCTGGCGGCGGCTGGCGGCCGAGTCGCCCGCCTCATGCCGCTGGCTGGGCGTCGACCTGACCCCGGCCGACGGCCCGGCCGATTTCTACCGCCTGATCGGCCGCGAGCTGGGCCTGACCGAGCCCGGGGCCTCGGGCGCGGGCCGGGTCGAGATCGCCGACTACCTCGCCGAGCGCCGGGTCGACGGCGACCGCCGGGCCCTGGTCGTCGAGGAGGCCCACAACGTCTCCCCCGCCGTCTGGGAAGAGGTCCGGGTCCTGGCCAACCGGCTCGACCGCGCCGACGGCTTCGCCGCCCTCCTCCTGGTGGGCCAGACGGCGCTGGCCCGGCGGTTCTCGGCCCGCCCCCTGGCCTCGATCGAGGCCCGGCTGGCCGCGCGGGTCCACCTCGGGCCGATCGACGCCGACGAGGCCCTCGTCCTGCTCGCCCACCTCCGGCCCGGCCGCGACTGGACCCGCGAGGAGGCCGAGGCGATCCACCGCGATTCCGCCGGCAACCCCCGGCGGATGCTCCGGCGGACCCCCCCGCCGCCCCGACCGGCCCCGGTCGCCGCCGTCGCCCGGCCGATCGCCGCGCCGATGTCGACGCCGACTCCGGCCATCGCCCACACCCCGGCCCCCGGCCAGCCGAGGCCCCCGCTCCGGTCCGAGGAGAACCTGATCGAGGTCGGCTGGTCGCCCGACGACGCGGCGGACCCGGCCGGGTCGGACCAGGCCCCGGGCTTCCGGGCCGCCGGCGTGCCCCGCGCCGAGTCCGGCGAGGAGGCCGTCCACGACCACTACGCCGCCCTCCAGGCCTGGCGCGAGTGGGCCGAGAACCAGGGCCGCCGCGGCGAGGTCGCCTCCGACCGGGCCCTCGCCGACGAGATCGACGAGGGCTCCCACGCCGAGGCGAACGACGAACTCGCCGTCCCTCCCCCGCTCGCCGACCGGGCGACGGTCTGGGCCGACGGCCAGGAGTCGTTCGCCCCGTTCAGCCAGCTCTTCTCGCGGATGGCCCAGTCGCAGCCCCGGGCCCGCGACCCCGAATAGGCCACCGGCCGGCGGCCCGCCCCGGGTCGCCGGATCGCGACGCGAGGCCCCCGGAGCCGGGGGCCCGAGCCTCCCGCAAAGAGCAGGTGTCGCCTCGACGTCGGTCTCGGTGCTCCCCAAGCCCTCCCTTTCCCGGGGGAGGGCCCAAGGCGACCGGGGCGGCACCTGCTTTTCCCGCCGATCAAGCCTCGTCCGGCCCTCGGATCACGATCCCTCCCCTGGCGGACCGGCGGGGCCTGCCGTATGCTGAGGTTGAGCGATTCCCCGGATTGGGTTAGTAAAAGGCCGTCGGCGGGCTTCCGACGCCCGACCCAGGATGGACCCGGGGAACACCCTGCCGTGCTTATGCCAACCAAACCCGCACCGACTCCCGTCGTCGCGCCCGCCCGACTCCTCGTCTCGCTGGCGACCTACGACGAGGCGACCAACCTCCGCCCGCTCGTCGAGGCGATCCGCCAGCATGCGCCCGAGGCATCAATCCTGGTCATCGACGACAACTCCCCCGACGGCACGGGCGACGTGGCCGACGAACTCCGGGCCACGCTGCCCAACATCCACGTGATCCACCGCTCGGGCAAGCTCGGCCTGGGCACGGCCGTGCTCTCCGGCATGAAATACGCCATCGACAACGGCTTCGACTACTTCCTCAACCTCGACGCCGACTTCAGCCACCCGCCCCGCTTCATCCCGGCGCTGCTGGCGGGCATGGGCGAGAACGACGTCATGATCGGCTCGCGGTACGTCCCGGGCGGCGGGGTCGAGGGGGACTTCAACCTGAGGCGGAAGTTCATGAGCACCGGGATCAACATCTACGCCCGGCTCTTCCTCGGCCTCCACACCCGGGACAACAGCGGCTCGTACCGATGCTACCGGGTCTCCAAGCTCCGCCAGATCGACCTCGGCCGGGTCCGCTCCCGCGGCTACTCGTTCATGGAAGAGATCCTCTACTGGTGCCGGTCGGTCGACTGCAAGATGGGCGAGACGCCGATCCTGTTCGAGAACCGCCGCTCGGGCTACTCCAAGATCAGCACCCGAGAGGCGATCAAGGCCCTCCAGATCATCTTCCAGCTCGGCGTCTCCCGCCTCCTCGGCCGGACCGGGATCTCCTGAAACCGGAGCGATCGGCCGCCTCGTAGGGTGGATGAAATCCACCACGGCTCGGGCCACGCCCGGGCGGTTGGTGGCTCACGCCAGGCCCCGCCGACCGACGGGTGCGAGGTTCGGGCCACGCCTTTGGATTGGTGGATTTCATCCACCCGACAAGACCGCCGACCCCATGACGCGGGCCGCCCGGGCTTGGGGGCGGCCCGGCGGGCGTCTCGATGGGGCCTTCGACTCAGGCGGCGTCGAACTCGCGGACGGTCACGTAGACTTCCTGGCAGGTCTCGGCGATCTTGTCGCCCAGGCCCTGGTGCTTGCTCTCCAACTGCGCGGAGTACATCCCGAGAATCCGGCAGAGGAAGGCGTTCTGGCAGTCGTCGTGCTCGTCGGTGAGCTGGTGGAGCGAGTCCTCGATCTGGTCGGCGAGGTAGAGCAGGAACTGGGCCTGGCCCTTGACCTCGGAGAGCGACCGGATCAGCTCGCCGGAGATCAGGGTGGCGCGGGGAGGTGCGGGCGGTGCGGGGGCCGGCGTCGGCTCGGGAAGCGTGGTCGCGGCCGACTCGCGGCCGACGAGGAAGGCGCTGCCCAGCGGGCCTCGGTTGATGGTGCTCATGCCGCGTCTCCGTTGGCCTGGTAGCTGGACGACCCGCCGTTGCCGGTCCCGTTGCCGTTGTTGCCATTGCCGCTGCCGTTGACGGCCGACTCGAGCGAGTGGCAGAGTTCGCCGACGAGCCGCATGTTCTCGCACTCGACGGCCAGGTTGGACGAGTGCATCTCGATGAGCTGGCGGAGGAAGATCCGGGTGCCGGGGTCCCCCTCGTTGTCGAAGCGGTCGACGTCGGCGACCGCCGCCCGGACCAGGTAGTCCATGAACTGGAGCTTGCCCCGGATCGACGTGCAGAGCTTCTCCAACTGGGCGCGGTCGGAACGATGCGGCGAGGTGGTGAGCTGAGACATCCGTTTCCTCTCTCCCTGACGCGGGGCGGGTCATCCGACGGCACATTGCTTCGGCTCGGGGGGGCGCCGCCCCGCCGGCTCGCGTGGTGCATCCCGCATTCGGCTTCAAACGGAGGGCGTGTATCGGGCGGGGACCGAGCAGGGGAGGAGGTTAGCGGACCGCCGTCCCGTTCGCAAGCAGGAAAGTGATCCCGGGCCGGGCATTGCCTCAACCCGCCCCTTCCCTTCCTGGACCATCGAAATCGCCCCTCGCCCGACGACACGGCCCCGGGGTCGCCAAGGGCCCGCCGGTCCGGATTGACCCTCGGGGCGCGATCCCGTACCATCCCCGGCCATCGGTCGCATCTCGCGTGCGACCCCGACCGGGCCTCATGGAGGGGCGCCCGCCTTGAGAGACAACACGAAGGCCTTCTGCCGGCTCGTCGCCGAGTCGCTCGATTGCCCGGGGCCGGTCTACGAGTTCGGCTCGTACCAGACCCGCGGCCAGCTCGACTACGCCGACCTCCGCGCCCTCTTCCCCGGCCGGGGCTTCGTCGGCTGCGACCTCCGCCCCGGGCCCGGCGTCGACCGCGTCGAGGACGTCAGCGCCATCGGACTCGACGACGGGTCGGTCGGCACCGTGCTCGCGATCGAGACCTTCGAGCACGTCTTCGAGGTCCGCCGGGCCTTCGACGAGGTGTTCCGCGTGCTCCGGCCCGGCGGGCTGTTCGTGGTGACCCTGCCGCTGAACTTCCGGCTCCACAGCTTCCCGGACGACTACTGGCGGATGACGCCGGGCTGCCTCCGGCGGATGATGGGGCCCTACGAGGCCCGCCTGAGCGGGTCGCAGGGCTACGGCAAGTTCCCGCACACCGTGCTCGCCGTCGGGGTGAAGGCCCCGGCCCCGGCGGACGTCGCCGCGCGGCTCGGTCGGCTCGCGCGGGCGTTCCAGGGCTGGCTGGATCGGACCGAGGCCGAGCTTCCCCTCTGGTGGAAAATCCGCCGGAGGTTCCGCCAGGTCTACCGCTCGCGGGGCGAGCGGCGGCGACTCCGCGACCACTTCCGGGCCGACCTCGCCCTCGACTTCTCCCCGCGCCCCGCACCCGCTTTGACGTCAACCCCCTCTCCCGAAGCGACCCGGTCCCGGACGGACCCGGCCGCCCCGGCACACTCTCCAAGACCTCACCCCAGTCGGGAGGAATCGATGCCAAGGACGGAACGGCTGGTGATCCTCGGGCTCGACGGCGCGACCTGGTCGGTGCTCGACCCGATGCGTCGCCGCGGCGTGATGCCGAACCTCGACGCCCTGCTCGCCCGGTCGGCCCACGGGACGCTCCGGTCGTGCATCCCGCCCGTCACCTCGGCGGCCTGGACCACCATGATGACCGGCTGCGGGCCGGCGCGGCACGGGGTCTTCGACCACCGCTATTACGACGTCGCCGCCGGCCGGCTCAAGGTCAACCACGCCCGCCGCGTCCGCGTCCCGACGTTCTGGCATCAGCTCTCCGACGCCGGCCGGTCGGTGGTCAGCCTGAACCTGCCGGTCACCTATCCGCCGCTGGCGGTCCGCGGCGTGGTCGTCTCGGGGATGGACGCCCCGCACCTCGAAGCCGCGCTCTCGGGGGCCCCCGCCTACGCCGAGCGGCTCCGCGCCGAGGTCCCCGGCTACCACCTCCGATCGATCTGGAAGCGACCGCCGCGCGACCTTGCCGAGATGTCCGAGAACGCCCGCCAGACCGCCGACGTCTTCCTCGCCGAGGCCGAGGCCGGCCTGCTCGCCGACCGGATGGTCCCCGACTGGTCGGCCCTCCTCGTCCAGTTCCAGAACCTCGACCCGTTCCAGCACCGGGCCTGGCGATACCTGAACGTCGACGAGACCGGCATCGAAGACCCGGCCTTCAACAAGGCCGCCGAGGGGGTGATGGCCGGCCTCGACCGCGCGATCGGCCGGCTCTGCGAGCTGGCCGACAAACGCGGGGCGGGCGTCCTGGTGGTCAGCGACCACGGCTTCGGCGCCTGCCTGGGTCGGGTCCACGTCAACCGGGTCCTCGTCGACGCCGGGCTCGCCCACCTGCCGGGGGTCGCCGGCCAGATCCGCCGCCGGGCCACCCAGGCCGGCGACCGGCTCCGGCTCTGGGGCGCCAAGCGCGACGACCCCGAGGCCCGCTCGGCCTCGTTCGACCAGTCGATCGCCGCCCAGTTCCCCTTCGACTGGAGGAAGACCCTGGCCTTCGCCCCGCACCAGGACACGGCGGCCATGATCTACCTGAACTCCGCCGACCGCCGCCCCGGCGCGCCCCTGGCCACCCCCCGGCAGGTCGACGACGCGCGGGCCGCCACGATCGCCGCCCTCGCCGAGGCGACGCATCCCGAGACCGGCGCCGCGCTGTTCCCCCGCGTGATCGCGACGGCCGAGGCCTACGGCGTCGACCCGGCCCGCGAAGGCTTCCCCGACCTGATCGCCCCGCCCGACGAGCCGTACTGGGTCCGCTGCAAGCTCGCCCCGGGCCGGGCCTGGATCGAGCCCGACCCCCAGATGCCCGGGACCCACCGCCCCGAAGGCGTGGTCGCCCTCGCCGGCAATGGAGTCGTCCCCGGCCGGACGATCCGGGCCAACCTCCGCGACATCGCCCCCTCGATCCTCACCTGGTTCGGCCTGCCGATCCCCGACCACGTCGAGGGCGAGCCCCTGGCCTGCCTGACGGGACTGGGCTGGCTCGCCCCGGACTGGCGCCGCGACGCCCCGCACCACCAGCCGGTCGCGGGGCCGCACGAGGCCGGCTTCGAGTACACCCCCGAGGAGCAGGCCCTCATCGAGCAGCGGCTCTCGGACCTCGGCTACCTGGAATGAACGGGGCGGCGCGGCCGTCTGACCCCACCGCTCAGGCCGTCGACGGCTGGGCCACGGCCCGCTTCCGGTAGACGAAATACGACGCGATGACCCCGAACAGCCCGACGAGGACGCCCGGCCCGATCTGCGCGACCGCGGTCTCCTCCTCGCCGACCAGCTCCGAGGCGGAAGGGTCGGAGGGGAGATAGCGGACGTCGACTTCCTCGCCGTCGCCGACGCGATCGAAGAGCGCCTGGGAGGCTTTGAACTCCTTGGTGACCTTCGGCCCCGCCCCGTCCGGGCCGTAGGTCACCACGAGCTTGAGGGTCTTCGAACCCCGGCGTCCATCGATCGTCTTGTGGGCGACGACCTCCGCCTTGGCGACGACCCCTTCGGCCGCGACCCTCGCGGACAGGCCGTTCTGGAGGAAGCCGGCCACCGTGAGGGCGGCCCCTCCGACGATGCAGATCGGGGCGACGATCTTCAACTTCGTGCGAGTCGACATGGCCATGAACGAGGCACTCCGGGATGGGGGGGTCGCATGAAAACGTTTTCCCGACCCGGAGAATGATAGCTCATCGATGGGCCGCACGCCACCCGCCGGCCCTGGGTCCCCGAGCCGACCCGATCAGATCAGGTCGAGCCGACGCCGGGGGCTCCGGGCCCGGCTGCACGCGGTGCAGACGCCGGAGATGATGAAGCGGTGCGAGGTGGCCCGGAAGCCCTGCTCCAGGCTGATCGCCTCGCGGAGCCGGCGGATCTCGTCGTTGCGGAACTCGATCACCCGGTTGCACTCGGTGCAGTGCATGTGATCGTGCGACGGGTAGCCGAAGTCGTGCTCGTAGGCCGTCCGGTTGGTCAGGCGGAGTTCGCGGAGCAGGCCGGCCTCGACGAGGAGCCGGAGCGTCCGGTAGACGGTCGCCCGGCTCACCTGTCGGCCGGCGGCGCGGAGGTCGGCCACCAGCTCGTCGGCGTCGAAGTGCTTGTGCGAGTCGAAGATGTGCCGGACCAGGACGCGCCTGGGCTCGGTGAGCTTCTCGCCCCGGATTTCGAGGAACTCGCGGAACTTGTCTTCCGCGGACCCTTGTTCGACGACGGGGCCGAGGGCGAGGGGGGCGGGGTCCGCCATTGGGGTTCATCCTCGGTCCGGGATCGGCCCGGCCGTCGCCTCCTCCGGCGATCGGTCGGCGCCGCCAATCAAGAATCATTCTCATTCTAGCCGTCGACCGCCCGCCGGACCACTCGGCTGGGGCCGATCGGGGTGCGCCGACGGGTCCTGGCACCTCCGGGGACACCCCCCACCCCGGCCCTCCCCCTCAAGTGGGGAGGGCCGGGGTGGGG